>ERZ808037.1287-NODE-1287-length-17004-cov-3.332309_pt1 | contig 17004 bp, 10 predicted proteins | sample MGYA00380190_ERZ808037 | MGnify/ENA primary metagenome ERZ808037 (study PRJEB31490, sample SAMN06133399) | mouse gut metagenome | isolation source: J9 | host: mice | place: China: Chengdu | collected 2015-05 ... | reverse complement strand
CGCTGCCCGCGCGCAGCGCGGACGCCGTCATCGTCTGCGGGCAGACCTCGGTCGAGGAGCCGTTGCCCACGGGCGACGACGTCGCGACCGCGCTTCTGGTCCAGCTGGGCGTCGAGGTCGCTCCCGACGCCGTGGGGCAGGCCCGCTCCTCCTTCGTGCGCCGGCTCTCGGTGGCACGTCGCGCCGTCTCGCTCGAGCGAACGCTCTTCGACGCCGACTCGAAGGAGCGCTATCCCTCCGTCATGCTCTCGGAGCTGCTGGCGGCCTATGGCCAGCGTGGCGGCGAGCTCTGCGTGGCGGAGTCCCTCTCTGAGTGCGAGGCCGCCGCGATGGTCTCGCCCTGCGGCCGCGCGCCCGAGGTGGTCGCGACGGACGCGCCTGCGGCCGCCGGCGTCGTCAGCGGCCCCGCTCGCGCGCTGGTCAACGTGCCGCGCGAAGGGAGGCCCGACCTGCTGGACGGCAGGCCCGTGCTCTCGGCCTCGCAGATCGAGTCCTACCTCGAGTGTCCCTACAAGTGGTTCAGCCTGCGCCGGCTGCGCCTACAGAACGCCGACGCCGGCTTCGGTCCCATGGAGATGGGAACCTTCGTTCACCGCGTGCTCGAGGTGACGCACTCCACGCTGCTGTCCGAGGCGCTCGGGGCGATGGAGCCCTCACCCGACGTCGCGGCTGACCCGCGCGTCCGCGTTCCCGGCTCGGGGCTCTACGGCGCCAGCCCTGAGCTCCTGCGGCACGCCAAGGACCTCATGCTCCAGGAGCTTGCCGACCACCTGCGCCACCAGTTCATCCGCGAGGGCAAGTCCAGTCGCTACCAGGCCCTCGTCCCGCACGACGTCGCCGACCGCGGCACGCTCGAGTCCATGCGCGATGACGTCCTGAGCGTTCTGGACTACCAGAGGGGAATCCTCGAGGGCTTCGAGCCGCGCATGTTCGAGTGGAACTTCGGCCACGGCGCCGACCGCGTGGGCTATGCCGGCGCCTGGCTCAACGGAACGATTGACCGCGTGGACGTCGACGCCCACGGCAGCGCAATCGTGATTGACTACAAGAACAAGAAGTCCTCGGGCTTCGCCAAGGAGTACGGCGCCCTGCTCGCGTCGAAGGACAGTGCGGGATTCGTCCTGCCCAGGCGCGTGCAGTCGCTCGTCTACGGACAGGTCATCCGCCGGCGCTTTGAGGGCCTGCTTTCGGTCAAGGGCGCCATGTACCTCTCCACCAAGGGGCGTGACCACGCGCTCTCCGGCGCTGTCGACGCCGACCAGATGGAGCGCGTCTACGGCGACCGCCTGCCGTCAAAGGACGCACGGGCGGCCGTTGGCGTCGAGCGCGGCGCAGACTTCGGCATCGAGGGCGAGACCGGCATGGACGCCCTGCTCGATGCGACCGAGGCCGCCATCGCCGAAGAGGTGGCACGCATGATGGACGGCTGCATCGAGGCGAGGCCGCGCGACGCCAAGGCGTGCGACTACTGCCCGGTCAGCAACTGCGAGAAGAGGAGATGAACAAGTGAGCGGCATCGACCTTTCGACCCTGAACGACGAGCAGAAGAAGATCGTCACCACGCTCGACGAGCCCCTCTTCGTCGAGGCAGGCGCCGGCTCGGGCAAGACCTTCACGCTCACGCGCCGCATCGCCTGGGCGCTTTCGCCCGGCTCTGGCGAGGGGGGCAGGCCCTACATCGACAGCCTTTCGCAGGCGCTCGTCATCACCTTCACCAACGCCGCCGCGCAGGAGATCAAGGAGCGCGTCCGCTCCACCCTTCGCGACGCTGGCATGGCGGAGCACGCCCTGGAGGTCGACTCCGCCTGGATCAGCACCATCCACGGCATGTGCGGGCGCATCCTCAAGCGCCACGCGCTCGACCTTGGGCTCGACCCGGAGTTCTCCATGGCCTCCGGAAACGTGGAGGACCAGATTCGTGCCCAGGCCCTGAACGAGGTGCTGAGCGAGGCGTCTCGCCGCCGCAAGGACGACCCCGCCATGGCGGCGCTCTTTGCGGAGTACGGCATCGGCGCCCCCGACAGGGGACACGGCGCAACGGGTCTCTACGGTGTGCTCGAGTCGGTGATCGAGGTCGCCTCGAAGGCTCCGTGGGGGCTTGAGAGCCTGACGTTTGCACAGGCAGATGACGTCGATTCGGTCGTGAGGGACTTCAGTCGCTCCTACGGCAGTCTGCTTGCGCTGAAGTTGGACGACGAGAAGACCCAGCAGATCGCCTCTCAGCTAGAGGCCATGGACGACTTCCTGGCGCTGCCGCCGTCGGAGCGCACGGCCGAGCGTGCGGCCGCGCTGCTCGCAAAGCCGTACGTGCCCAGATCGAGCAAGACGATCAAGGAGGCTGTGGACGAGGCCAAGGGCGAGCTCGCCTTTGCTCAGGTGGCCCTCGCCCTCGCACGCGTGCGTCCCTTGGTGCCGGCATTGATGTCGCTCGCGCACAAGGTCCAGGAGCGCGTGGCGCAGCTCGAGCGTGCCAAGTCCGTCCTTTCTGCCGACGACCTCATTTCGCTCGCGCTCGAGGCCGTGCGCGACAACCCCGCCGTCGCGCGGGACTACGCCGGCCGCTTCAGGCTGGTCATGGTCGACGAGTTCCAGGACACCGACGAGCGCCAGCTCGAGCTCATCGAGATTCTCTCGGGCGCGGGTGCCCGGCACCTGGCCACGGTCGGCGACGCGCAGCAGTCCATCTACCGCTTCCGCGGCGCCGACGTCTCCGTCTTCAGGGGCAGGGGAGAAGCGCTTCCCGAATCTGAGCACGTGCGCCTGAGCGTCAACTACCGTAGCCATGCGGACGTGCTCTCGCTGGTCGACCGCGTCTGCGGCGGCAAGCACGGCGTGCTGGACGGCTTCATGCACCTCGACCCCAATCCCAAGCGCACGGACGGCTACGTCGCCCGCGACATCCCGCGCATCGACATCGAGCTCACCAGGGGCGCCTCCGCCTCCGGCAACGTTGGCAAGCCCCAGAGCGCGGTCGGTGCGGCCATGGTTGCGGACCGCCTGGCCCGCCTGCGCGATGCCGGCCAGAAGCCGGGTGACATGGCGCTTCTCCTCGGCGCGTTCACGAACGCCTCGTTCTACCTGGACGCCATGCGCGCCCGCGGACTCGAGTGCGTCGTTTCGGGCGGCTCCAACTTCACCAATGCGCCCGAGGTCGCCGTGATGGCGCACCTCCTGCATGCGCTCGCCAACCCCAAGGACACCCAGGCGGGCCTGTTCCCCCTGCTCACGAGCGAGGTGTTCGCGCTCGATGCCAACGACCTGGTCCAGCTGGGAACCCGTGCGCAGCTGAGGCTCGACGCGCCCACCAACCGCTCGGTCGACCGCGGCCTCGAGACCATGGAGTTCTTCCACGACGCCGAGCCCAGCCTGCGTCTTCGGCGCGCGCACGAGGTCATGATGCGCGCCCGCACCGCACTGCGGACCAAGCCCGTCGCCGACGTCTGCCTTCAGGTGGTCCGCGAGTCCGGCTGGCTCTCGCGCCTGGAGCGCGGCGACGCCGCCGAGCGCGCCCGCGAGGCCAACGTGCTGGGCGCAATCCGCTACATCCGCGACCTCACGACCGACCTCGCCATCGGTCCCGCCCGCGCGGCCGACGAGTTCGACCGCTGGCTCGCCATCTCGAACGTCGCACCCTCGTCCTTGGCTGGCGGTCGGAATGACGCAGTGCGCGTCATGACCGTCCACTCGTCCAAGGGCCTGGAGTTTCCCGTGGTCGCGGTGGCCGACTGCTGGTCGGTCAAGGCCGACGGCGGCGCGCTGCTCGCGGGCAAGGCCGACGACGGCTCCTACGGCTGCGTGCTCGTGCCCGGCTCGGGGACGGACCTCCGAGGTCTCGACAAGAAGCCCAAGGGCATGAGCAAGACGCTCGGGGGCTACGAGCTCGTGGGCGAGCCGCAAGGCGCCTTCGAGTGGGCCGCGGCCCTGAGGCAGAGGTCCGACGAGGAGGCGGCTGCCGAGAAGACCCGCCTGCTCTACGTCGCGCTCACCCGTGCGCGTGAGGCCCTCGTGGTCGCCTGCCCCATCATCAGCACGAGCAAGGGAAACTCCGACGGGCTCGCGACCGACTTCGCTCAGAGTCTCTACGCGGGCGGCATTCCCGATCCCGGTGAGCACCGGCTCGACTTTGGGGGAGAGGAGCCCGCCGTCGTGCGCGTGGCCTCCGTCGCGGTCGACAAGGCCACGAAGCTCGCGACGGTCGACGCCCATGGCGCCCTGCCCGCGCTCGAGGGAGGCCCTCTTGGCCCCGACGTCTCGAGGATCGCACTCGTCGGCACTCCGGTGGAGGGGCTCGAGCGCGAGGATGCGGGCTTCGACCTCTTCCAGGTAGAGCCGGACGATGTCGCCGAGCGCGCCGTCCCCGTGCCCTCGCGCGAGGGCGTCTACAGCTACTCCAGCGCGCATGCCCTCATGCAGCAGGGCTTCGTCCCCGCAGGGGGAGGCGTGGCTCCGGATGACGACGACATCGCCTGGAGGCCCGCCGGCGCCGCCGTTCCCACGCGTGCCGAACGCGACGCCTGGCAGGAGGGCGCGCCCGTGGTCGATGACGGCGACAAGGCGACCAGCTTCGGCTCGGCCTTCCACCTGCTCGCACAGGGCATGGTCGAGAGCGGCCGCAACCCCTCGGCCGAGCGCGTGGCGCGCATGGCGGACTACTGGCGCCTCTCCCGCAACCAGCGCACGCGCCTTGACGCGGCCCTCGGGCTCTGGCAGGCCTCCGCTATCCGCCACGAGGCGCTCGCGCACGGGGTCGTGCGCGCCGAGGTTCCGTTCTTCTGCCACGCGGCCTCCCGCTACGGCGACTACGTCGAGGGCGCCATAGTCCTTCTGGCCTATGACCGCGCTGCCGACGAGGCCTTCCTGGTCGACTACAAGACGGGTGACCGCGGGCTCGACGCGCGCCAGATCTGGGCGCGCCACGAGATGCAGGCCAACTTCTACGCGTCGGTGCTGATGGCACAGGGCTTCTCGCGCGTGCGCTGCAGCTTCGTCTGCGTCGAGGTCCCGGCCGAGAGCGTCGCGGGTGCCGAGCCCGCGCCGGGCGAGCCCTTCGTCGCGCGCTACGAGTTCGACGCCGCACGCCCCCCGCGCATCTAGCGGGGGGATCGGCGCCATGGCGGCACTGCGGGACGGACCGCCGGGCGAGTTGTGGACTTTTGCCGCTCGGGGCAGCCCAGGCCGGTTGCCCCCTCACCTGCGAAAACCCTACCGCCCACGCGTCATCCCAGCTCAGAAGCCCGAACACGTGTTTGGTCACGGGTTCGCGGCGACGGCGTTTCCGCTATCATCGTTGGGGAACAACTCGGCGCGCCACGCCCTTCTCGCCCGCAATGCGACGGGAGGCTGCGGTGCGCATGCCCGGCTTAGGCCAGAAGGGGAGCCACATGGCGTTCGTCCATCTTCACAACCACTCGTGCTTTTCCATCCTCGACGCGGCGACCCGCATCCCCGACATGGTCAAGCGCGCCGTCGACCTCCAGATGCCGGCCGTCGCCCTTACGGACCACGGCTACATGTTCGGCATCCCCGAGCTCGACCTGGAGTGCCGCAAGTACAACGACGGCCAGAAGAACATGAAGCAGTGGCGCCACGACGTCGAGTGCTTCCAGAAGGGCTGGGAGCTCGACGAGCCCGAGGCCGACGCGGACGACGCCGACTACTTCGACCGTGTCCACGACCAGTGGGCCTCCGACGTCAAGGTGTGGGAGGACAGCGGCCACGACCTTGACGCCGTCAAGGCCAACCGGCCCAAGCTCAAGGTCAAGCCGCTCTTCGGCTGCGAGGCCTACTTCATCAAGGACGACTGCATCGAGCGCGGCACCAAGCAGCGCCGCTTCCACCTGATCCTCATCGCCAAGAACGAGACCGGCTACGTCAACCTGATCAAGTGCATGTCCATGGCCGCTGGCCACGAGATGATGTACTACAAGCCGCGCACCACCTTCGCGATGCTCGAGAAGTACCACGAGGGCATCATCTGCCAGAGCGCCTGCGTTCAGGGGGTCATCCAGCAGTGCGTGCTCGACGGCCAGTTCGACGAGGCGCGCGAGTGGGCCCAGAAGTTCAAGGGCCTCTTCGGCGACGACTTCTACATGGAGATCCAGGACCACGGCCTCAACTTCCGCAACGGCTGGGACGACCGCAAGCTCGACGAGTACCTGGTCAAGCTCGCCCACGAGCTCGACATCAAGGTCATCGCAACCAACGACTTCCACTACCTCTCGCGCGAGGACGCGCCCACGCAGGACATCCTCTCGTGCATCGGCAAGGCCACCACGCTCGACGACCCCAGTCGCATGCGCATGGAGGGGACCGAGTTCTACATGAAGACCGAGGACGAGATGCGCGAGCTCTTCTCGTGGTGTCCCGAGGCCTGCGACAACACCCTCGAGGTGGCCGAGAAGTGCAGCTACGAGCTCGACTGGGACTCCATGTTCCTGCCCGAGTACCCTGGCCTGCGCGAGGGCGAGACCGCAAACGAGCGCTTCCGCGAGGAGTGCGAGAAGGGCCTCGCCAAGCGCTACGGCGAGAACTGGCGCGACATCACCATCGGCGACTGGAACGTCAAGGACCGCTTCGAGCACGAGTACAAGATCATCACCGAGAAGGGCTTCGCAAACTACTTCCTGATCGTCCAGGACTACGTCGAGTGGGCCAAGAACAACGGCATCGGCGTCGGCCCGGGCCGTGGCTCGGCCGCAGGCGCAATCGTTGCCTACGCCATGAACATCACCAACTTCGACCCGCTGGACAACGGCCTGATGTTCGAGCGATTCCTCTCGCCCGAGCGTACCGAGATGCCCGATATCGATATGGACTTCGACGACGAGCACCTCCAGGATGTCCTCCAGCACGTGCGCGACGTCTACGGAGAGGACCGCGTCTGCAAGGTCATCACCTACTCGACCATCAAGGCCAAACAGGCCATCAACGACGCCAACCGCGTCCTGGGCTTCCCGGTCTACAAGGGCCAGCAGCTCTCGAAGATGCTGTCCAACGACCCCAAGCTCTCGCTGCCCAACGCCCTGCACAAGAACGAGAAGAAGCCCGACCAGTACTCCCCGGACTTCGAGAAGGCCTACAACGAGGACGCCGACGCCCACCGCATCATCGACTCGGCCCTGGCCATCGAGGGCCTCACCCGCGGCGAGGGCGTCCACGCCTGCGCAACGCTGATCGCGCCCACACCGGTCACCGACCACGTTCCCACCAAGCTCGACACCAAGGGCAACGTCACCATCACCCAGTACGAGGGCCACTCGGTCGCCGACATGGGCCTGCTCAAGATGGACTTCCTTGGCCTGCGCACCCTGACGGTCATCAACAAGGCCATCGCCAACATCAGGCATTCGTACCCCAACGCGTCGGACATCGACAAGATGCCCGACGCGGTCAAGGCGACGCTCAAGGACGGCGCCACCTGCGTCGACATCGACCCGGACAAGATCGACTTCTCGGACCCCAAGATCTACGAGCTCCTCGGCTCCGGCCAGACCGCGGGCGTCTTCCAGGTCGAGTCGGGCGGCATGACCCAGACCATCAAGAACATGCAGCCCAACCAGTACAAGCAGATCGTCGCTCTCATCGCGCTCTACCGACCCGGCCCTCTGGGTGCCGGCATGGTCGACAGCTACATCAACCGTATGCACGGCAAGGAGAAGATCTCCTACTACGACGACCGCCTCAAGCCGATCCTGGAAGAGACCTACGGCACCATGGTCTACCAGGAGCAGGTCATGCAGATCTCCATGAAGATGTCCGGCTTCACGCCCGGCGAGTCCGACTCGCGCATGCGCAAGCCCGTGGCAAAGAAGAAGATCAAGATGCTGACCGACCAGATCTTCCACTGGGAGGGCGACGGTGCCGACGAGACCATCTACGACCACTGGATGAACGGCGCGGAGCACAACGGCTACAAGCGAGAGATCGCGCAGGAGATCTGGGAGAACGTCCTCGAGTTCGCGTCCTACGCATTCAACAAGTCCCACTCGGCCGGCTACGCCATCCTGGTCATGCAGACCGCCTGGCTCAAGGCGTACTTCCCGAACGAGTTCATGGCCTCGGTCCTCACCTCCTACATGGGCAAGACCGACAAGATCGTCCACTACGTCACGGCCTGCAACCACGACGGCACCACGGTCCTGCCCCCCGACATCAACGAGTCCGGCCGCGACTTCACCGCAACCCCGGATGGCATCCGATTCGGCTTCGCCGGCATCCGTGGCGTGGGCGCCGCGGTGGGCGAGGCCATCATGGCCGAGCGCGACGCCAACGGACCCTTCAAGAACCTGCACGACTTCTGCGAGCGCGTCGACGGCAGCCAGGCCAACCGCCGCGTCGTCGAGGCGCTTATCAAGGCGGGTGCCTTCGACGCCATGGGCTACCCGCGCAAGCAGCTGATGGGGTTCGTCGACAAGAACAATCCCGCCAACATCATCGATGCGGCGGCCAAGCGCCAGAAGGACAAGGCCAACGGCCAGGTCTCGATGTTCGACATGTTCGCGGCCGTCGAGGGCGCGGGCTTCCAGGACGAGATTCCCGAGCCTGACGGCGACGAGTGGGACCGCCACACCAAGCTCCAGGCCGAGCACGACGTCCTGGGTCTCTACGTCTCGGATCACCCGCTGCGCCCGTTCGAGTACGCGCTCTCCAAGGCACGCGATTGCACGGTCAGCGAGGCCATGGCCTCCGAGGAGTACGTCGACCCCGCGACCGGCACGGCCGGCACGCGCTACAAGGTCGAGGACGGCAAGACCATCCGTCTCGCAGGCATGGTTCCCGCCGGAGGCGTCGCCAAGAAGGTCACCAAGAAGGGCGACCAGATGGCCATCGTCACCCTCGAGGACATGGAGGGCGAGATCCCCCTGGTCGTCTTCCCAAAGACCTATGCGGAGTGCGCCACGATCCTGCAGGGCGACGTCGACCCGGTCACCGGCGAGCGCGTCGGCGACGTCTTCATCCAGGCCACGGGCAAGATCGAGCACGGTGACAGGGGAGACCAGCTGATTTGCCAGAAGATCGTTGCCATGGAGCTCAACGAGAAGACCAACCGCCCCAAGGTCATCGAGATCTACATCCCGTCCAAGATGCTCTCCATGGACAGGATGGAGCGCCTCCAGTCCATCTTCGACCGCTATGACGGGCTCGACCGCGTCGAGCTGATGGTCGAGAGCGCCTCTGGCGACATGATGCGCATGGAGCTCCCCACCAAGGTCGATGCCAAGAACATGGTGCTCCTGGCCGAGGTCGACGACTTCGTCGGCAGGGAGGGCCACGTCCAGGTGGCATAGTTTTGTCTATGCCGCCCGGCTCTAATAGCGAGACAAGTGGCCCTCTGACCGCAGCCATTGTCCCAAACACACCGCTCGCAGGGATTTGCGCAAGCGAAGGCCCCTTCGTCCTTTCTGTGACTCTGTCGGTATCTTTTTTTGCTGGACGGGCACACTATACTCAGTCGGCTCGCCCCAGGGCGCCCGGCCGCGGCGCGTCGCCCGACCGCCGCAAGGAGGGGTGGCAAAAGGAGGAAGGTCTATGGCTGAGGTCACGTTCTACCGTTGTGCGAAGTGTGGAAACCTGGTCATGCTGGTCAACGATGGTGGCGGCACGCTTAGCTGCTGCGGCGAACCCATGAAGAAGCTCGTCGCCGGCTCCGTCGATGCCGCCGTCGAGAAGCACGTGCCCGCCATCGAGCCCGAAGGCGAGCGCATCAGCATCAAGGTCGGCGAGGTCGAGCACCCCATGCTCGAGGAGCACTACATCGAGTGGATCGCGCTCGCCAACGACGGAAGGGCTATCATCAAGTATCTCAAGCCGGGCGAAGAGCCCACCGCGCGCTTCCGCGTCGCGGCCGGGTCGCACGGCACGGTCTATGCCTACTGCAACCTGCATGGGCTCTGGAAGGCCGAGTTCTAGCACTAACCAAGGCATCGCCCCGCGCGGGCGGCCGAGTCCCTCCAAGGGTGTTCCCCAAGGGTGGGGCGCCCTTGGAGGGATTTTCATATGAGGATTGGCGTCGGCCAGATCAACACTAAGCCCGGTGACCTTGCGGCCACCATCGACCGCATGGTCGCCTACTCGGAGCGCGCGATGGGGCATGGGGTCGACCTCCTGGTCTTTCCCATGGCGGCCCTTACGGGGCCATTTCCCCTTGCCGAGGGGCAAAGGGACGACTTCCTCCTGGACACCTTCGACGCGCTCGCCGATGCCGCGACGCGCCTCGCGTGTCCCGCGATCGTCCCCATCGTGAGCGACATCGAGGGTGACACCCTGCCCGAGGCCATGCTCCTCAAGGATGGCGCCATCGCCCCGCTCAAGCTTACCGCCTACGCGGCGAACGTTGGAGACGCCGACTCCGTGCCCTCTCCCGGCGACCCCTCGCCGGACCTGCCGGAGTTCGACGTCTGCGGCCTTCGCTTCGGCCTGGCCTTCACCTACGACGACCTCGACGACTACGCCTCGTTCGACTTCGGCCTCGACGTGCTCCTGTTCGTCTCGGGCTACGGCTACGCCGCGGACGACTCCTCGTCAGCGCTCGGCGGCGCGCTGACCGACAACCGCTTTGTCGGAGACGCCCGCACCACCGGCGCGTGGCTCATCGGCGCTGGCTCCCTGGGCGGCTACGGCACGCAAGTCTACACTGGCTCGAGCTTCGCGCTTTCTCCCGAGGGAGCCCTCGTCGCGAGCGCCCCGGCCTTCGAGGAGGACCTCATGGTCGTCGACGTCACGCCTTGCGCTCGCGCCACGGAGGGCGACGCTCACACAGCCGAGAATGACGCGCCATCCCTCGCTGACGTCTCTGCCCTCGAACAGTCCAAGCTCACCCCCGAGGTCTACAACCGTCCGCTCTACCTCTGGCAGGCGCTCGTCCTCGGCCTGCGCGACTTCGTGAACAAGCAGGGTGGCCGTCAGGTCTCCCTCGTGATCGACGGATCGCTCTCGTCCATGGTCACGGCGGCGCTCGCGACAGACGCATTCGGCCCGTCCAACGTCCATGCCATCGTCGACTGCCCCGGTGACCTCGAGCGCGAGGCCGCCTGCCAGCGTCTCGCCATCAACCTGAGGCTGGACGCGCGCAGCGCATCGGACATCCCGCGCCTGCCCCGCGCCGACACGCCGGCGGACGAGCTGCTGCGCCGCGGCATCGTCGAGGCGTACCTTGCGGCCACGTCCCAAAGCCTCGGCGCGACGCCGCTCTCCACGCTCGACAAGACCGAGCTTGCCATCGGAAGATCGCATCTGGCGCCCATGGCCGCGCAGTTCATGCCCCTCGGCGACGTCTACCGCTCCGCCGTCGTCGACCTCGCGCGCATGCGCAACGCCATGAGTCCCGTATTCCCCACGGTGTCGCTGTCGTCTCGGGAGGTTCCGACCATCGGCAGGCTCCTGCGTGACGGTTACTCGGACGAGAGTTGGGTTCGCGCAATCGATGCCGTTCTCCAGGACCACGTCGAGTGGTCGCACTCGCTCACCGACATCGTGCACGAGGACGTCCACGAGCGCTCGCTGGTCGAGGGCGTGATTGCGGCGTACGAGAGGGGGGAGGCACGTCGTCTCGGCAGGGGCCTCTGCCTCATGGTCAGCACCACCACGCTCTACGACGCCCGGCGTCCGCTCACGCTCGCCTGGCACGACCACGTTCGCCAGGGCAGCGACCCCCAGGCCGACTCCATCGAGTCCGTGCTCGAGCGTCTCACTGAGTCCATCGGGGCGCGGGGGGACGGGCAGCAAGGTCAAGAAGAGGCCGAGCAGTCCGGACTCGAGATGCGCCGTACGCTCTCGTTCCTCAGGGACTTTGCGGTCGGGGGCGCCTTCGGCCCGCGCCATCCCGAGCCAGACTCCTTTGCTGGGCGCGCCATGGGCCTCGACGCGGCCTCGGGCGACGACTCCGGAGTCGCGCGCTTCCGCGACTCCGCAGGAAACGAGTGGCCCACCCCGTTCTCCGAGAACTAGTGCCGCAGCCTGGCCCCCGACTTCCGGTCATCCCGAGCGTGGTGCTGGCTTGCCACAAGCCCAGCGCGTCTCTGTGATACTATAGAACGAACGTTCGATAGTATCTAAACCAACGGAAGGCTAACGCCGCCCGCAGCGCTCGCAAGGGAGGGACGCGTGATCATCCTGGGTATCGATCCCGGCCTCGCCAACACCGGCTGGGGCGTGGTAGAGACGCGCGGCAACGTGTGCCGTGCACGCGCCTACGGATGCGTGTCCAGCAAGGCGTCCGAGCCGCTCGACCAGCGTCTGGGTCGCATCTTCGACGAGATCTCCGAGGTCATCGAGCGCTACCACCCCTCGCAGCTCGCGATCGAGAAGATCTTCTTCGGCGAGAACACTCGCTCCGCCATCGCGACGGCCCATGCCCGCGGCGCGGCCATCGTGGCCTGCTCCATGGCGGGCCTGCAGATGGGCGAGTACACGCCCATGCAGATCAAGCAGGCCGTCGTGGGCACGGGCTCCGCCGACAAGCGCCAGGTCATCTACATGGTCCAGAACATCCTCGCGCTCGATCACGAGCCGCGCCCGGATCACGCGGCCGACGCGCTCGCCGCGGCCGTGTGCCACGCAAACCTGGCGCGCACCAACGCCATCGCGCATCGCGTCGCGGCCGACCAGATGGCCGCCCAGGAGCGCGCGCAGCGCATTGCCGATGCCGATGAGGCCCGCCAGGTCACGGCGGCGGCCACGGCGGCAAACGTCGCCCGTGCTCGTGGCGCGCGCCAGAGCCTTCCCGCAACCCGCACCAGCAGAAGGAGCTCCAAGTGATAGTCCAGCTCACAGGAACCCTGCTCGAGGTCCTGCCCTTGCATGTCGTGCTCGACGTCCAGGGCGTGGGCTACGAGCTCGGCGTCTCCGCCACGACGGCCGCATCGCTCCCGCCCGTGGGGCAGTCCGGCGTAACCATCCTCACACGTCTCATCGTGCGCGAGGACGCCATGGACCTCTACGGCTTCTCCAGCCGAGAAGAGCGCGCCCTCTTCGACCGCCTGGTCGCCATTTCCGGCGTGGGTCCCAAGCTCGCGCTGGCGGTACTCTCCACCTTCAGCCCCGCCGGGCTCGCTACCGTCGTGGCGACGCAAGACGTATCGCGCATGTCTCAGGTGAGCGGCGTAGGCAAGAAGAAGGCCCAACGCCTGCTCGTCGAGCTCGAGGGCGTCTTCCAGAAGGATGCGGAGCTGCGCGGCCTGGTCGGCCTGCAGCAGCCCGCGCTCGACTCCGCGCCTGCCGCCCCCTCTGCTTCTTCGGTCGGGGCCGAGGCCACCGAGGCGCTCCTCTCCATGGGCTTCACGCAGCAGGAGGCGGAGCTTGCGCTCGAGGGATATGATGACGCCGGCGCCGGCACCGTCGAGGCGGCGCTCGGCTACGCGCTCAAGCACCTGGGAGGTGGCGCCTAATGTGGGAGGCACCAGAAGACGACCTCTTTGCCGACGGCAACGCGCCCCAGCGCCCTGTGCGCCGCGAGGCGGGCCCGCGCTCGGTGACCGGCGAGCTCACCGCAGACGACCTCGAGGTCGACCGCACGCTTCGCCCCAAGACACTTGACGACTACTGCGGCCAGGAGCGCGTCCGCGAGAACCTGCGCGTGCTCATCCAGGCCGCCCGCGACCGCAACGAGCCGCTCGACCACGTGATCTTTTCGGGTCCTCCGGGCCTGGGCAAGACCACGCTCGCGGGCGTCGTCGCGAACGAGATGGGCGCCAAGCTGCACACCACCTCCGGGCCTGCCATCGAGCGCACCGGCGACCTCGCGGCCATCCTCACCAACCTGGGCGAGAACGACATCCTCTTCGTGGACGAGATCCATCGTCTCAACCACCAGGTCGAGGAGGTGCTCTACCCGGCGATGGAGGACTTCTTCCTCGACATCGTCATCGGCAAGGGGCCGGCCGCGCGCTCCATCAGGCTCGACATGCCCCACTTCACGCTCATCGGCGCGACCACGCGCACCGGCCTCCTCACGGGGCCCCTGCGCGACCGCTTCGGCATCTCGTACCGTCTGGACTACTACTCCACGCAGGAGCTCTCGCACATCGTCCAGCGCTCCGCCGCCATCTTGGGCGTGCGCATCGACGCACAGGGCGCTGCCGAGATCGCCTCGCGTAGCCGCGGCACGCCGCGTCTTGCCAACCGGCTCCTCAAGCGCGTTCGCGACTACGCTCAGGTCAAGGCCGAGGGAGAGATCACGTGGGAGGTCGCTTCGCAGGCGCTCTCCTTCTTCGAGATCGACCAGATGGGTCTCGACTGGATGGACGTCAAGATCCTCGAGGCCCTCACCAAGACCTTCCGCGGCCGTCCCGTGGGGCTTACCACCATTGCCTCGGCGGTTGGAGAGGACCCCTCTACGCTCGAGGACGTCTACGAGCCCTACCTGCTCCAGACGGGCCTCATCATCCGTACGCCTCAGGGGCGCGTGGCGACCAGCCTGGCCTTCGACCACCTTGGTGTCACCCCGCCCGCCGTCAAGTAAGGAGGCAACCCATGCTCCAACACGACTATCTCCTCGAGATCATCGGCCGCTTCGTCGAGAGCGTCTCCGTCGCCCTCGTGAGCGTCTTTCGCGACAGAGAGTTCGGGCGCGTGGAGGAGGCTGAGTCCGCCGTGGCCGAGCTCCTCGACCTCGACGCCTCAACGGCCATGTCGCTCGCTCCCCAGTCGCTCGTCACGATGATGTCCCTTTCGGGCGTGGGGGAGTCCGTTGCCGGCTATGCCGCCTACGTCCTCCAGAGAGTCTCGCTCGCCTACGAGCTCGAGGGCAAGCCGAATGTTGCCCGCGTTCGCCACGAGCAGGCACAGGCCATCGCCGATGCCTTCAACGCCGATCTCGAACAAGCCCCTGAAGAGTTCCTTAGCCTTGAGCGTCAGATTATCAACCGGTAATCCGCAAGCGTCAGCTATGTTTCAGGGGGCGTTGGCTTCTCGGTCATTCGCGTTCAATTTTGCCCGTGAACGGATTTTCGTCTATTTTCCCAGCGTCTTGGGGTAATATGTCCCACGTGGCCAAAACCCACAATTTGTATCGCGCGTACAGCGCACTGTTTTCGCCCCTCGGGGCAAGAAAGAAAGGCACGACATGGCACAGGGTACTGTTAAGTGGTTCAACCCGGACAAGGGCTACGGCTTCATCTCTCGCGAGGACGGCGACGACCTGTTCGTCCACTACTCCGAGATCCAGATGGACGGCTTCAAGACTCTGGACGAGGGCCAGGCTGTCGAGTTTGACATCACCACCGGCCAGAACGGCAAGCTCCAGGCTTCTAACGTCCGCAAGGCCTAAGCAGCCGTAAGCCTCATTCATACTTAAGGCTGATGAGCCCCCGCATCGCGGGGGCTTTTTGTTTGTGCGTTTGCGCAAAATGGTCCCGTTTCGACGAGGCTCATTTACGTTTGAAATGCTTGTGTCAAATACTGTTCCATCTATAGCCGCAACAAACCTGTCTGCCATTCTATCTGCTTGGTTTCTTTACGATAGTGGTAGATTAGTAAAACCTAATAACGGTTCAAGTTCTTTTAAGGCGGCAGCTGGTGGGTTCTTCTTACTTCAGAAAATTATCTCTCTGGCTACTGGACGTCATCTGCGTCGTTCTGAGCTTCTGGCATGCGACGAGCATCAAGGCGCTTGGACCCATCTTGTCTTCCACCGGTAGTGCAACCGGCCTGACCATCATTACTCTAGTCTTCCTCGTCACGTTCTTCAATTTCATCACGCACGTGAACCGTGGTTTCATGAAGCGCAACGCAACACAGGAGTTTGGCCTTGTCTTCCTCTACAACGTCTATCTCGTGCTCGGCGTCGCCCTCGTGATGCTTGCCGTCGAGCCCGACGTCTCGCCCTCGCGTACCGTCGTGATGCTCTTCTTCGGCATCGATGTCGTGGTCATGTGCGCGCTCAGGGCGCTTTCCAAGCTCGCGACGCGTCTCGTGTTTGGTCGTGAGAGCGTCCGCTACCACGTTCTTATGATTGCTGAGCCCACGTGCAGGGAGTTTGTCCAGAAGCGCTTCAAGACTGGGTCAACCTACAACGTCGCAGGATGGCTCGACCTTTCAGGAGACTTCGTCCAGGGCAAGGTGGGGGAGAAGACCATAGCCTGCCGGCTTGAGTCCATTCCCCAGCACCTTGCGGGCAAGCGCATCGACGACGTCTTCGTTGCGGCCCCCAATGCGACTGAGGATCAGGTGGCACGTCTGGTCGACTCTGCGGAGCGCCTTTCGGCCTCTTGCCACGTGCAGGTGGTTCTGCCTGACCCCGATATCCAGGGGGCGCATCTCGACTCTTTTGGCGAGATTCCTACGGTCACCTACTCGAGCACCGGCAGCAAGTTCTACCGCTACGTCGGCAAGCGCCTGTTCGACATCCTCTTCAGCCTTGCGGTCATAGTAGTCGCCTTCATTCCCAGCCTCATCCTGAGTCTCGTTATCTACCTTCAGACCAAGGGCTCTCCCTTCTACACCCAGAGTCGCGTCGGCCTCGACGGCAAGCACTTCGACCTCCTCAAGTTCCGCTCCATGGTCGCTGATGCTAACGACGTCAAGAAGTATTTGAGCGCGGAACAGCTTAGGGAGTGGGAGACGGAGCGCAAGGTCGAAAACGATCCACGCGTCACGAAGGTGGGGCGCATCCTGCGCAAGACGTCGCTGGATGAGTTTCCGCAGTTCATCAACGTATTCAAAGGCGACATGAGTGTTGTGGGCCCGCGTCCCATTGTCGATGAGGAGCTTGTCAACTACGGGGATAGGTTGAGTGAGTTCCTCAGCTGCAAACCAGGCATCACAGGATGGTGGCAGGTGGTGGCTCGCAACGATGCGACCTACGCTACCGGCAAGCGCCAGGAGCTCGAATTGTACTATGTGCGTCACCAGTCCGCCCAGATGGATTGGTCAATAATTAAGCGCACGGTTAGCGCTGTGATATATGGCACTGGCAAGTAATCAGTCATCATGACTCGCTTGACTCAGTGCGAATGTCCTTCACTGCAGTGGAAAACAATCTGGCCGAAGCGCTTGACCCTTACGTTA
>ERZ808037.1286-NODE-1286-length-17027-cov-3.726431_pt1 | contig 17027 bp, 15 predicted proteins | sample MGYA00380190_ERZ808037 | MGnify/ENA primary metagenome ERZ808037 (study PRJEB31490, sample SAMN06133399) | mouse gut metagenome | isolation source: J9 | host: mice | place: China: Chengdu | collected 2015-05 ... | reverse complement strand
ATGAGATCATGTCCAAAACCACCATGACTGGCCGGGGACTAATTGCACGATTTCTGTATGCTTCGCCGCCATCCAGAATTGGCAGCAGAGTCTTTCGCACCCAGTCGATTCCGCCGGAGGTAAGCGCCGCCTATCGCAATCTGATATTTCGCCTGATGGCATTACCGATCAGCGAGGAAACTCAGACGCTGTATCTCTCCGAGAAAGCCTTTGACCTGATAGCCGACTACTTCCAGGAACACGAAAGGTTTCTGGCTGGTGAAGGTCAGGCCATCTCCGATTGGGCCAGCAAGTATATCGGGGCCGTTCTCCGGATTGCAGGACTTCTCCATGGTGCGGATATGGACGATGGCGAGAACGAAATTTCCGTATTGACCGTGAGCCGGGCAATTCAAATTGGGAAATACTTTCTGGCTCATTCCACCTACGCTTACTCCATGATGGGAACTGATCTCAGTATCCAGAAAGCCAAATTTGTGATGGCAAAGCTGAAAAAGAAGAACGTCACCATGATCAAACGTTCCGATCTTTTTCAGATGTGCCGGGGAAAGTTTTTCAAGAAAACGGAGGAAATCTTTCCGACGCTGGAACTCCTGGAAGGACACGGCTATCTCCGGATGGAAGAACCGGAACGGCAGTCAGCTGGCAGACCAGCGGACGTGAGGATCTTCGTAAATCCCGCCGCAGCGTGAGCAGGAATATACTGCATTTATTGCATTTCCTGCTTAACCCTCGTGACCCCCGTCCCCACACTGAAATCCGCAGAGTTCAGTGTGGACAGGCAGGGAGAATATTACGGACTTCTCCCTGCCAACGGGCGGAAAATCATGAGCATGACTGGCTGCGAATGAATTGCCGTTCGCACCGTCATTTGAGTATCAAATGGCGGTTGAGGCTTCCGCAGAAGCCGCACTCCCCCTCGGAGAGCGCAAAACTTTTGATGGCTCTGCTGTCAAAAGTGCTTTTGCGTTACTTTTGACAAAAGTAACAAAACCCGCCGCCGAGCGGCGAAAACGAGTTTTTATAAAATACCACATTTTTGGAGGTGACAGATATAAAACGGACTATCAGTGCTATGTCGGGTAAAGGTGTGATTGAGCATAATCGCCGCACCTATATTGCTGAAAATGTTGACCCGGAACGAACGCATCTGAACATCGAATACTGCTATACGCCCATCGAGCAGGCGTATCACGAGCTGTTCGATGAAGCTCTGGCAGCGTACAACGCCAAGCAGAAACGTAAAGACCGGTGCATCGAAAACTATTACAAAAAAATCTGTGACGGAGATCAGGAAAAGCCATTTTATGAGGTGATCTTCCAGATCGGAAACAAGGATGATATGTCTGCCGCCAGCGAGAACGGAGAACTGGCAAGGGCTGTTTTGGACAAATTCATGCGAAGCTTTCAAGAGCGAAATCCCCATCTTCATGTGTTCTCTGCCCATCTGCACATGGACGAAGCCACGCCCCATCTTCACATTGATTTCATTCCATTTACCACCGGAAGCAAGCGAGGTCTTTCCACCCGTGTATCTCTGAAACAGGCACTTGCCGATCAGGGCATCACAGGCGAGGGACGCTCCATGACAGAGCGTGCCGTATGGGTTCAGAAAGAAAAAGAGGCACTGGCTGAAATCATGTTGGAGCATGGCATCGAGTGGGAGCAGAAAGGCGAACACCGGGAACACCTGAGTGTTCTGGAATATAAACGGGAACAGCGCACACAGGAACTGGCCGAGCTGAAGCAGACGATTGAGCGTGTTCAACAGCAGCAGGTTTCCATCAAGGCTGTGGAACAGATTGAAGCCAAGCCCCTGCCGCTATCCTCCAAGGTGGCGCTGGAACGACAGGATTATCAGGCACTTGTTACGGCCGCGCAGAAATTTGTTGTACAGGAGAAACAGGAAGGAAAGCTCAAAAAGCTTCTGAAGGAGGCCAAGAAAACCATTGCCGAACTGAAAAGCACTATTGCCGATCTCAAAGCGCAGCTGGCTGCGGCTACAAAGGAACTCACGGAGTACAAATCTGTCCGTGGTAAAATCCGTACGGCGGAAGTGGAGCAGGAAAATGATAATCTTCGTAGCAAGCTCCATAGCTACGAAGCGGTAATTGACCGAAATAATCTGTGGGCTTACTTTACCCAACGCAGAGGAAAGACGCACATGAGGGATGATACCCGGTAAATGTTCAAAGAATAAATGCAATTGCTGGTACAGGTTTGGGCTTCGGGCTGGACTTCACGAAAAGTGAAATTCAGCCCTCCTTTATTGCCCTACAAGAACTTCTTCTAATATTGATATAAAAGTGTGAATGAACTGGCATAAAATCTACATAATTTTGTGATTGGGGTTGTATTTTCCAAGACTTCTGCATATAATAAAAATGTGATTGAGTAACACTGAAGCTCCAATAAAAGTGTGAAGGAGTACATCTATGGAACGATTGATTTTGAAGAAACTGCTGGATTGGAAGAATTCACCCTACCGCAAACCGCTGATCTTAAAGGGCGTGCGTCAAGTGGGCAAGACTTGGGTTCTCAAAGAATTCGGCAGACGTTATTATGAAAATACAGCCTACTTTAACTTTGATGAAAATGAGGAATATAAGCAGTTTTTTGAGACAACCAAGGATGTAGACCGCATTCTGCAGAATCTAATGTTGGCCAGTGGTCAGAAGATTGTGTCGGAAAAGACGCTCATTATCTTTGACGAGGTACAGGACTGTCCCAAGGTAATCAACTCAATGAAGTATTTCTGTGAGAATGCTCCGCAGTATCACATTGCCTGTGCAGGTTCTTTATTGGGGATTGCCCTGGCGAAGCCATCCTCCTTCCCAGTGGGCAAAGTCAATTTCATGCAGATCGATCCGATGACTTTGACGGAGTTTCTGCTCGCCAACGGCGATGAAAATCTGGCCGGGTATCTGGAAAGAGTGGATACGATTGAGCCGATTCCTGATGCCTTTTTCAATCCGCTTTGTGAGAAATTGAAGATGTACTATGTCACGGGCGGTATGCCGGAACCAGTACTTATGTGGACGGAAGCGCGGGACGTTTCCGCTATGCAGGAGGCCTTGTCCGGGATCCTCGGCGCTTATGAGCGTGACTTTGCCAAACACCCCAATATCGGCGAGTTCCCGAAAATTTCCATGATCTGGAAGTCCATGCCGTCACAGCTGGCTAGAGAGAATAAGAAATTTATTTACAAGGTGGTTAAAGAGGGGGCGCGGGCCAGGGAATATGAGGATGCCTTGCAGTGGCTGGTGGATGCCAGGCTGGTGCATAAAATCTACCGCAGTACTGCTCCCGGTCTGCCGGTTGCCGCCTATGATGACCTGTCTGCATTTAAAATTTATCTGGTGGATGTGGGGCTGCTCCGCCGCCTGGCTCTGTTGGCGCCGACAGCCTTTGGAGAAGGCAATCGTCTGTTCACCGAGTTCAAAGGCGCCCTGACGGAAAACTTCGTACTGCAGACTTTAATTACGCAGTTTGAAGTGGTTCCCCGCTATTGGAGCCAGAATAATCCGCCTTATGAAGTGGATTTCCTCATTCAACGGGAAAATGACATTTTCCCTGTTGAGGTCAAGTCCGAAGCCAACACGACCAGCAAGAGCCTCAAGAAATTTAAGGAGCTGTTCCCGGATCAAGTCAAGCTCCGTGTGCGGTTCTCTCTGGATAATCTGAAGCTGGATGATGATGTACTGAACATCCCGCTGTTTATGGCTGATCAAGCAGATCGATTGATTGGCTTGGCATTAGAAAAGAAGAATAGCTTTAGTCAGTAATGGTTGATCAATGTAAAAGGCAGCAATTTGCCCTACAGAATAATAGATATTAAAGGGTGATATGATGTTCAAAGGTTTCATTTCCTTCAGAAACGGAAAGATACCATTTGTAATTGAAAACTACCGCATGGAATTATTTACGGATGATTCGCTGCTGGATGATTTTTGTAAAGAATACAATTTTAAAGAAAACTATATCCTGCATGGACAATGCTTTGATATCGGGATTCGTGGACGGAAAGCAACTTTTTTAGTAGAAAACTCTATGGGTAGTACCTGCTATTTACGTTGCTATATTATCAATATGTTTGACAAAGATGAAGAGTATGACTCCATAGGCCTTCAATCTCCCTCCCTCGATGAAGTTTTTAGATACGAATATGAATACATTGACATGGTGCGAGCCGGAATCAACTTGGCTGTAGATCCTAAGGTTGCATATAAGGTTCCGTTTGATATGAACAACCATAGGTACGAATTAGAATTCCGGATAGGCCACAATAATCGGCTTGGACTTTTGGAAGACCTCGACAGAAGGGGTGAGCTGCTTCTACCTCTACACACCAACGAGATACAGGAGTGCTATGATATTACTAATGTTCTACATAGGCTTGCAATGTTTATGACATCCCATGCAGAAGTTCCTTTCAAACGGATTACACTTTATAAACAAGGATTGAAAGCAGGGTGGTTCTACTGTCCTCTCATTTCAGAAGGTATAGTTGGTGGGCATGGCGGTTTCTTCCACGAATTTGATGTTATGAAATACATCCCGAAAATCTTAAATAACATAGCGTTAGATTCCGGCAATAAAATAACACAAAGCATTCCCCTGGGGCATTTAGGGGATTTTAACTCCATGTATACACCGCAGCGATTTGTAGAACAAGTTATGGCGTTTGAGTATTTGTTCGACAAGCTGGATCACAAGAATGCTCAAAACCCTAAATTCCCCCTAAAAAAAGAATTGGAATGTATGTTTAATGAATTCCCACAATTACTATCACCAACGAAGATTTCTGCAGAGAAGATTAGTGATCAAATTAAGGAAATTAGGCGTACTATTGCCCATGGACATGCGTATTACTATGATTTCAAAAATGACTCCAACACCAAATATTTGATGATTCTTCTCGATAAATTGATCAAATGCATGAGCTTGAAATGGATAGGGTTTTCTAATGATGGCATTTCAAACTATATTCTCTTTTAGAAAAAACATACAAGCTTGATATAGAAACTCAGTTAGATACTCAGAAATTAGGCAATATGTCCTTACAGATACTTAGAAAGGGCGAAAATGAAATGGCGAAGAAAGAAGTTAAAACCGATTTGTGGGTCGCTCGTCAGCTCGACGACTCCAAAATTAAATATGATGCTCAAGGTAGCGATGTTAAGGAAATCAATGACGCTTTACAGAGTGCATCAAAGCGTGGTACTGGCAACGCCGGATACCCTGAGTATGTTGCAGTTGTTAAAGATTTTGTTATTGTCATTGAGGACAAAGCCGATCTTGCCAAGCATCAGAAGCTGACCAATACAGGAATTCTGTCTGTTGATCAGAAAGATGTTGCGGACTACGCTGTTAATGGAGCATATTTTTATGCTAAGCACATTGCTCAGAACAGCAACTTCCATAAGATTTTTGCAATCGGTGTTTCCGGAGATGAAAAGCACCATAAAATCACTCCGCTGTATGTGGATGATAGAGATGGGTATAAGCAGCTCCCTGATATTGAATCTTTTACCTCTTTCACCGCTGTCAATATCGACGAATACTATACTCGTTACGTTCTGGCAGAAAAGACCGATGTTGAAAAGACTACGGAGGAAATTCTGAAAGATGCAGCGGAACTGCACGAATATCTGCGCACCTATGGCTCCCTGAAGGATCAGGACAAGCCTTTGGTGGTCTCCGGTATTCTTCTGGCACTGGATGATAAGTTTTTCAAACCCGATGATTTGCTCGGTGATGAAACAACCACTGATGGTCAGTTGATTTACGATGCAATTAAGCGTCGCCTTAAAGCATCCAATATTGGCCCTGATGCAAAGCGTGACAAGCTGATGAGCGAGTTCTCTATCATCCGCACAAGTGCTCGCTTGAACGAAATTGACGCCAAGTTGGGGAAGACTCCATTAAAATTCTATACTGAGTTTTTAAAGAAGAATGTTTTTGACAACATAAAGTATCGCAGTTCCAGTGAAGATTTCATTGGAAGATTCTATGGCGAATTTATGAGCTATTCCGGCGGTGATGGTCAGACGCTGGGAATTGTTCTCACGCCTCGCCATATCTGTGATCTGTTCTGTGACCTTCTGGATATTCAGGCTACAGACATTGTACTTGACCCCTGTTGTGGTACCGCAGGATTCCTTGTTGCAGCGATGCATCACATGCTTGAAAAGGCGGGCGCAGATCAGAATAAGAGAAAGAATATCAAGAAGAAACAGTTGCACGGATTTGAACTCCAGAGCAATATGTTTGCTATTGCTGCAACCAATATGATCCTCCGGGATGATGGTAACAGCAATATTAAATGTGAAGACTTTTTGCGTCAGAATTCTGCCCAAGTGCAGCTTAAAGGTGCAACTGTTGGCATGATGAATCCGCCATACTCCCAAGGTAGTAAAGAGGATCCTTCTCAGTATGAACTGTCGTTTGTAGAGCATCTACTGGACTCTCTAACCGAAGGGGCACGAGCCGCTGTAATTGTGCCTCAATCGTCTATGACCGGAAAAACTAAGGACGAACAGGCATTCAAGGAAAGTATTATGAAGCACCACACCTTGGAAGGTGTTATTACCTGTAATACAGCCACCTTCTATGGCGTAGGCACCAACCCTGTTATCGCAGTCTTTACAGCCCATGAGCCACATCCTGATGATAAGATTTGTAAATTTATCGATTTCAGAAATGATGGTTATGAGGTACGTGCTCATATTGGCCTTGTTGAAGGTGATTCTGCAAAGGACAAGCGTCAGCACTTATTGGATGTGTGGTTTGGCAGAACTAAAGCGGCATCAAATTTCTGCGTTGAATCTACAGTAAAAGCTGAGGATGAATGGCTGCATTCCTTCTTCTACTTCAATGATGAAAAACCAACGGACGCAGATTTTGAAAAAACTATTGGCGATTATCTAACGTTTGAATTCTCGATGATTATGCAGAATCGTGAGTATCTGTTTAAGAACGGGGGTGCCGATATTGCAGAAGATTAATGAGAAAACATGGGATGCTGTCCGCTTAACAGAGATATTTGATACCATCTCCCGTGGAAAGCGGATTAAAAAATCTGACCATATTCCTGGTGATTTTCCGTATGTTTCATCCACTGCACTTACGAATGGTACAGATGGAAGTTGTGGCAATGAAAAGAATGTCCGAAAATTCGGTGATTGTCTTACTATTGCGAATAGCGGAAGTGTTGGCTCGTGTTTTTACCACCCATATGATTTCGTTGCCAGTGATCATGTAACTGCGCTAAGCAGAGAGGGTACCAGTGAAGATTGTTATTTGGGGTTGTCTACACTCGTTGGGCGATTGGGCGAGAAGTACAATTTCAATAGAGAAATCAATGATGCTCGTATTTCGAGAGAACATATAATGTTGCCTCTATCTGATGCCGGGGAACCAGATTATAATTATATTGAACAATATATTCGACTGAAACGATCTGCGCTGCTTACAAAGTACCAGTGTTGGGTAAAAACACGTATTGCAGAGTTGGGAGAAACTATTGATATACCACAACTAAACGAAATGGATTGGCGAGCATTTGTTATAAAAGATATTGCGGATGTATACTCAGGCCACGACATCTATGCCCAAGAACGTGTCGATGGAAGAACGCCACTTGTTACAGCCGTGGGAACAAATAATGGAATTGGATATTTTGTTGGTAATGAAAATGATTCGAGAGCCGAGAAATCTATTTCAGTAGTACGTAATGGCGCAAGTGTCGGCAAAGCTTTTTACCATAAATACTCGGCTTTGTACGGAAACGATTGTCGCAGGATGAAGCTCAAACACTCAAATTCGGAATTCGTCAATCTTTTCATCGCTCAGATGATAGGAATGCAAAACAAAGCATTTAGCTATAGCCGTAAACTTGGCACTGAACGATTACTGAACTTGAGAATAATGCTTCCTGTTACAGATGATGGCACTCCTGATTACGAATATATGGAGCAGTATGCCAAAAATCTGATGCTCCGGAAGTATAAGCAGTATTTGGCATATCTTGATTCAAAAGAAAAAACTGCTCCGGCAGCTGCAAACGATTGACAGCCTTACTACAGATAAAAAACGGAGGCATATATGCAATTATCAAAAATAAGAATTAGAAATTACAGATTGCTTATTGATGCCGAGTTGGAAGTCGATCCCAAGACAACCTTAATTGTGGGTAGAAACAACACAGCCAAGACATCATGCTTCGTGTGCATTGGCAATGTACTGGAAGGAAAAAATATATCCTTTAATGATTATCCACTGTTAAAGCGGGAAGATTTCTATACTAAAATTGCACTGTTTATGGAGAAAAAACTCTCCTATGAGGACCTTTGCAAACAGGTCGAAGTTATTTCCATTGATTTTTTAGTGGACTACTCATTGGATGATCCGGATGACAACTTGGGGGCTTTGTCGCCTTTTATTATCGATGTCGATGTAGATACGACAACCGCTCTGATTCGTGCAGAGTATCGACTAAAAACCGACGAAAAAACATTGTGGGCACTATTGGAAAGCAGCTATTATAAGGACGGCGCTTTTGCTCCGAATGGGGAGGCTCATGATGTGCTTGCTGATAATTTCGGAAAATTGTTCGGCTTGACCGTCTATGCTATTAATCCGAACAATTTGGAGGATAAGCAAGTAAAAAGCCAAAAAGAACTACATGATTTGTTCCCATTCCACGCTATTCCCGCTGAACGTGTTCTTGGCGAGGATGATACACAGAATAGTTCTCTTGGTTCGTTAATTTCTGGTTTCTTTGATATGAGCGAAGGAGATTTGGATCCGGAAGTTGCCGAAGAAATAAAGCGATTACGTACAATAGTAGAAAAAGCCAATAAGGATGTTCAGAAGCAAAGTGATGAAATCCTGAGTGCAGTTGTAAACAGTTCTATTGGCTTCGGTTACCCCAATATAGAAGAATTGAAACTTGGAGTCACAACGCAGCTCAGCATTGACGATCAGATAAAAAATCAGACCAAGCTATCGTATATCTCTGGCACAGCAAACGAAAGCTTGCCGAGTTCTTACAATGGCTTGGGTTATAAAAATCTGATTAAAATGGAGTTCCTCCTTGCTGCATTTGCCAAAGATATTGAAAAACGTGGTGTTGCCTGTGTTCCTCTGCTCTTTATTGAAGAACCGGAATCTCATATGCATCCGCAAATGCAGACCGCTTTTGCCACGTATTTAGAAAAATTTCTTGGCAAGCTCTCTGCTGTCCAAATCCAGACTTTTCTAACCTCGCATTCTGCTCATATAGCAAACACTATGGAGTTTGCAAAGGTTCGCTATGCACAAAAGTCTAACGCCGGTGTGATTTACAAGAATTTGAACACCTTTGCTCAGGCCAATTCTGATAATGTGGATTTTATTAGGAAATATTTAACTTTGACCAAATGTGATTTGTTCTTTGCGGATAAAGTAATTTTCGTTGAAGGTGCCTCCGAGCGTTTGTTACTGCCAGATATGATAGAGAAGTGTGAAACGGCTGGGGTGTTCGGTTCTTGTAAATATCCTTTATCTGCACAGTATTATGCGTTAATTGAGATTGGTGGAGCCTATGCCCATAAGTTTATTCCATTTATCGAATTTTTGGGAGTACCATGTCTGATTATTACTGATTTGGATTCTGTAGCAGATCGAATAAATAAAGACGGAAAGGTAGTAAAAAAGTCCGTAGTGGTTAGCGAAGGAGAGACAACATCGAACGAAACAATAAAATGGTGGATCCGTAGAAATAAGGGACTTCCAGAGGACGACACATCAAAAATCGACCTCACAGAAATTATTTCGTTGACTCCGGATGACAAAACCAGAGGGAAATGCCATATTGAGTTCCAAACTGCCGAAAATGGATTGTGTGGACATTCGTTAGAGGAAGCAATTCGTAATGTCAATCGAAAGCACTACGATTTAGACGACAGCATAAGTGAAGAAGATCTTGAATTTAAGGGCAAAAGCAAAACGGATTTTGCTCTCGAGCTTATTTATAAATGCGCTGATTATTGCGTTCCGGCGTACATAAAATCGGGGTTAACATGGCTAAACGACCAACGAGTTCTTGAGTAAGGAGGTGCCAGTTCATGGGCGGAGAGTATACAGGTGCAAACTACGACCTTGCAAAAGCTGAAGCTGACAAGGTTGATGAACAGATTGTTGAAACGCTTAAATCCGGACGCAGTTTTCGAGTCGAAGCAGGTGCAGGTTCTGGCAAGACTTACTCTCTGAATCGGGCTATTGAATGGATACAGGCAAATAAATGGTCTGATTACAGCCGAAAAAAACAAAATGTGGTCTGTATCACCTATACAAATGCAGCAGTAGACGTGATTGCAGAGCGACTCGCAAAAGATTCTTTTATTCTCCCTTCCACAATCCACTCGTTTGCTTGGAATGCCATCAAGCAGTATCAAAGCGTTTTGATTGATGCTGTTACAACTAACCCTGATTTTCTACCGGATGAGGGTGATTTTAATAAGGTTACAGAAGTTGCATATACTTTGGGACATCGCTACAAAGAAAATGGTATTCAGTACCTTTATCACGACGATGTTCTAAAACTATTCTGCCTACTTTTAGATAACGCTAAGTTTCGCCGCGTGTTTGCGGACAAGTATCCTTTAATTCTAATTGATGAATATCAGGACTCTTATAAGCCTACTATTGACCGATTTGTTGATTATTTTATTGCGAAGGGTATTGGCCCGCAATTCGGTTTTTTCGGTGATGCTTGGCAAACAATCTATCAATCCAATAAGGCTTGTGGCGCAATAGAACATGACAATATCGATGTAATCAAGAAAAGTTCGAATTTTAGATCCTCACCGAGAATAGTACAACTTCTCAATGATATTCGTCCAGACTTACCCCAAAAATCTGCGATTGATGGATTTGACGGAGAGGTTGTTGTAATTACCTGCGAGGATTACAACGGCGCTCGGCGCACAGACCGCAATTTCAAGGGAGAGCTGCCTCCTGAGGTATTAAAATCACGATTAGATGAAATAGAAGCAAAAATAAAGCAGGATACCCCAAATGATGAATCCCTTAAGATTCTGATGATTACGCATAAAGTTCTTGCAACGCAACAGGGGTATGAACAACTTTTGGATGTTTTGGGTGATGGGCTTCGCAACAAAGAGGATCCTTTTCTCTTATTCTTTATGAATACAGTCGAGCCGATTTACAAGGCACTCTGCACATCAAACACACAGCTTCTATTTGATACACTTGACATCAAACGCTATCCTATCACCAAAAAGTCTGAAAAGGCAAAATGGCAGGAATTTCGGAAACAGTTGGCAGAAGCTCGAACGCAAAAGGCGATTGATGTATTGGAGTTGGTACGTCAAACTGATTTAATTCCTATGCCGCCAAATCTGGATGGATATTATCGTTTGTACCATGATGCTCCGGAAGCAATGTATATTGCAGAAGTTACAATTCGCTCCTTCTTGGAGTTGGAATACTCACAGTTTCTGGCTGCGATAGACTTTTTATATCCGGAAGCAGTATTCTCCACCGAGCATGGTGTCAAAGGTGAGGAATATGACAATGTTGTTTTTGTCGTAAGTAAAGGGTGGAACCAGTACCAATTTGAAACCTATGCACCAATGATAACCGGAAAAGCTTCTGTTCCGAGTGGAAAACAAGCTGCTTTTGAGCGAAACCGCAATTTGTTTTATGTTTGCTGCTCAAGGCCAAAGAAGCGACTATTTTTCTTTGTGTCTGTTCCTGTAGATCCTACATTCAAAGCATTTTTAGTTGAACTTGTTGGAGCGCAGAATTACTATACCTACAGTCAGTATCTCGGAATGAACGCCAAATAAAATAGCGCCCATCGGCAGAATGACCAATGGGCGCTGCTACGTATATTCGATTTATTCTCCCATAACCTCAAGCATCATTCTGGCACCCAGCTTAAAGCTGTTTTGAAACAGCAAGCACTCTGCTATGGTCTGATACTCACGAACAGCGTCCGTATATCGGGCGAACAGTTCTTTCTGTTCATCCGTCATAGTAGCCTGAAGTCTTTCTTCGTTTCGAGTGATCAGGCGAAGAGCTTCTTTGTATTCCTTGCAGGCGTTTGTGTCATATTCGGTCGGTTCAATATTGCCATACCAAAATTCTTCCAGAAGTTTCATACGGCATCCTCCTCATAGATCAGCTCTTGGAGGATGATTTCTTCCGCTGCGTTGCGGATGTTATTCATTCGTTGCACCCAGGCCATTTGATCCTGTGCTTTGAGCTGTTCGGTGACGCCTTGTTTTTCTGCCATCTGGTTTACCAGACGGTCAAGCATCTCCTTGGCCCGGTTATCTACTTCTGCAAGATAGCGGCTCAGTTTACCGCTGGTCAGCAGATCGGCATAGAGAGTCGGACGATGCTCCTTGATATACCGCAGATGCTTTCTGCCCCACATTCCAATGGGCTGGGTGTCCACTTCTTCCGGCACCAGACAAGGGATGTAATAGTCGCCTTGGAGTTCGTACCAAAGGCCGTTATTCTTGTCAAAGATGTATTTTTCCATGATATGTGTCCTCCGTATGTGTATTTGATTTTGAGGTGAATCAAATAACAGCACGCTGATTTACTTCTCACTTGTTGCCCTGTGAAGCCCTGGGCAGCTGTACACAAGGAACTCATAGGATGCAAAATCAGTTTTTCGTGGTCAACCCACGAGCAGGAAAATCATAATTGAATACATCTAAAAACCGCTGATTTGCGCTGAAAATCAAGTAAAAAACGAAGAAATTCCCTGGCATTCAGTATAGTATTTGGGGAGCTTTCGGAGTTCAGCAAGCGCTAATTTTTCGCCTGACCTTTTAAAATGCCGCCCATATGGGCGGCATTTTACTTGCGCTTTCAGGGCTCTGCGGCGGTATGGGCGCCGCTTGCTTCTGCGGGTATGGGCGGATGACTCCGGCTCGGATATTGCAGGAAGGAGAGCCTGCGGCACAGAAATCGGGAGATTCCTCCCACAGTCAGGGCACAAACTATTGTCCCCTCCCGCAGGCCGCAGATGGCCCCCAGGCTGAGATAGGAGAGCAGGGCGGCTGCCGACACCATAGCCAGATCATAGCCGGTCTTGGTCTTCCCAAAATCCCAGCCGAATACCTGGCTGGCGGTTCGGACAAACCCCTCACATGGCAGGATCAGCACATTGGGAAGCACCTCCAGCGCAACCCCCAGCCCCAGGGAGAGACAGCCCAGCAGGAGCACCACCCACCTGGCCCCATAGGACTCCGGCACCAGCGGGGCCAACAGCTCCGTCCACAGGTCGATGCAGACCGAGAAGAGGAGCGTGGCCGGAATCTGGAGGAGCTGTATGGACTGAAACCTGTGCCGGAGCAACAGCACCTGGCCGACCAGCATGGTGCAGTTCACCAGGAAGGTAAACACCCCCAGCGAGAGCCCTGGAAAGACAAACGTGAGGACATAGGAGAGGCTGGACACCGCCGAGGTGCCCATACCGGCTAAGGTAATCAGGGCGATTCCCAGGGCGGCGCAGAGAACTCCGCAGAAGAACAGAATATAGCGGCGTAGCAGGCTGGGCTGTCTCATAAGCCTACCCCTCCTTTTATAAAAAATATTTGTTAGATATAATAATATTTTAGCATTTTTAAAAATTACGTTCAATTGTCGGCCTGCCCAAAAAACCACCCCCATTTTTGACATCCGGCGCCGCTGATACAAATGTTCTTTGACATGCCTTATACAATCCGCTATGCAGTGTAGAGACCGTGTAAAGAAACGCCCGACCTCCGGTATCCAAAGGGTTTTCCACATTATCCACATGGTTATCCACATCAGTTAACACCCTGTGGATAACGCCAATATGCAAAATTCAGTTGACATAAGACAAGTCAAGCAAAAAATCCACGGCGGATTCTACAAACTTTTTTGTTCTCCATTTTTCTTCCAATTGTGGTACAATAACGTCAGGTGTCCTGAACATATCATGAGCCGCCGCTCAATCATGAGGTGAAAGCATGTCCGAACCCATTGCCGCCATTGCCACACCCCCGGTTCCCAGCGCCATTGGCATCGTCCGCGTCAGCGGAGAGGGCGCTATCGAGGCCGCGTCCGCCGTGTTCCGCGCCGCCAGCGGGCGTCCCCTGGCTGCCTGCGAGAGTCGCAGGCTGGTCTACGGCACCCTGCTGGGCCCCGACGGTGCCCCCATCGACCAGGTGCTGGCCACGGTCTCCCGTGCCCCCCACAGCTACACCGGCGAAGACACGGCGGAGCTGCAGTGCCACGGCTCTCCCGCAGTGCTGGCGATGGCGCTGGAGGCCCTGTTTGCCCAGGGCGTCCGGCAGGCCGGGCCGGGGGAGTTCACCAAGCGGGCCTTCCTCAACGGAAAACTGGATCTGACCCAGGCGGAGGCGGTGGCGGATCTCCTCGAGGCGGAGACCCCCGCCGCCGTGCGGCAGGCCGCCGGACAGCTCTCCGGCGCGCTGAGCCGCCGGGTGGCCGCCCTCTACGACGGTCTGGTGGATCTCATGGCCCACTTTCACGCCGTGCTGGACTATCCGGACGAGGACATCGACCTCTTCCGGGCCGACACCATCCGGGAGGGCCTGGACGCCGCCCATACGGGCCTGGAAGCCCTTCTGCGCACCTATGACCGGGGACGGTATATCGCCGGCGGCGTGCCCTGCGTGCTGATAGGACGGCCCAACGCGGGCAAGTCCTCCCTGCTCAACGCCCTGGTGGGCTATGACCGGGCCATTGTCACCGACGTACCCGGCACCACCCGGGACACGGTGGAGGCCCGGTGCCGGCTGGGCGGCGTTGTGCTGCGGCTCATCGACACCGCCGGCCTGCGGGAGACCGACGACGCCGTGGAGCGTATCGGCGTGGAGCGCAGCCGGGCCGCCCTAGAGGGGGCCGCCCTAGCCCTGCTGGTGCTGGACGGCTCCGCCTCCCTCACCCCCGAGGACGAGGCCGCCATGGCCCAAGCCGCCCGCGCCCCCCGGGTCATCTGCCTGATCAACAAGTCCGACCGCCCCCTGGCTTTCGCGCCGGAGGAGCTGCGGAGCCGCTTCCCCCATCTGTGTGTGGTCAGCGCCGCCACCGGCGCAGGGCTGGATGCGCTGGGGGAGACCGTCGCCGCCCTCTTCCCCGCTGGAGGCGCGGAGAGCGCCGGAGAGCTGCTCACCAATGCCCGGCAGGCCGATGCCGCCCGGCGGGCGCTGGAGGCCGTTACGCGGGCCTCTGAGAGCCTGGAGGCCGGTATCACCCCCGATGCCCTCCTCACCGACGCGGAGGAGGCCCTCGCCGCCTTGGGAGAGCTCACCGGGGCCAGCGTGCGGGAGGACGTGACCGCCCGCATCTTTGAGCGTTTCTGCGTGGGAAAATAGGACGCATGGCCCGCCGCCCGCCGGGGCATCCTATCGGGTGAAAGGAGCGATGCACATGGAGGTCTCCATCGAGCGCAGCGACTGTATCAGCTGCGGGCTGTGTGTCTCCACCTGCCCCGACGTGTTCCGGATCGCGGAGGACGGGTTGGCGGAGGTCTACCGCCAGCCTGGCCCGGCGCACCTGCCCGCTGTGAAATCCGCCGCCGAGGGCTGCCCGGTCAGCATCATCTATCTGGAGGAGTGACGGGTCAAGCACGACAAGTGGCCGCTGCCATTGGCAGCGGCCACTTGCGGTTCCTTCGGTTGTCACGCCTCACACCCTCCGCCACGGCGCACTGCTCACCGCTCCGCAAAAAACACCTTGCGCCTTCGGCGCAACTTCCATAAGGAAGTTGACACCCGCTGAAAAAAGTTGCTTTCCGGTGGGTGCCGCTTTATAATTGTCTCACCGGCAAATCAAAATTTGGGGAGGAGAGGACTCAGCATGGAAAATGAAGTTATATTAGGAAATGTCATGGTTGATTGCGATGACGAAAAGAAATTGCAGAAATTTTATGGTGAGTTATTAGGTTGGGAAATGTGCGAATTATTTGCAAGACCTGCTGTACGCAGTTCTACGGGAATCGTTTTTCTGTTCATTGAAGAAGCTGAGTATATTTGCCCTGTATGGCCCGAAGAAACAGGTAAACAACAGAAACAGATACATTTTGATTTTCAAGTTGATAATGTTATGGAAATGGTTAAGAAAGCAGAGCGGTTGGGAGCAACAAAGTCAAAAGCACAATTTGGCGGAAGTGATTTTGTAACAATGTTTGACCCAGCAGGACATCCGTTTTGCCTATGCCAAAAGTAACAAAGTACAGTTTATCGCTTCTCCCACGAATACTTTCCTTGAAAGTGTCATAGTGGGTTACACAGTATAAAAAGGACAAGGCAGACCGTTGCGGCCTGCCTTGTCCTTAACTTCTCTATAAATCCTTACACTTCGGCGCAACTGCTTTTTTGTCTGCGCAGCTCGCTGTGCGCCTGCTCCCGGGCGTTCAACGCTTCGCTTTACTTGAGATTGAAGAAGGCGTCCATACCCAGATACTGCGCCACGTCGCCCTCGTCGTCGCAAAGTCCGCTCCCGTCGGGACGCCCATGCGTGGGCATCCCTCCCTCCGCTCCCTTGCTCCTCCTCTCCCCAACCGACCCACTGTGTTGGGCTCGGTTGGGGACCCCAGGAGCTGGGCGACTCAAAAAGTGGGGCCGCTGCCATTGGCAGCGGCCCCTTGCGGTTCCTTCGATTGTCACGCCTCACGCCCTCCGCCACGGCGCACTGCTCACCGCTCCGCAAAAAACTCCTTGTGCCTTCGGCACAACTGCTTTTTTGTCTGCGCGGCGCGCTGTGCGCCTGCTCCCGGGCGTTCAGCGCTTCGCCTTACTTGAGGTTGAAGAAAGCGTCCATACCCAGGTACTGCGCCACGTCGCCCAGCTCCTCCTCGATGCGGAGCAGCTGATTGTACTTAGCCACGCGGTCGGTGCGGCTGGGAGCGCCGGTCTTGATCTGGCCGGCGTTGACGGCCACGGCGATGTCGGCGATGGTGGCGTCCTCGGTCTCGCCGGAGCGGTGGGACACGATGGCGGTGTAGCCGGCCC
>ERZ808037.1283-NODE-1283-length-17040-cov-14.941343_pt1 | contig 17040 bp, 14 predicted proteins | sample MGYA00380190_ERZ808037 | MGnify/ENA primary metagenome ERZ808037 (study PRJEB31490, sample SAMN06133399) | mouse gut metagenome | isolation source: J9 | host: mice | place: China: Chengdu | collected 2015-05 ... | reverse complement strand
CCATTCACGAAAACCATCGGATATATTTTTATATATTAAATCATGATTGTTGTAAAATACAGTATATGCACTGTCATTATTATCAAATTCAAAAAAGTTGAAACGAATATTACCGTTGTCAGCCATAATACTTCCCTCTAAGTTTGAACTTTGTTCTCTATAATAATAAGTAGAATCTATAGGTTCATAACCTAAATCAATGAGTATATTGTTTACTTGTTGGCAGGTTAACGGTGTTTTTTCTCCTGTATTTGCAAATATAATTACAAACATTCCAACTAACAGGAGTACAATAAAGCCTATCATAAAAAATGGAGCTTTATCATATTTGATAAATAATTTTTTAAGCATAAATGCCCCCTCATTGAAATTAATATATACACAGTATAACAAATACCAATATTTTAATCAAGTTAATCAAATATCATATTTTTCACAAAAGAAAGGAAGTTAAATTATGAGAAAATTCAAAAAAGTAGGTATTAAGCTAATTGCACTCACTATCGCACTAATCATTTTGGTTTCACCATTAAATGTACTTGCTGCGGTTATTGCTCCAAAGATTGACGAACTGTTACATAGTGACGAATGTATCGGAGCAAGTGATGCATATCTTGCCAATGCAGATATCCAATCAGACGATTTAGACTATTATCCTGAAACAGCAGATAAAACAGAAGAAGATGAGTACTATAATAACCTCGACAATAATGTTGCAGAGAATTCAATATCAACGGCTTCTGCATCGGAGGTTGTCGGTGATCCTATGGTATTCTATACGCAAAGATGGCTTAATCAAGAATACGGAAATGTATCGGGCTTCGGGTCAGTACCCGAAAATGGCAAAACAGGCTGGAACACAGTTTATGGATTATTAAGAGCATTGTAGCACGAACTTGGCATCACAAGTTTATCTAATAATTTCGGTCCTTCTACCAGCAGTCTTTATTCAAAAAACCAATTATCAAGGAAAGATGGAGTAACCGATAAAAAATTTGCCATATTGCAATTTGCTCTGTGGTGTAAAGGTTACTGTCCCGGTTATAACATTTCATATAATCAAAGCACAGGAAAAGCTACGATTAATGCTGTTTTTGATGCAGAAGTTGAACAAGCCGTTATTGAATTAAAGAAAGATGCGGGATTCACTAATCCTAACGGCACAGTTACTCTCAATGTGATGAAGGCCTTAATGTCAATGGACAGTTTTAAACTTTTAGGCTCATCATATGGTGCGAAAGCAGAAGTCCGAGCTATGCAACAAGAATTCAACAGAAAATATGAGGTATACATTCAATTTTAAGGTTCAAATCCTTACACTTGGTAAAAATACGCTAAATACATCTATGAAATTGAATGTTAGAATTTCGCCCCTTAATATGCAAAAGACCCCGATATAATCGGGGTTTCACGGACTGACATCTATTTTGAAGTCCTAATATGGCAGGGGCAGAAGGACTTGAACCCTCGGCACGCGGTTTTGGAGCGAAAAGCACGCTTTCAGTTAAGCCGCGTGTTAAAATACAGTCCCCCACAAAATCCGCATAAAAACAGCACTTTCAGGATTTGAAAGTGCTGTTCGTTTTTGTCTTTATAGTTTTTATTGAAAATTGATGCTTTTTTGATGCTCTTGAAAAATGAACTGTATTTAGAACGCAAATATAATGCACCCCACTATAAGAGGCAGTGACAAATAATAGTAAAACCCTTTCGGTATGAATTTTATAATTCTTCAGCCTTGAAAGTTGTTTTAGGCATTTTATCGATATTTTCAAGTGCCATATCGCACCTCTAAAAACTAAAATTTCTCGTAAGATTTATGTGTTTATTATAACATTTTTTGATTAAAATTCGACTTAATGATTAGTATATGCGCTCGCCTTAATAATTTAATGTATGAGCAGGAAGCAAAACAGGTTTGCCGCAGATAATATCAAGATCAGAAAAACATCGAAATTTTAATTATTTTATTCTATATAAGTTTTAATATAAGTATCTACTAGAAAATTGGATTCCTATAATTTGACTTTTATTTTTTATAAGCGTTTTTATAAATCTTTGTGCTTCAAATTTCAATTTGTCGCAGGATTCAACGAAGTTTGCAAATGCATCTTGTAGAGGTTTAGGTGGGATGGCTAAAGCTGCTTCACCAATAGATGTAGAGTTTAACGTCATACCCTTGACAGCATTCATTTGTCCATCAGACCAATCATAAGTTGATAAATACAGACGGAAATAATCATTATTGATATACTCTACTTTTTTTGGTATAAATGCGACAATAGCCTCATTTGTATAAATATCTTCATTTGTAATTGCTGTTCTGCCGATAGTTAGTTTAAAACTCATTATCACGGTTCCTTTAGGTACTATTTTTATTCCCGTGTCAATTACAGCTTCATCGCTTATGTATTCTGATGTACTCAATGTGAATCTATCATATCTACCCATATCTGCAACGGACACCCATTTATGATCATTTGTACACCAATATTTAGGTTCTACTCTAGAAGGAGTTTTTCCAAGTTGCAAATCAAACACATCATTTATATGACGTATTTTGTATTTTTTATCCCCAAACATTTCGACAAATTTGGATTTGAATCATCCAATATACTTATGATGAGATGCTTTAACATTATTTTGATTAACCATAGCATACCTGAGTGTAGTGTCAATTTGAGAATGTCCTAATAATACTTGTACCTGCTCTATAGGCATCCCTTTATCGATAGCTTTTGTAGCTAGTGTTCGTCTGAATTTATGCGGATGAACTTTTGTTGATTTTAAGTTGGAGCCAATATTTTGGAGAATAACCTCTATACCACGAATAGATAACCTATTATGAGGTTTATTCAACGACACGAACAACGCCTCACATTCATCATATCTACCGCTAATATAATCATTTATATGAATTTTAGTCCTCGCATCGAAATATACTTTTCGCTGTTTGTTTCCCTTTCCCAATACTACACATTCTCTTTTTTCTAAATCAATATCAGATAAATTCAGATTAACTAATTCACCTACACGAATGCCTGTAGATGAAAGAATATCAATAATAGCAAGGTCACGAGAATTGTTACAGTTATCTCTCATACGCTCCAATTCTTCATCTGAATACACATCTTTAACGGTTTTACCAACCCTTATTTTATGAATTCTCCTTGCGGGACTTTTTATGATATAATTTTCATCTTCAAGCCATGCAAAAAAGCTCGAAATAATTCTTCTAATGTTATCGAGTGTGACTTTTCCAGCATTGCTTTCATTTTCGTAATTTGAAATATACGTTCTGATGTCATTAGTTTCAACTTGTCGCACAGATTTATTCATTTTCTCATTCATCTTAGAAAGAGTGGTTCTGTAATATTTTAAAGATCTTTCAGAACAACCTTCTACCTGTTTTGCTGATAAAAACAAAGTTAAAAGTTCATCGTTAGAGAGTTGTATTTCTTCACAGTCTTCTACATACATACTGAAACTACACACTAATACTTCATGTAATTTTGCAAGCTGTTCATTATTTAAAACGCCTAACATTCCCTGCTCGATAATATTTATCAATTCCTTTTTCATAGTAAAATCTCCTTAAAGTTAATTTATTTTGAATAGGAATACAGGTAACGTTAGGCATTCTTTTTTATCTAAAATATTTATCTATAAGTTCTTCACGTGTAGCACTTAATTCTTCTAGCCTTTTTTGTGCTTCAAATTTCAATTTGTCGCAGGATTCAACGAAGTTTGCAAATGCATCTTGTAGAGGTTTAGGTGGGATGGCTAAAGCTGCTTCACCAATAGATGTAGAGTTTAACGTCATACCCTTGACAGCATTCATTTGTCCATCAGACCAATCATAAGTTGATAAATACAGACGGAAATAATCATTATTGATATACTCTACTTTTTTTGGTATAAATGCGACAATAGCCTCATTTGTATAAATATCTTCATTTGTAATTGCTGTTCTGCCGATAGTTAGTTTAAAACTCATTATCACGGTTCCTTTAGGTACTATTTTTATTCCCGTGTCAATTACAGCTTCATCGCTTATGTATTCTGATGTACTCAATGTGAATCTATCATATCTACCCATATCTGCAACGGACACCCATTTATGATCATTTGTACACCAATATTTAGGTTCTACTCTAGAAGGAGTTTTTCCAAGTTGCAAATCAAACACATCATTTATATGACGTATTTTGTATTTTTTATCCCCAAACATTTCGACAAATTTGGATTTAACCTTCTCAGATTGCTCGCTGATTATTGCTTGCTCATCAGTAATTTTCTTATCAATAGCTTCAATTTCATCTATTACTTTCTGTTGATCTGCCACAGAAGGAATTTGAATAACCAAATTAGAAATTCTCTGTGTAGATGCTCTGTTGCTACGTGAAAATCTTTCAAATTCACCCTCTACCTGAAGTGCTAAAGCCATATACTTGGGTATAATATCATCTGTTTTTATACGTAAAACACCGCAATGGTCAGTCGGATAAAACGGTTTGTTGGCAGGTATAATATTTACCATCCAATCACCATCGATTCCCCACAGAATAGAAGGTACAGAAAAATCAGTGATATTTTGCTTATCAATTTTTCCAAATTCCTCAAATACATTTGCGCTATATATTGGAATACTGCCATTCTCAACTACTTCATCTGAAAGGACACGATTTCCTATACTTAATTCAAAGGTGTTTTTATCAGATAATCTGTAATTTGTAAGCCCCGGAAGATCTTTAAGCACTCTTGTCGGAGTGGTTTTGATAGATTTATTAAATGTAGTTCCAGAAAAATCAAGCATATCCTGTAATCTCAAACGATAATAATAGGTACCCAATTCTTCAACATCAAACTCATCTCCACCAGAAAAAGCATTCCTGATTAGCGCTGCAATTGAATCATTGCTCCTACGGTCGAACGCATTATATAGGCATCCCCCAGCCTTTATTATCTGTATTCCTTCTTGTCCTTTTCTATTGCTCCATTTATATCCTAGAAATTTCTCTTGCTCTTTATTTTCATCCGGAGCAGAAATTATCAATGTATCTTGGTTGTAAACTAATGAATAATAGAATAATTTTTCTTGTTCAACCGAAAAAGCATATTCATAAAATTTCTGATTAAACCATTTTTTCTGTTCCGAATCAGATAGTTTTTGAAAAGTTTTCTGCTTACTTTTCTTGACATATTCTGTTGAGCTTACAAATTCATTATAATGCTGACCGAAATAATTATCATTTGACCAAAAATCAAAGTCTTCGGTTTTAGATAAAAATTTATTGTAAATTTCTTTTTTTACACCTATTTTTTTCAAATATCCTCTAAGAATGAATTCATCTTCCCATCCATCTATATCAACTTTAGAAAGTATAGCTTCAACACTATCAATAACCATATCTGTGCGTTTGGGTGGTTCATTGAATTTTTGCAAGAAAAGAATGACTGTATTTGTCCCAGTGGCGCCAAAAGTTTTGCTTCCCAAGGTTGCAATGGCAATAATATTAAAATTTTTCAAAAGAGATTCTCGTGCGGTAACAAAACTTTCGTTTTCTTTGTTTAAAATACTGCTTGGTAAAATTACTGCAGCAACACCATTCGGCTTTAATAATTGTGATATTCTTTCCACGAACAGCGTTTCAATTTCTGAACCGTCATTTGAGATCTTGTCTAAAATATTCAACTGATTGTTCGTTAATTTCAAGTGTGGCTTGAATGCTTTTACCGAATATGGAGGATTAGCTACAAGAATATCAAATGAATTAGGAGTTATTTCTTTATCGGGATAGTTTTCAAGTCCATCACCAAAAATTATATTTCCATCTCCAGCACCATGCATGAATAGCGAAATTTTAGAAACCCTCGCTAATCTATAATCCTTTTCGATACCGAATATTTTTTTCTCTACCCATTTGTTAGAAGATTTTGAACTATTGTTTAATGCATTAGCACAAATTTCTACTGCCTCATATCCTTCAGTTAAGAAATGTCCAGCTCCACAAGCGTAATCTATTATTTTTGGATATTCAATACCATCAGCATATGTCATTATTTGTCCTAAAGGAAGGCTATCCCATATAAAACGCGTAATAGGAGTAGGAGTGAAAAATTGACCTTCATTCTGCTTAAAACCTTTATTCAGTAATTGTTCAAACAAATCACCAAGCATCTGCACATCTGCAGAACCAATAATTCTATAGGCTTGAAATAGTTGTACCATCTCAACTAATATTTTACCATTTTGGTAGAATAGTTCTTCATTATGAACGTCTTTAAAAGCAAAATCATTGTTCGTATAGAATTTGAGTATACGAAGTGTATTTCTCAATTCTTCAATCATTTTTACTCTTTTTTGCTTTGTGTATTGTTTTACTAGGTTTTCTGCATAATCATCAGATACATAAAAAATCTCTTCACGCATGAATTTTTCCATGCCGTCCTTATGTAGCCTTTGTAGTCTATCTTGAAGGGATTCATATGTATCAGTACCAACTTTATATTGAAATTCAACAATATCATTATCTGTTTTTTGCATTTCGTCTACTAACTTGCAGATAAACAAAGCTATCAATCGATTGAATGCATTCTCTTTATCTGAAACATTATTATGGCGCAAAATCTCTTCAAAGCGGTTTACTATCTTATCGTTTTCAGAAAAGTCTTTTAAATCCTTTTTCCTAAGCGGTTTTGCACCAATGTCATAAGCGACAGAATCATCTCTGAAAATAATGTCCCCACTAAATCTTTGTTCATATGTTTCTTTCCATACTTCATAAAGTTCTAAAACCGTGTGAGCATTTTTATAAAGGAGAATAGTGGTATCCTTCTTGGCAAGATTTAAAATATTCTCATCATCTGAGCAATCGATACTGTCGGTGATATATTCAATCTCATCATTACCATTTATAGTTGATGCATATAAGACTAGCCATTTACAACCACGTTCTTGCTGCCAGTAAGAAATTAGTTGTCCGCCATCAAAAAGAATATTTTTCATTTCTTTGTTATATTCAGAACCATACGTCTTACATTCAACTATGAATAGCATTTCCCCATTTTGGTCAGTTACGCAAATATCTGCTCGTCCACCTTTTTGTTCATGACCAAGTGTCCAAACACGTTCTAATTCAATATTCTCAGGTCTATACCCTTTATCAAGAAGTCTGTTAACACATTCTAACACAACAAAATTTTCTGGATCAGAAAAATTTGTTGTAGTCGCTATATTAACTTTAAATCCTTTGTTTTCAGGATAGTTAATTTTTTCATTTTTAAAATCTACAGTAATAGAGCAATCAGAAAATGGATAGTATTTTTCATACATCTCATTAGAAACATTGCTAAAACCAGCCGAGTTTAACATGTTTTTTAAATTAGATTTTGTTATCATTACTCATTTCCTCCAACTTTAAAGTTTAGCCATGCTTCTTCAACCCCAGCATAATCAATATTGTTTTTATGGCAGAACTCTTTTATATTTTTCATCGCAATGAGATTGGGCTTTGCTTTACCGCCTTCCCATCTATTAACGGTTGAGAATCCTACCTGTAATTCTTTCGCAAAGTCTTGTTGTGTAAAAAAAACATCTTTGTCTGATTCTTTTAATTTCTTCTGGCAATCCCATATTGCATCTCCTTGAGTTGAATATATCAAAAATATAGCTTCATTATACCATATAAATATGAGTATTACTAGTACCAAATCTCTAGCCATCACTATTCGAATGATTTTACATACTCAGTTACTTATAGATTGTTTTTCTAAAATAATTTGTAAATTTTCTTTCAAAACACATCAACAAAACTTGAATTTTTCTCCGTATAGTAGAGGGACTTTTTTATGAGTGAATTTTTGTTTTCAGATTTACTTATGCTTTTTTCTTTTTGAAAAAGTATCTCTCGAATAATACGAAAGGAGGCAGCGCAATGAAAGAAAGCTATAAAAGTTTTGATGAGCTACCGATGATGATATCGGTTTCGCAGGTTGCAAAGGTGCTTGGAATATCTCACACAAGGTCGTACGAGCTTGTCAATGAAAAAGGTTTTCCAAAAATAAAAATCGGCACAAGAATTGTTGTACCGAAAGATGAATTCATGTTGTGGATTCAAAAACAAATTAAGAAAGGATAAAAATTATGTACGCAAACAAAAATTACAAAACTGACGGCAAGGTTTACTATATGCCAAACAAAATCTTTGATGAAAACTTTTCGCCGCACGAATTTATGCTTTATTGTTTTCTTATTTCGGTTGGCGACAGCAAAGGCGTCAGTTTTTGGTCTGTTCCGAAGATGGCGAAGAAGTGCAATATGTGTCCGACTACTTGCAGAAACACGCTCAAGTCGCTCGAGGAAAAAGGCTACATAGATATTACTCAAAGATTTTTTGAAAACGCACAACAAAGTAATATCTACACAGTTCATCAAATATAGTGTACCCCACTGTACGAACTGATGACAAATAATCTAAAAGCCTAAAATTGAAAATAACAGCGGTTTTTCTTTTGAGTTTTTTGAATTGATTTTTGATGCGTTTTTGGATGAAATTTCGGCTCTTTTGAGTGGGTTTTGAAGCGGATTTCAAGCCGTCGATTTTAAAGCAGGATAAAGGGGTATGATTTCCGGGCATTGAAATGCCCGAAAACACCGTCTGGCAAAGCCTGTCGGCTTTTCAAATCGTAATACTTTTGCGTATGATTCCAAATTCGTATGCAGTTAGGGGTGTTTTTCGCAGAAAATCAAGGTTTTTGCGTATTCACTTGAGCGTTGCCGTATGATGATTAATAATCAAGCTATTTTGACAACGCTGTGAGCAAAAATTGACGAGTTCAATCTAAAGCAGAGTAACTCGTCGGACTAAAACTAAAAACGGCTTGTGCGCGATTTGTGACGGCTTTTTGAAGCTAAAACAACAAAAGCAAACACACAATCTTTGGTCTGGATATTGAAAAAGGTTTGTGATATTGTGTGTGCGAAAGGAGTGATAAAATGCAAAAGCAACTGCTGACAAACGGCAATGCATTCAAACGAACGGACGGCAGATGGGGTGGCGTTGTTTGGTACAAGGATGAGAAAGGCGAACGAAAACGCAAGAGCTTTTCCGGCACTACCAAAGCCGAAGTCAACAAGAAAATGACTGAATATATTACGGTGTTCAACGACTCAATAATTGAGTCGTAGGAAACAAAGAAAAGTCTGAAAGACGGTATGCAGAACTGGCTTGCACTCCCTCCGCCATACTTTCGCCACAAACCTTGTAAACGGCATAAAGCAACCTGACGGTTCAATTAAATCTCTGACTCCAAGACAGGTAGCCGACCTCCTCGGTCACACAACCTCTGAAATCACAGAACTGTATTATGTAAAAAGAGATTTGACAAAATTGAATGGTATTACGGATGGGTTTGAGATGTAAAAGTAGTTTAAGTATAGAAGAATTAGCAGGAATCCTATTGACAAAATGTAAAATAAGACTAAAATATAATTAGCGCTCTAAATGTGAGAGTGCTAATTATATTGAAAAAGAGGGGATGAAGAAAAAGATGGGAGAGATATCATCACGAATCATTGAGAAGATTACATCATATAATTTATTTAATAACTTTTTCCCAGGCATAATCGTTTGCTATATTATTGAAAAAACAACAAGATTTTCAATTGCGGATGGGAATTTCCTACAAAACATTTTTGTATATTATTTTGTAGGAATAATAATAAGTCGTATTAGCTCCTTGTTTATAGAGAAGGCTTTGAGAAGTATTAAAGTTAAAAATAAAAAAACGTGTCGAAGAGAACCTTTTTTAAAATTTGCACCTTATGATAAGTATATTGAGGTTTCTGAAAAACAACCTTTTATAAAAGTATTAAATGAGACTAATAATGTTTATCGTACGATAATAGCGATTTTTGTTGTTTCTTTAGTTGTTAAATTATATGATTGGTTGCTCTATGATTTTATAATTAAGTTTGGAAGTGTGTCTCAAAATGTACTGTGTATTGTGGTATGTGTGTTTATGATTATACTGTTTGTAAGTAGTTACAGGAAACAAACCGAATACATTAGAAAAAGAGTAGAAGAATTAAGTAATGAAGATAGAAAAAAGGAGTAGTGAATATGGGAATAGTTCATTTTTTAAATGTCAAAGAAGGAGATTGCACTTGGATTAAACATCCTTCAGGTCATAATACCGTTATAGATGTTTCAAATGCAAATGAAATTGAAGAAACTTTAACGGAAGGTTTTTTGGCGAATGCTCTGTTTAAGAGTAATAACAAACCAGGTAATCATAATAGAAAAAACTATCCAGTAAATCCTATAGAATATTTAGAAGAGTTTGATGTGAAAACAATATTTAGATTTATTTTAACGCATCCCGATATGGATCATATGGATGGAATTGATGCTTTATTTAGCAAATTTGAAGTTTTGAATTTTTGGGACACGGATAATTCAAAGAAGATAGATGATGATTCTCAATGGGGAAAATACAAGAAAAAGGATTGGGATTTTTACCAAAAAATAAGAACGTCCAGTAATTCTCCTAAAGCATTGCATTTGTATGCAGGCAGTAGAGGACAATATTATAATGAAGATGAAAATGGTAACCTTGGTGCGGATGGCTTATATTTATTAGCACCTACGTTAGATTTAGTTAATGAGGCAAACAAGACAGGCGATTATAATGATTGTTCATATGTGATACTATACCGTACTGGTAATGATAGAAAAATAATATTTGCAGGTGATTCTGCTGATAAAACCTGGGATTATATCTTGGAAAACTATAAAGATGAAGTAACGGATGTAGATGTACTAATTGCTCCACATCACGGCAGGAAGTCAGGTGGAAATGATAAATATTTGGATGTACTGAATCCGAAACTTACCCTATTTGGTAATGCTAAAAGTTCAGATTTAGATTACAATTCTTGGAATAACCGAGGATTAGACCATATTACTAACAATCAAGCTGATTGTGTAATTCTTGATACCGACAATAAAGATGGAATTTATGTTTATGTGAGATATGAAACTTTTGCAAGAGAAAGGTATCCAGATACTTACTATAGCGAAAAACACAAGGGATGGTATATAATGACTATTTGATAAAAGTAGTTGTAATATTTGATGCTTTTTTGATGATGTACCAAACGGATTGGGTGGATTGTGTGGCACAAAGTGAACAAAAAATGGTGTGAAAATGAAAAGACGGCGTACGGAAAAGACCGTGCGCCGTAGTTTTATCTATATGGGAAAAGTAAGTAAAATCGCCGTAAAACAAAAGCAATAGTTATCCCCACAAGATTGTCTAAGATATACAAACGGACTTGAAGTTGCTTCGCAACCCCTCTTGCGGTGCCCAAAATATGGCGGTGTTACGCCATATTTTGACCGATGCGCCATCCTCGCCTCGCTGCATCTGCCACCGGCAGCGCTCGGCGACGAAGCCCGGCACGCGAGTGCCTCGGACAAGTTTTGTCTAACAAAAAAAGAAACAGTCACCAAAACGGTGACTGTTTCTTTTTGGCAGGGGCAGAAGGACTTGAACCCTCGGCACGCGGTTTTGGAGACCGCTGCTCTACCAACTGAGCTATACCCCTAAATATACTGCAAAAAATATGGTGGGCCATCAGGGACTCGAACCCCGGACCGACCGGTTATGAGCCGGTGGCTCTGACCAACTGAGCTAATGGCCCATATCCATTTGCGACTTTGATATAATATCATTATTTCATTTCAAAGTCAATAGATTAAAGAAAAATTATTTAATTTGTTTGCTTTCTATTGCGGGAGAACAAAGTTCTCCCGCAATACGGCTTGATAAGCTCAGACAAACAATACTGATGCGGCAATAAGATACTGACCGGCATAATATAGGAAATGATTAATAAACAAGTGGTGCGGTTTATCTTTTCCTCTTCCGAAGAAAGTATTAGACAATACGGCATCAGACAGTGTAAACAATACTGAACCGACAGCCATAAGCAGATAGCCTTTTTGAAAGCCTGTTGTTATTGTAGCTATAATTGCAGTGACCATAGTCATTGCCAAAAATGCACAGTATATACCGACAATTCGTCTGTAAGCACCATAATGCACCTTCATAATATTTGCTGATGCTACTGTTAAAAAGCCGATGACAGCCGAAACAACTACTGAAACTAAAATGAAATACCATTTCATTTTAGTGGAGTAAATAATAGAGGCGATATAAAAAATGTGACCCACTAAAAAAAAGATAAAGCCACCCTTGAGATAAGTTTTTTCCTGTGCTTTATAAAGACCTTTAAGGTCAAGCAGAATATCACCTACCAAGCCGAGAGCTCCGCCCATAATAATAAGAGAGCCATATGTATAAGCCTGCGGATTATTTATTAACGCAAAAACAGCGGTTAACAAATAACAAAGGCTTGATACTGACTTGAACAGCAGATTTTTTACACTAAAGCCCAGTCGCCTTTCATAACAGAAAATCAAAGAAACAATAACACCTACTGCAAGGACCGCATAATACATCATTTTACTTTACCTCTTTCGTTGCAAGTTTTTTAAACACGGATTGTTTCTTTAAGTATATCACAACAAGGGGTATGTCTGCAAGCAGCCATGCAACAGGACCTGCATAACAAATTGCATTAAATCCGATTAAAGGGGTAAAAATCAATGCCACAGCAAGTCTTCCGAAGAATTCACCTGCTCCTGCAATTGTATTTGCATATGTAAAGCCAAGCCCCTGAAGTGTATTTCTGAAAACAAAAAGCACTGCAACAAGAGAATAACACTGAGCAATTGCCGACAGATATTGCCGTGCAGCGAACATTATATCTGCGTTATAATCAGTCATAAACAGCTTTACCACTGATGGTCCTATCACAACAAGCAGCAAGCTGCAGACAATTGATACTGCGATGTCAAGCAAAAATATTTTTCTTACGCTCTTTACTATTCTGTCATAATTCCCGGCACCATAGTTTTGTGATACAAAGGTCATTGTACCCACACCAAGACCCGACATAGGAATATTTGTTAACTGCTCTACCCTGCCCGCTGCTGTAAATCCGGCAATAACATTTGACCCGAACCCATTAACTGCCGTTTGCAGCGTCATAGAACCAATTGACGTAATTGTAAACTGCAAAGAAATAGGTATCCCCATTTTTATCTGATTAGACACAACCTTAGTATTCAGCTTTAAATCTGCCGCAGTAATATCAAGCTCTTTATTATGCCTGAATATATATACACCTGCCAGAACAGCAGCTATAAGCTGTGAAATGTTAGTTGCCCACGCAGCACCAATAACTCCCCATTTAAAATAAGCTACAAAAAGCAAATCAAGAAGGAAATTAACAAAAACACTAGCTATCAGGAAATAAAGCGGCTTTTTACTTTCCCCTACTGCACGTGAAAGAGCGTTAAAATTGTTAAGCAGCATCTGCACAGGAACGGCAAAATAAAGTACATCAAGATAAGAAGCCGCCATATCAATAATGTCTTCAGGCGTTTTTAAAAGTCTTAAAAGCGGATAGCATAACAGATGTGCGGCTATAACGATTACGAGTCCAATAATGATTGAAAGGGAAATACTGTTACCGGCGTATTGATTCATTTTGCTTTTATCACCTGCGCCGAAGGTTTGGGCAACTGTTATTGTAAAGCCCGAAGTTAGACCCAAGGCAGCACCGATGATAAACCCGTTTATTGAACCAACACTGCCCACAGCAGCAAGTGCATCTGTTCCTACAAATCTGCCGACAATAATATTGTCAATCAAATTGTAATTATACTGCAGCATAGAGCTTGCCATAATCGGCAAAGCAAACATTATTATACTTTTTATCGGCTTGCCTGTTAATAAATCATTTTTCATAATATATGTACCTGAATTTTGTTTTAATACATCTTAGTACTATTAACGGAAATAGTCAATAGATTAAATGGAATAATTTTGTATTTTGAATATATAAATAGCTATTGTGTAAATTTTTAACTTATGATAAAACCATAGTGCAGAAATAATAATTTCTCGTTTCGTTTTCAAAAGAGGAAAATGATGCATAAGACCAAAAAATGACTAAGTATATTCCTGCGTAATGCTTATAAGTATGTAACCACAAAGTTAAGGGCAAGTGCACAGGCAGAAAAACAATCGGTTATCACATCAATCTAAAGGGAACAGAATTTGTACCGAGCAACAAAGGCGGCTTTAAGGCTATTAAAAACAGTGAAACTAAATCTGTTGTTACTTTAAAATAATCTTAATATTATAAACTAAAATGCAGTACAAAATGTACTGCATTTTTATCACTAATTATTCCACGGTTACAACCTTAGCAAGATTTCTTGGTTTATCAACATCCAGCCCTTTATCTGATGAAACATAATATGCCAAAAGCTGCATAACAACAACAGCAGGTATGACTGTAAACTCATCGTCCAAATCAGGAAGTTCAATAAAATTATCCGTTGCATATGCTTTCAATGATCTTGTGCAGACCGTAATTACCTTGGCACCGCGTGACTGAACCTCTCTAATATTTGAAACCTGCTTTGATGACAGGTATTCCTGTGTCATAAGTGCAATAACAGGAGTGTTCTTTGTAATCAAAGCAATAGTTCCATGCTTGAGCTCACCGGATGCAAATGCTTCACTGTGAATATATGATATTTCCTTTAATTTAAGCGACGCTTCAAGCAGCGCAGGATAATCAATACCTCTGCCAATCATAAATGCATGCTCAGCTGTTAAGAGTTTGCCTGCAATATGATGAATTTTATCCTTAGCTGCAAATACCTGTTCAACAGCATCCGGTACTTTTTTCAGTTCATTAATAAACGAAAGCAATCCCTCAATATTGAAGCAGCCTCGAATATAAGCCATTTTAGCGGTGATAAGATAAAAAGTGACGAGCTGACTTGTATAAGCCTTTGTAGAGGCAACAGCAACCTCAGGACCCGCATCTGTATAAATAACATTATCACTTACTCTTGCTATAACAGAGCCACGAACATTAACAATTGAAAGTATTTTTGCACCTTGCTTTTTAGCATACTTGAGTGCTTCAAGCGTATCAATCGTTTCACCGCTCTGAGATACACATATTACAAGAGTATCACTGTTGATAATAGGCTGACAATAAATAAATTCACTCGCAATATAAACAGATACCGATATACTGCAGTTTTTCTCAATAAGCTGCTTTGCGATAAGACCGCTATGCATAGCCGTTCCGCAGGCAACGATTGAAATACTTTTACAATCAGTAAAAATTTTTTCATCAATATTGTCTGATGAAAAATCAGGAATATCACCGTTAAGCTTGTTCTTAAGAGTCTTCCTTATCACCTCAGGCTGTTCCATAATTTCCTTTTCCATATAGAAGGGATAACCGCATTTACCGCTGTTTTTTAAATCCCAGTTTACAACAGACATTTCAGGCTCTACATGATTTTTAGTAAAATCAACTATTTCAATTTTATCCCTTGTGATTTTTGCTACGCTAAGCTCAGGAAGAACAAAGTAATCAGTACTGTATTCAGCTATTGCAATAATGTCTGAAGCAATATAGCAACCACTGTCATTTTTACAGATAACAATAGGACTGACATTTCTTACAGCATATATTGCATCAGGCTCATCATCAAACATTATGGCAAGAGCATAAGTTCCTCTCAACTTTTTTACAGAGCTTATTATTGCATCAACAGGATTTTTTTCACAGCATTTGTCAATAAGAGCAGCAACTACCTCACTGTCAGTCCCCGATTTTAACTTGGATGCAACACCAAGTGTATTCATCAGTGACTCATAATTTTCAATAATTCCGTTATGAACTATAGTTACATTACCAAATTTATGGGGATGAGAATTTGAATCACTTACCTCACCGTGAGTTGCCCATCTCGTATGACCTATGCCCGATTTTCCTTTAATATCTATGGTTTTATGCTCAAGCTTATCAACCCTGCCCTCACATTTTGAAACAAGACACTGACTGTAATCAGGATTATACACGGCAATACCTGCACTGTCATATCCCCTGTACTCCAAAGATTTAAGCCCTTTAATTAAAATATTTTTAGCTTCATCATAGCCAATATAGCCGATAATACCACACATAAATATACCCCGTTTCTATATCGTTATATATTTTATGCGAATAATGATTCATTCATTCCTCAGAAACATGGAAGATAAAAGTAAAATAGAATGTGATTAAAATATTAATCACATTCTATTTTTTGATTTAAAACACCTATATCATTAAAAATCATATCGACAACATATCGACAACATCACCACATGATAAATTTTCAGTTAATATGACTTCATTTTCAAAATACAAATAATCTTTTTCGTTCCACCAGCGTTTCATATCGTTAACAGTAAAATCTGCAATTTGTTTACTACTATGACGGCGAATTGTTTCTTCAAAAGAAATATCATAATAATAAGAATATATCTGTGTAAAAGAGTCTTTTATAAAGTTAAACAAAGGCTTATACCAATTAGAATTGAATATTCCTTCCAAAATAATAAACTCAGAATTATCTTTTCCGTATTCAATCATCATTTTAAACAAATCTATTGATTTATTGTTTTGACCGTCTTTAGCATGAAGAATTTCCCGACGAACTACATCCTGCGAGAGAAGCATTACATTACTATTACCAAGCCTTTTACATAATTCTTTAGCTACAGTTGTTTTGCCGCTGCCTGAATTTCCTCTAATAATTATTATTTTATCAGTCATTATTATTTACTTCATAAGTTTTACATATATCAGCTAAACGCATAATGAAATCATCAGCCGCCTTATGCGAATGAAAAATAATTACCTTTTTGTCAGAGTATTTATTAAAAAGGTCAAGAACTATCGGTTTAGTGGTTTTATTATAATTAACAATAAATTCCTTAATTTCATCATTAGGAGGCAGAATACAAGGCATATCTGCTCTTTCACCTCTTGTCAATGCACCGCTTAAACAAATCTCAGTCGGCAAATCAAAAAAGAAAATTAGCTCAGCA
>ERZ808037.1282-NODE-1282-length-17054-cov-5.476174_pt1 | contig 17054 bp, 22 predicted proteins | sample MGYA00380190_ERZ808037 | MGnify/ENA primary metagenome ERZ808037 (study PRJEB31490, sample SAMN06133399) | mouse gut metagenome | isolation source: J9 | host: mice | place: China: Chengdu | collected 2015-05 ... | reverse complement strand
TCATCGAGTATGGAAAGAAACTCATATTTATCGTTATCAAATTTATTTTGGCAATCGGTAAAAATATCTGCCAAAGAGAGTTGTTTATGTGTTATCATATAGATACGACTCCTTTACTGGTGGATATGGATAATTGTTACTGGACATTTCAATTATACCACAGACCAGTGAGGAGTTGTTTTATTTTGTAACAAAGAGAATCCCGTATTTATGCGGATTCTGGCGTTTCGCAAACGCCTATATTACATCATAGATAAAAGGAGTGGATTGATAATCTGGCAGATAGATAGAGGGTTGTGGTGGAAAATACGATATTTGAAGAAAGATATAGTAAAAGCCCCTCGAAAGAGAGGCGGTGAAGCAAGAGAGGCAATTATTTCATAGCCAGCCTTTCTATTTTTAGCTCTTCGATGTTTATATCTTTCGGCAGAATGCCAAATAAGGATTTGGCGGTTTCCACTCTGTCATGGTATGGACTGGTCAGTTTTGCCACTACTTCTCCGTTTCTTGTGATAAAGACATCTTCCGTAGCAGATATCTGTAGATATTTTTCAAGATTGTTTTTAAGTTCTGTTGCTGTAATTGACATATAAAGAAGACTTCCTTTCTACTACTATTATAATAATTTAAATTTCCCGATTGTAGAAATTGCTTTATTTAAATGATTATGTCATATTTTAAGTAAAGACTGGCGGTTGATTCGATGTTATGTGTAATTACATTAAACACTTTCTGCCATTCCTAACTGCAGGCTGTTGTCAGTCGTGTACCAGCCAATTATTCTGTCTCTGCCATCAATCTGCATTTCAAGCAGTTCGTCACAGCTTTTATCAGTGTATATAATTACTGCGGACAACAATGTGACTCCATCGTTATCCAGATAAATTGGATTTTTAGCCCAAGCCATTGATCGGGATATTTTAAAGCCATTTCTTCAAAAGTTAATCTTATAAAATCTCCTTTGATTGATAAAAATGCCCCTCGGAGGAGGGGCAGTGGAACGTGATTATTTCCAGAACTTATCCATGTATTCCTGAGCGGTGTCTTCTGATAAGGAGAATTTCACCATTAACTGATTTTGGGTTTTAGTGTATGGAATATCCATTTCCTGTAGGCTTTCAATTAATGCCTGAATACCCTTAATTTCTCCTTTTAGAACTCCTTCTTTTTCAACCTCATCAAATAAAGTACACATATTAACATCTCCTTTCATGGATAACGCATTGTAATCAATCTTGAGTTTAGTGGCTCCTGCCACGGTCATGACCACTGTTTTGTCTACATTATGTTCTAAGGCATATTCTATGAATTTTTCCTTGGCCTCATTCTTTGTGATGCCTTTTTTCAAAACTACTTTCAGCATATCAAAAAATGTGATATTTGTCATGTTGTGGAATACCAGATCATTCTTCCTTGCTTCCACAAGAAGCATTTTGTAATCGTTGACAAAGGGCTTCATCTTATCAGGAATGTTTAGCATCCCGTGAAGGGTAGTAGCCCCGTCCCAAGGATGATCGCCGTAATAGACAACAACGGTGATGACAGGAGTAAATTTGTCTGTCCGTTTCATTCTGGAAAGGTATTCATCATCTGTCATTTCATCTTTTTTCTGGTATTTCTTGGCATTGCGGTCATACTGCTTTTTGTATGTGCCGTAATCATAACCCATAACCCGCATCGGCATGGCATAGTGTATATGCTCCTGTGATTCTATGCCGAGCATGACTAATTCAACCCCGTAAGCGGTAGATCTTTTATGGATCTTTATGTTGTCTCTGGATGCCTTGATGCTCTCGGCATATTCCCTGTGTTCAAGGATAGAAGATTCCTCCGTGTCGGCATCTTCTAGCTCATCGGGAGAGATCACCTGTTCACCGTCAAACAGGACTGCGTTAAAGAAATCAGCAAACTGTCCGTTGTCATTCCAGTAATTCTTTAGTACTGTATCAGGCTTTAGACCCTGTGTTTTCTTTGGCATTCTGTAGCCCCTTTCTTCTGTGTAATTGTAGTATACTATCAAATCATCATGGTTTCAAGCATATCTGTGGGAATACAGGGGGATTCCGTCATATAGATCAATCCCCCTGTATCATTATGCTCTATAAAAGAATTCCTCAAAGATATTTTCACATTCCTTAACGGATTTCAGATCGTAGTGACCGTGATTGAGGCTCTGGTTGAGTTCATTCCAGCCAGTCCAAACGGCATAAGTGCCGTTATCATTTTTTGCTGATACCATAAAGAGATAGCTGTCATCGGGGTGGCTGGATTTTCTCCTGATCTCCAATACTGTGTATTTGGGAAGATTCTCTTTAAAGTAGAGTTCTACATGTTCCCTTACTTCGTTTAAATTTATGTTCATAAAATTTGTCCTCCTGTTTTCAGATTAATGGCAGTTTATAAAAGGAATCCCCCATGACTTTGAGAAGTGTCTGGCTTTCCCTCTTATTGCAGGTAATCATAAAGTGGTAGAACACAAGCCCTGAAAATGTCTGCTGCAAAGTCCTGTGGTCCGTTGCCATTATTTTTGCGACTTCTTCCATCTTAGGGTTGCCTGTCATTGCTATCTTTTTCGCAATAAAAGGGATTTCGGCAAGCCGTCTGCCTGTCTGTGCGGATCTCTCATTCCGCAGGTCAGTCCTGTAGGCGGGGTTTGATAAGATCCTAATCCAGCAAAGGTCCAAATCTTTCATAAGGCGTGAACTTCTCAGCTCTTCCGCAGTCGCTTTATGGTTGAAGCAGAAGTTGTTTACCTCGTGGGAAAAGTAGGATGCGATCTCCTTTGAACTTGCGTTTTTTAAATCGATCATATGAGTCTCCTTTCTTTTATGTTCTGGTCAGTTTTTCTGTTTCCGTTTCCTGTTTTTTCTGAAACTTGATTTCCACGGAGCCGTACTTTGCCCGTATATAAGACATAGAAGCAGGCTTGGAGCTGAACTTGTGGAAGTCATCGAAATGCTTGTACCACATCTGTTTCTGGCTTGCCCAGCGGAACCCAAGTGCCTTCAGCTCCTTTCTGTATGGGTAACAGTCTGACACCCATATCCAGACGCCGATCACCTCAACGGTAATATCCTTAAATCTGGAAAGCTGCATGATCGCCTCCCTGATTTGGGCGTCTTTTTGCCAGTCATACTGTTGTTTCTGCTTGTCCGTGGCTTTGCTGTATGTATCCTCATGCTCATAGTCGTATTTTAGTTTCTTGAACAGGCGGTCATATTCGGCGTTGATTTCTTTGATCACATCCTCGTTACCGCCGTTGTCAGGATGGTGCTTTACGACAAGCCGCCGATATTCTTTCCGTAGTTCTTTTAATGCTGTGATTCCCTGAAACCATTTCATGCCATGTTCTCCCTTCACAAAAGTTTTGCTTCTCTGAAACTCAGATAAGAATTATGACCAATGATGATATGGTCAGCCAGACAGATATTCAGCAGTTCCCCGCAGTCTTTCAGCCGTTTCGTCAGGTCTATGTCACATTCGCTTGGAACAGGGTTCCCCGAAGGGTGATTGTGAACAAGTACAATCTGGACGGCGCCAATGAGCGCCGCACGTAAAAAGACTTCCCGTGGGCTGACAAGGCTTGTGCATATGGTTCCTTTGGATAGAAAAAACATCCCTAAAACTTTGCACGAATTGTTAAGTGCGATCAGATAGACATGTTCTTCTGCCAGTTCATCCATATGCAGAAGTTTCTTGAGCATAAGGGAGATTTCTTTTGGGCTGTCCATCTTCTGGCATTCGTAATTGATGCCTTTTTCTTTCACTAAAACAGTCCTGTCATGGTCTGTGATCCTTGCATCATAAAAGTCGATCCGCATGGTGTCCTCCATTCTGTAAAAAAGGGATGCACATATAAAAGCTGCATCCCTGAAACAAATTTATTCTGTGTCCTGTGTAAGCTCTTCGGGAGGATCTTCTGCCTCCGTTTTCTCGCTAAATTCTGTCTGCTCAGAGTCAGTAGCAGTATAGGAAGCAGCATCCTCAGCGACAGAAGCGCAGCCAGCATCTTTGTGGCTGTCAGCATTTTCTTTAACGACTGCATTTTCTGCTTCATCTGCCGTAGGATCACTTTCCACCAGATCAGCATCCGTTGAGGGGTTGCTGTCATCTGACGGGGCAGGCTCCTCAAGGGAAGAATCCCCTTCTGCTGAAGTAGATTTGTTAGTAGAAACAGCTTCTTCTGTTACCGCAGATTCGTCAGCAGAAACACCTTCTTCTGCCAGAGCAGATTCATCAGCAGGAGCATCTTCATTTGATAAGGATGGCTCCTGTTCTGCCGTGTCTGCTTCTGCCAGTTCAAAATAACCGACAAGGGAGGTTCCCATGATCTCAATTCTCTTTAAGGTCTTCTCCTTCTTGATGCTGCCAGAAGAGCAGTACTGCTTGTACTCTTCGTAGCACTCTGCAAAGAAATAGGAAAACCATTGTCTGAAATACATGGGTCCTACGCGGTAGAGGTTCTTGACGGGATCATAACTATCTCCCATAGCAGTGTCAGCGGCGAGCATAGCGATGGGGATATTGATCTTCTTGAGCATTTTGTCCTTTTCAGGGAAAACTTTCTCAAGATAGTCGATGATGTCATAGAGCCTGTTTTTCTGTTCCTCCGAGTAATTGTTTTTGATGGAGGCAGCATACATCATGATCTCATCCGCAGAGATGGAAGAGAACTCATACCCTTCATACCTGTTGTCGAGAAGCATCATAGCCTGCAGTAAGGTACACATGTCATCAGATTTCCTTCTCTGCAGAGCGGAGAACTGGCAGATCTCCGAAAAGAACCTGTCAGACAGGATCGACTTGATGAACTTTGCGTTTTCAACACCGCATAAAGGCATGGCTTTCTGCGGTTTGGAAAGGGGCGTACTGTTGTTGAGGCGGAAAAAGATTTCCTCTATCAGATCGTCATCCGCATCCTCAAAACCATAGATGGTAAATTTGAAGCGGAGAAGCTCCTGCTGGCATTCAGTGTCGAGGTCTGTAAAGTATTTACCGCCTAATTCATAAACAGTATCATCAATGGTGACGGAAGGTGTCTCTGTATCAAGTGGATACCTGCCGTCAATAAAATCGAAGATGGTGGTCAGCCGCTGCTTCCCGTCAAGGATCGAATAGGAATAATCCTTTTCGGAAATGGCTTCTTTCAGGCAGTAGACAGGCGGGACAGGATAGTTGGCGAGTATACTGTGGATCAGCAAACTACGTTTTAATCTATCATCCAGCCACTGTAAATTTTGACGTTGAATAGGATGATCCATCTGAAGCGTATGCTTCCCGTCATACATGCTCTTTAAATTCTTTACTGTCCAGTTCAGTGTTGTTCTGATCATAGTGGTTTCTCCTTTGCAAAATGAAATTTTATGTTTGTAAAATTTACCTGTCCATCAGGACCGCAGATCAGACCACGGGAATGCCACATTCGAGGGCAGATTCGTGGATTATATCCATGCAGTCCTGTATGACAGATGCAGAGTCAGCATATAAAAGCCTGAGGGTGACACTTCCAGATTCTTCCTGAAAAGCAGACAGATAGGAAAGACGTTGCTCATCCAATCTGCTGATAGCCCTTTCCAGAAGGGCAGAATCTAATTTGCAGTTTCTGTTGGTGTCGCTGTTTGCGCAGGCTCCGTTTCTGCTGTGGGTTCCGAAGCAGTTGTTTCCTGTGGCTTGGCTGTCCATGCTTCAAGGAATTCCAGTGAATCAATCACGATCTCATTGGAATAGACCTTCTGGCCGTCCTTCTCGTAGTTGTTGTTTTTCAGCCTTCCGCAGAGGAGGAGCTTTGTGCCCTTACTGCAATGCTTTTCTACGATTTCAGCGAGCTTACCCCAGCAGGTGCATCTAAAAAAGTCTGTGGGGTAGTTGCCCTCGCCATCCTTTTTCATGGACATATCAGGGACGGCGAAATTGAATAACGCCCGTGCAACAGGCTCTGCGCCCGCACTGTAAGTTACCTTCGGCTCCTCTGTGAGTCTTCCTGTCAGTGTGATCTTGTTCATGTTCGTACCTGCATACCTGTCAGTATGCTTATCCTTTCTGATTTTTTGTTAAAAATAATGAATGGGATCTTTTGCATAGGGGTTATAAAATAAATCCCCTGCCTTTCTGGTAGAAGTAAGCCTTTGTGCCAAGGATCTCATCTTCTTCTAAAGCCGAAGCATTTACATCCTGATTATGCTTGGTAAGGATGTCAATGTCGGAATTATCAGGCGATGACTTGATCAGCACTTCATGTACAGAAGAAAAGATGACATAGAAACTGCCGTGCTTTTCGGCAAAATCTTCCAGTACATCATCATGCAGTACAGCCGCCGCGCCATAGGTTCTTTTTTGATTGCTCATAAACCACAAACCGCAGTCAGAAGAATGTTCCGCTGGGTAAGCAGGAAACGTTTCCCTGATGAGCTGTCCTAATGGCATAAACACTACGTTCTGCATTGCCAGTGTATTCCTGATTGCAAGGGATAAGACAGTCTTACTGTCAGTCTGCCAGATGTTTAAATGGCTGTTATGTACCATAAAACTTGCATCGCAGTCCTCCGATGTCTCAACGGTGCAGCGGACTATGATGGCAAGATCATCAAGGAACATGGTGTGCGGCACATTCTGCAACAGATTTTTATTGAGATGCCTGTTGATCAGTTGGACAAACAGCCTGCTTCTGACATAATCAAAATCATGCAGGGATGTAATGTCAAATTGATCCTTATAGGTTCTGGCATTGAAATAAATGTACAGAATCCTGTCAGTGACATCATCAACTGATACGCCATTTTCCAGGGCTTTGTAAAAAGGTTCCAGATAGATGGTCGGTGTGATGGTTTCACCATCTTTCAAGATTGTAAGTCCATCCAGATCAATGTTTGTTTTCTGCACTTTTTCGAGAGTGCCGTGGTAGCCGTCTCCTAATTTCTTAGAAAGAGCTTCCAGAATCTGTTGTTTCATTGCTTCTCTGTTCATGTGTTCTCCTTTCGGGGTGAATGTGGACAAAAAAGCAGACACCTAAGTTTGATGTCTGCCAGTCCCATGTGTTTCAGGCATAGGGATGCCTGTGCTGATATAAAATCAGCGGGTTACATTTTTGTATCTCTTACAACCTGCTATCCGCCAAAATAGTTATGGTTTATATATTGTAGAAAATTTTGGGGATGAAATAATTGAGAGTCAAGATAGGAATGTTTTAGGATGGATTCCTATATGGCTGACCAGTTATTTATTGGAATGGCTTTTTTATAATGGTGGTGTATAGAGAAAAGGAATCAAATCTGATTGTTTGAAAAGGAGCCTTGATAAGAGGCATTCACCCATAATCTATACTTCTTATAAATATATCAGGGTGCTGTTTAGCAACGTTAAAAAGGAGATGTTTCGACAGTCCATACAGGGTACAGGATACGATGTATCTTGCAGACCTGCCTAACGCCAACTTAGTTGACATCAGGATGCTTTGATTACAGAGTAATGTTACGAGGAAGGTGCTTATATAGGAAAAGTGATAAACAGGTGAAATGATATATAGGGTTCATCTGATATATGATGAAGAGCAAAACAATAGTTTTGGGTGGGAATGTCTTTTGTGGATGTTCCCGCTTTTTTTATATAGATAAAATTCGTATGAGCGAGGAGGTGAAGACTAGATGAAAGAACATATTAAACATTGGTATCCGAAGGATGAGAGGTTTTTCAAAGTGTTGTCCATAGCGGGGAATGTCAGGCAGGAAGATGCAGCTAAGATAGATATATCAGCAAACAGGCTTAAAAATATGGAGAAGGATAAGCTGATCGAAAAGGTGACGTATCCATCCAGATATAATAAGAGTCCAAGGAGCAACGTGAGTTATGCGCTGACAAAGAAGGGAAAAGATTTCATCGAGAAAAAGTATGGGATAAGCAGATGCCAGAACGCCCATGCAGCAGAGCATAACTGTAAGGTCGCTGAGATCATATGCAGTCTGGATAAGAAAGAGATTGAGACAGTACAGGCAGAATGGCAGACAAGGGATCAGATGGAGGAATCACTGGAGCAGATGAGGCAGGAGGGCGATTACGACCAGTATGATTATTATATGGACTTGTGGAAAGCAGGTCTGATCAGTGCCGTGGATGTAATATACACTTCTGTAAAGACAGGGGAGATGGTGTGCTGCGAAGTTGTGACGAACAGCTATAAGGAATCAGATATACAGGGGAAAGAGTATTGCGGGGAGATACTGCAGATGGAGGTTGAGTATGTGAGAGTGTGAAAGAAGAGGCTTCCGAAGGGGAAGCCCCTTTTTCGATACAGGGATTTATGCAACGATGTCTACATTAAAGTAATAGCCAAGAACTTCTAAAGCCTTCTGCCCGTAGTACATTTTTAATACGATATCCTCTGGGAAACAGCTCCTTTTTTTCACGATTGGCTCAAAATCGCCTTTTAAGGAAATCGCCTTTAGACAGGTATCATTAAAACCGTCAGGCGGGAAGTACAGGGAGTCTGCATGGGTCCATAAAGACAGAGATTCTAAAGCATCTGCACCTGCAAAAGTGCATTTTTCCAATTTATCAAAGTGACCTTGTATTTCAAGAGATCTAAGGGAATGACAGCCTTTAAAGAGATAATTCCCTAGCTGTTTGACCTGATAGCCTAAGTTTAATGTTTCCAGACCGCTACATCCTTCAAATGCGCCGTCTTTGATAGTCTTTAAAATATGGAAATGTGCTTCTTTTAGGCTTTCGCATCCTTTGAAAGCATTATAAGAGATTGTATTTAAACCACGCTGCGCCCAAATAGATTTCAGGTTTTTACAGTTTAAAAAGGTTTCTTCTTTAATGATATGCAGACTCCTTGGAAATAGTATTTCTTCAAGTTGACTGCCTGCAAAGCATCTTTTGCCAATCGTAAGACCTCTTGGCAGTTTCACATTGAGGATGTGGGCATTTTCACATGCACTGTCATCCAGATATTTTACACCTTCCTCTATGCAGAGTAGGTTGATCATCAGATGATCGAAGCAGTGGGTACCAATGCGATCGATCTGCATTCCCTTGTATTGATGCGGGATAATAAGGTAATCCAGCCTTTCCCACATCATGCTGTGGTTACATTTGACTAATGTGTTAGTTTTTTGGTCTATAACGAATCTTTCCATATAAATTTCCTCCTTTTTATTTGATTTTCTATTGTTATTGTCTCATACGAAAAATAAATTTTCCAGAGAGATGGAATTAAAAACGTGCTGTTTGGGCACGAAAGTAAAAGCGCGGAAATATCTGTGGTTGTATTGAGGATGTGATGCAATCATTCAGATTGTTCGACATTAGCTGGCAGTAATTGACAGCATTTTGTAATAAAGATATAATAGAGTTGACTTATGATTGTAGTCTTGGAGCACATGAGATTAAAAGTGATAAATTAGTAAAATGTTTTAGAGATTGATTAGTCAGTAAATTCTAGCAGAGATTAAACTAGTTGTTTTGTAAGGCTGCGAAACAAAAATTAGAAATATCATAGTGCAAAGAGCATTAATATGATGCTTGTAATATATGTTGTCAATGTGATTAGGGTTGCCCATACAGTTTCATGATTACGAACTCTTTCAAGCATAAGGGGAAATTGCCATGGCAGAAATGTTGTGATTAAAATGAATAGAACATTGATATTAACATACTGAAAAGCACAGTAATCATATATGCAACAGAGCAGCGGGGGTACGATGCAGAAGATGAAGCTCATCCATAGCAAAAGGCAGGTCAGATTGAAGTTTTCACATTCATTCATGCTTTTTCTAAGTGTGGTAAGTATAGTGGTAATTTTATTCTGTTTAATATGCATTGCTTTTCATCTCCTTCCTCGTGTGACTTGTGCTATTCTGCCATATGCTATATGTGCAGTATATGGATTGATATTATATTTATTTCTTGTTCCTTTACATGAAGCGGGTCATTTTTATACTTCATTATACTATATAAAAAGATACAATATTCCAGCGAAAGTGTATGTTAAACGTTCTAAGACAGTTTCTGCAGAATGGAAAAATTTTGGTTATGATAAATGTGTTTTCATTCTGAAAAATGGCAGTCGAGTAAAGATAGGATACTGTATTATTATGTTTTTCTTGATATTGCTCACAGGACATATCAAAAGTGGCATAGTATTACTTTTTACAGTGGTTTTTGAATATTCCTTAAATTGCACTCCGATAAGAAATGGAAATGATTATGATTTAATACAGAATATTGAAAAGTTTTATGAGGAAAAAGACGATGTGAGCAGACACAGGGAGTCACTGGAGAAATTCCGTAAAATAAGAATTTGTGTATGGGGTGTTTTGTGGCAGATAATTATAACTGCATTATCAATTGTTATGTTAGATTTATTATACAAAGTTCCATTTGATGCGATTGATGTATTGAAGAATTTTATAATGAGTTACAGTTATGAGAAACAATGTTAAAAGATAATATACATAACGGAGAAATGGCTTATGAATATACTTGTGATCGGGAATGGGTTTGAGTGTAATTATGAAAAGTATTTATTGAAGAATATGAATGTTTAAGGAGAAAATCAGATGAAAACTAAAAAGGGATGTGCTACATGCGAGTTTAATGCAGGGATTGCTTGTATGGGGTATGGAAAACGCAAAGATAATGGACAAGATACTTATGGAATGTCAATAGAAGAAACAATAAAAATGTTTCCTGATGGTTGTAGTGATTGGGGAATATCATTAGGAGCTTTTATAGAAGAGGAAGAAAGCAAATAATAGTATTGATATAACATAAAGCATTTGGAAAGCAAGAAGACAGATGCTGTTTTGTATTTAAAGAGATTTTAGAAAATTGGATATATTTGGGTATGATGTATATTGAGGAAAATATGCTATCTGGATAAGAATTTTTGTATAGTGGGAGATTTTTCCTTTATTTTATAAAGATGGTGAAATGTTTTCGAGATAACAGAGAAGCGTCATCTTGAGTAAGTTTTGGGCAAAATTGGAATTGAAAAACGGCAAAATTTGCAGAGTAAAGCTATTGAAGATAGTAAACGGAAAATATAGAATAAAAATAGGGATATTGTCAAAGTTTGTCAATGGATTTAGTAGAAAGGAATTATGATTAATTATGGTTGATGGTAAGGAATATATGTATGTTGGAGAGAGAAACCATGTTACTAAAGTAACATATAATTTTCAGGGAGTTAATAAGGTAAAAGCAGTTTATGAAGAGGACGAGCAAACTGCATTGTGGGCACTTTATGATGGAAATGATATATTATATGATTTGCAAATGGAGTCCAGAATTACAGGTGGTGGAACAAATTTGATTTTTGCACTGATTGATTTTTGTTTTGTTATCAGGGAAACGGAAGGAATAGAAATTCATCGGATAAAAGGAGAGATTTCTCCGTTAGACAAGGATGAGAATAGAGAAATTTATAGAGCTATATATGAGAAGTTAAAAAGGGAAATGGATGCAGATATTGAATTGAAATATTATGATATTAATAGGCAGGAATTACCTCTTAATGAGGCTGCTTATTTGCCCGAATATAAAGGTAAAGTAAGATATTTGGAGTTTATACTGCCATAAAGAAAAACAGCCTATAACAGGCTGCTCAAAGAAGAGTAAAATATTTATTTGGATTCAAAAGAGGATGTTGTTTGAAGAACTCTTTTTCAGAAACAGAATCCTGTTTTTGAGATAAGGCAAAATAAGCATCGAAATAAACAGCATGGTTATAGGCAGTATGACTTCTGTATTCACTTAATGAATGTTCAGTAGGGGAGCCAATCATATCGAAATCTATTTTACCCAACTGTTTATCATCAAGTATCTGATATAACTTGATTATTTCGGCGAGGCCATAACAGAAATCTGAGTGTGCTAAAAGTTCATTATATGATTGCCCAGCATTGTTTTCAAAGCTATTGTCCTCATAGCTGGGAATGCCTTTATCTTTCATATAGGATTTTAATATTTCAGTCGATAATTTCAGTATGTAATAAAGAGCGCTTTCCGCCTCGGTGGGAACTTGGTTTACATCTAATATTTGCTTCATTTTGATGGAAGAAAAGTAAGTCATTTTTTCAAGATTTTGATAAAGAGAATAAAGTTTTATATTTTCTTGGATTAGTTTATCTTCATTTGTCATAATAGTAATCTCCTTTTTATTAATTTATGCAAATGAGAAAATTTGTATCTGTAAAAAATGGATGATAAATAAGCAGAATTTGGATGATAACATTAAATAATTGATGATGTATGGCATTGGATACAAAGGAGGAACATCTTATGAATATACTTGTGATCGGGAATGGGTTTGATCTGGCACATGGGTTGCCTACGAGGTATGGGGAATTTTTGGAGTTTGCAAAGGTGATTAGGCAGGTGAAAAATGGGGAATCATTAAAAGATGTAGAATGGGGAAGCATAAATGATAAAATTAAGGAACAGATAATTAATAGTGAAAAGAATGGAAAACTAAATTCTTTTTTTGGAAGTAAACAATGCAAAGAATTATTGAACGATAATATATGGGTTGATTATTTCTTGCAATGCAATATGTATCAAAAAGAAAATTGGATTGATTTTGAAAATGAAATATCAAATGTAATACGGACAATAGATGGAGATATGCATAAATCATCCAGTTCTTGTAAGTTGGAAGATGAGTTTAAAGGGCTTTCTAATAATTTTTTTAATAGCAAATATAGAGATTCGCCAATGTCGTATAAAGGATTGAGAGATGTAATGTACGATAATTTGAATAAATTGATAAGAGCTCTTGAGTTATATTTGTGTGCATTTGTTTCAAAAATAAATATTATGAAAATATCACCTGATATAAAGGAACTTTCTGTTGATAAAATTATGAGTTTTAATTATACAGACACATATAAAAAAATCTATGATAAAAAAGAATCAGCAGAATATGATTACATACATGGAAAGGCTGAACGGAAAAATTCTATGGAAGAAAATAATATGGTTCTAGGAATTGATGAATATCTTTCGGATGATAGAAAAAATAAAGATATAGATTTTATTGCCTTTAAAAAATATTATCAAAGAATTTGTAAGAGAACAGGATGTGAATATAAGGACTGGATAGAGGAAATCAGAGAAAGCAGGCAACAAGTAGAGGAAAAACTAAGAGGAAAATATCCTATTCAAATTCCATTGAAAGATTTTCCAGAAGAAGCGAAACATAAGTTGTATATATATGGACATTCATTAGATGTAACGGATAAAGATATTCTTAGAGAACTGATTTTAAATGATAATGTAAAAACTAAAATTTTTTATCCTGATAAGAAAGATTTAGAAAAAAAGATAGCAAATCTTGTTAAAGTTATTGGACAAGATGAATTGATAAGAAGAACTGGTAGAAGCACAGATACAATAGTGTTTGAGCCACAGAAGGATATGGTAGAGAGTATGTAAACAATACTTCGGGAGAGAATGTGTATATGCAGGATATTGATAAGATTCAGGAAATAGCAGATGATGTTATTGAAAAAACTGGCAATGTTTTAGAATGGCTTAATCAACCAAAAGAAGAAGCCAGAGGGTACTTGGTTGATTTAATAAAGAAAGATGTTAAAATCACACCGCAAGAAAAGGCAGCATTAATATATAATTCAAGAAAGTTTACTAGAGAATATGCCAATTCAAAGAGAATATATGAGCAGGCAAAAAATCATTTTAATCCTCAAACAAAAGAAGATATGGCTGACGATGACTGGTTGCATTTTTTTCTTTGATAAGGCGGAAAAAGTTTCTAATGAAAGTATGCAGGTTATTTGGGCGAAACTGTTAGCTGGTGAATTCAGTAAGCAAGGTTCCATAAGTAGAAAATTAATACATATTATTTCAATAATGGATGTTCATAGTGCAAAGTCATTTCAAACATTTGGTTTATATGTTTTTGAACGATATGGGCTCATGACAGCTTATGACACAGAGGCAGTGCTTATTCCTACGGGTTTTTATGAAAACAGTTTTGATTTTAGGATTAAAGTGGAGGAATGGTTAAAGCAAGATAGATATGAAGATTATAGAGACTTGGCAGGTGATATAACAATGAATGCAGGCGAGCTGAATAGTCTTGAAAATCTGGGATTAGTACAAAAAGTTCCAGATAGTAAATGTGGTATTGCTTTAACGTATGCACTAGAAAATGAGGAAATAATTTATGTTGTTCCACAAAATGATAATGAGATTCCATTGGGACAATATGCGTTTACACAAGAAGGAAAGCAATTATACAAAATATTGAATAAGACAGGAGATAAAGCAGTACTTAAAGTGATTGAACAATATTTATTGTCAAAGGATATTAAATTTACGATACAAAGAAATATTTAGTAAAGATTTTGTATGTACTACATACTGGTAAGCATTAAAATCACTTTGGAAACAGGTCTTCCAGTAGTAAGAAACAAGACTTCGGGGCATGGACAGGGGAGTGCAGTTACACCAATTCCAGATGAGTTTGCGGAGTATGAATTGAATTTAGCTGCGACAAATATTGCGATGTTGGTGGGGATATATAGGGGAGAGAAGACAAGAAAAATAATTAAATGTAAAAATATTATGCATTATTATGAGGAAAACAAAAATGATGAAAATACTTATTCTTTGGCTAATAGAGGTTATTATTGAGCTTGGTATATTTCATTTATGGTGGGTAAATATATATATGTATGAACGGAAGTGCAATGTGACAATAGGAAAACTTATAAAGGATTCGCTTGCATTTTTTCGCTATTTAAGTTATCAAAAAAGCTCTGATAAAGCTATGGAAGACAAAAGGAGAATTTTAGCATATTTTCTTAAGGCGTTCATTCTGTCTATAATGGTATTGTTAATTATTCCTGGTGTATTTGCGTTTGCATTCTCAAAGGCTGGAATTATATTGCAAATTATATTTTTGTTATTTTTTTCAGGAGTATCGTATGATGTGATAAAAAAATGGCCTATTGCTAGAGGGTTTGATGAATACATTGATTTCTTAAAAAAATACCAAAAAGTGAGAAGTGGTAGAAGTGAAAAATTATATAGCAAAACTGATTTTACAGAGGTGGCGTTTAATGATACGAAAAGTATATTAGACAATAAAACTGTTTATATTATTGTAACATTTGTAATAATTATAACAGCTTCAATACTTATTTATTATAGAGTTCGCAATATATTTCGTGGAGTAAATCATCAAGAATCTACAGAAATATGGCTGTTAATGAATGCGAATGAAAAAGAAATAGTTGCCTTTTGTGTTCTAATGATGGTAGTTTTTGGGGGAGTAGTAATTGATGCAATAATTTTAAAAAGGGAAAAAGGAAAAAATGAAAAGAAAATATCAAGAAAAAGGAATACTGTAAATTGGAAGAAAGTAAAAGATAGTATTATTATTGATTCACAATTAAGACAATGGAAAGATGATATATTCCAAATGTGTGAGCACTTACATATAAAATCAGTACATATACAAATAAATAATAGTGCAAAGGACATAGCAGAGGTTACAAGACAGAAAGATGGCGTTTCGTATGTTCAGATAAGCAAATATTATTTTGAAGATATGAATCAATACTTTGATGTATATCTGTTTAAAAAGGTGATTATGTTCATTATCGGACATGAATTAGCACATATTTATTTTCATGATAGAAGTAAATGTCGAACTGTAATAATTCGGATAGCTATTTTTATGGGATATATGCTTTGCTTACGTGAAACAGCGATATTATTGTATAAATGTAACTTAAATGGCTCGATATTTTATTTAATATGGGCTTTGTTAGTGATATCTATTTTTGTGTTTATTGTTAGTATAATTATAGATGCCAGATATTGGAGACAAATAAAAGAATTACGAGCGGACAGAGTAGGAATGGAAGCCAGTGGCACATTACCAAATGTATTTAATGCTTACGCTTCTTATTGTCAATACTTAAATGGTAATTTGGGCGAAAAAGGTAATCCTATATATTTTTATTATGAGCAATATGTGGAGATAAAAGGTCATCCTAGTTTAGAAACAAGGAGTAAAGAATTACATCGTAATAAAAAGTGGAATATAACAGAACACATTAGATATTGTTGGATTATTCGATGGAAATTATGGAGACATTGTGGCTGGAAGCTATAAGTTGGAGAAAGGATGGATTAGAAAATGGATAATTATATAGAGTTAGAAGGAACAAAAGAACAAATTATTAATCAGCTAATAGAGCAAACCCCAAATATTGATAGTGCTAACATTGTAACGAAAAGAGATATAGGATATTTCTTAGATTTAGTAGAACAAAATCGAGATTTATTATCAGATGATGAAATTTTTGAAAAAAGAATACCAGATTATGATGGAAACTCTAAGTTTATTACACCAAATGCAGAATATTATATTAGCATTAAGAAAATTACGTTGGCTATTATTGCTGAATTTACAGCATCAATATCAATGCCAATTTCACTTATTTTGCGTATATTGGGGGTAGAAACTGAAGGAGCATATGTAAAAAAAATAGATAGCATTTTAGGTGAAAGCTGTATTATGTTGGAAGCTGCAAGGAAAAAAAGGGAGGGAATTAATAAAAATTTGTTTAAGTCAAATAGGGGAGAATGTGTTAATGTATATTTACATTGTAAGTATAATATAGATGATAAATGTACATGCACTTCAAAGGATGTAGAAAATATTTGTGAGAGTTTGGAGGAGAGAAAAATATTGTTAAAAAAAAGAAACCGTTATTTTTACTCAGATATATTTTGATATTATGTATTATGGTGAGAAATTTTTTTTGGGGGGGGGGACATAAGTTGATTTTGAAAGTGATGGATAATAGTTGAGTTACAACAGTTAATAACGATGAAATGGCGTTAGGAGATAATTTTGTAGCATGTACAGATGAAAAAGTGGATAATGATGATCAGCCCAAATTAGTTTTCGGACAGCCTAGAGATAAATGCGACTATAGAGGAAGAGTTTATCTATAGTGTAGCGAGCTTATCCATGGCTTAGATGAGTTTGCGGAGTATGCATTGAATTTAGCTGCGACAAA
>ERZ808037.1279-NODE-1279-length-17070-cov-15.700818_pt1 | contig 17070 bp, 15 predicted proteins | sample MGYA00380190_ERZ808037 | MGnify/ENA primary metagenome ERZ808037 (study PRJEB31490, sample SAMN06133399) | mouse gut metagenome | isolation source: J9 | host: mice | place: China: Chengdu | collected 2015-05 ... | reverse complement strand
CCCTTGGCGGCGGCGTAGGCGCTGACCGTCTCCCGGCCCAGCTCGCTCATCATGGAGCAGATGTTGATGATCTTGCCGCCGCCCTTGCGGATCATGGCGGGGATCACGGCCTTGGACACGATGAACGGAGCGTTCAGGTCCACGTCGATGACCTGTCGGAAGTCCTTGGCGGACATCTCCACCATGGGGATGCGCTTGATGATGCCGGCGTTGTTCACCAGAATGTCGATGACCCCCACCTCGGCCTCGATCTTGGCTACCAGCTCGTTCACGGCGTCCTCGTCGGTGACGTCGCAGACGTAGCCGTGGGCGGTGATGCCCGCCTCTTTGTAGGCGGCCACGCCCTTGTCCACCAGCTCCTGCTTGATGTCGTTGAATACGATGGTGGCCCCCGCCTCCGCCATGGCGCTGGCGATGGCGAAGCCGATTCCGTAGGACGCGCCGGTGACCAAGGCCACTTTACCCTCCAAGCTAAAATTGACCATTTGCAATTACCTCCAAACATTTCGCGCAACGGCCCTGCCCATCTACCTACGTTTTAACAGGCAGGGCCATTGACCTATTTTATCAGCCTACTTACCCGCTTATTTCACTGCGTTTTCGGCTTTCATTGCCGCAATCTTATCCTGCACCTCAATGATTTTTTCTTTATCCAGCGGATAGAATTTCATGGCGATCAAGCTGGCTACCCAGCCGATGAGAGGAGTACCGATGAACAGGAACAGCGCAACCCAGAACATGCCGGAAGTCAAGGGGTCATCCTGGGTGGGGAATCGCTCCGCAAAACCAATCAGCACACAGCACCAGCCGATAATGGTGGATGAGAAGGAGGAAACTAGTTTATCGAAAAAGCCAAACACGGCCCCCATCAGTCCGGGCACGTAGTTGCCGGACTGATACATCTCATAGTCGGCGCAGTCGGCAATCATGGGCATGGCCAAGCTGGTGGTGATGCTGTTGGTACCGTTGCTCACCGTATAGAGCACAAAGAACGCGACGGTCATAAAGTTGATGTGTTCCAGCGAGATTTGGGTGGGATCGCCAAAGATGAACAGCGCCCCCAGCAGCGTTGTGAAGATGATGCTGGCCCATGTGAAGATAATCGTGGCACTTTTGGACGAGAACTTCGCCGCAAAGCCAGTGCCAAGTGTGACGATGATAATGCCGGGGATCAAAGTGATCAAAGACATTTTACCGTTCAAAGAGTAGTTGCCCATGATGATGCCGTACAGCATGATGCCGACCACGGAATTTCTCCGAATCTGCATGGCCAGCTTGTCTGTGGAGGCGGCCACCACCAGCATTTGAATGGCCCGGTTGCGTTTGATGATCCTGAAAATGTCCTTGAAGCCATAGCGGGCATTTTCACCCAGCGCCGCATAGTTCTCCGGCTTATCCTTTTCGGAGATGGCAATGATGCCCAAAATCGTAAGCGCCAGCGAGATGACGCCCAGCACCAAGATGGCTTCGATAAACAGGGGGCCAGTGAAGCCGTGATGCTTGGCGGTCAGATAGGTGGTGAGATAATAGGCGAGGCCTGCCATCTCCAGACTGACCGCGATGCTGTCAATGCGGGCAAAAATGGGGCGTTGCTCGGGGTCGTTGGTCAGCACAGTCTGCCCGCCGCGGGTAGCTGTATTCTGGAAGGTGTAGCCGATAATGTAGACCATATAGACCAAAATCCAGTAGATCCCCCGGAACCCTTCGGGCACCAGATGGGTCGTGGTGAACATCAACAGGGTCGTGCCGAACATGATAAGGTTGCCCAGGAGCATAAAGGGCCGGAACTTGCCAAACCTGCCGCTTGTCTTGTCCATGATAAAACCGATGATGGGGTCTGTGACACCATCCCAAAACCGGGACAGCATGATGACATTGGACACGAACATGACCGCCAGCCCCGCCACGTTGCCCGCGTAGAGGTTGACAAAGCCCAGCAGAAACAGGTATACATTGGAGGCAACATTGTTGAGATCAAAACACACCAGTTGCCAGAGTTTCGCACGGTTATACTTGGGTTCCATTGTAGTTCTCCTCTCATATTTCATGGTCGAACTCTCTTTTCCCATTTACCACTCGAACAGATCTTTTCCCTTCAGGCGCAGAATGGCTTCGATGAAATAGTAGTCCGCGTAAATAATCGGAATCTCGGTATTTTGTCCGGTTGGATCATGGTAGAAGAACGTACCGCCACCCACGATGGAGTCCGCCGCCGGGTCCCAATTGCAGAACTTCTCGTCGCAGGCCCGCAGGATGCGGTAGGCCGCCTCGGTGTAGAACCGGGCCTCGTTCTCGTCCACATGGCCCGCGATCTCCAGCAAGCCGCAAACGGTACACATGGCGGCGGTGGAGTCATATTTTACCGGCTCAGCGGGCTGACGGTAGTCCACCAGGGGCAGCCAGTCGCACACGGCCATGTTGGCGATGCAGTAGTGGGCGCACTGCTTGGCGGTGTTGAGGAAAGATTCGTCTTTGGTATGGCGGTAGCTCAGCGCAAATCCATATACGGCCCAGGACTGGCCCCGGCTCCAAGATGAGCCCTGCTTATAGCCCTGCCCGCCGGGATTAGTGAGGTACTCACCAGTGTCCGGGTCGAAAGCCACGATGTGGTTGCAGCTTCCGTCGGGCCGGACGATATACCGCTGGGCGGTCTTGGCGTGATTGACCGCGATTTTCTTAAACCGGGGGTCGCGAGTTTCCTCAGACGCCCAATACAGCAGGGGAATGTTCATCATGCAGTCAATGATCATCCAGCCCCGAATGTCGCCGCCGCCGAAGTGCTCGGCCATTTTTGCCATCGCGTCGGGCCAAGCGCGGATGAACTTCCCATCCAGGTTATACCGTGCGGCCAGCAGGTTTGCCGCTTGCAGCCCGCGGCTGCGGGCTGTTTGGCTGCCAGTCCTGCGGTAGTTGGCCACGGCGGACAGCAGGAACAAAAAACCCAAATCGTGATCCACCGCTTCGGAGTTGTCCAGCAGCACGGCCAGCCGGTCCTCCACACCTACAGCGGCGTCCTTGTACGCCTCATCCCCGGTGGCCTGGTACATCTGCCACAGCATCCCCGGCCAGAAGCCGTTGGTCCAAAAGCCCACATTATAGGGGGCGGGCTTGCTTCCCCACCGGGTCTCCGTAATGTCGTGGTACTTCCCATCCTCGCCAGTGGTATAAGGGATGTCGGTGCCCACTCGCTCGCATTCCGCCTTCATTTTAACGAGCAGCTTATCATACACACTGTCCAGCCACTCCTGATTGCAGCATCGGTCCATTTTGTCTTCCATTGCGGCGCCTCCCTCTTTTGCAGTTTAAATAAATATCATGGCCATGAATTTATTTGCTTTGGAGAATATGCATATTATAGCATGGGGCGGATTTCTATTTCTCGTCAAATTCTCGCGGAAATCATGCAAATTCTATTTTATTTTGGCTGGAAATTCCGATGCGGTATCAGCTGCGCATGAAAGCGGCATACTTGCTGGGCGAAATTCCTACAATTTTTGTAAATGCCTTCAGGAAATTGCTGTAATCGCCAAAGCCGCACAGGCTGCTCGTCTCTGCCACCGAGCGTCCTTCCACCAGCAGGATCTTCGCCCAGGAAATGCGCTTGGCCGTGATATAGCGGTTAACGGTGGTGCCGGTGGCATCCTTAAAAATCTTGTGCAGGTAGGAGCTGCTCAAGTAGAACTGGGTGGCCAGCATGGGAACGCTGAGGTCCTCCGAGAGATGCTGATTGATATAGTCCAGTATTTCGTCGATTTTGGAATGGTGATTCCGGAACGTGCTGTGGATCTCATCTTTGACCGGATTCGGCTCCTGAACACATCGGGAGATAAATACACGGTTCAAAAACGTCATCAGCTCGAGAAACACCGCCTGGTCCAGCACATCCTGCCCAAATTCGCGCTCCTCCGACAGTTTGTGTATAAAATACATGAACCGCTTGCGCTCTTCTTCGGCCAGGCTGATTCTGTGTCCCAGAACTGGATCTCGATAGGTAAAGCAGTAGTTCAAGTCGGTCTGTTCTGTGGAAAACCGCTTCAAATAGTCTGGGTAAATCGATATCACCACACGCATATGATTCGTATGATCAATGTGCGGTAAATAGTGGCTTTCAAACTGATTGATGAAGAATATGTCCCCCGGCTCAAACTTATATAAGCGGTTGTCAATCAGAAACTGCTTCCCTCCGGAAATCGAAAAATAGATCTCATAGCAATCATGGATATGGATTCTCATGGTTTTTTCATTATTATACAGCCGTGCGATGGCAAATGTCTTGGTGTCCAAACAGGACTGGATCGCTGACTGACAGGAATTATGAATCAACATAGCGGCTCCTTTCCATGCGTTCTCTGTGTGTCAACCGGCGGATTTATTCGGACCTGCATTGAAATCGGGGGCCCAGCTTTATCCTGGCCCAAGCGAAATCCGGCAGCGCCCTTCCATCAGGTCTGTGGAACCCCACGCATCCTGGTCCGTTTCACTGACGGTGCTGCCCTGCCATCATTTTGTAAATTTATACCATTTCTCTATTTTTACACATTTCTCCCATTTGTTCAATATCCATTTTCAAAAAGAAACTGACTATGTGTATTTTAACAAAAGCAATAGGCTATTTCTTTGCTATTTCTCTCAATAATCTTGCAAATTCTCTCCATTGTCGCGCTCTTTTTACGTTGAATCCCTCTCGCGTGAAAGGACTTTTCTTCCAGCCCCTATTCAAACAACTCCTGGTGGACCAGCAGGAAGCCTCTCAAGAAGAAGAGGAGCGCCAGCAGGGCCGTGACCATAAAATGTCACAGCCCTGTTTATACATTGCAGCATAAGAAATTCTTGAAAAAGCGTCTGAAGGAGGGTATGATAGACTCAACACACAGAAGCTGAACCAATAGCCTCTTAATAGGAGGGCCGCGATGAAGCACATTTTGCTGCTGGAGGACGACACCACCCTGGGACAAGGCATCCGGTTTGCCCTGGAGCACGACGGCATTCAAGTGGAACTGTGCTCTGCGTTGTCCCAAGCGCAAAGCCTTCTGCCCAGCAAAGGCTTTGACCTGCTCATCCTGGATGTCAACCTGCCCGACGGCAGCGGGCTTGATCTGCTGCGGGATGTGCGGCGCTGCCATTCCCATATCCCCGTCATCCTGCTCACGGCCAACGATTTGGAAACCGACATTGTCCTGGGCCTGGAGTCCGGGGCGGACGACTATATCACCAAGCCCTTCTCGCTGGCCGTACTGCGGGCCAGGGTCAACGCCCAGCTGCGCCGGGGCAATCCAGTGCAGACAGCCGCAGTAGAGTTAGAGGGGTTCTCTTTTAATTTTGCGTGGATGGAGTTCCGCAAAAACGGCCAGCTCATCGAACTGAGCAAAACGGAACAGCGGCTTCTGCGGGTGCTGGTGGAAAATCGGGGCCGCGTTCTATCCCGTGAGACCCTGCTGGAGCGGGTGTGGCCGGGCGGCGCGGAGTACGTGGAGGAGAACGCCCTGTCGGTCACCGTCAAGCGCCTGCGGGACAAGCTGGAGGACACCCCCGCCAGACCCCGCTTTCTGAAAACGGTCTATGGCATCGGCTACACCTGGGCGGTGAATTGACATGACCTGGAGCACTGCTGTCATCGCCGTTTTCGCGGCGGCCGCGCTGGCGGCGGCGGTCTGGAACCGCCTCCACGCCAAACGCGTCATGAAAAACCTGAACCGCATGCTGGACGCGGCCATGGCGGGGACCTTTCTGGAGCGGGACTTCGACGAAAGCCTGCTCTCCGCCGTGGAGGCCCGGTTTGCCCACTATCTGGCCGCCAACGCCGTCTCCGCCCAGAGGCTCCAGGGGGAAAAGGACAAGATCAAAGCCCTGATCGCCGACATCTCCCACCAGACGAAGACCCCGGTGGCCAATATCCTGCTGTATGCCCAGCTCCTGTCGGAGCAGGAGCTCTCCCCGGAGGGCCGGGACTGCGCCGCGGCCCTGGAGGGCCAGGTGGAAAAGCTGCGCGCCCTGGTGGACGCGCTGGTGAAGACCTCCCGGCTGGAGGCGGGCGTCCTGGCCCTGCACCCCAGGGCGGGGCCGCTGGCGCCCATGCTGGAAGATGCCGCGGCTCAGTTTATCCCAAGAGCGGCGGAGAAGGAGATCGCCCTGACGCTGTCAGCCACAGACGCCCAGGCGGTCTTTGACCCCAAGTGGACGGCGGAGGCCCTGTGCAATCTGCTGGACAACGCGGTCAAATACACGCCCGCCGGCGGGACGGTCACGGTGGAGGTCATCCCCTACCAGATGTTCTGCCGCGTCAATGTCACGGACACTGGCCCCGGCATCCCGGAGGCGGAGCGGGCCAAGGTATTCCAGCGGTTCTACCGCTCCCCCGCCGCCTACGAGACCGAGGGCGTGGGAATCGGCCTGTATCTGGCCCGCCAGATCGCGGAGGGGCAGGGCGGGTATATCAAGGTATCCTCCCGACTGGGCCGGGGGAGCTGCTTCTCCCTCTATCTGCCCCGGAGTTAGGGAAGGACTGATTCAATGCGCCTGCGGCGATTGAATCAGTCCTTCCCTAAAATCTTTCCAAACTGTAAGATTTCAGAAAGAACCTGGAAAGATTTCTGTGTTAAAGTCTGTACTGTCGAAAGGCAGTACAGACTTTTACCCTATGGAGGTGCGTTTTTATGGCCATTTTGGAGACCCACGACCTGCGGAAGATATACGGAGCCGGCGACACGGAGGTCCGGGCCCTGGACGGCGTGGATCTGGCGGTGGAAAAGGACGAGTTCGCCGCCATTGTGGGCACGTCGGGCTCGGGGAAGTCCACCCTGCTGCATATGCTGGGCGGGCTGGACCGGCCTACCTCCGGCACCGTCACCGTGGACGGTCGGGAGCTTTCCACCCTCAAGGACGAGGCCCTCACCATCTTCCGGCGGCGGAAGATCGGCTTCGTGTTCCAAAATTACAACCTGGTGCCGGTGCTGAACGTGTACGAAAACATCGTCCTGCCCATCCAGCTGGACGGCGGACAGCCGGACAAGGCATACATGGACCAGATTATTGACACACTGGGCCTGGAGTCCAAGCTGCAAAGCCTGCCCAACAACCTCTCCGGCGGTCAGCAGCAGCGGGTGGCCATCGCCCGGGCGCTGGCGGCCAAGCCCGCCATCATCCTGGCGGACGAGCCCACCGGAAATCTGGACAGCCGCACCAGCCAGGATGTGATGAGCCTGCTGAAGGTCACCAGCCAGCGGTTCGCCCAGACCATCGTCATGATCACCCACAATGAGGAGATCGCCCAGATGGCTGACCGCGTCATCCGCATTGAGGACGGCCGCATTGTGACACGGGGGTGAGGGGTATGATCAAGGTATCCAACGCAGGCTGCATTCGGCGGCTTGGCCTTCGGTCCATGAAAGCGGCCCGGGCCCGGAACGCCATCGCGGCGCTGGCCATCGCCCTGACCACAGTGCTGTTCACCTCCCTGTTCACCATCGCCGCGTCCATCAACTACTCCTTCCAACAGGAGAACTTCCGCCGGGCCGGAGGGGACGCCCACGGCTCCATCAAGGACATCACCTGGGAACAGGCGGAGCAGCTCCGCCAGGACCCGCTGATTCAAGATTCCTGGTGCCGTCTTTTTGTGGGAATGCCCCACGACCCGCCCTTCAGCAAGTCCCATGTGGAGATCAGCTACATGGAGCCCAACGGCGCGCCCCACTACTTCTGCGCCCCCGTGGAGGGCACGCTCCCCCGGGAGGGCACCCAAGAGGCCGCCACGGATACCCGCGTCCTGGCCCTGCTGGGCGTGGAGCCTAAGGTGGGCGCCCAATTTACCCTGCCCATCACGCTGGACGACGGAACTGCCCAGCCCCGCACAATCCAGCGGATCTTCACCCTCTCCGGCTGGTGGGAGTACGACAGCGCCGTGCCCGCCAGCAACGTGCTTCTGCCCCGGTCCGCCGCCGAGGAGCTTTGCGCCCTGTCCAACGGGGAGCAAAGCTCCATGACGGGGAAATGGAACCTGGACGTGATGTTTCAGAGCGCGGCGGGCATCCGGGAAAACCTGGGCGCGGTGCTGGGAAATTACGGCTATCAGCACACCGCGGCGGGGGCGGAGAACTACCTGGACATCGGCGTGAACTGGGGGTACACCGGGGGGCGGATCTCCGAAAATTTTGATCCCATGACCATCGCCGCCATTGTGGTGATCCTCCTGCTGATCATCTTCACCGGGTATCTCATCATCTACAATGTGTTCCAAATCTCTGTCACCAATGACATCCGGTTTTACGGCCTGCTGAAAACCATCGGCACCACCGGAAAACAGCTCAAGCGCGTGATCCGCCAGCAGGCGCTGCTGCTCAGTCTGGTGGGCATCCCTGCCGGCCTGCTCCTTGGCTTCGTCATCGGCAACAGGCTGACCCCGCTCATCATGGCCTATCTCAGCTATCAGAACGCCTTTGTCTCCCTCAACCCCTGGATTTTTATCGGCGCGGCGGCGTTTTCCATGCTGACGGTGTTCCTCTCCTGCGCCCGGCCTGGGCGGATTGCCGCCAGGGTTTCCCCGGTGGAGGCGGTGCGCTATGCCGAGGGCGGACAGCCGTCCGGGAGGACGGGCGGCAAACGGGCGGTCAGGGCCGGCGCCGCCGGCGCAGCCCTCCCCCGAATGGCCTGGGCCAACCTGGGGAGGAGCCGAAGCAAAACGGCAGTTACCGTCATCTCTCTGGCCCTGGCGGTGGTGCTGATGAACCTGGTGTATACCTTCGCCAACGGCTTCGATATGGAGAAATATCTCTCCGGCCAAGTGGTCACCGACTTTGTCCTGGGCCACGCCGACTACTTCCAGACCGGCGTCAACTTCCACTCGGCGGACCAGGCGCTTTCGGAGGAGATCATCGCCCAGGTCAGCGCTCGGGACGGTATCACCGAGGGGGGCCGGGTCTATGGCCAGGAGCAGTCGATCCAAGCCCTTCTGGCGGAGGAGTATTTCCGCCGGAGCTACAGCAGCCACTATTCCGAGGAGATGCTGGACAGCGTCGTCGCCTCCCAGGAGCGTGCGGGCGGGGACGCCGTGGTGGGCCTTGCCCAGCTCTATGGCCTGGAGGACTTCATTCTCAGCGAGGTCCATGTACTGGCGGGAGATCTCACGCCCTTGTCCGACCCCGGCCGGAACGCCATTGCCGCCGTCTATTCCGCTGATGAGTACGGGGTGATTGATGAGAATGTCAACTGCTTCCAAGTCGGGGATACCGTGACCCTGCGCTATGTGAAGGAGTGGATGAATGTTGATGTGGACACCGGGGAGGAGCTCTCCGCCGAAGAGACCGCCGCCCGCTGGGCACGGGGCGAAGCGAACTATGTTCCCCGGGCCAAGGTCTATGAGGAGAAGGAGTACACCGTCTGTGCCCAGATCTCCATCCCCAGCGCCTTTACCTACCGCTACTCCACCCTTGGAGCCAGCGAGCTGGCGATGGGCGCGGAGCTGTTCCGGCAGGACACCGGCATGAGCTCCGTCATGGTTTACGCGTTCAACACCGGCGAGGCGTCCAACGCCGCTATGGAGGACTTTCTGAAGGAATACACGCAGTCCGTCCAGCCCGCCTGCGGCTACGAGAGCAGACAGAGCAAGACGGCTGAGTTTGAGGGCTTTCGGATTATGTTCCTGACCATGGGCGGCACGCTGGCAGGGATTATCGGTTTGGTGGGCGTGCTCAACTTCATCAACGCCGTGCTGACAGGCATACTGACCCGGAAACGGGAGCTGGCAATGCTCCAATCTGTGGGTATGACCGGAAAGCAGCTGAATACCATGCTGGTGTACGAGGGGCTGTACTACACCATCCTGTCCGCCGCCCTCTCCCTGGTCCTGAGCGCCGCGCTGGGGCCGCTGGTGGGATCACTCTGCTCCGCCTTTTGGTTTTTCACCTATCAATTTACCGTCCTGCCGGTTTTGGCGGTCATCCCGCTGTTTCTGATTCTGGGGGTTTTGATCCCTCTGCTGACGTACCGTTCCGTCAACCGCCGCACCATTGTGGAGCGGCTGCGGGAGATGGAAAGCTGACGCGCTCAATTTTGTTCCTGCGGCGGAATGATATGCTAAATGGCACCACCCCCCTGTAAGGACCGGCGCGGCCGCGCCGGTCCTTTTGGCGTCTGCGCGTCGGGGCAAACCCCAACACAAGCATATCTGTGATAAAATCATTGTCAGCGCCAATGATAAAATGAAAGAAAACGCCGGGGAAAAAATGTAATTTTGCGGCGGAGAGGAGGAAGAAAAGATAGACTCCCAATAGGACGGAAAAAGCGTCCAGAAAGGGAGTCAGGAAATGAAAGGAGCACAGCGGATGGATATCCGAAGTGACAGGCAAAAAGGGCTGAGCTATATGGATCTGGGGATTCTTCGAGGATCACCTGGTGTACAAGGACGGGAACAGGAGGATTCCACGCTGAACCGGCAGTTTGAGGACTTTGCGGGATTTTACGGGTTCAAGCCCATCCTGTGCCGCCCCTACCGGGCCCGACGGGGCAGTCGTGGCCCTCGACAGTATGCTGGCGGCGTATTGCGAGGGGAAGCCTTAGGTATTGGGCCACAAGGCGGCATAGAATACAATATCTAACCGAGCGCGAGCCCAGCGGAGCGGGTCGCGTGGGGAGAGGAGGAAGGAATAAAGCGGGCGTAGTTCTCACCGCAGACGGGGACGGAGCGGAATTTCTTCCGACGAGGCCCGCCCGGTGTGGGCAAGACCCATCTGGCCTCCGCCCTGGGCCTTGTGGCGGCATAGCACCGTTTCTCCACCTACTACATCAACTGCCACCAGCTCATTGAACAGCTCAAGAAGGCCCACTTTGAAAACCGTCTGCCGGATAAGCTCAAGGTTCTGGCCAAGTACAGGATGCTCATCATCGATGAAAGTGGAACGAGGTCTTTGCCGATGTCACCATCGCCTCCGCCATCCTGGATCGTGTCCTGCATCACTGCACTGTAATCAACATCAAGAGCGAGTCTTCCCGCCTGAAGGAGCGCAAGGAATTTATGCGTCAGAAACAGCAAATCGTGAACACTCTTTTCCAGCATGGAAATAACTGATTCTGTTACCCCCCGCCGAAAAATGACAAAATTTCTTCGGCGTTTTTTTACAATTTCATATTGGTGTTTACATTCCTTTCCATTTTGTAAAACAAACCGTCCAAAGCGGTGTGTACGGACTGAATCTCCACCCAAAGCTGCCCCAACTGTTCCCGCGCCAGCGCCGGGAAAACTACCTCATGTTCCGGGGTCGAGTAGTTTGCAACCCCCTGGCAAAGCCTTTGCAAGAAGAACGAAAACGTCATGAGCAAGTGTCCGGGGTGCGCCTGCGGTCCTTATTCGGGTTTTTCAAATCGTCCACGGAATCTTTAATCGTGGGATAGCGGATTTCCGATACCTGGGCGCGGGGCCCGTGGCTCCGGCTGTTCCGGGGATGTCGGTTTCGCTGGGATGGGCTGGTATTCATCCACTGAACGGATATCGCCCGATATGAGCTGGACTGCGGCCTCTTTTTGTTGATCCGGGGCCAGACGAGAAAGCTTCAGAGCGTCCGTTTTGGAAATCTTACTGCCCTTAATGATTTCCTTTACCTCTGGTGTCAGATTTTTCACAGTCTGAATTTGGCGCTCAACCGTGGCTCGACTGACACCGATTTTTTCTGCGGTGTCCACGGCAAACGATTTTGCTTCTAAAGCCCGCAAATTGCGGTTTTTAGAAGTTTGTCCGTTTCTCATACCCTGTTTTGTCTCTGGGTGAAGAGCCTCATAGATTTCTTCCCGCCCCAAGAGCAGCTCCCGAAATTCATCGTCAGATAAATCCTTGCGAACAAATTCCTGAGTAGAGCTATTTGCTTGGATGTAAGGCACTTGCGGCCTTGGCTGCGGGGCGGGACTTAAAATAAAGTCCATCCATTACGCGAACGCAGCCATGCCGACCACCGTGGACCGTTTCAATTGGGTGAGAGCACATGAGGATTGCAACATCCCGGCGGATTGTCATTTTAGAGACATTGAAATCGCGGGCCAGATTGTCGTAAGTGTCATGCCGCCTGCGGTATAACACCTCCAGCAACTCTTGACGACGTTCTGTTGGATTCACGCACACTCACCCCCTTCATTGCTTCCTGAAAGAGATGATAAACCTTCGAGTGTTCGGGTAAGGAACTCTCGAAAAAATTTTTTGTAATTTTGTAGCATAAAGCTTGCTAAAGCCATTAAAAAAACCGTGGTTTTAGCGACCGATAATCCATGCGCCAAGAAACGGCGGTTTTGAAATACCAAATTCAAGGCCGCCGCTTTCTTTTGAAAAAATGGAAAACGGAGGGTGTTAAAGTCGCCCATTTTTAAGGACACGGCGGTATCCGGGAGGTATCGTCATGTCCTTTTTTGTCCTGACCCACTCTAACTTGTCAAAAAAAGCATAGACCCTCCGCCGGGTTACTCCGGCTACAAACGCGAAATTTGCCAGTACATAAAGAACTATGTCACTTCATGCGCCCGCACAGTACAACGCTGTGCGGGCGTTGTCGCTTCCTGTCACTTCTGGCCATCGTGGCCAGAGGCTGTGGGGAGCTGTTCCCCCGGATGCCGCTCCCCGCCGTCCCCTCCATTTCGATCTGCCGACCCGTCAACCGCCCAACATCGAAATGGAGGCAACTATGAAAACTATCATTCTGAACCACTACTACCCCCACCTGACCGAGCGCGTCATGCTGGAGGTGTCTGACGAGATCGCCGTGACCCTCTCCATTGGTGGCCGCCTGTGCGACAGCTACAAGCGCCGCAAGCGGGAGCATGACGAGTGTTCCCTGGACAGCACCCCCGGCTTTGAGGCGGACGTGACCTTTCCGCCGCTGACCCCGGAGCAGGTGATGGAAACCACGGAAAACCGGGCCGCCCTCTATACGGCCATTGACCAGCTCCCGCCCGTCCAGGCCCGGCGCGTCTACGCCCACTACATACTCGGCATCAGCAGGGCCGACCTTGCGCGGGCCGAGGGCGTGGGGATCAGCCGGATCAGCGGCTCCATTGACCGGGGCTTGCTGAACCTGAAAAATATTTTGGAAAATTCCATTTAGGAGAGAGGACTTTCCCCCAATTTTCCGCCTGATAGGTGAGGAGGGACAAGCCCCTCCCGCTGACAACTGAATACACAGTATTTCAGATACAAAACCCGCGTGATAGCGGCAAAAGGCGCGCCGCCAGGATGGAACGCTCTGAGGAGGTGAAATGGGAGCTGACCGAGCGATCAACGCAAGCCTTTGACCCGGCTGTGGCAAGCCGGGCGCGAGGACAGCGCGGGGGATAATGAAACTTGCTCACGCCCTCCCACAGACTTGAGGGGGAGTCCCTGCGGTATGCGGCAATCGGTACAGCGGGGCTATGCAGCCGAGGCCATCGGCGGTCTGGAGTACTCCCCGCGCCGGGGATGCGTGGCAAATACGGCGCAGTATAGATGCAATCAAGGGGGCCGCCCCAGCCGGGGCGTTCTGTCTTGCGACAGCCCCAATTAGCCCGGCGGGGCGGCCCCTGGCCTTTGCAGATTGAAATGGAATACAGTCCCCCTCCGCTTCTGGTCATCCTGGCCAGAGGTGGGGGGAGGTCAAAGGGCGGCGGTTTTTCTGCCGCCTTTTGACGTTTCCCCACAGGACAGCGGGAAACTGTATGCAACCGTTCACCGATTTGTAAAGGAGGCTCCGATGGCAGAAACAAGAATTACTTATCACAAAGAGGTCAAGACGGCTTCTTTTCAGGGCAAGCCCATCACGCTGGAAAATCTGACCCCTATCCTGTCCCCCAAGGCGCAGGACAAGCGCAAGCGGGAGATTGAAAGCTGTCTGTTCGAGGTCTTTATCAAGTACGCGCCGGGCCGGGCGCAGATGGTCTGATACAAGGCATCCTTGTGGAATAGGGCTACCAGAGGTATAATATGGGTGTAAGGTTTGGTAGCTCCTGAAACGGAAAGGAGTACCAAATGAACATTCGGGAAGATGCAATTTACGGACGGCAATCGGTAGACCGCAAGGACAGTATCAGCATTGAAAGCCAAATCGAGTTTTGCAAGTACGAGCTGAGAGGGGGTAACTTCCGCCAGTACACCGACAAGGGCTATTCCGGCAAGAACACCGACCGCCCCAAATTCCAGGAGCTGATGTCCGACATCAAGCGGGGCCTGATTAAGCGGGTGGTGGTCTACAAGCTGGACAGGATCAGCCGCTCCATTCTGGACTTCGCAACCATGATGGAAACCTTTCAGGCGTACAACGTGGAGTTTGTGTCCTCCACGGAAAAGTTTGACACGTCAACCCCTATGGGCCGGGCCATGCTGAACATCTGCATCGTGTTCGCCCAACTGGAACGGGAAACCATTCAGAAGCGGGTAACGGACGCTTACTATTCCCGCTGCCAGCGCGGTTTTCACATGAGCGGCGCAGCTCCGTTCGGCTTTCAACTGGAACCCACCACCATTCAGGGCATCCGCACGAAAATGATGAAGCCTGACCCGGAAACGGCGGACATCGCCCGGCTGATGTTTGAAATGTACGCCCAGCCCTCCACCTCTTTCGGGGACATCGCCCGGCACTTCGCGGACGAGGGCATCCTAATTTACGACAAGGAACTGACCCGTGGCTTTATCTCCCAAATGCTCCGCAACCCCATTTACGCCCAGGCTGACCTGGATATGTACGAATTTTTCAAAAGCCAGGGGACGGTGGTGATCAACGAGGCGGCGGACTTCGCGGGGACAAACGGCTGTTATCTCTACCAGGGCCGGGACGTACAGGCGCGGAAAAACAAACACCTGAAAGACCAGATCCTTGTGGTGGCCCCCAGCGAGGGGCTGGTATCGGCGGATGTGTGGCTCCGCTGCCGGAAAAAGCTGATGGCAAACACCACATTCCAGAACGGGCGCAAGGCGAAAAATACCTGGCTGGCCGGGAAAGTGAAGTGTGGCCGCTGTGGGTATGCCTTAATGAGCGTGGGGAACCCGTCAGGCGTTCAATATCTGCGATGCTCCAAGCGGGCGGACAACAAGAGCTGTCCGGGCTGTGGGACGCTCCGCACGAGGGAATTTGAGCAGTTTATTTACGGTGAAATGGTAAAAAAGATGGCTCAATTCCATACCCTGACAGGCAAGCGGGAAACGGTTAATCCCAAGCTCACCGCCTTAAAGGTGGAATTGGCCCATGTAGAGGATGAAATCGAAAAGCTGTTGAATACTCTGACCGGGGCCAGCGCGGTTTTAATCTCTTACGCTAACACCAAGATTGAGGAATTGGACGCACAGCGGCAAACGCTGTCAAAGGAAATCGCGGCCCTGTCTGCGGAGAGTATGTCGCCGGAACAGATTGAGCGGTTATCGGTGTATCTCAACCGCTGGGAAGAAATTGACTTCGATGACAGGCGGCAGGTGGCCGACAGCCTTATTTCTCAAATCCGCGCCACGGGTGAATGTGTCGCCATTGAGTGGAAAATCTGACTTTTAGCTATCCATCGCACTTGACTATGGGCTGTATGCCCTTGTCAAGAGATGTAACTACTTTGCGTTTAATTTTTCTCTGTGGTTGCAAAGTAATCTGCGGCGACGCAGATGTAGTAGCTTAATCCCACCTGCTGGCTTTCCATCATACTGCGATGGAAATCATCAGAAAGGAAAAAGTGGGACTGAGCAGCAAAACTCGCCGCATCAATTTCCATATCCCCTTGTAAAAAAGTGATATGTTCCCGGACTGCGGCCTGTACTGTATCCGTGTGCGCCGCCACACCGTCCCGCAGGGATTGAGCCATAAATGTCATAAAGCGGGTTGCTTCCTCGGCCTTTTCGTTCATGGCTGCCGCATCAATCTCACTGGCAGGAATAGAGTAGCCGTACTCTTTTTGCAAGTGGTTATTCTGTTCCTGGAGCGCCTCGCCCCACTTCTCCTTGTCAAACCCGGAAAACATTTTTTCTGCGCTCATAGCAACTCCTTTCTGAGCATGAGAAATTGTTTCGTCTAACGTGTTCAGAATTGCGGTTAATCTTTCTTTTCGCTCAATCAGCAAAATCCGCTGTTGTTCTAAACAAATCAGCCGATTTGGCTCGTTCTCTAAAGCGATTTTGATTTGCCCTAAAGAAAAGTCCAATTCACGGTAAAACATGATTTGCTGTAACCGTTCCAACTCTTTATCAGTGTAATAGCGATAGCCATTTTCACCTATCGAATTTGGAAATAGCAAACCAACCTTTTGATAGTGGTACAAGGTTTTTACCGTTGCGCCTGATAAATTAGCAACTTCTTGAACTGTATAAGCCATTTTCTCACCTCGTCATTTAGTGTAAGGTCTTACCTAAGGTTGGAGTCAAGACCTTTTTAAAAAATTTTTCTACAATATTTTACCTCTGTTTTTACATAAGTTCAATGATGCAAATATGAAATAAAATACTACTAAAACATAAAATATTATTTCGTTCTCATATTCGCCCCTGAAATGTAAAATAATATAGGGGTGATGTGAAAATGTACCAATACGAAAAGCGCCTGGACTGCCGCGCCCTGGGCAAAGAAATCAAACGTAGGCGCAAGGCCAAAGGCTGGACGCAGGAGCATCTGGCCCAGCTTGTAGACCTCACCCCCCGTTCCATCATGTATATTGAAAACCGGGGTCAGCACACCAGCCTGAACGCCTTTTACAAAATCGTCACCCTTTTGGATATTTCCGTAGATGAATTTTTCTACCCGGACAAACACAACGGAGAGGACGAACGCCGGAAACACATTGACCGTATGCTGAACGGCATGGACGAAAAAGAGCTTATCATCATGGAGGGGGCCGCAGAGGGCATCCGCAAGGCCCGTGAAACGGAGGGAGCGTAAGAAAAACGCCGTCTCCGTTTTTTGCAGGGGTTTCCGGGGAAGCGCGTTAGCGGCAAGCAAGGCAAGTGTATAGACACTTGCGATTTTCGCGCCGCGAAAATGCTTGTTGTCATCGCCAGTGATAAAATGTAAAAAAACGGCGAGGAAAAAATGTAGTTTTGTGGCGGAGGTGAAGGGAAAAGGATAGACTCCCAATCAGGGCGAGAAAGAGCCCGGA
>ERZ808037.1278-NODE-1278-length-17088-cov-6.194051_pt1 | contig 17088 bp, 15 predicted proteins | sample MGYA00380190_ERZ808037 | MGnify/ENA primary metagenome ERZ808037 (study PRJEB31490, sample SAMN06133399) | mouse gut metagenome | isolation source: J9 | host: mice | place: China: Chengdu | collected 2015-05 ... | reverse complement strand
TATTACCAAAAGAATCGGCAACTTTTTCAAGCTGCCGATTCAACTTTTTTAGACTATCTCTTATCCCGAACTCGCGTCATTACGCTTTCGAGCGCGCTGACGTCGGCTGTTTTCCCGCCTCCGGAGGAAAGCATGCGGAGATTGTTGATTTTGAGTTCGCCTCCGTCAAGCAGCAGATATTTCCTGCCGTTTTCTTCAACTTGCCCTTTGATTTTCATAGGAACGAAGAACACGTTCATGCTGAATGTTCCGCGTTCTTTCCCTGTCTCGAGGTCGATGGACTTGTCTATGATTTCTTCTTCCGGATTGATCATCACCGCCAGGAATCCACCTGTGGAGGGGCCGTACGGAGTCTCGAGGGCGGAAGTTCCCGAGGTCTCAAGGTAGACAGGCACACTGTATGTCTGCACGGAGCGCTCGCCTTTCGCTCTGAATCCGATGACGCCGGAATAGGTGCCGTTGCGCATGGGCTTTACGTCGTCCTCTTTCAGGAAATGTACATCGATATTGAGGTCGCCGAGCACGACAAAACGGTTGACTGACTCTGTACGCGCAAAACGGTTGTCGCAACTGATGTCCGTGAGGTCCCAGCCTTCGTTGGCGCGGGCGCCGATTGTAACGGTGTCGCCGTAGAAGAACTCACCCCCTCCGGCCACGCGTCCGCCTTCAGCCGGAACGGCTTTTACGGTGACGGAGTACTTGTGTTGCCGGACAGTTTTCGGTCCTTCCGGAATTGTGTCGACCGGAGGAAGGTAGATTTTGGGAATAGTATCAAACGGAGGCTTTATGGGCTCGGGACCCGGAGGAAGCTTAGACCAAGGTCCCCGGGCGTCCGGTTCTCTGCATATGACCACTTCAAATTCACCGCGACGGTTTATGTAGCCGAGATAGTCATGCTTCTTTCTTGTCAGAGGATTGGTGAATTCAATTTCGCAGGGAGCATATTCTCCCGGTTGAAAGTTGCCGATTTGTGCCGGCCATGTGGGACCGAGAATCTTGATTTCGCCCTTGGGCGTTACTACTATACGCTTGTCGATGGTTGCAAGTTTTGCCTCGCCGAACAAGGGGATATTTGCTCCGAGCTTGACGTTCCCGCTTAATAGATTGCTGGTATGGATGTCGCGGATGCGCTCGAACCGTCTGTTGATGACGTAAATGTAGCCGTCGATGTCGTCCTGGGCGAAGGCGTAGCCGTCGGTGAATCCGCAGGCTCGGTAATATTTCTTCAGTTCCTTTCCCGTGAGGTCGAAGAAAGTGGATTTCCATAAGAAACAGCCATCCGAGATGTCGCTGATTTCCGAGGTGTACTGAAGCGAGCCGAACGTTCCGGGAAATTCGTAGACCGTGGAGCCCTTTGTGTCGATGAATTTAAGTTTTTCGTTTTCGTCGATTACGAGGGCGTAGCCGTTCCTGAATTCCCGCACGTCTTTCAGAAGAGGTTTGATTGCCCAGCGGCCCTTGTCATCTATGAATCCCCAGCGCGTGACATAGCGGAACTGGCTCGGCTCCGTACGGACTTTGACCCTGCGGAGGCCGTCGCGGAGGTAGCCGACCTCAAGGATGTCGCCGGGGCCGAGAGCGGGCCATTTCTTTTGCCCCTGAGTGTCGATGCAGAAGTATTCCGCTTTCTTTGTGCCGATGCCTCCGGTCTCAACAGTAGCGATGCCGTCGTGGAACTGGGAGACTTTCCTGTAGCTCTCGGGGAGTTCCCGGGCCGAGCCGTCGGCATAGAGAATCATGGCGTTCTGCACCCCTTTTTCATTGCGTAGGCTTTTGACCACGACGGCGCCATGATCAAAAACCGGTCGGCTCCCCATCATCTCGTAGCGGGGTTCAAAGAGGCATTTGCCGTCTATAGTCCAGAAGCCGTAGTACATTCCGCTGCCGTATTTGCGGTTGTACTCGGGGAGGGCGAAGATGCCTTCGCTCACGGGGTGGTTCTCAAGCGTGCTGAAGTTCACGTTCTTGTTGAGGAACCGGGTCTCGGGGGTGAGATGCGGCGTCGCAACAGTAGGGCCGGTATCCTGGCGGTCCATCCGGGTCTCGGACACGGACTGAGCCAAGGACGAAAATTTTGTGCATGTCAGTCCAATGGTCGCAAGAACCATGAATTTCATGATTGTTTTCATCGGTGATTGATTTAGGGTTGGGAAAATAGATTTTCTATTCGCAAAATTATCCCTAAAAATCAAGACCGAGGGACACAAAGCATCAGAACCGAGGTAACAATGCGTAAAAAAGCCGACGGAAGCGTCACATATTGAATATTTCTTCCAGAGTTCCGTTGACGTATACGGTCTGGGTGGCGAGAGGGGCTACGGAAGCCTGCTGATGGGTGACAATCAGGATTGTGGTGCCTTTGGATTTTTCGCGGGCCAGAATGTCGAGGAGTATTTTTTCGGCTTGGCGGTCGAGATAGCTCATTGGTTCATCGAGGACAAGGATGCTTGGGCGGTTGACGAGAGCCCGGGCAATCAGGACCCGCTGGAGCTGGCCGCCGGAGAGACGACCTATCGCCCGGTCTGCGACGTGGGTGAGCTCGACCTCGGCAAGGACTTCGGCGCACATTTTGCGTCTGCGGGTCCGGTCTTTTTCTGAGGCAAGGAGGGCTGACTCGACGACTTCTGCGACCGTGATTGGGAAATGGGAGTCAATCGATGACTTCTGTGGCAGGTAGCCGAAAGTCGCGCTCGCGGCAACCTTGATAGAACCGCTGTCCGGACGCTCCAGACCTAAAATGATGCGCAAAAGCGTGGTCTTGCCTCCGCCGTTGGGACCTGTAATTACAAGAAAATCCCCGGCTTTTACTTCAAGACATATGCGTCTGAGAATCTGTCGGCCGTCACGGTGGAAACCGAGCTGACGGATATCGAGTACGTTGGAGCGGGAGGAATCAGCGCTTGGTGAGTTCATCACAAATCAGGTTTAACTGCTGAAACCAGTCGCCGGAAAGTGGGTCGACGCTCACGAGCCTTGAGCCTATTCGGGTATTGGCGGTCTCGGCCTGCCGCGAGTCGAATTCTCTCTGAAAGAAGAACACACGGACTCCGGCCGAGGAAGCGGAGTCGATGAGTTCCTTCAGACGTCGGGCCGACAGTTCCTTGTGTTCCTGACCCAGCGCAATCTGGGTCAGTCCGTAATCGCGGGCAAAGTAGGAAAGGGAAGGGTGCCATACGGCGAAGGTGCGTGAAGGCGCGTCGGCAAGCCGTGCACGTATGCTTTCATCTATGCTGTCGAGCAAGGACAGCATGCTGTCGGAACGGGCCGAAAACTTCTCGCTTTGCTCAGGATAGATTCGGCAAAGCGTCTCGTTGATGTTGTCGACCATTACCGCAAGGTTTACGGCGGAAGTCCACACGTGGGGGTCCGCGCCGTCCGGGTCTCCGTCATGCATGTGGCCTCTGTGGGCCTCGAGACCTCCGTGAGTACCGTAAGCGTACTCTATTCCTTTTCCGGCATCGATGATTTCGACGTTTTTGCCGAGCGAGCCCTCGAGAGATTTCTCGAAGGGGAGAAGGCCGCCGAGTGAAAAATACACCCGTGCGCGGTCGAGCGCGAGGCGCTTGTTCATCCCCGGCTCGAAGGTCTCCGGGTTGCCGCCTTTGTCAAGCACGGTCACGACCTCGAAACTGTCGCCGGCTATGGCACGTACAAGTTCGGCCTCAGGCTCCACGCTTGCAGCCAGAAGTGGCTTTTCGACTTTTCCGGGATGGGAGCAACCGCATAAAGACGCGAAAGCGAGCGCACCCGGAATAAATATAGCCGCGGCTCTGTTCATTTTTCGGACAACAGGGATTTGGCCATTCTTGCGGCGGCCGAGCGACCGTCGCCCATGGCCAGAATTACGGTTGCTCCGCCGCGGACGATGTCGCCTCCCGCATATATCGAGGGAATCGAGGTCCGGAGAGAGCCGTCGACGGCTATAGTGCCTTTCGGAGTGACGTCAAGGCCGGGAACGGAGGCCGGAATGAGGGGATTGGGCGACACGCCGACACTCACGACGACTACGTCTACCTCAATCTCTTCAATGGCGCCCGGAACAGGCACCGGCTTTCGGCGTCCGGAAGCATCTGGTTCCCCGAGTTCCATCCGTTGTATTCTCATGGCTCTGACGCGGCCTTTATCGTCGCCGATGTATTCCACGGGATTGGCGAGAGTCAAGAATTCCACACCCTCTTCCTTGGCATGGTGTACTTCTTCGACTCTTGCCGGCATTTCGGCCTCGCTGCGGCGATAGACAATCATGGCGCGCTCCGCTCCCATACGGAGAGCGGTTCGCACCGAGTCCATCGCCGTGTTTCCTCCGCCTATGACCGCCACGCGTTTTCCCCGTGCCACGGGTGTGGCGTTGCCCTCGCGTCCCGCGCCCATAAGGTTGATGCGGGTAAGGTATTCGTTGCTCGACATTATGCCGATGAGGTTTTCGCCCGGAACGTCCATGAAGCGCGGAAGTCCGGCGCCTGATGCCACGAACAGTCCTTTAAAGCCCATCTTGACTAAATCGTCGAAACTGAGTGTTTTCCCTATGATGGTATTGGGATGGAATTTCACACCGAGGGCGCGGAGCGTGTCGAGTTCATCGTCGACAATCGCGTTCGGAAGCCTGAACTCGGGAATGCCGTACTTCAGTACGCCGCCTATTTCATGAAGCGCTTCGAAAACTTCCACCTCGAAGCCCCTGCGGGCCATCTCTCCGGCAAAGGAGAGGCCGGCAGGACCGCTTCCGGCAACAGCTACACGGATTCCGTTTGATACCGGAAGCTCTTTGTCCCCGATTTTGCCTTCCTTGCGAAGTTCCCTGTCTGAATCTGCGGCAAAGCGCTCGAGATAGCCGATGGCCACCGGCTCCTTTTTCATCTTGTGATAGATGCACCGGCTCTCGCACTGTCGTTCCTGAGGGCATACACGACCGCAGACGGCCGGAAGGGCGCTGGTCATGCGGAGGACTTTTGAGGCGAGGTCCGCACGTCCGCGCTGGATGTTCTTTATGAATGAAGGAATTTCGATGCTCACGGGACAGCCTTCCATACACGTCGGGGTGGGGCAGTCGAGGCATCGGCTCGCCTCGACGACAGCCTGCTGGGCCGAGAGACCGCGGTTCACCTCCTCGGTGAAGGTCGTCACACGGTAAGCCGGAGTCAGTTCCGGCATTTTCGCACGTGGAATCGAGGTCCGCACTTTTGCCGGAATAGCGTTCCGGAGCTCTTCGCGCCATGCGGCGGAGCGGTCGGTCAGTGGGGTGTTATTGTCCGTCATAAGCGTGCATTCTCATTAACATTTCATCAAAATCCACCTGATGGGCATCGAATTCCGGCCCGTCGACGCAGACAAAGCGCATCTTTCCGCCTACCGTGACGCGACAGGCGCCGCACATGCCCGTGCCGTCGACCATTATCGTGTTCAGCGACGCTACAGTTGGAATATTGTATTTTTTTGTCAGCAGCGAAACAAATTTCATCATCACGGCGGGACCTATAGTGACAACTTCCGCCACGGGCTCCCGTTGAATCACGCTCTCCACGCCTTGGGTGACAAGGCCTTTTGTGCCGTAACTGCCGTCATCTGTCATTATCACCACGTCATCGCTGTTCGCACGGACTTCGTCTTCGAGGATAATAAGATCCCGGGTACGGGCAGCGAGAACGGATACCACGCGGTTGCCGGCCGCTTTCATGGCCTTGATAATCGGCAGGAGCGGAGCAACGCCCACACCGCCGCCGCAGCATACGACAGCTCCGGTTTCGTGGCGCGCGATGTGCGTCGCCTTCCCGAGCGGGCCTACAACGCTTTCAAAACAATCTCCCGGCTCCATAGCACAGATTTTCTCCGTGCTCTCGCCCACGGCCTGAACCACAAGGCTGATTGTTCCGACTGACGGATTGGCGTCAGCTATGGTCAGGGGGATTCTTTCACCGTGAGGTTCGCAGATGACGATGACGAAATGCCCGGGTTTTCGTGCCCTGGCGATTTCAGACGCTTCAACATCCAGCCGCACGACTTTCGGAGAGAAATGGCTCTTCGCTACTATCCTGTACATATGCTGAGTTTTACGTATATTGGTTTTTGAATTACAAAAATACGTAAAAAATACGAGAATCTGCAATAAAAAAACCGGAGAGTTTCTGCTCTCCGGCTGGTGGATGGGAATAACTTCCTGCCAATCAGTCTTCGGCGTCGCTCAACTGAGGGTACTGGACCACGGATGTGTCGCCGTTGGGAAGCTCATCCTCAGAGGCAACGACAACAACCGGATAGCTCATGAGGGCGCGGGCCGGAGATTTGTCGACCGCAAAGACCTGACATGTAAGCTCCAGAATGTGTTTCCCTGTCCCGGTGTTGGGGCTGACGGTGATTTCGAAGGCATAGGGCTTGTAGGCGCTTGCTCCGAGCGGCTGATAATCCCAATAGTAGGTTACAGGACCGATTTCGACGCGGCTGTTGCCGTCGTTGTTTATGGGCGTGACTGATTCGATTTCGAAAGTCTCGCCCTGCACGACATAGACGGTTCCGTCGACAACCGTGGCGTCTTCGAAATTGACGGCGAAGCTGACATCGGGAAGGTCGTCGTCATCGTCGCAGGCACTGAAGCCGAATATCATGGCCAGCGAAAGCAGTCCGAGTGAAAAGAATTTCTTCATAGTTGAATCGTGTTTAGGTGTTTGTCAGTTGGATGTTGTATATCCTTCAAACACGCGGAAACAGGAAAAGTTTTCAAGGGCATAAAAAATCCGCATCAGCCCGGAGGCGAGATGCGGATTCAGGTATCGCTTATACCGTCAGTGTCAGCTTAGAGCTGGGGACCGGCGGCTACGAGAGCCTTGCCTGCGGCATTGTTCTCGTACTTCTTGAAGTTCTTGATGAAGCGGGCTGCGAGGTCCTTGGCCTTGACAGTCCATTCTTCGGGGTTGGCGTAGGTGTCGCGGGGATCGAGGATCTTGGGATTCACGCCGGGGAGTTCCGTGGGAATCTGGAAGTCGAAGATGGGGAGGGTCTTGGTGGGAGCCTTGAGGATTGCGCCGTCGAGGATGGCGTCGATGATGCCGCGGGTGTCGCGGATGGAGATACGCTTGCCGGTGCCGTTCCAGCCGGTGTTCACGAGGTAAGCCTTGGCACCGCTCTGCTGCATGCGCTTAACGAGTTCTTCGGCGTACTTGGTGGGATGGAGTTCAAGGAATGCCTGGCCGAAGCAAGCCGAGAAGGTGGGAGTGGGCTCGGTGATGCCGCGTTCAGTGCCGGCGAGCTTGGCGGTGAAGCCGCTGAGGAAGTAGTACTTTGTCTGCTCGGGGGTAAGAATCGATACGGGGGGGAGCACACCGAAGGCGTCGGCGCTGAGGAAGATTACGTTCTTGGCGGCGGGACCGGCGGATACGGGGCGTACGATGTTCTTGATGTGGTCGATGGGGTAGGATACGCGGGTGTTCTCGGTCACGCTCTTGTCGGCGAAGTCGATTTTGCCCTTTTCGTCAACGGTAACGTTCTCGAGGAGGGCGTCGCGACGGATGGCGTTGTAGATGTCGGGTTCGCTTTCCTTGTCGAGGTTGATTACCTTGGCGTAACAGCCGCCTTCGAAGTTGAAGACGCCCTTGTCGTCCCAGCCGTGTTCGTCGTCACCGATGAGGAGACGCTTCGGGTCGGTGGAAAGGGTGGTCTTGCCAGTGCCGGAGAGGCCGAAGAAGATGGCCGTGTTCTCGCCGTTCTTGTCGGTGTTGGCCGAGCAGTGCATGGAGGCTATGCCCTTGAGGGGGAGGAAGTAGTTCATCATGGAGAACATGCCCTTCTTCATTTCACCGCCGTACCAGGTGTTGATGATTACCTGTTCGCGGGAAGTGATGTTGAAGACAACGGCAGTCTCGCTGTTGAGGCCGAGTTCCTTGTAGTTGGTGAGTTTGGCCTTGGAGGCGTTGTAGACGATGAAGTCGGGGGTGAAGTCAGCGAGTTCCTCGGCGGTGGGGCGGATGAACATGTTCGTCACGAAGTGAGCCTGCCAGGCTACTTCCATGATGAAGCGCACGGCCATGCGGGTGTCCTTGTTGGCGCCGCAGAATCCGTCGACTACATAAAGTTTCTTATTGGAGAGTTCCTTTACTGCGAGTTCCTTGCAAGCCTTCCATGCCTCTTCGGTGGCGGGCTTGTTGTCGTTCTTGTATTCTTCGGTGGTCCACCATACGGTGTCCTTGGAGTTTTCGTCGAGAACGATAAACTTGTCCTTGGGCGAGCGGCCGGTGTAAACGCCCGTCATGACGTCGACTGCGCCGAGCTCGGTTACGACGCCGCGCTCGTAGCCTTCGAGGCTGGGAAGGGTCTCTTCCTTGTAGAGTTCGTCGTAAGTGGGGTTGTAAACGACTTCGGTGGTGCCGTCGATGCCGTACTTTTCGAGATCCTTGCGGATTCCTTCGAGACGGGCTTTCTTGATTTCTTCAATCTTGCTCATAAGTGTTGTTTGAAAAAATATGTGTTGATGTTTATTGTAATCGAGTCTTTTCGGGCCGTGGGCATCCGGTGCTGTCAGGCCCTTTAATTCTCTGCAAAGTTAGCAATATTTTTTGGATGTGCCGCGCATTAAGGAAAAATTTCTTTATTAATTAAATTTAAAAAAGCTAAGCACGTGACTGTCACTGCACACCGCTTGCCGACAATTCCCGGATTGACGGGCGGATTGCCGGCAAAACCGCTCCTTTGCGCCGACAAGGGGCTACGGACTGCGGACGGTGAACCAATCATCATTACTTTTCACAAGTTTTATAATAAGACCCGACAGGGATGTCTCCTGCAATATTCCTTCTCCAGATTGCGGAACTCAGCGTGGCGGCGATTTCAGCCGCCTGCTCTTTCTGGGAGCTTATGGGATTAAAATCCCTTCCGGTCTGAATCCGGTCCGGAGGGCCGGGGACATTTTCTGTCGTCTGACTGTTCAACGCCGGAAAGCCGCCTAAAGTTCACGCTCGGATTCAAAAAATCATGACTTATCGTACTGGTCTTCAATCACCAGTCCAGCGAGAGTCAGTCCGAATATGGCCGTGGTATGGGCGAAGGTGCCGTTGATTGCCGCTTTCCGTGCGCTCCAGGTGTCGCCTTCGGAGGCTTCTTTCGGCACAGCCTGGTCCATGCGGTTGGATAGACGCTCGGGGGAATAGACGCAGAGAAATTTCCGCCGGGGCCTTGTGCCCTCTTTTTTGAAGCGGTTGCGGAGGGCGCGCGCGAGCGGACAGCCCTGGACCTTGAAGAATTCGGCGACTCCGATTTTCGAGGCTCTGAGCTTGAGTGCCGCGCCCATGGAAGAGTAGAAGGCACTGCGGGGGGCCGTCTCCGGCCTGGTGCAACGTAGTATGAGGTCTGCTTTGTTGGATAGAGAATCGATGGCGTCGATAGCGTAGTCGTAGTTCTCGATCCCGAAGCTTTCGGCGGTTTCGGGCGAATATATTCCTCTGATGGCGGTAATCTTGGCGTGGGGATTGATGTCAAGCAGCCTCTCCTTGAGCACTTCGACTTTCGGGCGACCCACGCTGGAGACAGTGGCGGGAAGCTGCCGGTTGATGTTGCTGACGGCAACCGTATCGGAGTCCACTATCGTGAGCTGTCCTATTCCTGATCTTATCAGCGCTTCCGCGCACCAGGACCCGACGCCTCCGACGCCGAAAAGTATCACCGACAACGACCGCAGGCGTTCCATCATCGCATCGCCGGCTATCAGCCGCGTGCGCTGGAATATTTCTTCTTCAGGATATGTCATTGGGCAAAAAGTTCAAACCACGATGTTAAAATAGTCTAACAATAGGGCGTTTTTACTGATTTTTTGTGTTAAATGGGGTTAAATTGAGTGTTGGGGTGTTTGATAATTCAAATGAAAGGGCTACCTTTGCAGTGTGTTTTTCATAGTATTAGATTAAGATAAAGGTTTAAAGGAAAAGAGAAGTTGTGAAACTTCTCTTTTTTATTTTATTGAATTGGGGCGGTAGACGACCACAGCTCGCGGCCCCGAAAGAAGCACTGAGGCAGTGGAGCGGATGCCGTCTGCGGTAATGCTTCTTCTCAGCCCGACGCGGGCATTGATGTCGTCGCCGTGATATTCATCGAGAGCGAGTTCCGTTGCCACGTTCAGGTAGCTTAGAGTCTGGAGCCTGAACTGGGTCTCGAATCTGTTGAAAACCCTCTCAAGCTCCCTTTGCGAGCAACCGCCGCGATTTTCCGTATTTCCGAGGAGAGAAAGCTCCTTAGTCATTATGTCGTCGGCCAGAGCGATTTCCTTGTCGCTGTCGCGCGTGAGGATTGCAGTGAGCATAAGCATTCCCGTGTCCTCGCTCCCGGATATCGAAGCGTCCGCCTGGGCGAAAAGGCCATCGGCGGCTCCTCCGGCAACGAGCCTGCGGTAGAAGCGCGAGGCTTTGCCTGAGGCGAGGATGTCGGTGATGGTGTCGGCCTCCGCATATCCTTTCTTCCCGTAGGAAGCCATGGGGTAGGCGATTATCAGCATCGGTTGCGGTACTTCGCCGCGGAGCTCCGTGAAGGGCACTACTTCCGACGGATTGAACTTGAAGACGGGCCGTGGAGCGATTTCCCTGCGTGGAATAGGTCCGAACCATTTGTGGGCCAGTTCGCTTACGCGCTCGAAAGTCACGTTTCCGCTTACGCTGAGGATTGCATTGTCCGGGGCGTAGTGGGCATAGAACCAGTCCCGGATGTCGTCAAGGGTTACGCGCTCTATGTGCTCCGGGCTCAGTCCTATCGTCGGCCAGGAGTAAGGATGGCTGCCGTAAAGCGCCTTTCGGAGAGTGTGGTATATGTCGCCGTAGGGCTGGTTGAGCACCAGCTGCTTGAATTCCTCGATAACTACGCCTCTCTGCACCTCCAGAGCATCTTCCCTGAAGCTGAGGGCAAGCATCCGGTCGCTCTCGAGATAGAAGGCGGTCTCGACGTTCTGGGCCGGCAACGTGTCATAGAAATTTGTGAAATCATTCGTGGTCCATGCATTCGAGCTGCCTCCGGCGTCCTGAAGGATAGTGTCGAAATCGGGAACGTTTTCCGACCCTCCGAACATAAGGTGTTCGAACAGGTGTGCTATTCCGGTCATGCCGGGCCTCTCGTCGCGCGCGCCCGTATCATATAAAACGTCGACAGCCACCATGGCCGTCGACGGATCATAATTGTGGACAACGCGCAGCCCGTTAGGCAAAGTGAAGCGGCGGGGAGCGATGGTCTTGCTTACAGCCATTATTCCTGTACGATGCTCATGGAATTTATACGGATGTCAGCCCTCGGACGGTCGCGCCCGTCAGTCTCGGCCTTTTCAATGCGGTCTATTACGTCCATACCGTCCACTACTTCGCCGAAAACCGTGTAGGCCCCGTCGAGATGCGGGGCGCCCCCGACCGTTGTATAAGTCGCCTTCATCTCGTCCGTGAGCATGGGGCCGTCGCCTGCAACTGCGGCCTCTGTCTCCTTGATGAGCTTCTCCTGAAGCGCCTGAAGTCCGGCCTGATCGCGGTTGCGGCGGAGAGTCATTATCTCGTCGCGGTGCTTAATTGCCAGACCGTTGAAGATATCCTGCATCTTCGTGTGCTTCATCTGCTGTTCAACTTGCCCGAGCTGGCCCTCGGAAAGAGGTCGGCCGGTCACGACATAGAACTGCGAGCCGCTTGAACGCTTCTCTGGATTGACCTGATCGCCCTGACGGGCTGCCGCGAGGGCGTAGCGCTTGTGGAAGTGCTTGGGAAAAAGAATTTCGGCGTCAATCTGATAGCCGGGACCGCCACTGCCGAGAGCAGCGCCGGCCGGAGCCGTCTTTGAGTCGGGATCTCCGGCCTGAACCATGAAATCCTTGATAACACGGTGGAAGAGAGTGCCGTTGTAATAACCCTCCTTTACGAGTTTGATGAAATTTTCCTGATGCTTGGGAGTGTCGCCGTAGAGGAGAACGGTGAAGTCCCCGGCCGTGGTGCTGACAAGAACTTTAACGTCCTTGTTGATTTCTTTTACAGGTGCAGTCATGCTTGAGTTCTGTTTTGTGTTTCGGACCGTAGAGTCGGCTGCGGCCACAGACTTGCCGGCCGAAGCCCCTTCGCTTCCGCAGGCCATCGCACCGAGTGCGAAGACCGCGAGCGAGATGGTTCGTATTATTCGTAACATTATCCGTTCAGATTTTGTTGGGCTCGGGATAGAGGCGCTTGTAGATGCGTCGGAAATTGTCGTCGGAGGCGCAGAGTTGCTCGCGGCGCTCGAGACAGTCGGCGCCGTAAAGACTTGTCATAAGTTCCGGGAGATATTTGTGCTCGCGGTCCTTGTCGATTGTCGCGGCGACAAGCATGCGCACCTGTTCCTCGAAACCGTCGGGGTCAATGGCGTGGAGATACCTGGCCGCACTGGCAAGGAACTGACCCGTCAGGTCCACCGTGCGCATGATGTCGATAAGCTCCGTCAGGTCCTCAGGCGTGCACGACCCCATGTTGTTGGCAAGAAATTCATAACTCAGCAACCCGTCAGGGTCAAGCCTGAGCCTTTTTTTATCGTCTTCAGTCATTGTCTGTAATCTTATATATGCATATATGCAACTGCAAAATTACATATTCCCCCCCACATTTCCAAATTTCCATTCACCCCCGCCGCTAAACCTCTGGGACGGCTGTCTGATAGACTATCGATTTTTCAAAATCTCTTGGAAAGAGATGACAGCGATTTGTACCATCTTTAAAATCACTCAATTACCAAACATGGAGTAACGCAATTGGTAAACTTATGCTCCTTTCTACTTACCATTCTTCTTCCATTCAGGTGAAAATTGCGCTTTTTTCATCCTTTGACATCATAATTTCAACTTTTATTCGTAACTTTGCACCCGTATTTGAATCTCTTTCCAAGAGAGTGTGGATTTAATATGTCACGTAACCTACATAAGGTACCGACTACAAGTCCTGCTTTAGCGACAGTGCCACAAGGCGTTGACGACGCCGTAGGCGTGCCTGAAAGGCGTTGGTTTATTGCAATAGTCAATTCTCGGCAAGAGAAGAAAGTGGCTGATAATCTTCAGGAGCTCGGCTATGAAAGCTATGTTGCATCGCAAAAGGAGCTGTGCGTTTGGAAAAACGGCCGCAGGAAGATTGTCGACCGTGTGGTGATTCCCTCAATTGTTTTTGTAAAATGCTCCGATAGGGAACGCTTGAGGATAGTAAATCTGCCCTTCATAAATCGCTTCATGGTTAACCGCATAGCCGATACCGGCGGATTCAACAAGCCCGTCGCCGTTGTTGGCGACAAAGAGATTAAGAAGCTGAAATTCATGCTCGGTCAGTCGGACCAACCTGTCGAATTCGAGCCAACGATATTCCGGGTAAAAGACAATGTTCGAGTGATTCGAGGAAACCTCTGTGGCCTCGAAGGTGAAATCCGCAAGGAATCCGACGGCACCAGCAAACTCATCGTCAGCCTTCCACATCTCGGAGGCGCCACGCTCATCATCGACCCGAAGGACGTCGAGAAGATAAAGAAGTAAATATACAATGAAAGGTATTGTACTTGCCGGAGGTTCGGGAACAAGGCTCTATCCCATAACTAAGGGAGTGAGCAAGCAACTCCTGCCGATATATGACAAGCCGATGATTTACTACCCGATTTCCACTCTCATGCTTGCCGGTATTCGGGACATCCTCATTATCTCGACCCCTCGCGACCTTCCGATATTCGAATCGGTGCTTGGCGACGGTAGCGATTTCGGTGTAAGATTCTCGTATAAGATACAACCTTCGCCGGACGGTCTCGCACAGGCCTTTATTCTTGGCAAAGATTTTATCGGCAATGATGCCGCGTGCATGATTCTAGGCGACAATATATTTCATGGAAGTTATTTTATCCCTAAATTGAAGGCTGCCATACACGACGCAGAGAGGAACGACAAGGCCACCGTCTTTGGCTACTGGGTCAAGGACCCGGAGCGGTATGGTGTGGCCGAATTCGATGAAAATGGTATTTGCCTGTCGATTGAAGAGAAACCCGAGCACCCGAAATCCAATTATGCGGTAGTTGGGCTGTACTTCTACCCCAACTCAGTTGTGAAAAAGGTAATGGAAATCACGCCTTCGGCCCGCGGAGAGCTCGAAATAACCTCACTCAATCAGGCTTATCTCAAAGAGCATAAACTGAACATCCAGTTGTTGGGCCGTGGTTTCGTCTGGCTCGACACAGGCACGCATGAATCATTAGCTGACGCGTCTTCTTATATAGAGACAATCGAAAACCGCCAAGGGCTGAAAATAGCCTGTCTGGAGGGAATAGCATACCGCAAAGGCTGGATATCGGAAGAGAAAATGACGGAGCTGGCCAAATCGATGATACAGAATCAATACGGTCAATATCTCCTTCAGGTGATAAAGGACGTAAATGTCCGTCGTAAAAGCAACAATGAAGAATAAGCGCAACATACTCATAACCGGTGGCGCCGGATTTATCGGTTCACATGTAGTGAGGCTGTTTGTGAACAAATATCCGGATTATCATTTCTGTAATCTTGACAAACTGACATACGCCGGCAACCTTGCCAATCTTAAGGACGTGGAGAAGTCCCCGAACTACACCTTTATCAAGGCCGATATTGCGGACTATGATAAAGTGAGGCAGATAATATCCGATTATAAAATAGATGGTATTATCCACCTGGCAGCAGAGAGTCATGTTGACCGTTCGATAAAGGATCCGTTTACATTTGCCCTTACCAACGTGATGGGAACACTTTCGCTCTTACAGGCCGCTAAGGAATATTGGGAATCCTTGCCTGAAAAGTATGAAGGAAAACTTTTCTATCATATATCCACAGATGAGGTCTATGGCGCTCTTGAGCTGACACATCCGGAAGGAACGTGTGCACCGTTTTCTACGAAAGCATCCTCGGAAAAGCATGAGGCTTACGGCAAAGAGTTCTTCACGGAGACGACGAAATACAATCCACATTCGCCATACAGTGCTTCGAAAGCATCGAGCGACCATTTCGTCAGGGCTTATCATGACACTTACGGCATGCCGACCATCGTGACCAACTGCTCCAACAACTATGGTCCCTATCAGTTCCCGGAGAAGCTTATTCCGCTGTTCATAAATAATGTCATACATAGAAAGCCTCTGCCGGTCTACGGGGAGGGGCTCAATGTCCGCGACTGGCTCTTCGTCGAAGATCATGCCCGGGCAATCGACCTGATTTTCCACAAAGGCCGTATTTCCGAGACCTATAATATCGGTGGCTTCAATGAGTGGAAGAATATCGACCTTGTAAAAGAGCTTGTCAAGACCGTCGACCGCTTGCTCGGACGTGCGGATGGCGAGGACCTCAGCCTTATTACATTTATAAAAGACCGGCCTGGCCACGATGCCCGTTACGCCATCGATTCCACCAGACTTCAGCTTGAACTTGGCTGGGAGCCGTCCTTGCAGTTCGAGGAAGGACTTGAAAAAACGGTGAAATGGTATCTTGACAATCAGGAGTGGCTTGAGGAAGTCACCTCAGGTGATTATCAGACGTACTACCAAAGAATGTACCCTGCTGAAGATTAAATGGCAGAACCCTCGCTTAAACGTCAGACTTTCCATGGTGTTCTTTGGCGTATAGCCGAAGTGGGAGGAACACACATAATCCAGCTGGTCATCGGCATCGTCCTTGCCCGTCTGATTATGCCTGAACAGTTCGCCGAGATTGCCATGCTTACAATATTTTTGGCAGTCGCCCAGACATTTATCAATTCAGGATTCGCAACAGCTCTTATGAGAAAGAACAATCGTACACAGGTGGATTGTTGTACAGTGTTCTATTTTAATATTGTAATTGCAATAATATCCTATATAGTTCTCTTCTTTTTAGCGCCTTTTGTGGCTGATTTTTACAATCTTCAGGAACTGGAGCCTATTCTCAGAGTATCTTCAATCACACTCGTGATTGGTTCGACAGTCGGAGTACACCGCACTCTTTTTCAGGCAAACATGGACTTCAAGTCGCTCACGAAGTACAACATTCTTGCTCTTTTAGTCTCCGGAGGTGTTGGAATGTTTATGGCTTATAAAGGCTTTCAGGTATGGGCATTGGTGGCTCAGTCGATTGTTTCGTGCCTGATTAGCACAGTATGTATGTGGTATGCGTCTGTCTGGCGTCCCTCATGGATGTTCTCATGGGTGTCATTGAAAGAATTTTTTGGATTCGGCTCCAAACTGCTTGCCTCGGGCTTGCTTGGTACGGTTTACAACAATATGTATTCTGTTCTGATCGGCAAGTTCTTCCCTCATGCGGATCTGGCATACTACAATCGCGCAAGCGGACTGACAAGCATAACTTCGACAACTCCTACTAATGTCTTGCAGTCCGTCACCTTTCCGGCCCTTTGTAAGTTGCAGGACAATGATGAGGCCCTTCGTGTCGGATACCGCAAGATGCTTCAGGTTAGCGCTTTTGTGATATTCCCCCTTTGTCTCGGAATTGGTGCTGTGTCCTACCCCCTGATTAATGTGCTATACACCAAAGTATGGATTTATGCGGCCACTCTTCTTCAGATTATCGTGTTTTCCGGAATGTGGTATCCTATTCATTCCATCAATCTCAATCTTCTTCAGGTCAAGGGTCGCAGTGACCTCTTCTTCCGCCTTGAGGTTATTAAGAAGGTGATATGTGTCATAATGCTGTGCGTTACGATTCCAATCGGGCTTGAGGCGATGTGCTATGGCGGAATCGTTTCCTCGATAATTTGTCTGATAATCAATACACACTATACCGGGAAACTTCTGAATCTCGGATTCTTCACCCAGATGAAGGATATAATGCCCTCTCTGGCCCTCTCTCTCGCAATGTTTGCCGCCTGCAAAGCCCTCTCCACCGCTCTCGGAGACGGAATCCTCAGCCTGTCAGCGTCAATCTTGGCCGGAGTAATAATCTATGTCGGCGGAGCATATGTGTTCAGATTGAGAGAACTTCAGATAATTAGAAATATTAGAAAATAGCTTGATATTTTATGTCAATTAACACCCCAGAGGCAAGTATAAAAAAGGATTAAGTACATGACAAAAATTTGAACACATCGAATTTCGGCTTGTAGAGCGGTCTTAGAAGAACGTTTGCGATTTCTT
>ERZ808037.1276-NODE-1276-length-17124-cov-4.087699_pt1 | contig 17124 bp, 13 predicted proteins | sample MGYA00380190_ERZ808037 | MGnify/ENA primary metagenome ERZ808037 (study PRJEB31490, sample SAMN06133399) | mouse gut metagenome | isolation source: J9 | host: mice | place: China: Chengdu | collected 2015-05 ... | reverse complement strand
TATGCAGTGGTTATTAACCGGATTAACACAAATTGTTATTGCACACATGCTTGGTGCCTACTACAATGGGTTATTTTCAGTTGCAGTGAAATTTGCTACTTTAATATCATTAATAGTAAGTATATTTGAATTTGCTTGGTTAGAACTTGCTTATGAGCTTGCAAAAAGGAATAACAGTGCTTTATATTATAAGAAAACAATCAATGTATTATTCAGTGTATTAATGTTCAGTGGTTCTGTTTTAATGCTGATGATAAAAAATATATTTCCATTTTTTATTGCTGAAGCCTATCAGGAGTGTTTATTGGTTATTCCTCATATTGTGTTTTATGCATCTGCTAATGCATTTGCTAGTTTTAGTGCATCCATTTTCATGTCTTATAAAGCGGTAAATAAATTAATGGTTTCATCACTGATTGCTGGTGGAATGAACCTTGTATTCTTAATCTTCCTTATTCCTCTTTTTGGCTTTCATGGAGCATTGTCTGCACTAGCAGCATCCAGTATTTTGATGGCACTAATCCGTAGCATAGTTCTTCACAAAAAATATAAAATAAGTTTGGAGATTTCAACATTATTTTCTTTGATATTTATTCCAGTATGCGGGATTTCTTTTTATGCAACGGAAAATTTTGTAATTGATATTGCAGTAATGATTATTTGTATAATTGTTTTTCTTTTTGTCAGTTACAACTTTTATTTTAAATATCTGAAAAGTAAAGTAAACTAAAAAATGCTATGTAGAATAGCTTCACCCAATTTCAATGTGTCATTTTAGGTATTGAATGTAATGAATCCTGTTATAATAATTAAAAAATATCTATCTATTTAATAAACAACATCATACAAAAATTGTTCTCTTTATGCCAGTTTAGATGCGTCTTATAGCAGAGATGTAAGAATTGATCCAAATACCAGGGTAGCATCAGATATAGTAATTGGTGATTATTCTTATGTGAATCATGATAGTTTTATCCAGAACTTCAGTATCGGAAAGTTTTGCTCAATTTCATCTGGAGTAAATATAAGTCCGTATAATCACAATCTTTCTGGATTAACTACACATCCGATAGGAGATTATGAGAAGCAAAAGAAGCGAATATTCATTGGAAATGATGTTTTAATCAGTCTAAATGTTACTATTATGGAAGGCATTCATATTGGAGATGGAGCTGTTATCGGTGCAGGTGCGATTGTAACACATGATGTTGGAAATTATGAGATATGGGGTGGTGTTCCTGCCCGATTTATCCGCTACAGAGTGCAAGAAAAAACATAAGAGAATTATTATGTAAATTAAAATGGTGGGACTTGGATTTAAGAACAAGAAATCAGTATATCAATAAATATAGAACCAATTTAAATAGTTTTCAGAGTATAAATACAGATAGCAGGGAAAATTTTCATGGATAAAATTATAATTACTGTTTTTACTCCAACTTATAACAGAGATAAGTATATTACAAATTTATTTACATCTCTTTGTAATCAAACCGTAAAAACATTTGAATGGATTATTGTGGATCAAGGGCAGGATTCTACAGAAGAATTGGCTCAAAAATTTAAAAAAAATGCAGATTTTCCGATAATTTACAAGAAACTCAAGGGAGAGAGAGGAATAAGCAGAGCCTTCAACAAGATGTTAGAGATTGCAAATGGAAATCTTGTAATGAAGGTTGATGATGATGATAGATTAACTTCAGATGCTATTGAAAGCATCATTAAGATGGAACAAACAATTTTAATAAAAGATAAATATGCAGGAGTGAGTGGTTTAAGACAGTATCCAGACGGAAAAATTATTGGTGAAAACTGGAAAAGTGATTCTGATTGGATAGATTGTACAAACCTGGAAAGAGGTAAACATGGTCTTAATGGAGATAAAGCAGAAGCATATTATTTAAGAGTGCTTCAAGAATATGGTCCTATGCCGACAGTTCCCGGGGAATATTTTACCTGGGAAGGTATATTGTGGGATCGCATTGCTCATGCCGGCAAATTAGTTCGATGGTTTAATCATAAAATTTACTATACAGAATATCTACCAGGAGGAGCAACAAATACAAGAGTAGAGGCAAGAAAAAATAATTTTTTTACCTATTCTATCTTTGTTTCTGAAAGAATGGGATATACAGAAATACCATTTTTATCAAGGATAAAATTATCCTGCAGATATTTTGAACTACTTAGGGAAAAAAAGCTTCCCTTTAAAAAAATCAAAAACTATTTTTATGGAAATATGGTTATAGCTTTTATCGGATATATATGCAGCATTTTTACAAAATATATTCCGCAAAATTTAAGCGAACTGTAATAGTAAAACAAAAAATAAAGAAAGGATTCATGCAATACCATGCATGATTAGATTCAAATGAAAATAATTACTTGTGCAAGTTATGGTGCATCCGGTTCAAGTGTACTTACTGACTTAGTAGCAGAATATTCTAATGTTCATAGAATGTCCGATGCTGAATTTAGATTTTTACATGATCCTGATGGAATATCGGATCTGGAGTTTCAGTTAATTGAATGCCATAATAGGCATAATGCCGGAAGGGCTTTAAAACGTTTTTGGAGCTTATGTCAGTTTTATGCCGGAAATAGGATTCATAAAAGATATGAAAGATTTTTTAATGGAAAATACCTGGCATATTCCAAAGCATATGTGGATTCCTTAACAGACTTTAAAAATAATGAATGGTGGGAGTATGATCTTCTTGATAAAGGTGAGAAATATGTTTACCTAAAAAAAATTGAAGACCGGATATTAAAATCAATTCCATTTACAAATCGTCGTATTTTAAGTAAAGAAATAATGTTTTTTTCTCATCCATCAAAAGAGGATTTTCTTAGAAAAACTAGGAACTACGTCCATAATCTTTTACAGGCAGCAAATTCAAAAGGGCTTGAATTTATCGAAGTTGATCAAATTGTACCATCACAAAATATCGACAGATATATTCGCTATTTTAAAGATCCGATAGAAATATTTGTTATTGATCGCGATCCACGGGATATTTACTTATTAGAAAAATTGTACTATGGCAGTGATAATAAAGATTCGGTGGAAATGTTTTGCAAAAAGTTTTTATATATACGAAACAGTGGAAATCCGGAAAACAGTTTATCCAATCATATTCACTATATTCAATTTGAGGATTTCTTATTTAATTACAACAGAATAGTAGAACAAGTAGAAAAATTTACTGGATTAAAGAAAGAAGACCATACAAATCAATTCAAGTACTTAAACCCATTACGCTCAATACATAATACACAGGTATGGCTTGAACACCCGGAATTATCAAATGACATTAAAGTAATAGAACGGGAACTTAAAGACTATTTATATCCATTTGAAGCCCATAGTAATGATCAAATTGTTGGTATTCCCGTTAATAACACAAGTAAATTTTAATTGAACAAGTACAACAAAAGCCGAACATGTATTATTATCATTTTCGGCTTTTTGTAGAATCTTATGTTCACGAGAAAGGGGTATTATAGCGTTCATGAACAAGCAGGAAGCAGATATTTTGCAAATACTCTTTACAAAATCATTTATCAACCAGCGCATTTTATCTGAACTATCAGGTTATTCCCTTGGAACAGTGAATAAATCATTGCACACTCTTATTCAAAAAGATTATCTTACAGAAGATATAAAGCCTACGAAAAAAGCAATACAGAAATATAATGCAAATCTACCTAAAAATGCAATTATTCTTGCAGCAGGTTTTGGAATGCGTATGGCACCAATTAATCGAGTTACGCCAAAGGCTTTATTGGAAGTACATGGAGAAGCTTTAATTGAAAGAATAATTAAACAGCTTCACGAAATAGGTGTTGAACATATTACTATTGTAGTTGGTTTTTTAAAGGAGTGCTTTGATTATTTAATTGATGCATATAATGTAGAATTAATATTTAATCCGGATTACGCAGTTAAAAATAATCTTTCCTCTCTGGCACTTGTGGCAGAGCGTATTTCTAATACCTATATTTTACCATCAGATATTTGGTGTGGCAAGAATCCTTTCAATAGCCATGAGATGTATTCATGGTATATGGTATCGGACTGTCTTGACAATGAGTCCTGTGTTCGGGTCAACCGGAAGATGGAACTTGTAAAAATAAGTGAACATGATGCGGGAAACACAATGGTTGGTATTAGCTACTTGTTAGAAGAAGATGCAGCAATTATCCGAGAAAAAATAACAAAGATGAATAGCCTCGTTCAACATGATAAAGATTTCTGGGAAATCGGTCTTTATAAAAACGAAAAAATGATTATTCCAGCACGAGTTGTTCATTCATCAAATGTGGTTGAGATTAATACATATGAGCAACTAAGGGAATTGGATCGAAAATCCAATCATCTAAAATCTGATGCGATTGATGAGATAGCACATGTGTTCAATACTAAGCCTGAAAATATTACAAATATTACTGTTTTAAAGAAGGGCATGACAAATCGTTCCTTCTTATTTTCTGTTGATGGCAAAAAATATATTATGCGTATACCTGGTGAGGGAACCGAACAATTAATTAATAGAGCACAGGAAGCAGAAGTCTTTAAAGCCATAAGCGGACATGGTTTTTGTGATGATCCAGTGTATATTAATCCTGTAAATGGATATAAAATAACAAAATTCCTTGAAAATACCAGGAGCTGTAATACAAAAAACCTTTCAGATCTTAAACGATGTATGGAGAGGCTGCGTGAATTTCATAGTATGAAATTAAATGTTGGGCATACATTTGATATTTTTGCTCAAATTGAATTTTATGAAGCTTTGTGGAATGGTCAGAACTCAATATATAAAGATTATAAAATTACAAAAAGCAATGTTTTTAGTTTGAAGGAATATATAGATAAGCAAGATAAGGAATGGTGCCTCACACATATTGATGCCGTGCCAGATAATTTCTTATTTTATACACTGCTTTCCACGGAAGATAAAAAAGAAGAACATCTCCAGCTTACAGATTGGGAATATTCAGGAATGCAAGATCCGCATGTTGACATTGCCATGTTTTGCATTTACTCTCTTTATAATAAGAATCAGGTTGATCAGCTAATAAATATATACTTTCAGAATGGTTGTGATACACCAACACGTATAAAAATATATGCCTACATTTCTATTTGTGGTCTTCTTTGGTCAAATTGGTGTGAATTTAAACATAACCTGGGGATTGAGTTTGGAGAATATTCACTTCGACAGTATCGTTTTGCAAAGGACTATTATACATATGCAATGGAAGAAATTACAGACAAAAAGTTATTTTAAATAACATTTAGCTTTGCATTACCATTGAAAACAGTAATAACTGTTATGAAGTAAAATAAATTATCTTATTAAATTATTTATTTTTACTTGCTTTTTCCCCCTCCATATGCTATCCTATCCCTGCTTTAAGTCAAAGAACAAAAATGTTATTTAAAACAACATGAAAGAGCAGGTTAGTATGAAAAAATTATCCCAGAAACGTCTTGCCGAACTCGTTTTATTTTCACGCAAGGCAAAGAAAATGACGCAGCAGCAGCTTTCGGAGGCTACGGGAATCAATCGGACGATGTTAAGCCATCTGGAAAGCGGAGAATACATCCCTTCGATTCCTCAGTTGGAAGCTTTAAGTGAAACCCTTGATTTTGATTTAACCGAAGTTTTCCTCAATTTTGATAAAACCGGCAGCAGCAAACTGGAAAAGGTATCGCCGTTAAAGATCGCCGTAGCAGGAACCGGCTATGTCGGCCTTTCGGTTTCGGTTCTTCTGGCCCAGCATAACCATGTTACTGCCGTGGATATTCTTCCGGAAAAAGTTGAAAAAATTAATAAAAAAATTTCACCCATCCAGGACGATTATCTTGAAAAATATCTGACGGAAAAAACACTGGATCTGACGGCTACACTGAACGGCGAAGAAGCTTATCGGGAAGCGGATTTTGTCATTATTGCCGCCCCGACCAACTACGATTCAAAGAAAAATTATTTTGATACCCGTGCAGTGGAATCGGTGATTGAACTTGTGCTTCGCGTAAATTCGCAGGCAATCATGGTGATTAAATCAACCATTCCGGTCGGTTATACGAAATCTGTGCGCGAAAAATATCATACCGAAAATATTCTTTTCAGCCCCGAATTTCTGCGTGAATCAAAGGCCCTCTATGACAATCTTTATCCCAGCCGTATCATCGTCGGCACGGATTTGGACAATCCCCGGCTGAATTTGGCGGCACATCAGTTTGCCTCTTTGCTTCAGGAAGGGGCGGTGAAAGAAAACATTGACACTCTGTTTATGGGGCTTACCGAAGCGGAAGCGGTGAAGCTTTTTGCCAACACTTACCTTGCCCTCCGCGTGTCCTATTTTAACGAATTAGACACTTATGCCGAGTCCAAAGGTCTAAATACAAAACAGATTATTGACGGCGTCTGCTTAGATCCGCGCATTGGCACACATTACAATAACCCTTCTTTTGGCTACGGCGGATATTGCCTGCCAAAAGATACTAAACAGCTTCTTGCCAACTATCAGGATGTGCCGGAAAACCTGATTGAAGCCATTGTCGAGTCGAACCGTACACGCAAAGATTTTATCGCTGACCGTGTGCTTGATATTGCCGGGGCTTACGGAAATTCTGCGGCATTTGATGCCAGAATGGAACGAAAAGTTGTCGTGGGCGTGTACCGATTAACAATGAAATCCAACTCCGACAATTTCCGCCAGTCCTCGATTCAGGGAATTATGAAACGAATTAAGGCAAAGGGGGCAACAGTGATTATTTATGAACCGACACTGAACGACGGAAGCACCTTTTTCGGCTCCCTTGTCGTCAATGATTTAAACAGCTTTAAGCGTCAGTCCCAAGCAATTATCGCCAACCGCTATCATGAATGTCTGGATGATGTCAAAGATAAAGTTTATACACGCGATTTATTTGGAAGAGATTAATTTCGGAAAGATAGAAAAAGGCAAGATGAAAAAGATAAACAGAGATAGAAAATCAGAAATAAAAGAACAGAAGGGAGAAGTCCGCAAAATCATGGGAGAAAACAAGGAAAAAAATAAGACAAGAATTCCTTTGTCCGGGAAAACAGTTTTTGTAACCGGAGCCGCAGGCTTTATCGGGGCAAATCTCGTCCTCCGCCTGCTGCCGCAGGGAGAAGATATTACGGTTATCGGCTTGGATAACATGAATGATTATTATGATGTAAAGCTTAAAGAATGGCGTCTGGAGCAGATCCACAAAGCTGCCATGTCAAACCCTAAAGCCTGGAAATTTATCCGGGGAGATATTGCCGACAAAGAAATGGTTGACGATATTTTTAAAACCTATCATCCGGAAATCGTCGTCAATCTTGCTGCACAGGCCGGAGTCCGCTATTCCATCACGAATCCGGATGCCTATATACAGTCAAATCTAATTGGTTTTTACCATATTTTGGAAGCCTGCCGACATTCCTATGACAACGAAAAAACCGGCGTAGAGCACCTTGTCTATGCCTCTTCCTCCTCGGTCTACGGCGGCAATGAAAAGGTGCCTTTCAGCACCGAAGACAAGGTAGATAACCCGGTTTCATTGTATGCAGCAACCAAAAAATCCAACGAACTAATGGCTCACGCCTATGCAAAGCTGTACAATATTCCCTCGACCGGGCTGCGCTTTTTCACCGTCTACGGCCCCGCAGGACGCCCGGATATGGCTTATTTTGGGTTTACTGATAAACTGCGAAGCGGCGAAGATATTCAGATTTATAACTTCGGAAACTGTAAGCGGGACTTCACCTTTGTGGATGATATTGTGGAGGGGGTAATGCGGGTTATGCAGGGTGCGCCAGTGAAGAAAACCGGGGCGGACGGACTGCCTCTTCCGCCTTATGCTGTGTACAACATCGGCGGCGGACACCCGGAAAATCTTTTGGATTTTGTGCAGATATTAAGCGAAGAATTAATCCGGGCCGAAGTTCTTCCCGCAGATTATGACTTTGAAGCCCATAAAAAATTAGTACCGATGCAGCCAGGAGATGTGCCGGTAACTTATGCGGATACAGCGGAATTAGAAAAAGACTTTGGCTATCATCCGACAACGGATCTTCGTACAGGGCTTAGGGCGTTTGCAGGGTGGTATAAGGAGTTTTATAGGACTTGATTTGACTTGGGAAATAGAGTAAAATAAGGATGTGGAGCATGTGGCTTTCTAAATCGCAATGCTTTTAGTATTTAGAATGAACAGGGGGGGTTGATGGATGGGAATGTATCTGAACCCGGGAAATGCCGGATTTCAATCGATACGAAAAACGATTTACATTGATAAATCCGAACTTATTGCAAAGATTAATCAAACTATCGGAACAAAAGATAAATTAACTTGTGTCAGCCGTCCAAGGCGGTTTGGAAAGTCGTTTGCCACACAGATGCTTTGTGCCTATTATGATAAAACCTGTAATTCTCTGGACTTATTTTCTGATTTAAAAATTGCTAAGGACTCTACATTTGAACAATATCGTAATCGTTATCATGTTATTTATCTGGATATTACCTGGTTTATTTCTACAGGAGGAAATATTAAAAATACGGTTTCTTATCTTCAGGAACAGATACTTTATGAGTTATATATGGTTTATCCGTTTATTCACAAAGAAACATCTTTTCCCGTAGCGCTTGCAAAAATTGCAGAAGAAACCGGAGATAAGTTTATAATTATTATTGACGAATGGGATGCCCTGTTTCGGGAAGCAAAAGAAGATATCAAGCTTCAAAAAGAATATATTCAGCTGCTTCGCGGATTGTTTAAAAGTCATCAAACCGACAAGATGCTTGAAGCTGCTTATATGACGGGAATCCTGCCAATCAAAAAATACGGCACACAATCCGCATTAACCGATTTTCAGGAATATACCATGCTTCAGCCCAAAATACTGGCGGAATATACAGGATTTACAGAAGCAGAAGTCAGCAAACTGTGCAGAAAGTACCAATTGGATTTTGAACAGGCAAAGCGATGGTACGACGGATATTCCTTCAGCAAAATAAAATCTATCTATAATCCCAATTCCATTATGCAGGCAGTAAAAAGCGGGGAATTTGCAAATTACTGGACGGAAACCGAAACTTATGAGTCACTGAAGGTTTATATTGAGATTAATTTGGATGGGATAAAAGAAGCATTAATGCAGATGCTTGGCGGAAATAAATGTAAAATTGATACAGGAACTTTTCAAAATGATATGACAACGATAAAAAGCAGAGATGATGTGTTTACGCTGCTTGTTCATTTAGGCTATCTTGCCTACGACGGACAGGAAAAAGCCGTATATATTCCAAACATGGAAATCCGACACGAATTTATTCGGGCAATTAAGGCAGGGAGGCATACAGAAATTGCAAAATTAATTGCGGCATCAGATGTTTTGCTTCAGGCTCACCCAACAGGCCCGGTGAAGCTACGGGGATAGGCTTCGTCGCTCAGTACAGAACCATTGGTAAAATCAGTACCTCCGCCATAATATGACCGGTTATGTGCAGGGTGGTTTTCAAGAAATTCCTTTCCGTTAATCACCGTTTTACTGCCGACCAGAAGCCATTTTGTGAGATTTGCGCCGTTAGAATGTAAAGTAAGTGATATGGATGACAGGATACTCTGTCTGACAGAAAAAGACCAGGCAAAGTATCCGAAAGATTAGTATTTCCTCCACACCATCCGATTGATAATTCCTGTATAAGATTGTATGATTTTTACTACTTTTGTACTGACATTTTCTTCTGTATAGTCAGGTACAGGTATTCCATTGTCTTTTTGCGTATTCATTGATACAGCAGTTTCAACTGCCTGTAATAATCCAGATGCATCAATTCCTGCAAGAATAAAACACGCCTTATCCAATGCTTCAGGACGTTCTGTAGAGGTTCGTATACATATGGCCGGAAACGAATGTCCAATACTGGTAAAAAAGCTACTTTCTTCCGGAAGTGTACCGGAATCGGAGATAACTGCAAAAGCATTCATCTGCAGGCAGTTATAATCATGGAAGCCTAAGGGTTCATGCTGAATTACTCGGCGATTTAATGGAAAATCAGAAGCTTCCAATCGTTTACGGCTCCTTGGATGGCAGGAATATAAGATAGGCATATCGTAGGTTTCTGCAATCCTATTAATGGCATGGAACAAGGAATAAAAATTCTTTTCGGTATCAATATTTTCTTCACGATGGGCGGATAATAAGATATAATTTCTCTTTGTTAATCCGAGTTTTTCCAAAATTTTTGATGCCTGGATTTCATCAAGATTCTTATGTAATACTTCAGCCATCGGTGAACCTGTTACATAAATTCGTTCCTGGGGCAGTCCGCAGTCAATTAAATAGCGGCGTGCATGTTCCGAATATGCCATATTGACATCCGAAATAATATCTACAATTCGCCGGTTTGATTCTTCGGGAAGACACTCGTCCTTGCAGCGGTTTCCTGCCTCCATATGAAAAATAGGGATGTGGAGGCGCTTTGCTCCTATAACCGAAAGGCAGCTATTGGTATCTCCAAGCACTAATACCGCATCTGGTTTTATTTCTTCCATTAATTCATAGGATCTGGCAATAATATTTCCCATAGTTTCCCCGAGATTTTTTCCAACTGCATTTAGATAAATTTCGGGATTATCCAAATGCAAGTCATGAAAAAAAATCTCATTTAAAGAATAATCATAATTTTGTCCGGTATGTGCAAGAATTGTATCAAAATAGGTTCTGCATTTTTTAATTACCTCAGATAAGCGGATAATTTCCGGACGAGTTCCGACAATGATCAAAAGTTTTAATTTGCCATTATTGCAAAATGAAACATGGCTTTTATCTGCAAAAAAAATGCTTTCCATGACAATTTACTCCTTTTCAACTTCTTCATAGTAAGTATCTGGATATTCGGGCCGGAATAACTCATTGGCCCACATAAAGGTAATTAATTTTTCTGTTTTTGAAAGATTAATGATATTGTGGGTGTAACCTGGAAGCATATGAACGGCTTCTATTTTATCTCCGGAAACCTCAAACTCGATTACCGGATATGGATTGCCGTGTTCATCCGTTCCTATTCTTCTTTCCTGAATCAGTCCGTGCCCTGCTACAACAATAAAAAACTCCCATTTGCTGTTGTGCCAGTGCTGGCCTTTCGTAACACCGGGTTCGCTGATATTCACCGAAAACTGGCCATGTGCATCTGTTTTTAATAATTCGGTAAAGCTTCCACGACGATCAATATTCATTTTTAAAGGAAAACATACTTTTTCTTTGGGTAAATAGGAAAGATATGTAGAATATAATTTTTTTGCAAACGAATTCGTTTTTAGTTCTGGAAGAATTAAAGATTCCGACTGTGATTTGAAACAATATAATAAATCGGCTATCTCTCCTAATGTAACCTTATGGGTTGTTGGAATATAACAATATTGGCCATGTTCGGATGGCAGAAGTGTTAGTCCCTGGTAATCACAGCGATTGATATTTCCATTTAAACTATCTAGCAATCCGTCAATTAAATCATCAATATAAAGGAATTCTAATTCTGTAGCTGCATTATTGATTTGAATAGGTAAATCATGGGCAATATTATAACAAAACGTTGCTACTACACTGTTATAATTTGGGCGGCACCATTTGCCAAAAAGATTAGGAAAGCGATAGACGAATACTTTTGCTCCGGTTTCCTTTTCATAGTCAAAGAATAATTGTTCCCCGGCTAATTTTGATTTTCCGTAGTCGGAATTAGAATATTGATTTATCAAAGAAGCTTGAATGGAACTGGAAAGCATTACCGGGCAGGTGTTAGAATATTTTTTTAAGGTGGTTAATAATGTATTGGAAAAATTGCAGTTGCCTTGGATAAACTCTTCCCTGTTTTTCGGACGATTGACACCAGCCAGGTGAAACACAAAATCCGCTTTTAAACAAAAGGTATCGAGTAAATCTGGAGAGGTATGAATATCATATTCAAAGATTTCTTTAATAGGAAAAGAATATTTCTTGTTTTTTCCTTGTTTAATCGTTTTAAGATTTTCCACCAGATTTTTTCCGACAAACCCTTCTGCACCAGTAACTAAAATATTCATGAATTATTTCCCCATAGCTTTTAATTGATTTTGCACATAATCAGTAGTTAATATTTTCTTGACCGTTTCTTCTACATTTAAAAGATTTGTATTATGACTGGTGTAGGAATCATCAGCTTCTGTACGAACACGCCCTTTGACCACAAATTTATCATAATTTAAGTCCCGGCTGTCTGCGGCAATACGGAAATAATTTCCCATGTCCTCCGCTCGAAGCCGTTCTTCTTTTGTCATCAGTGTTTCATATAATTTTTCCCCATGGCGCGTGCCAATGACATGGGTTCCGGTATCTCCAAATAATTCCTGCACAGCTTTTGCTAAAGTTCCTATCGTCGAAGCATCCGCTTTCTGAATAAACAAGTCACCAGGAGAAGCGTGTTCAAACGCAAATTTAACAAGATCCACCGCTTCATCCAGATTCATCAGAAAACGGGTCATATCTGGATTAGTTATTGTGATAGGATGTCCGGATTTTATTTGATCAATAAAAAGAGGAATTACGCTTCCCCGGCTGCACATAACATTTCCATAACGAGTACAGCAGATCACCGTATTTCCTCTTTCCGCTGCCACACGGGCATTGGCAAAAATAACATGTTCCATCATCGCCTTGGATATTCCCATGGCATTTATGGGATAGGCTGCTTTATCTGTAGAAAGACAAACTACACGCTTAACTCCGCTTTCTATCGCCGCATGAAGCATGTTATCCGTTCCCTCAACATTTGTCCGTACAGCCTCCATGGGAAAGAATTCACAGGAAGGAACCTGCTTTAATGCGGCGGCATGGAATATGTAGTCAACACCAGGCATGGCATCTTTTAGGGATTGGATATTGCGCACATCGCCGATGTAGAATTTTACTTTGTTTGCGGCTTCTGGAAAATGAAGCTGTAAATCGTGCCGCATATCATCCTGCTTTTTTTCATCACGGGAGAAAATACGGATTTCTTTGATGTCTGTGTTTAAAAAATGTTTTAGGACGGTGTGACCGAATGAGCCGGTACCGCCGGTTATCATTAAGGTTTTATGTTTGAATGAAGACATTTAGGTTCTCCTACTATTTTATATATTGTTTAATAAATTTATTATAAAAATAAACAAAAATAAAATTACTTATTAATACTTTTTCTTTATCAATTGTTTGTTAATAAAAGTGATTACTTTTATCGCAAATTCATCTTTTAATAAAATTAACACACCACTATAGACAGCAAGCCCTAAAATACATTCTATAAGTAATCTTATAACAAGTATTATCTTTATATTGTGTATTGGTATAATAATAATAGCCATCATAAAAGTAGCACATAATACTTTTGAAAATTTAACTTTAAAATCAACAAATTTTTTTACAAATATAATTTGAATGGATGTAACACAAATTTCTGCGATAACTGAAGCAACAGCAGCGCCAATTATTCCTAATAGTTTTATTAAAAAATAATTTAGGCAAATATTTGAAATTGCACCAACAGTGGTTGATAAGGTTGTTATTTTCTCTTTTCCAAGAATAACTAAGATTTGTAATCCAATGAAATTGCTTAATGCAACAGATAAAATTGATACTGAAAGTATTTTCGTAACTCCTACGGATAAACTATAATTTTTTCCATAAACTACAAATATTGCATCATCTACACACAGTATTAAACCAATTATTATAGGAATGGATATACTAAAGATAAATTGTAAACCATTATTTATTAATTTAGAAAATGGAGTATATTCTTTATTTATATAATATTCACTAAGTTGAGGAAGAAAAGCGGTTGTTACAGCAGTTACAAGTCCTTTGAAAATACCTATAATTTTTGTACCCATAGTATAAAATCCTACTGAAGTAGAATTAGTCATAATATCAAGCATAGTTACATCAGCTAGAACATAAATTTCAGCAGCAATGGAAGCCATAAATAATGAAAAAATATGTATTAAATGTTTTTTAAATTGCAAATTATTTAATGTCAATTTTATATAATTTTGTAATCTATAAATATTAAACAAATAATTTCCGCTTTGTGCAATCAGATTAATTAGAATATATATTATGTAATCATTAGTATCATGAACAAAAGCAAACAACATTACCAATAGCAGACATTTAACAAAAAAACTTCTAATTGTTATATAAGCATATTCTTGGATTCCTTGATATAGCCAATCTACATTAAATATATTTAGTATTAATGGTATACCTGTTAAACAATATATTAATCGTCTATCACTGAAATATGGAATAAATAGTATTAAGTTATAATATATAACTGTAGAAATTAAACTTAAGACACAATTAATTAAAAAAATCTCCATAAAAGATTTGCTGAAATTTTTTGTGTCTTTTTTTATTTGTGCAATAAACGATGTACCATATACAGGAATACCCATACTTGCAAAAAGTGTGAAGTACGATGCAATGTTCTGAGCAGCAGATATAATACCTATTTTTTCAGGAAGTAGGATTCGAGCAATATACATAGATGTAATAAGCGGAAATAATATATTCATTAATCTATATATCACATTAAAAAAAGAATTTTTTGCAAGTAATTTTCTGTTATCTTCCATATTTATTTTCCTCAAAAAATTTTAAATATGCTTAAGGATATACGTTACACTTTTAAATAAGTGTTTTGATTAAATTAATATAATTTTTTGCAAAAATTTCCGGAATAAAGTTAGATTGGTATAAATGAATATTTGATACTCTCATTTCTTCTCTTTGTGCATTTGAAAAATTAATAATTTCATCAAGAATATATAAACAATCTTCAATGGATTCAAATAATCGAATTCCATTTTCATTCTTAAAATATTTATTACCACCTGTGTTAGATGCAATAATAGGTGTACCAATAGAAAGTACTTCAAGTAAAATTAAATCGAAATATGTTTCTAAGTTAGGTAATAGGAAAATATCTGATGCATTTGTAAGAGAGTGAGGTTCATTTGTCCATCCAACTTCTATCCAACGATCGTGCTTAAGACCTTTATAAGGAAATTCAGTTCCACCAATTAAAAAATAAACATTTGGATATTTGTCTAAAATGATTTTTCCTATTTCTTTAAGTCTTTCAAATCCTTTTATTTTGTTGTGTCTTCCTACATAACAGATAACAAATGCATTCAAAGGAATAGAATATTTATTTCTAATTGTATTTCTTTTTGAGATAACTTTCGCTGAGATAGTACCCGTAAGTAGATATCTAAAACCGTTGATTTTTTTGCATTTTATGTCCTTGTATTCTGACCATTTGTTAAGATATGGCTCATCAGCTGTACTACAAGGGAAAATAATATAATCAGCTCGATTAAATGCAAATCTATCCATTTCAATTAGTTTTTTATATGTAAAGTAAAATATACTTTTTTCAAACTTATATCCGTTTTCTATAATTTCCATAGAAAGTGGCTCTGGTGAATGCGATGTAAGTATAACTTGTCCAGAATACTTCTTCAATTGACTTCTTGTTTTATATAAATCAAGTGTACTATGAAAATGTATTAAATCATATTGGCATAAATCTATACTTATGGAAGATTGAGTGTTTAAAATATTCCAAATAAATTTATAGTGTTTCAAAGCTCTATATATTGGTTTTAAACAATTAAAAAATATATTATTAATAGCCCTTTTTCTGTTGTTTCGAAAATGATGATTATTAACATAAGGTAAAAAATCTACAACAATTTCATCTTGTTTAATTTGATTTAATCCCTCATTAAGACTATTTAAATATCCACAAGGTCCACCAATTGGTTTTAATGATTCTTTATCATGAAAAATCAAAATTCTCTTTTTCATTTTTTAGCCTCTCATTTATATAAGATATGATTGCGAATTATAACTGTCATTTTGGGAAAATTTAAAAATGCGACCCAAATTAACTTTGTTTTTATTGGTTTTAATTTTCCATACTTTGATTTTTTATAATATAATCGAAATTTTTTGTGTAAATCAGTGTATGTTTCTTTCACTTGGTTCGTTCGTAATGCTTCATCATATATATTATATGCAAATGAGCATCCCATAGTAGCAACAACTAAAGCTAATTTCTTGTTTTTTGATTCATATTTAGAAATAAATGAATCAAATTCATCAAACACACATAATCTTTTTATCTTAAATGTAGAATTTGTAGCTCCTGGTCTATTAACTCTATAGTTATAAAGAGATTTTTCAATATGTACGAAATGCTTACATTTCATAAATATTAATAAATCAAAATGCACATCTTCGGAAACTTGTCCAACGATAAATCTTTCATTACCAATCAATTTTCTATGCCATAACTTATTCCATACTTCAAATCTGACTGTTTTTTGTGTAAGTAATTCTTTTATTGCTTCTTCACCTGTCATTTGAACAATTCTTTCTGAATCCTTTAATTTTTGAGGTGAATAACAATGCATTCTTGGTTTACATGAAATGATATCGCCACCATATTTCAAGTGTATATTATATAATGTTTCATACATTTCTAATTCAAGCCAATCATCACTGTCAACAAACGATATCCATTCTCCTATTGCTTTTTCTATACCTACATTACGAGCAACAGATAATCCTTTATTAACTTGATGTATAACATGTATTCTTGGGTCATTAAGAGCATAATCGTCACAAATTTTACCTGATCCATCAGTTGACCCATCGTCAACCAAAATAATTTCAAGTTCCTTATACGTTTGATTGACTACAGAATCAAGGCATTTTTCTAAATACGGTTTTACATTATATACAGGAATTATAACTGAAATCATTTTTTTACCTATTCTATTGAATATAAATACTTTTTCATATTTTTATTTTTGTTATCTCAGGAAAAGACTTTACAAAATTTGTATATGCAATAAATAAAATAAATAGAGATGTAAAATTGTTTAGATCAAAAGCGTATCCTTTTATATTAATTACAATATATACAATTAAAAAGGTAATCCAAATATATCTGATAAAAGCTTGTACATCTTTATTTTTATTTACATAAAAATCTTTTATTTTAATTATTTTTCTT
>ERZ808037.1273-NODE-1273-length-17156-cov-10.614146_pt1 | contig 17156 bp, 19 predicted proteins | sample MGYA00380190_ERZ808037 | MGnify/ENA primary metagenome ERZ808037 (study PRJEB31490, sample SAMN06133399) | mouse gut metagenome | isolation source: J9 | host: mice | place: China: Chengdu | collected 2015-05 ... | reverse complement strand
GAGGATCTCGACAGCGAAAACGGCACGCGTATCCAGCGCGGCGGGGAAGGAAAGATGTACAAAGTCTCCTCGCGGGAACCATGCAGGATAGAGCAGGGGGATGTCATTTATCTGGGACTGGCGCCAGTGAAGGTGCAGTAATAGATATAAAATACGAAAAAGGAGATCGCAGACAAAGATAATGAAAAGAAAACATATTTTTATAATATGTATATTATGTATGAGTGTATATATACTGATTGATTCTATAAAGATAAAACAGCCAAGAAAAATGACAGTGGAAGAAACTGTTGATCTTTTGCTGAAATACATTTATGATGTGGATTATTTTCCATTATGCAAAGAAATTCATTCGATAGAAGAGGGACCTTTGTTGACAGTTTATGCTGATATAGGATTTCCTACATATGAGTTCGAACTTCCAGATAATAATAATCATCCTACAGTACAGGTATTTTGTGATGGTGAAACAGAGAACGGGGATTATCTGGGGCTGGGTGTTTATATCTGGACGCCTGTAGGCTTGCATGCTGATGAAGAAGAACGAGAGTATGATCGGGCTGAATTATATTCATATTTTCTGGTGAATCGCTTCACAAAAGAGATTATTCGTCAGCGAGATATGGATGATGACGGATGTTGGATATATGATAAAAAATATTATAATATGGTACAGGATTCTTTCATTAAGAAAGATTATTATGAATAGTGATGTGGTGTTCTGTGAAGAAAATATTGAAAAAGACAAAAATAAAAAGAATTTTAATATGCTGTATTTTACTGGGAGTTGTATGTATGTGTGGGGCAGCATTTACCAAGATACATAAGCAGAAAAAAATGACAGTAGATGAATCAGTTCAGCAATTAATGAATTACATTTATGGTGAAGATTACTTGTCATTGTGTACAAAATATTGCTCTAAAGAGGATAAACCATTGCTGACAATTTATAATTCTGAATGGGTGAGATATCCTATCTATGAGTTTGAAATTCCTGACGATCAATATACGATACGACGGCAGATTTTTTGTGTAGGGGAGACAAAGAATCGAGAATATCTCGTTATGGGAGTTTATTCATGGAAATATTATATGGATAATGGGGAACGATTCTACATGGGTCCCAAATTTTTGTCCAGATATGCAGTGAATCGAATTACAAAGGAAATCATTCAAGAGCGGTATCAAATTGATGGATGGTGGATTTATAATGAAAAATATGAAGATTTAATACAAAATGATAGTTTAATATATAAGAATTTGTTATGAATCCAGTGCAGAAGATTTGGAAACGGTTGAGTATCTGGAATTGCAGTGGACAGATGAGCATTATACAGGATTAAACGGACTTGTAATGTACAAAGTCTCCTCGCGGGAACCATGTAGGATAGAGCAGGGGGATATCATCTATCTGGGACTGGCGCCAGTGAAGGTGCAGTGACATGGAAAAACACAGGAAAAAGGAGAATACAGAAACATGAAAAAGTATTTTGAACTCTAAGACACGCCGGAATTATAATATGCTCCCCGTATTAAGAACGTGTTTGGGAAACTTGATATCAGGGATATTAAATTAGAAACATATCCTAAACTGCCAAAGAGGCAGGAATTTTTTCAAGTAAGTGTAAATGGCAAATTAGATGGAAAGCATATGACTTTAAGTCCTAATGATAAATGGTATTCATTTTTGTCAGGAGAAAGTGGCGTTAGTAAAGATGGCAATAAATATAAAATTGCAGTAGGACCTAAAATTTTGGATCCTGATTATGATGATGGTGGAAGATTATTAGATACCGATTTTAGTGAGATAATATCAAAAGTTAGAATCTTTGTTGAATTAATACATAAAGAAACAAAAGAATCAAAAACTATAGAATGTGTGGTTGTAGATGTTAAGGCGCATACATATAATATTCATCCAGATACAGCACCTGAACATTCACATATACTATATAATTATAATAAAAATATTACTGCATCTTTTGATATTGAAAATGGATATATCCAAACAGGTATAGCATATCCGAATAGAGCAGGACAAAAGGATAGTAAAGATGATGGTCCAATAGCAACTGGGCATATGGATGGATCAGTAATTGAATTTTATGGTACTGCAACTGATTTTGGGGCTAATAATTATAACTTAGTAAAAGTTATTGTCAAAGATGAGTTTTAGTAGGCAGAATAAAAGGTTTAAAATATGAAAAATAGAAAAATTATATTTATATTGCTGTTGTTGGTCTTTTGTATATTAATAATTATTAAAGTTGGTATAAATGGAACAACATCTTTTGGTATTGGAATGAATTTAACAAATAATGGGAGTATACCAAATATGTTAGATTCTGAACATTTATCGGCAACAAATGAAGATGTAGTTAAAGAAGAAGTATTCCAAGAAATTAAGAAGATTTATAATACGATTGATTTTAAAGGCACTTTTAAACAAGGAGATTTGTCAAAATATAATATATATAAGAAAAAATATAATCAATTTCTAAAAGGTGAAAGATTTATTATAGATAATGTTACAGGAGAAAAATTATATTTATGGGAGTCTGAATTTTGGAATTGTAATGTGCAATTATATACATATTATTTTTTTGACATGGATGGAGATGAAAATCCTGAACTTTGTATAAAAGATGAAGTAAATACGCTCTATATAATTAAGTATGAGGAAGAGTTGGATGAAATCATATTGTGGTTGAGAAGTGTAAGAGCTCCCGTATATTTATTAGGAACAGGAAAACTAACACATGCAGATAAAAATGGTTCTGGGGAAGCATTTATCCAACTTAGTGAATCCGGAGAATGGGAGTATAGCGTTTGGTTCAAAAAAGAAATACATCCAAGTAGCCAGGGAACGGAAAGTGAGTATTGGTATTTAGTATCACTGCCTTATTATTACACAGAAAAAAGTGAAGAAATGAAAATAAGCGATGAAATCAAACAACAAGGAATTTTTAATGAACTTCAAAAAATGTATTATTATAGAGTTACTGAAGAACAATATGATGAACTGACAGAAAAATATATAGAGGCGTTAAATGCATCAATGAAAGGCATAAGAACAGTGACATTTACTTACGAAGAGTTATTTAGCGAATTATAAGTAAAATCAGGGAGAACCAGATAATGAAAATCCATAATAAGAAATCAAAGATTATTTTTATATTAGCAAATATAGGTATTATGGGGTTGGTCTTGATGCTCAATATGTTTTATCACAAAAGGGATTTGATGCAGAAGTATGATGTATATCAAATAGATGATTGTGTAGTGGTTGAAAATAAAGAAAATCCCAAAACATTTTGCTTTAAGGAGTGGATATATTATTCCAGTTTTATCAGGGATTCGTACTTGTGTACTAAGGAAGGAGAAAGGCCAAGGAGTGAAAGAGAGGCATACTTGTATGTGGATTTAGGAGTATTAGGAGGATGGTGGGCTGATCCATTTGGTAATTTGAAAAAAGAGAAAGAAGTATCAAATGAGTATGTACCAGATGAAGTAATCAGTGAATTAAAAAAACATATTCATCTTGATTTCGGTATTCCATTCATACAAATGATAGATGAAGTAGAAATAAAAGAATTAACTGAAACTGAAATAAAAAAGATTGCACCAGAAGTGTTTGAGGAAGTGTATGATGATAAGGCAGTTTTGCAATGGTATCAACAGGTCGATTTTGATAATGATAAGAGGATGGATATTGTAGTATATAATCGGCTGGGAATGGGAAAACTAGGATTTACGGAAACATATTTTTATCAGCAATTGCCAGACGGTATGTATAGGAGGACTCATCAAATAAACAGTTCTGGCAGGGCAACAAGATTTTTGCAGTATGATGAGAAAAATTATTTTATGGTTCTAGTACCATTGGATTATGATGTTTCAGAAAGTGAATACGATTATTATTACTGTGAGCTATATTATTTTCAGGATGGATATCCACAAGAAACTGTACGGTTTACGCCAGAAAGCACTCAGGTAGATGTGGCTGTCAAGAAACGGTTTGTAAATGATTTTATTAATATTTCCGAGGGAAATCGTTAATAAAAAACAGAATGTATGATACAGAGAATATATTAAATAATGAGATGTCAATATTGGCTGAATTTGGCTATTTGTAGTAATAATAAGTAGTTTCTTATATCATTATAAAAGATCTAATTATGAGAGTTTAGATCTATAGATCGGTGAATACTGATATACGGAATCTGTTGCGTGTGATGGTGATGATATAAAAGGGCAGGTCTATTAAGAGATAACCATATGGAAACAGAATAACAAATATTATGCGATCGTACAGGACGATGGCTATGGCTTTTCTATGGGAAAGGCGTGGTCATTTGCTGTTGTGTCAGGAGATGAAAACATTATAGATATTATATTTTTGCAGACACTGGCATGGGATGAACTATATGGAGTTAAGCAAAGAAAAGGAACCTATGAAAATAGAAACTGAAGATGGAAGATCCAGATATAGAATAGCAGTTGCACCTAGGATTTTGAATCCAAAATATGGAAAGGAAGGACTTGTACAAGTCGATGATTTTATGGCTTTTAATAGGTTTGTAAAATTAGATGTAGAAGATAAAATAAACCTTAAAACAGATACTATATTGTTATGTAGTTGATTTTAATCCTAATGATTATAGACTATTAAAAGTTACTGCTCATTTAAAGGAAATATAAATAGTATGTACAATAAAAAGGGCATTTTCGGATTGACAATTGGACTAATTATTTTAATTGGAATAAGCTCTATTATTCAAAATAATTTGGAAAAAACTCAGTCAGATATCAGGTAATTCAGCGTGCATACGACGAAATTGATTTTTACGGCGAGTTTCAGGAAGGATTACACTATACAAATGTGCAAAATCTTAAATGTAAAAAATGAAGTAATTGAAAAGTTGGAAGGCAAGTAGTATGTTTAAAAAATTTCTGTTTTTTTTATTTTTAATATTGCTATTAGGTATATGCTGGAAGCTGCCTTTGATACAAAAAAGTATTTCACAATATTCAGTACAAACTAATACGAATCAAATAGTATTAGAAAATAATATCTATCAAATACAAAGACAAAAAAATAATAATTTTAATATAGAGATACATTACCCTCAAATACAAACAGAAACTTTTCAATGTGATATAACACAAATAAATTCTATGATAAAAGATGTAGCAATTGCCGTATTAGATCATTCATATGCGGATTTTGTGTTCAATGTAGAGAAGGAATTTAAGGATCTTAATAATTGGATAGAATATAATGTAACATATGAGGTTTTACAAAGTAATACACAATATATTAGCATTATTTTTTCTGTAGTAGCTTATAATGGTGGAGCACATCCCTATGTGGGAAGCCATATAGTTACAATAGATATTAGTACAAATAAATTTGTTTATTTTGATGATTTGTTATGTATTGAAGAACTTGAAGATGCACTCATAAATGATAATTTTAATATATATGAGGGAACGTACAGTGAATTAAATGAAGAGGATGTCCATATGCCTGATGCAATTAATGATTTGATTAAGACATCTAAGAAAATGATAAAAGATGAAGTAAAGATCCAAGGATATAATGCTTATAGTTGTCAAAATATTGGTATTGATGAGTGTTATTTCTATATATATTTAAGATCCAATATAGCATTTCATGACTATTTTATCATTCAAATTCCTCAAAAAACAATACAGAATGAAAAGCAGGATATTGTTATAAGTGATGAGGTTTATAATTTAAAAAGAGATAACTGCCTGCAAAAGAATGTGAATATAAAAATTCAGTATCCGATGCTCACAGATAGTTTAATGGATGAAACGAAAAACTATATCAATACTATTTTAAAAAATGCTGCATTTTTAGATATTGCTGCAACTTATGAGGATGCAATTGGAATATTAAATAAAATAGTGGAAGATTATAATCAATGGATTGATATCGAAATCCAATATGATATATTACAAGCAGATGAAGAGTGTATTCAAGTGATTTTTAGATCAATTATAATTGACAATTTTGAATGTAGGAATAATAGATATACGATCACTATTAATGTTGCAACAGGGCAATATAGTTTGAATAACTTGAGTAAAAGAAGTTTCAGGGATATTTGAAAATATCCAGTATGAGTGCAGTTCACAAGATCAGGAAAAGAGATGCAAATATGCTTTAGAAATATATGATAAAAGATGAGCCTGTGTTTATAGAAATGTAGTGAGAAGAGATTTTTTTAATGGAATTGTATAATAACACACAATACAGCAAGGAGGAAAAACAATGGAATACTACGATGAACAAATTTTAGAAACCCGATGGGAGGAAGAACGCCGAAAACACACAACACTGGAAACCGGAATTTACGTGGAGGATGATCTTATCACCTTCTCCCAGATCACACTGCCGGATACCAAAATCCGGTTATACCTGCCAGAGCAGTTTGTCGTGATGCCGGATCAGGTGCGGGAAGTGAAATACCCGTCTCTGAATGCCCCGGATTTTATCATCACAAGTCTGGACTCTACGGTCAACTTTGGCTTTAACATTCTCCCTGTCCAGCTGGAAGAGGGGGATACCAAAACGATGAGCAGCCAGTTCCAGAATGCCCTGCGCAACGTCAATCCGTCAATCCGCATCAGCGAGCGTGTGGACAATACGGCGGCGGACAAGGGCAGTGAGATGAGCTGGTTTGGCTTTAAGGGCTATGCGCTTGACGGGCAGAATTACAACCGCATGTACATTATACGGATGCGGAAGACAGTTCTGCATGGCATTTTCAACTGTCCGCCGAGGGTAAAGGATCAGTGGGAGGGCATTGTAGAGCAGTGCTTCCAGTCAGTAGAGGAATTATGGGACATACTTTAAGGAGGGATGTATATGCAGCGTACCAAAGAACTGACGGACTTTCTGCAAACATACCGGGCAGAGAGGAAAGCCGCGAGAAAGGAGATGATTGAGGAGTCGTATCAAAAGATGCTTCCGGCGCTTACAGAGACGATAGACCATCTGATCAGAAATCAGACAGACATTCAGGAGATCCAAGCACAGAGACGGATAAAGTATCTGTGTTTTTTCCGGCTGAGATCGAGCGGATACACGCAGAGTCATGAGATTGCGTTGGCAATGGCAGATAAAAGACTGTATCTGGATGAAGCGATGGACTGTATTTACTGGATGCCAGACGTCATACATGAGGAGATCGAGAAAGACATGGAGGAGGCAGAGAATTTGTTGACGAAGGCGTTCATACGGCTGGAAAAATACGAATTATTTCATATTCGGCAGCAATTGCTGTCAGATGACTGGGAGCTGTTCTGTGGCGTTCTCCCCCGGCTGGTGAAAGCAATCGAGGGCAGAATCACAGACAGCTCCCTTTTTTTGGAGGACGATCTGGAAGTGATGTGCGGCGGATACATGGAGGAAGCAGAGACAATTTGTCATATATACACAAAGGAGGTAGATACAGATGGGAAGTAAAAAAAGTTCGTTCCATATGGGAGATGAATTTAATGGAAAGGGGGAGAAGGTTTATCTGCGGGCGACTACATGTAAGACTTATGAGCCGCTCTCGCAGGAGAATGTACGTCTGACGCCTGATTTTAAGGCGTTTGTAACCAAAGCGCTTGGCGCTGTGCCATTTATGGAGGCAGGAGGAGATCTTGGGTCGCTGGCAAAGGCAGCGGGCGCACTTGCCGCTGTGGGTCAGACCATCATCAAAAAGGATAGCGAGACAGGAAAGTACCAGATTAGTTTCCGTGTCAGTAAGATGCGGCTCACAAACGGGTCGTATCTTCATCAGAGTAAACAGAAGAAAAAGTAAAGGAGAGTAAACAGAACGATGAGCAATTTAATCAGATGCCAAAATGGACACATGTTTTCCAGCAGGCGTTATGGGACGGTATGTCCGTACTGCAATATCGAGACTGCGACAAGGGAGAAGAAGGAGATCGGACAGACAGACACAGAGATCGAGGAAGCTCTCTTTATGAAAGAAGAAAATCCCGTGTGCGGCTGGGTGGTCTGTGTGGCAGGGCCGCGCAGAGGCAAGGACTATAGGGTGATGGCGGGCAAGAATTTTGTCGGCAGGGCGGATGACATGGACATTCAGATACTGGGAGACAACAAGATCTCACGGAGAAATCACTGTGTGATTGTCTATGATGAGAAACAGAGTAAGACAGTGCTGCTGCCGGGCGACAGCAACGGCATTGTGTATCTAAATGGCGAGGCGGTGTATGCACCAGCGCAGTTACATGAGTATGACGTGATCGAGATGGGTGAGAGCCAGTTCCTGTTCATACCTTTCTGCGGTGAGCATTTCAAGTGGGAGTAGGAGGAAAAAAGATGGAAAGGGAAGAAATCGTCATATTGGCAATCTATCTGTTTATTCTTATTTTGACCGCAGCCCGTTTCCTGTCTCCTGCAAAAGCGGCAGGAAGGGTTATGCGGCGGTTTCGTGTCGGGAGAGCGATGACCATAGGAACCAGACAGGTTCAGGAGGACAATTATGGGATTTGTCAGGGGCCCGACGCATTTTTGGCAGTGCTTGCCGACGGCATGGGCAAAAGTTACGGTGGGAAGGTGTCGTCGAGAATTGCCGTGGAGACACTAAAGGATATGTTTACCTGTTATCAGTCCGCCGAGAATCCTGCCTATTTTTTCCAACGGTCTTTCCGCATGGCAAACAGCGCGATTCTTGACGAGCTGGATGACGGTAGGGGAGGCGCCAGTGTAGGGGCAGTGCTGATTCGTGACAATCAACTCTACTATGCAGTCGCTGGCAATGTGAAGGTTGCCGTATACCGCAAAGGCGGACTGGTGCCGCTCTCCACAGGGCATACAATCGACATGCTCGCGGAAGGGAAATTTATGGAGGGTACCATCACAAGACAGCAGGCACTGGAACTGCTTGAAAATAAAAGGCTCTACAATTATATCGGACAGGACGGTTTTGAGGAGATCGAGTTCTTTGACACGCCGGTGCGCCTGAAGGAGAAGGATATCGTGGTGCTGATGAGCGACGGGCTCTACGAGGGGACAGACTGGAAGCGCATCGAGGAGCTGCTGGCAGGGCGCGGCAAGTTACAGCAGAAAGCCTATGAAATCATAGAGGCAGTCAACACCGGGATACAGAAGGAAAAGGATAATGCCAGCATCGTGCTGGTCGAGGGATTTGTATGAGGAAATATAACAGCAGCATCAAGACGGCATTTCTGTCGGAGGCAGGAAGCCAGTTGAGCAACAATGACTATTTTGGCTTCGTGGAGTTGGACAACTATGCGTGCTATGTCATAGCAGACGGCATTACAAACATGCGCGAGGCGCTGGGGGCGAAGGCGGCGATCAGCGCGGTAATTGATGCTTTCCAGAGAGAGCCGGGTATCAGCAAACGGAAAATAAAAGGATACTTGAAATCAGCCAACAGGGAGCTTTTACAGGGAAAGAGCTATGAGAAACAGAAGGCATCTGTCACGGCAGTGGTGACGGATTATGTGAAATTTCGGTACGGACACGTGGGAAACACGCGGCTAAGGCTGTATCGTGAGGGAAGATGCATTCTGACGACATTGGATATGTCACTCAGTCAGGACATGGTGCAGGAGGGGGCGATTACTCAGGACAAGGTTGCACGCCATGAGGAGCGCAACAACCTGTATGCCTATCTTGGCAGGGAGCATTTCAAACCCTTTTTATCCAAAAAGAAAAAGTTCTGCAACGGGGATATCATTACGCTGTATACGCGCGGAATCTGGGAGAATGTAGACGAAGGCGAGCTTGCAGATGTTTTTTCAGAAGCTGGAAATGAGCCGATGGAGGAATGCGATAAAGTGGAGGATTTGCTGCTTTCCCGCCAGCCGGCAAATCTGGAAAACTATACATTTGCGGCCATTTATATCGAAAAAACATTTACAGACCCGGAGCGGAAAAAGAGAATAAAAAAAGCAGTCACAATATCCATCACGATTCTCATGATCGCAGCAGTGGCAGCACTTATTATATACCTTTGGCACAGAGGCAGAGTGCAGAAGCGCACAGATATGGAGCAGTATTTTTCCAATGCGCAGCAGTACATAGAAAGCGATAATTTCCTACGTGCGAAAGAGGAGTGTGCGAAAGCGCTTGAACAGGCGCAGAAGCTAAAGGACAGGGAAGCGGTGAACAGATATCAGACATATCTGATGTGTATGGAGTCTGTCATTGGTGCAGACGATGCCTATACAGGCGGTGATTATGCGGGTGCAAAGGATGCCTATATCAAGGCGGGCGAACAGGTTCGCTATGCGGACAATGCTGGGCTTATGTACATTGAGCGTAAATTAAGACAGATTAGGGAGTATGAACAGGTTTTTGACAGTATCGAGCTGGGGGATAGGCTGTTGGAGCATGACAACTACGAGCAGGCAGAGGAGAAGTATCTGGATGCGAAGGTAAAAGCGTCCTCCATTTATTTTAATGATGGGAAGCAGCAGGCACTAGATGCATTAGATAAGCTATATGAAGAGTGGAGTGCTGTCAAGGAAGAGGAAGAGAAGGAGAAAAAAGAACAGGAGAAGCAAAGTGAAGAACAGGCTGCGAAGCTTGCCGCGGAACAGGCTGCTGCGGCAGAGTTAGTCAGACAGGGCGAGGAAGCCTTCTCACAGGGAGACCTTGATGGAGCCAACGTGTTTTACCTCATTGCTATGGAGAAGTATGCGGCTCTTGACGACACTGCACAGATTGAGTTTTTGAATATGAAAATTGCTGCGCTGAAAGAAAAACAGGAGGAAGTCGCGGAAAGGGTGGAGGACGCGAAGGCGCTCGAGGAGTTGGCACGCCTGCTGGAAGAACAGAAGGACTATGCGCAGGCAAAGATACACTACCAATATGCCAAGGCGGTATATGTCGAAATAGGTAAAAATAACAAAGCGGACGAGGTGCAGGGAAAGATAGACCTCATCGACGCCAAAGAGGCACAGGAGGAGAAAGAGAAACAGAAAGAAAAGGAAGAGCAGGAAGAGAAAGAAAAGGCTGAAAAAGAAAAGGCTGAAAAAGAAAAGGCTGAAACAGAGGGATAAGATGACAGAGGAAAAAAAATTTGATTATGAGAACTATATAAAGAGGCAGCTCAGAGAGATTGATGACCTTGATGAGCGCAGATATGCCAAAGAGCTGCTCCTTGGAAGCCTTGGGGAGCTGGCTGCATGGACAGAGGAAAAGTACAAAGCATTAGAACAGCGTGTCAGGGAGGAACTGGACAATCCATGGGAAAACTTCCAGATTTCTATGACCATCATCGACAAGGCAGATTATGATCCGATCAATCCGTTCTGGTGTCCGGTATGTGAGGAGGATCTCAAACCGCCAAAAGGCAGCGGTCGCATAACTATTTATCTCATGGCAGACGACACAGAATGTCAGAGCTTCATGGAGCAGGGGAAGGCATCAGCAACAGACCGGGAGACAGGACAGCAGCTATGTTACCGCATCATGAAGCCGGAGCGGTATCAGATATGTATGGAAAGACTGTATACACTTTTCATACGAAACCATGTCCCGTGGCAGACTGTGCAGACCGGACACCTAGAGCGTTTTTTTGATTTGGTGCCGGACGAATCGGTTTCCGATAAGGCACAGCCTGTGTTTCAGTGGGGGGACTGGGCGTCTTGTGTGCGGCAGGATATCATACCACTTTGGAATATGCAGGAGAAGGCACTCCAGTCACAGGAGTTTCGGCATCCGTGTATTGATGAGGTAGTGTATGAGCATGTCTATTATGTGGGGGAGTACGGGAACAATACAGACGGCTGTCTGGTAGATGCAGGTGATAATGTGCGGTCTATTCGGTATGAGAAGAATAAGGTGATTTTGCAGACAAACAAGGAGATTCCCGGTGATATATCAATATGCAGGCTGCATCAGGGAGATAGGGGAAATTCTTATGGATATCATTACCCTGTATTGTCAAACCACAGGCAGGATAATTTTGCGGCTAGATATCTGCACCATGCCGGAAACTTTATACAGACGCCTGCGGAGCTGATGAGAAAGATTGAAGAGCTTTCAGGCGGCTTTCAGATTGAGGTTACGGGATATGAGATCCGGCAAAAAGGCAGCGTGTCGGGCTTGCTTGAGGGAGACATGAATCATTTTATCGGGACGCAGGTGTTTGCGCGGGACCAGAGAAGTCTGCTGGTGTTTCGGTTCCGCAGAGAGGGACAGGATGGTGCCTGCGATTATCTTTATAAATCTCAACTGCGTTATATCTTGTCACAACTGCAATTGGAGTTTATGGAGTACAGATGTGTAGGAGGATTCGAATGAATTATGCATGGGAAGCCGTTTTACAGGCGGAAAAAAACGGCAGAGAACGTGACAGGCTGCGCTTTGTGGAGGCATCTGTGCCAAGCCCATATATAGAGGTGTCAATGACCGACCTAAATATCAGGGAACCAGAGGGGGACAAGGTGGAGATCAATCCGCTCTATCGTCTCGCTGACGTATTCGGACAATTGTTTGACCGCAACACGGACGAGATGGCACAGACGAGGGCGCTTTTATTCGATGTATGTATGCATTATATCACACAAATTGATTTGCGGGAGGGGCTTTCAAAGGAGGATTATTATTATAGTCTGCTGGCGGAGGAGATCCGTTTGGGGCGGTATGGCAGTAGAACAGGAAGGCGGTTTGCACTGTTTGAAAAACAGGAGCAGCGGCTGATTCTGCGCGCGTATCTGCGCCTGCTAAAGACGGGGAACTATCAGGAGGAATTTAGGAAGGCAGTGACCAGCATCTACGCAGAAGCAATGGTCTATGAGGATAATGAGACAGCGTATGAACTGCTGGTGTATCTTGGAACACAAGATACACAGATACAGCGGGAACGTGCAGTATTTTTGCGGGAGCTGTTTCTGCCAGTTCAGGAGACAGTACATTTCTTTTATGAGAACCATTTTGGCATTATCGACGTGGAGGAGACAATGGTTGTGGACGAGATGGTGATATTTTAGCGGAGGTTGAGAGGGAATGAGCGGATATATCTTAAACAGGGAAGGAATCAGGGAGAAGGAAAAAAAGACATTGTACAGGCCATGTGAGCTGGAGCTGATGACAACACACCAGCTTCGGGAGATTTGCAGGCGGGAGCGGATCATACAGGGCATTCTCAATCCTATGGACAAGGAAGAGCTGGTACATACCATTATGCGCTACCGCGGGGCGAGGGACCAACTGTTAATACGCACAGCGTCAGAGACAGGAATCCGTATGCTGGAGATGATGTTTGACAACCGGCGGATACTTCCCCTGCGGGAGAAAACATTGCGGCTCCCTTCGCGTCTGATTGTATATGAAGGATTGTCTATGGATACAGCAGATCAGGTGAGGATGCCGTATCACAGTGCACTGGAGAACACGAATGCCCTTCTTGTCAGCAGAGAGAGGGAGGTCTGTGGGATTTTTCATCTGCGGGCAAAGGGAGAGGACAGAAAGGATTTGTATGTAGTTCGGGAGCCGGATATGCCGTGCAGAGAATCCGATATGAAAGAGTATGACCTGTACTGTTTTCCACAGCGGGAGTCGGATATGCTTTTTTCTATCTATTACGGACTGGGCGGGGAGATGCCTGAGCATCTGTCGGCATATAAGATACCACTTATGGAGGTGGAGGTTCGCAAGCCAATCGAGCTTAGAATGCCACTGGTGATTGGTTTTGGCGCTGACAGCACCACTGCTGGAGTCTGGCTGGACACGATGTATTTTGAGGAAACGAAGGGGGCGGCATTTGCACAAAAATTTCAGGAGAACACAGTTCAGTATACAGTATTTCCTGACGGAAGCAGACTGGTTCCCACAGTGGCAGGCGTTGCTGCGGTAAAGGATGGAACACCGCAGTTTGTCTTTGGACAGGCGGCGGTCGAGCTGTCCAATGCAGGTTATGTGGATGAAGGGTTCAGTATCTTTTATGACATGAAACAGTGGATATGTGACCCGGATAGGGAGGAGGAGATCGCAGACAGGGAGGGCAGGCGGACATTCCTTGCACGCCGGGACATCATCAGGGAATTTTTGATGTATGTTGTCAGCGCTGCGGAAAATTGTTTTAAATGCAGGGTGCGGCAGATTCATGTACCCTGCCCAGTCAGGCAGACAGCGCTGTTTCAGAAACTTTTTCATGAACTTTTGCCAGAATACATACTGCCCGACAAAGAACTGCCGGACGAGGGCGTCGCAATTTTATACAATACTATTTCTGGTATGCTGGAATCCCGGAAACTGGAGGAGGATACAGATTATCAGGCGCTTGTCTTGGACTGCGGGAGCACTGCTGCGAACTTGTGTGCGTGTCAGTTCAGATTTCATGATGACAGGGTAGCCTACCATATCAGTATCAGAACCGCATATGAGAACGGAGATGCGGATTTTGGCGGAAATCTTCTGACTTACAGAATCATGCAGTATATCAAGCTGCGTCTAGTGGAAAGGTTTGGTTTTATCCTGCCAGTGTCTGTGGATGCGCTGTTACAGGACTTGGATACAGACGCAGGCGCGACGGCTGAATTATACAATGCGTTTGAAGAAGCTTATGACACAGCAGAACAGTATCTTCCAACTCGGTTCAGGGAGTATGGGACTAGGAGCCGTGAAGAATATTTCAAGGTCAGGAATAATTTTTATCATTTATTTTACTTGGCGGAGCAGGTAAAGAAGCAGTTTTATGGGCAGGCAGGGGTACTGAGGGTGGGAATCTCCTCGGATAAAAATAAGGACAACAGCATCGCATGGGTACAGGCAGACAAGTGGAAGCTGTCCGTACAAAAAAATAGAAACTTTTGCATTGTCAAGGAATTTCCTGAAATTATTGTAAATCTCTATGAGATTGGGCTTGTGGTCAGAGGAGAAATCTATGGCGCCATACAAAAGCTGATGGAACCACTGTATCAAGATGACAGACTTAGGGACTTTTCATTTTTGAGGCTGACAGGACAGTCCTGCAAGATTGATATTTTTAAGGAAGCATTAAAGGAATTTATACCGGGGCGAATGATACAGTTTCGGCGCAGCAGGAAAGGAACAGGAGATACAGACTTAAAGATGGGGTGTGTGGACGGCGCATTGAAATTCATACGGGACAAACGGTTGGGATATGTGCAGGCAGAGTTGTATACGGATACGCCGCTTGTGCCTTATACGGTCACTGCGCTCACGCATAATGGAAAGGAAGTAGAGCTGATAAATGGTTTTCAGCGCAGGGAGGTGACGCGATATGTGTCAAGAAACTTAGAGGATTTGACATTGTACTTGTATCTGAGAGATACAGAAGGCAGGGAGAGATATCGGTTCTGCCTCGACTGTGGACTGGAACAGTTCAGGGAAGTGACTTATGAGGATATTCAGAATACGTACAATACAAGGATTCCGCAGAAGGATACAGACAGCATTGTGGACAATGAGCTGCGTTTCTTCGCTTGGAAGTGCAGTCATGAATGGGGATATGTGCTCGTGCCGGTGTACAGGAGACTGGAGTGCCTGTACATGGGAGATGGTCAGTTTTTCCCATTTGAACATGAGGGATGGATGATGAACTATTATGATGGAATGAAATAAATATGAAAGGGATTGTTGATGATGGAACACATATACCCAGCTTTTGAGCGTGGAAGGATTATGAAAAAAGAACTATTGTGGGCACTCAGAGACTACGCTTATTCAGCGTTGCAGATCAAGTATCAGAAGTATGCGAACGGAATCCTCTCTGGGTGCAGAATACACCCGGAAGGCAGCACACTGCGCATCGCGCCGGGAATGATCAAGTGCGCGGATTTTATCTTTTTGATCACAGGGGAGGAGCGGGTATCCTATGCGCCTTCAGGAGAATATACCAGTCTGAAACTCCGGTTAAAGAAGAAGGAAGACCTGCCCGATTACACCAGATATCTGACAGAGTTTGTGCTGGACGAGAGTCTGGAACGCAGAAAAAACGAAATCGAACTGTGCCGGTTCAAGCTGAAAGAAGGCGCAGTGCTGCGCACTGAATACAAGGATTTCTATGATATACAGACGGAGTATGACACCGTAAATCTGGCAAATGCCACATGGTCCTGCGCAGGGCAGAATACCCTGTCAAAGGACATCACAGACTATTTCGCCCAGAAAGTGCTCGAGTGTGAAAAGGCAGAAGAACAGGACATCCAGTTTGCCTATTTCCTGCTGCAAGGGCAGGAGGCGGCAGACTACAGGATTCTCATAGACTATATCCGTCGAAAGACCGGCGAAAGTGTACAGGATGTCAGGAAGATCAGCACCGAAGAAGCCTTTGAAAAGCTTGTGGATATACTGGACGGAATCCGCAAAGGAACAGGGACATACAGAAACAATGGAAGCAGCGCGGAGCGGCGGATGATTGTGTGGGAGTGAGAGGAAAATATGAGAGAAATAGATAAAAAACATATAGAGGAAACCAAAAATAAAAAGATAAATGAGATGGTAAGTGAGGAGCTTGCGGATGAAGATATTTCCGCAGAAGAATATGAAGAGGCCAAAAAGGAAATATGCAGGGAATATGGTACAGATGATGATAACTATTTGGTAAATGGTGCAGTGCTGGTCTGTGACAGGGCAACTTCTGGTTTGGTGTTGGTAAAGGGGCAGCCAATCATACTCACATCAGATATTGGGGCGGATATAAGAACCAAAACAAACTTAAGGGTTTCAAAAAATGCAGCATACGATAAGGAACAGAAAGTGGCAACTGTAAAGGATCGTGAGTTAATAGAAGATCCCCAAAAAGATACAGACAAGAATATAAGACCCTTTATGTGCAACTGCTTGAATCAGCCAAATGATGAGGAGGCGGATGAGATATTGCGGAACAGAGAATATTACGAGAAAAACGGCACATGTTGTAAATTGATTAAACTGAGGGATGACTGGGAGAATATGATACGGGATACAAATTATCAGACCTTTAGTTATGGTGTAGATAATAGAGTGGAGGAAGTAGAAGGGATTACGATGCTGTCTATGCTGTTCTGTAGTCATGGAGGATTGATTACACCGATTGATTCAGGACAGGAAACGAGGCTGTAAAAAATTTTGTGTCTATGGGTAAAAATCTTTTTTGATAAGAATTAGATATGTAAACATTTGCTGTCGA
>ERZ808037.1271-NODE-1271-length-17182-cov-15.233967_pt1 | contig 17182 bp, 16 predicted proteins | sample MGYA00380190_ERZ808037 | MGnify/ENA primary metagenome ERZ808037 (study PRJEB31490, sample SAMN06133399) | mouse gut metagenome | isolation source: J9 | host: mice | place: China: Chengdu | collected 2015-05 ... | reverse complement strand
CCGGCTTCACTCTTGGCACAATATACGCTTTCTCACGGTCTGCGCAGTAATTGCGCAGACCTGGCTGAATAGTTACTTTGCCCTTTCCTTATTCCTCCCACCTGACCGTGTCCCCCCTGGCAATTTCCCTGGTTGAGGAGAGGATAATCCTGCTCTCCTTATCCAGAATTCCCTCCTCCACGGCCGTCCAGCTATCGTTTTGATCCAGCACCTTCACATTCACCGTATCCACGTAGTACTCTTCCCCAAGGATTCCCTCCCGGCTCTTTAAGACATAAACAAAATTCTGCTTGTCTGCTTCATGGACGGCGGCAGGAGGCAGACAGAGCCGGTACTTCTCCCCCGGATCGGAACGGGAAATGCTGCCCGAGACTCCCGGCACCCCCGTCCCCTCCGGCAGCTCCACTAAGACCTCATATTTTTCCGCCGCATCTTTGCTCTCTGCAAGGTAAGCTACCTTCTCCTCCAGCTCCTTACGCTGCCCCTCAAGGCGCACAAAAATCTGATCCTCCAGACTGACATACTTCTTCTGATCCTTGTCAAGAATGACCTTTAGCTGGCAGGGCAGGCTTTCGTCGGAGATCAGCATCACCGCCGTATCCGGCGTTCGTCCTCCCGTCCCCACCAGAATGTCCGTGATCACTCCGGCAAAAGGAGCCGTAACGATCCCCTGCTTATCCTTAATCTGCTGCAGGCTCTTTTTATCCTCCGAAAGAGCCGAGAGCTGCAGCCGCGCGCTGTCCAGCTCCGAAGATACATTCTCCGGCAGAAGAATATCCTCCACCTTCCGCCCTGCCTGTTTCACGGCCTCGTCCCTGGCCGCCTTTGCGTCTGCCTCCCCGTAGGCGGCGCTTTGCAGAGCGCTTTTCAGCTCCTTCTCCTCCTGGCTGATTTCCTCTCCCTCCAGCTCATTCTCTGCCTGTACGTAGCTTTCCATGGCCCGCCCCACCTGGGTGTCCTGAAGCCTTGCGGTCGTGTCGTAATCCTCTCTTGCCCGGGCGAGCTCTAACTCCTTTTTCTGCTTCGCAATGGCCTGGTTTTCCAAAATGGCATTTATCTGAAGAGAGATTTGGGAAATCTCACTTTCTTTTTCCTCTATCATCTCCTCCAAATCCTCCAAATCAATCCGGAACAAAACATCCCCTTCTTCTACCCGATCCCCCACCTTTACCGGCATGGATTCGATCCGAAAGCCCTGCTCATAGACAACAGGCCTCTCCCCTCCGGCGATTACGATTCCTTCCGCCTCCACCTTATGCTCCACGTATTTTGATTCAGGCGTAAGGGTGCTTACCATCGGAAGCCGATAGGCGTACACGCTTTTAGAGATCAGCGTACACAGCGCCATAAATACAAGAAAAACCCCAAATCCCGCTATCACCTTTTTCATCCTGACAACCATACTCCTTTTTCTTTATTTTTCATTCCTTCAGTCCGGAATAAATGATTCCCTGCTCCAGATAATCCTGCCCGATGACAAACACAAACACCGCCGGAATCAGGGTCACTACGCTGGCGCAAAAGGCAAATCCCGCCTGCCCCCAGGTAATTTCCGGCAGATACAGGGACAAAGGCCAGAGGGACTTATCCTCCAAAAAAGCCATGGGCTGCTCCATCATATTCCAATACTCCAAAAATCCCAGCACCATGGCCGACAAAAGCCCGCTTTTCCCGAGCGGGAGCCCAAGCCGCGCAAAGATGGTAAGCTCCCCGGCTCCGTCCACCCTGGCCGCCTCCAGCATCTGGTAAGGGATACTCTTAAATCCGCCGTAGGATAAAAACACCGGAAAGGTGGAAAAGACGGCCGGCAAAATGACAGCCTGATGGGTATTTAAAAGGGACAGTCTGTTCAGCACCAGATAGCTGGAAAGCATGGTTACCTGAAAGGGCAGAAGCATCAACACCACATAGAGGGCAAACAAGGCCCTGCTTCCTCTTACCGGATATACGGCAAAGCCCCATGCCGCCGGAACCGCCACAAGAAGCTGGCCTGCAAGGATGCACCCCGCCAGCTTCATGGAATTCCAGAACAGAACAAAAAACTGGGGCGTCTCAAATAAAAGCCTTTTGTAGCCTGCAAAGGTGGGATAGTCAGGCAGAAGCCTCCAACCGATAAACTCTTCTCCCTGCGTAAATACGGTGCCGATATATCCTCCCAGCTCCCAGGCGTCCATCAGGGAGCCGGACAGAAGCAGCAAAACGGGCAGTACAACCAGCGCGGCGGGTAAGAGCAGCAGGGCCGCAGCCAAAAGGCTGCCTGCCGATTTCCACAGCCTCTCTCTTCGCCTGTCTCTTTCCTTTTCTGTCATTTTCTTAATCCTCATCCTCCTATGAATCCTCCCACAACCGTTGCAGGGCCAAAATCGCAATCATCAAAACGCCCCCTGTACACACTGCCGCCGCTGCCATTTTGTCAAGCTCCAGATTTACAAACCAGTTGTTAAATAAATGCTGCAGCAGGTAAATGCTCTGATCCGGATAGGCCCCGGCAGTGAGATAGGCCTCCCGGTAAATTTTAAAGGAATTTAAAAAAGACAGAATCACGATTGTATAAAGGCTTCCTTTGAGATTGGGCAGCACAACCCCGAAAAATCGCTGCAGACTCCCCGCCCCGTCCACCTTAGCCGCCTCCTCCATCTCCTTTGAAATCCCTGCAAGGCCGGCCAGCCAGAGGACAAGGGTATAACCCAGATTTTTCCATACATAGCTTGCTGTCAGCACCCAGAAGGCGTCAGAGCTGCCGAGATAATCCCGGTTTATCTTTCCCCAGAGCCCGGTGAAAAGCCCCGCCTCAGTGAGCGACAGGTTCAAAAATCCCTGGGGATAGAATACAAGCTTCCACACCATCACCACCGTAGCGGTAGGGATTGCAAGGGGAAACAGGTACAGAGATTTGAGCCGGCCTTTCGCTTTAAGGGAATTTAGCATAAGCGCCACCGTAAGCCCCAGCGTAACCAGGACAGGAATACACACTGCCGTAAATTTCACCGTATTTCCCACTGCCAGCAAAAAGGCCTGGTTCTGAAAAACAGTGAGATAGTTCTTTCCTCCGTTAAATTCTCCCGTCACTGCCGTGGTGAAGGAGCGCTTCACCACGTCCAGAAAGGGAAGAAGAACGAAAACTATAATCCCTGAAAATCCGGGAAGCACAAACAGGTAAAAAAATCTTCTTTTCTTCATCATAAACCACTACTCTGCCATATAAATCGCCAGTCTCTGCTCGATCCCGTCCAGCGTCTCCTCCAGGCCTTCCTCTCCCAGGATAAATTTCTCTCCCTCCTCAAACACTGCCTTTTCCAGAACCAAATCCGCTATGTAAGGGGTGGATGCAGACTCTATCCAGTCATAGAGCTCGGCAAGCTCTTCCTGGTCCGCCACATATACATCCATGTAAACCTCCAGCCCGTCCTCGTCCGTCATTGCTATGGACCCATACTCTCCGTTTTCCCCAAGATACTTTTCCTGCGGCGTAAAAAGCCTGTCAAGGGCCTTCCTGTTCACTCCGAACCCTCCCAGGGATTCCTGATTTTCTTCTCCGAGAAACAGCTTAAGGAAATTAAGGGCCAGCTCCTTTTTCCCGGAGGCCGCATTGATTCCAAGGATTGTCTGGGGGATAAATATCCTGCTGCACTGGCCCTGCATGGGGATAAGGCGTGCATCCTCAAATCCTTCGGTCTTGTGTACGGAGGTCAGGTCAAAATAGCCGTAAGGGTAGCTGTTGGTTCCTGTCAGAAGCTGCAGACGGCCTCCGATATAGTCCAAAGACATGCCTCCATAAAAGGACAGATCGTAAATCCAGTCTTCTCCGTACTGCTGGGTGTTATACTCGCCGGAAGCAAGATACCTCTCCTTTTCCTTTTCGTCCAAACCATCTGCCTGGGCCTTACAAATCCGTTTCATCTGGGTCAGGAATTCGGATAAGGCCTCTCTGTCCATCTCCCCGCTCTCCTTTTTCCAGGCAGGAGCGCAGACAGGAGAAAACACCTTCATAATCCCCTTTTCGGAGTAAGTCCCCAGCAGATTTTCCCCGGGATTGTCCGCTTTGATCTGCTCTATTGCCTCCGCAACAGAAGAAAGATCCTTCATGCCGGAGACATATTTTTCCTTTCCCAAAAGGATCGGGAACTGAACCTGAGCGGGGATCCCGTAAATTCCGCCCTCCCTTTCCATGGCCCGGACCAGATTCACAAACAGCTCCGTTTCAAGCTCATCTGCCAGGCCGCTCAGATCATAGAGAAGCCCTTTTTCCACATAAGAGTCCACCGGAAGGCCGTCCAGTATCAGAACATCCGGCCCCTGCCCTGCCATAATCTCTGTGTTCAATTTCTTAAGCGCATCCTCCCTGGTCACTGCGCCGCCTTCCTCCATGCCTGTCTCGTACTCCACAAAAACATCCGGATTCTGTACCTGATAAGCCGTGGCCGCCACCCGCACGTCATAGCTTTCCTTCAGGCTGTAGACCTTAAGCCTTTCTGAGGGAACCGCCGCCACATTGGGATCATAGGTAAATCTGATCAGCTTTCCGCCGGAAAAAAGGGCGAGAAACTCTTCCGTCTCCAGTCTGACCATCCCCACAAGTCCATACTTGGGACTTCCCAGCCGGGAGATCGCGCCGTCGATTAGCTGCTGCGTTTCCTCCTGTCCGATCACATGGCGGTGCAGCCCTTTCTTTCCTGCCAGATAAATAGTTCCCTCTTCCCCTGAAAAAAGAAACAAATCATACCAGCTTCCGCCGTTAAACTGCCTGTCTGCATAATTTTCCTCCACGAAATCCGCAAGAGCCTGATCCTCCACATATTCCTTTTTTTCCATGTCATAGAGAACGGGGGCCTGGAAATCGTAACCGTCTATTATCATCAAATCCCCCGCGAACTGTATAAGCTGAGGTGATCCCTCAGTGGTCAAAAACAGCTCGCTGCTGCCGTCCTCCATCACCTCATAGATATTTTCCCCGTAGGATGTCAGAAAGAAGCGTCCGCTGTCAGAAATCCAGAAGTGGGTCGGATAGAGCTCCTCCTCTGTCATGGAAACCTCCACCGGTATCACTACGCCGTCGGGGCGGATCAGGGCACATTCCGGAGACAGTTGAAACATAGATTTCTCCGCTTCCTCCTCCTGTTCTTCCTCATCCTCCTCTTTCTCCTCTTCTTCCTTCTCCTCCCCGTCCTCCGGGTACTCCTCATAAATCACTGCCAGGGTGCCGTCCGGTGCGGTCTTGGCATCCAGAAAATAAGTGGACTCCATTTTTTCTTCCAGCCAGGGATGGCTCTCCTGCTTCCAGGTAGCCCCCTGATCCTCCGATACCTGAAAGCTTCGATAGGTATCCTCTATCACCAGCCTGGAATCCGGCATCCTGCGCAGGCCCCGTACCACCTCCAAATCCTCTGAGAGATCCATTTCCTCCTCCAGATACCGGCCCATAGCCGTATCTTGGCCGGCCTCATCCATGGTTTCTGTCTTCGCTGCACTTTTTGAAGGATCAGGCTCTCCTTCTGTCCCCTCTCCCCCGTTTGTGCAGCCCGACGCCAATAAAAGCAGCGCCGCCATTGTCAGACACACCATTCTTTTTGTAGATAATTTCTTCATATCCTGAAAGCTCCTTTCCGAAAACGGCAGATGATCCGCCGTTTAAACAAATATGACTACTGTGATAGTCTCTATTGATAGACTATCACAGTAGTCATATTGTGTCAAACACTTTTTACTGCAAAGCCGGATGTAAGTTTACTTAGAAGAGCTGCTCAAAAACCAACTGCTGCTATCGCTCCTTCCGCAGGCAAAACACAAAAGCGCCTACCTCCATATCCCTGTATATGCCTCCGTTTCCTCCTGCGTAAGATGCTTAAGTCCGGTGATTACCCCATTGCTGTCCCGCAGAGTAATCACCCCCGTCTTACCGTTTCTCCCGCTGGCAGGCCGCATAAACAGCCTCCCTGAAAAGCCCTCCTCCTCCGGTATCGTGTTATCTGCAAAGAAGCAGACCGGTTCGTCCCCAAAATAGAGCTGGTAATCGCCCTTTCCGGTCTTAATGGTAAGCCCAAATTCCTGATACTCCCCAATCGCTGCTTCAATACTCTTCATGGTATCCTCTGACATCTGGCCGCCCTCCTCGACAATACCGCCCCCTTCCTCAGCCTCTGCCGAAGGGGAAGCCGTGACCGTCACATACTCTGTATTTTCCGCGGCATCTGCCGTATCTGCGTCTCCCCGGCCTGTTTCCACAGCGATCTGCGCACTCATGACCTCATAAGAAAGCTCCTGCTCCTGCACCGTGTCACTTTCTTTATATCCGGTATGCTCTGCCACGGTGACACTGACCCACGGATTTGTCAGCTCCTCCCACAGGCCATAAAATCCCTGAAACAGGGAGCCGTCCTTTTCCTGCACATCTGCGGTCACGGTATATTCCGCCAGCTCAACGGTTTCCAGAGCCTTAGCCTTATCGTTTCTGTCTGCGGCATAGGATACATAATGAGAGCCAAAAACCGTCAGAGCGATTACCAGCGCCGCCCCCGCCCCCAGAATCCCTCTCAGGGTCGTCTGCTTAATCTTCATCACCGCCGTGATTCTCTCCGTCACCGCGTTCCTTCCAAAACCAAGGCCCGTCTGAAAGCCCAGGCTCTTTTGCTGTGCCATGGAAAGCAGAGCCAGAGCATAATCCCTGCGGCTTTCCCTTCTTCCCCGCACCACGGTTTCATCGCACAAAAGCTCCATATCCCTGTTAAACAAAAGGTACATCAGCCACACCAGCGGATTGAACCAGTGAAGACACAAAACCCCATGGGCAATCAGCTTTTTGAGGTTGTCATGATGCCTTAAATGCACCAGCTCATGGTGCAGCCAGAAGGAAATCTCCTTTTCCGGATTCTGAAGGGAGCCCTTCGGAAAAACAATGGCCGGGCGCAGCACGCCATAGGTTACCGGAGACGCAGTGCGGTCGCAGACGCGCAGCTTCACCTTACTCATCCGCCTTCTGTCCTTCTCATCCAGCATCAGAAGAAGCCGGCGCCTTTCCTCCTCAGACATGGGCAGCCCTTCCCGGAAAAGCTGGCTGTCCCGGAAATAGAGATAAATGGAGCCAAGAGCCAGACCCAGGGCCGCCGCCCCGTAGATGATCCACAGGAAACAGCTTTCCCGGCCGATCACCTCTACGCCGGAAAACACAACTACGTTCTCGCTCTCCGCCTCTGCCGCCCCGGGCTCCCTGGCCGTCTCCCGGCCCCCTGTTTGCGAAGCGGTGTCCATCACTCCCTCCACGATCCAATGCCGCTCCAAGCTCAGCGTAACCGCTCCTAAATCGCCGATTCCCGGGAAGGGCAGGGGAATTGCAACCGGGAGCACCAGCCGCAGAATCGCGATCTCCCAGAGCAGTACCATAACCTTTTTGGGAACACGGTGGATAAACAGGGTACGGAACACAGTGATGCCAAGGATCAAAATCCCTGCCGTTAAACTCATCTGCACCAGATTCATTTCAAGCCTCCCCTTCCGCGCATTCATCAATCATCCTTTTGAGCTGTTCCACTTCTTTTTTTGAAAGCTTCTTTCCGTCCAGAAAGGCGGCAAAAAACTTTTCTTTAGAGCCGTCAAACATCTTATCGATCAGCTCCTCCGTCTCATAATCCTGCACCTCCTGCCTTGAAATCAAGGCCTCGCACACAAAGCCCGGCTCGCTCCTTTTAATCGCCCCCTTCTCCACACACTTCTTGATCACCGTATAGGTGGTATTCCGGTTCCATCCAATCTCTTCCTTCAAAATCTTGACAATCTGCCCCGCCGCAAGCGTCCCTTCCCGCCAGAGTACTTCCATGACCTTTCGTTCCGAATCAAACAGTTTTATCATTGCGTAATTTCTCCTTTTCTTAAAACAGCAACATTGACTATTATAATAGTTGCATCTATACTATCACAATAGTCAGCATGTGTCAAATAATCGTTGCTATATTGGGGGAAAAAATGAAAATATTGAAAAAATATTAAGTATCACTATCTTTTTAGTCCTCCCATTCGTTATACATATATAGAAAGAAAAATGCGCATTGACTTTCAATAACGGGAAAGGAGGATTTTGTGGATTTTGATTTGCTGCTCATACAAAAAATGAAGCGCGGCAATGAAAAAGCTTTTGATGTATTTGTTCACAAGTACTACGAAAAAATATTAAAATATTGCCGCTATCATTGCCTTGATACCTCATACGCCGAAGATTTAACACAGGAAACTTTTCTTCGTTTTTTGAAAAATTATCTGATTACCGTTATATTGGAAAAACGCAAAATTATTTGTATACCATAGCAGGAAATCTCTGCAGGGACTATTACAAAAAAGGAAAGGAAGGCTCATTAGAAGAACAATCCGGAGAAATGCAAAATGGTTTACGGCAATCGGAAACAGAGGACATTCTTAACAAAATTACAGTCGAAGCGGCTTTAAGCAATTTGCCGAAAGAATTGCAGGATGTAATTGTCCTTTACTATTTTCAGGAATTGAAACTCGCAGAAATATCCAAAGCGTTACGTATAAGCCTGCCCTTAGTAAAGTATCGTATAAAACAGGCAAAAATCCGATTGGAAAAACTGTTAAAGGAGTGATTTTGTGGATTTAGAAAGAAAACTTAAGGAGTATAAGGATAGTATAAAAATAATTCCCAATGAACAGAGGATAACTGAAACCGTAAGAAAATCAATAGAGGTATACTGTTTTGCAGAACAGGAAAGTGTCCAGAGTGGGACTTGAAAAAGCAGCTAACAAAAAGCTAAAAAAGCTATCCGGCGGAATGAAAAGACGTGCCGGGATTGCACAGGCAATGTTAAATGACCCTAAAATTTTAATACTTGACGAGCCGACGGCAGGACTTGACCCAAATGAAAGAATACGTTTCCGGAATCTTATAAGTGAACTTTCAGAAGAACGGCTGATATTGCTGTCCACCCATATTGTCTCTGATATTGAATATATTGCTAATGAAATATTGTTGATGGAAAACGGTGCAATCGTAAATAAAGGAACATTGGACGAGATTATCAATACTATGCCGGAAAAAGTTTGGAATTGTCTTGTTCCTCAGCAGGCGGTATCTTCTATCACACAAAGATATAAGGTTTCCAACATAAAATCAGATAACCATGGTGTAGATTTACGGATTATTTCAAAAGAAAAGCCCTGTGAAACAGCCGTATGTGTCAGTCCTTCCCTTGAAGATGTGTTTCTATATTATTTCGGAGAAAAGGTTGGTGATAATAATGACGCGCTTTGAATTAAAAAAAATCTTTTCAAAACCTGTCAATAAAATCGTATTTGTCATATTGGCGGTTTCTTTATGTGTTGTCAGCTATTTTGCCATTGGAACGGTGAACTATGTAGACGAAAATGGAAACAACAAAATAGGCATAGCCGCAGCTTCGGCATTACGGAAAGAAAAAAATAAATGGGCTGGATACATTACAGATGATACACTGCAAAAAGTGCTGGAAGGAAATGCGCTTATCAACAATTCTGAAGAATATCTTTCCCAAAATGTGACCGAAAACAACAAGGCCTATTCCAAAAAGCAGGGATTTTCTGACATAAGAGAGATGATAAACAGGGCATTTGGAGATTTTCAGAGTTATGACTATTATCAGGCAGACCGTGTTACGCAGGAAGAAATCAGTTCGTTTTATGACAGGAGGACAGCTAATCTGATTGAATGGCTAAAGTCAGACGAACTGGAAAATCGCTATTCCGGACAGGAACAGCAATTTTTGATTGCACAATATGAAAAACTGAAAACACCTTTTTATTACGAGTATGCAGACGGGTGGATCGCACTATTGGAATTTGCTCCTTCGATTATTATGCCGATCGTTTTAATCACAGGTTTTCTGGTATCGGGAATATTTTCAGATGAAATCCAGCTAAAAGCGGATTCCATTTTCTTCTCTGCCAAATTAGGCAGGAATAAAGCGGTTACCGCAAAAATAAAGGCAGGCTTTATCGTAATTACATCTGTTTACTGGATAACGATAGCATTGTATTCGGGAATTATATTATTGGTATCGGGAAGCGGTGGAGCTAATTGTGCTATTCAAAACGGATTCTCAAACTGGAAAAGTTTTTATAACATTACATACCTGCAGGATTACCTGTTGACAGTTTTGGGTGGATATATAGGAAGCCTGTTTATCCTGTTTCTGTCCATGCTTGCGTCTGCAAAAACGCGTTCAAAAGCACTGGCGGTAACAATCCCTTTTATTTTATTATTCATTCCGTCTTTTTTAAGCGGAATATCTGTTTTGTCAGAAATATTGGGACTTCTTCCAGACCAGCTACTACAAGTATGCACCGCAATAAAAACATTTAACTTATATAAGATTGGTGACAAAATAGTGGGGTCTGTTCCGATTATTATGACATTGTATTTTCTTCTTTTTTGTATTCTGTTACCTGTTTTGTATCAGGTTTATCGGAAAACTGAAATTAAATAGCAAACCAGCCGAGCATGGCGGGTTTACCATGAAGTCCGCGTTGGACAAAAACGGGCAAGAAATGCAATCAGTTCCTCCCCGGGAAGGGGTTGTGCATAATAAAAGCCCTGAATCCGGTCCAGCTTCTTATCACTGGCTGCCTTGGCCTGCTCCCTGGTTTCAATTCCCTCTGCCACAATGCAAAAATCGTTTTCATGCATAATATCCGCCAAAAGCCCGATGGTTCTAAGGCCCTTCTCCGACTCATTCATCTTCTGCACCAGAGACTGGTCAAACTTGATTACCTCAAAGGGCAGGGAAAGCATACTGGACAAGTTGGAATAGCCTGTACCAAAGTCATCCAGGTAAAAATGGATTCCCTTTTGTGCCAAAGACTCCATCACCCTCTTCACCTCTGCAAAATCATCCGTCACCGTGCGCTCCGTAATCTCAATGCGCAGTCTTTCGCCTGCCACATGGTATTTCTCCAGATTCTGCTCTATCCTCTTTATAAAGGTTGGATCGAGAATCTGCTGCCCCGTCATGTTGACGGAAATGGTTTTCAGAGAAAGCGCGGGATTTGCCCCCAGAAATTCGCATACCTTTTCCAGTACAATCCAGCTAATCGCATCGATCAGCCCACATTCCTCCGCCATCGGGATAAATTCTCCCGGTGAGATAAACTCCCCGTCCCGTCCGAACAGACGGATCAGGGATTCGGCGGAAACAAATTTTCCCCCGGCGCAGTCGTAAATCGGCTGATAATACATCTGAAAGGTCTTCTGCTCGATGGCATAGCGCATTTCCTCCATCACATACTGCTTGTGCTCCATAGCGGCCTGAATTTGCTCATCAAAAAAAAGTGCGCCGTCTTTCCCTTTCTCGGCCATCACCGAGAGCGCATAATTCATCTTATCCAGAAGATCGTTTTCACAATCTTCCGGTTCCCCATAGAACTGCACGAAAAGAGCCTTCACCGATATATCAAATAATTCCCCCTCCTGCACAACGGGCCAGGTTTGCGTGAATCTTTGATGCAGGCTCCCCACCAGCTCCCCCGCGTCCTGCCCGCCGCCTTCCAAGCCAAGCAGCACAAACCTGGAATTGGCGATTCGGTAGGCCTCATAGCCCGGACACCTCTCTTTCAGATGCCCGGCAATGGATGCAAGCAATTGGTCGCCCGCCTTGACACCGTATTTCCGGTTCACATTGATCAGCTTTGTGAGCTGGATCAACACAACAGGAACCCTTTCTCCTGCCTCCGCGTACTTTTTCACATCCGCAAAAAATGTCATCCGATCCGGAAGACCGGTCATTGCATCATACGTCCTTTGTTCCTTGTCCATTTTCAATCTTACTCTCCTCGCGCAAGCCTTTAATCAGCAGCAAATTATTTTATCATGCTTTCATTATAACAAAGGGAAAAATCTATGTAAAGCAGGTTCCTTCCCGGCTAAATCAATGCGTGCTTACGGGGTTACTACTTTCTACAATTTTTTTTACAAAAAGTGTTGACACAAACCAAAAAGAAAGATATAATAGCAATGGTTCGCAGGAATGGCGGAATTGGCAGACGCGCACGGTTCAGGTCCGTGTGGTAGCAATACCATGAGAGTTCAAGTCTCTTTTCCTGCATAAAAGAAGCCTTTTTGAGGCTTCTTTTTTTATAAACAAAGGGAAGCTTTGCCTTCCCCCTGCTCAGTTTCAACTATGGACTTTTGTCTCAAAACCCGAAATAATCATCCACCCCATCTGCAATTCCCTGCACCATCTTTCCCTGATAAGACGCATCCTCCATATTCACATCATCCTCAGGATTGGTCATATAACCCATCTCCAGAATGGTAACCGGAACCGTACTCCAATTGATTCCCGTCATCGTATCCGATGAAATTACGCCCTGATTGTTCATCCCTGTGGCCGTACAGTAGGCATCCAGGATACACTTGCCAAGGCTCTGGCTTTCACCTGCAAGACTGCTGATATACGGGTTTTTGGAAGATGGGGCAAGGGCAAGGGCGCCGCTGACAGAGGAGTTTTCCACACCGTTGGCATGAATGCGCACGGCAATGTCGGCTCCCACCGAAGTGGCATATTGAGCCCGCTCCATGTTGCTGATATTTATATCATGGGTATCTCTGGTCATATATACTGTATATCCCCGTGCCTCCAGCTCATCCCTGAGCTTTAAGGAAATATCCAACGTCAGTTCATATTCCATAACACCCGTTGTCCTCCCGCTGGTTCCGCCTGTAACACGGGCCTTCATGGTAGAAGAATCCGGCCCGTTGGGTTCCTGGGTGCTGTCTCCCTTTCTCTGATGTCCCGGGTCAATCACCACCACAAGACCGTTGGTTGTGGGTTCTTCCCTGGTCAGATAGTCCAGGCTCACATACCCCTCTCTCCCCTCATAGCTGACTGCTCCCCAGCCGTCCTCCTCATATTTCAGCACCAGCTCTGCATTTCTCCCAAGAACTGTAAGAACCTCACTCTCTGTATCCGGCCCGCTGCGCATATTTACGCTGCCGGTGCTGGTCCATACAGGGATATTGAGCAAAGACGCCCTCTCCTGCTCTTTTGCGCCGGCTTCCTCTATAGGTTCTGCTTTTTCGGAAGCTTCCTCCCCCAAAGCCGGCTTCTTTGTCCCGGCCGGCTCTCCGCTCAAAACCACCTCCCCTTTCGGAGCCGTTTCCTCCTCCTCAGCCGATTCTCTCTCCGCAGGCTTTTCTTCCTCTGCTTTGTCTCCCTGCAAATCCGGGCTTCCTTCCTGACCGGCCCGAATATCGTCTGTTTTTGGTAATCCTTCTTTTCCGCCCGCCGTCAGCAGTATCGCTGCAAAAACCGCTGCGGCTCCTATTCCAACGGCGGAAAAAGCAATAACACCCGTTTTTATCCGTTTTTTCCTGTGTCTCCTTTTCATAATCTCCTCCCGCATGCTAAAACCCGACAGGGCGCTGTACTCCCAGCAGGGCAAATAATTGCCGTATATCACTTTCTGTTACGCCCAGGCTCCGGGCGGACTGCAAATCCCTTCCATATCCCGGCTCAATGCGCAGATGCTTTAATCCATAAAAATCATATTTCAAATAGGCGGACAAGTAATGATAAATCCCTTTAGGTTCGATCATCAAAGCGGATTCCAAATAGGCGATTGCCTGATCCACTGTTCTGCGCGGGGCAAGAAAAGGCCTTTTCCCCTTAAAAAGGCAGACCGCCGCATAGAAATACAAATCCCCATCGTCAAAGTTTTCTTCAATTGCCCTGTCAAAGGCTGGCTGTGCTTTGTCATAAAGCTTAAGCTTCAAATAGCAGAATGCAATTGATTTATTCAACAGCATATTTCCGGGATCCTCGGCCAGAGCCGTCCGGTAGGCCCCGGCGTATTTATTTACCTCCGGTAAAGCCATATCTCCCACACTCCGGAAGGTTGATATAACAAGAGGCTGCTGGCAATACTCACATTCCCTCTGGTCAAGGGACACCGCCGCGCCGCAGCCCGGGCATTCTAAACGAATTACCTTATGTTCCATCTCTGTCTGATCTCCTTCTGTCCTGATTGTTTTCGGCTGGCAAAAGCGGGTAAGCCTCCGTTATCTGCTGTTTTTCAGAACCTGCATTCTGGCGCTTGTATCCAAACCTCTACAGATTAACTGCCAATTTTACTTCTTACTTATCAGGAATTCTTTTTATCCCGGATCAGCTCTCGCATAGCGCCAAACTGCTGGTCGATAACGGATTGCCCGTCCATCGCCCGAATAATATTGGAGGTCAGGGTTGTACCGCCCAGATACAGTACCACTCTCTCCAGCATGATATGAACAAAGACCTTCTTCTTTGGATTGTACGCGGTCTGTGCGTCTTTCTTGAAATGAATCCCCTCAATATCCTTATAAAAGATTTCGTCCGTACTCTCTTTATAGATGAACCCTGTGGAAATATCTATATTGGCCGAGTACACCAAAACCTGGGTGTCTGTAAACATATAAACGGACATCTGCTGAAGCATGGAACGGAATCTTTCGTCAGAAGCAATCCTGTATTTTACATAAGGATCCAGCTCTGTCTCATCCTTCTTCAGCTTACTGATCAGTTTTCGGATCAGCCTTATAATCCAATTGTTGAAAAACAGGGCCTGCATCCTTTTGAATGCCTTAGCCTCTGCAAAAGACTGATCTGGCGGCGCTCCATACCCGGTTACCACCACCGGCTCGATCATGCCGACCTGTTCCTCAATCAGATTCAGCTTTTCCATTCCCATCTGCGCGAGAACATTGGCATAATAATTCCACGCCTGATCCACCATGGCCACATTGTCCTCGGAAACTGCCATCCATGTAAAATACCAGCTTGCTACGCCAAGCGCCGTGATTAATATCGAGAAAAGAATCATACCCACGCCATCGCCGGCCTTTAAAAGCATCAGGCCGATCGCCACAATCAGAATCGGCCACCAGGGGCGGCGTCCTTCAAACCATTTTCGGATTTTTTTGGTATCAAATCCTCCGCTTATGAAGGATTCTCTCCCTCCCGCAGGCCCCTGGGGCTGATAGCTGCCGCCGCCAAAAGCTCCTGCTGCCTGTCCCTGTGCTGTGGCTGCCCCCGTTCCTACCGGCGCGCCGCACACCTCGCAAAATCTTGAGCCCTCTTCTATTTCTGCTCCGCATTTGACACAATTCATCGCTCTCTCCTCCTTTGTCCGTTGTTTTTAACGATACCCCATCCGGGTCTCGTATTCCACGATCAGATCCCGATTTACCTTTTCAAAATCATTCAGATAATCATCGCTGAAATCAGAAGCCTCAATGGTTCCCGTATACCAGTCTTTTTCATCGAAATATGCCTGAAGCTGTTCATCATCAAACTTCCGTCCATAGCGGGCGTAAATTTCATTTCTGGCAATCCGGCATTCCTCTTTGGTCAGCCCCTCTAAATCCGCCAGGGATAAATACTGACTGCTGCTTCCGGGAAGAATATACTGCCCATCCTCCCCCGCATCAGCGCTCTCCACCTCCGCCGTCTCGCTGAATTCTCCCAGAATTTCAATGTTATAATCTGCCTTGTAGCTGCCCGCCAGTTCATTGTACATTTTTCTCTCATTGGTATAACCCTTTACCGAAGACCAGCCGTTAAAGGACAGCTCTGTGCTCCCTGCTATATTGTTGTTTCTGTTGTACTCCACACTTCCGTCTGCTTTGCATATCACATTGCTAAAGGCAATGGGGAAATAAACCCTCCGGGGGGTAAATACCGGACTTCCCTCCACAATTCCTCTGCTCTCATTGCTGTAATCATACACTTCCCTGGAAGAAACCTCTGCGGAGCTGATCAGATAGACCACGCTGTCAGACCTGCGCTGTTCCTCCTTGGCTCCGAGCACGTAACATCCTTCATAACGAATATCTCCACAGGAAATATACTCAAAATAATTGGCAAAATAGGATTCAATGCAGTCCGACGCATCCCTCTGCATGATCCCAAGTGCCTCCTCCGATAGCTGTTCTGCACTCCCAAGATAAGTATCCACATTCTCACACACATACTCTTTGGATTGATTGGTGATGCGGTAGCCGTACTGCAGAGCCTCCTCCTCGGAAATGTCTACCGAAATCGTAACGCTCTCCCCTGCCGTAAATCCGTAATCCTTATCCGGCCTGAAGCTGTAGGTGCTCAGAACCCCGTCCAGTCCCTGGTACTCATAGGTAAGATAAACATCCGGCGCCACTCCCTCAAAAAGCACCAACAGCTCCGCAAAGGGGTCAAGCTCTGTCACCAAGGGGAGATTTTCTACTGTATAAGTGTAATCCTTACCCACAAATTTCACCCCTTGCTCCTTTGCCGCGTCTTGGTCAAAGGTAAAGGTGACCACAACTTCATCTCCGTTTGAAAGCTCTGTGGAATTCTCAAGATTTAGAGACACCAAATTTTTCAGTCCATAAATATTCAGCTCGTCAAGCTGCCGAAACCACCTGTCAGACCCTGCCGCCATATCGGTTTCGCCGCCCATGGCCTTAACAGCCGCCTTTTCGAAGGCCTCATCATCCAGATATGCAACCGCCGTCCCGGCGCTGTCATACCCCGATACCTCCACAAGAATACATTCGTCCAAGGGTATTCTCTTTCCCATCTGCTCTGTCACAAGAAGGACTGCAATCAGCGCAATAAAAAGAACCGCAGCAGCTCCCAGGCCCATCCTATAGCGCTTATCCTCCCTGCATTTCTGAGCCAGGCCCTTCCCAGCCTTTCCCGCAGATGCTGACAAATCAGAGGATAAATCCCTGGCCCTGGCAGATGCTTCATCCATCTTCTCCTTTAATATCCTCTGATAATCCCCGCCGGAAAAACCAGAGGCCCCGGGCGCAGTCCCCTTTCCCGCCCCTCCTGCGGGGAGCTTATCCCCCACCCTGAATCCGCAGTTTTTGCAGAAGGCAGCTCCCTCCTTCAACTCGGTTCCGCAATTTTTACAAAATGCCATAGTACCTCTCATTCCGCTGCACGGACAGCTTTCTGCCGGCAACAAATCAGACAAGGGAGTTTTCTCCTTCAAGGATACTCCCTCCCTCATGAAATAAAAGTTTCTTTAAAATTATAAATTTTCTTTTAAAAATTCTTTAACATTTTATAAAATATGTCGGAATTTGTCAATACCTGGCGCCGCCCTGTTCAGAATAAACGCATGAACGGAATGAAAGAACATATCCCCCATTTATTTGGCCAGTTCGTCAATTGCATCCAGCATA
>ERZ808037.1269-NODE-1269-length-17209-cov-13.386995_pt1 | contig 17209 bp, 14 predicted proteins | sample MGYA00380190_ERZ808037 | MGnify/ENA primary metagenome ERZ808037 (study PRJEB31490, sample SAMN06133399) | mouse gut metagenome | isolation source: J9 | host: mice | place: China: Chengdu | collected 2015-05 ... | reverse complement strand
ACATTCTCGACCCACGCGCTGTCCAGCGGCGTGGACGCCAAGACGCTCTCCGGCATCCTGGGTCACAGCCGGGCATCGTTCACCCTGGATACCTACACCCACGTCACCGGAGATATGCAGAAGCGAGCCTCAGAGGTGGTAGGCGATTTTCTGACAGAGTTGCTTGGAGAGGAGTTGAAACCGTGGCAAAACGCAGAAAACGGGGCAGCGGCAGCGTCCGCCTGAGAAAGGATGGGCGCTGGGAGGGTCGGGCCGTCATCGGCTACGACGATAAGGGTCTGCCAAAAACAAAAAATGTTCTGGCAAAGACAAAATCCGAATGTGTCCAGAAACTGAAAAATTTGACTTCCAGCATCGGGAAATCGGAATCTGCCGTTACCAAACCCGGTATAACCTTGGGCCAATGGCTGGATTCCTGGTATCAGACCAGCAAGAAGCCAAACCTGCGGCCCAACACCCAGATGTCATACGAACAGCGAATCTACAACTACATCATCCCCGCGCTGGGGGACACCCCGCTGGACAAGCTCACGCAAAATGACCTCCAGCAGTTCTACACCAACCTCAAACAAAACGGACGAATCAAGAATACCAGCTACTATGGCAACGGCCTCTCCGACCAGACGGTGCGGGGCTGTCACACCACACTCCGCTCCGCGCTGGAGATGGCGGTCTCCAAGAAGCTGATCGCCCGCAACCCCGCGGACGGTTGCCGGCTCCCTCCCGCCAAGCCCAGGGAGATGCAGGTGCTCACTCCGGACGAGGTTCAGCGTCTGCTGATTCAAGCCAAGGAAGACGGCTGTTATGAACTGCTCCTGCTGGAGATTGCCACCGGCCTGCGGCGGGGCGAGCTTCTGGCTCTCCAGTGGGATGACCTCAATTTCAAGACCAGGACACTGCGTGTAGAACGTCAAGTCCACAGAGCTAAGGGCAAACTGATCCTCTCCCGGCCCAAAACCAAAGCCGCCAACCGGACAATCATCCTCCCCGCTCCGCTCCTGAGTGTCTTGAAGGAATACCGACAACAGATTCACTCCCGCTGGCTGTTCCCCTCACCGAGGAAAGACGATCTACCATTGGATCCCGCCTCCGTCCGTAAACACCTGACTACCATTCTGGAGAGGGCCAGGTGCAAGCATATCCGCTTCCACGACCTCCGCCACCTGTTTGCCACCATGTCCCTGGAACACGGAATGGACATCAAGACCCTCTCCACGGTGATCGGTCACGTGTCCAGCAGCACCACTCTGAACATCTACGCCCACGTCACCGATGAGATGCGACAAACGGCAGCACGCAAAATCGACCGGGGAATCAGCAAGATCGAGTCCACACAGGAGGCGAAAACCACGGCCAGGAAACTCACCCCCAGCGCCTTCCAGCCTTACAAGGGGAAACGCCGCAAACCAGGCACTGGGTGCGTCACTCAAATCAACGACTATCTGTGGGAGGGACGGTATTCCCCCGTCTGGCCGGACAGCAAAAAGCATCCCCGCAACGTCTACGCTAAAACCAGAGAGGACTGTGAACAGCTGCTGGCGGAGATGATCCTCCAGATGAAAGCAGAGATTGCCGCAGAAAAGGAGCGGCTAAAAGTAAGCTTTGGGGCAAGTTGACAGGAATACACGGTCAGCAGCCAGCGGCCAGCGCAAGTAAATACTATACAATTTCAGGAATATGTGATATAGTTTTATAAGGGAAATCCGCACAATACATTAAAATTTTCCACTAAATGATAGTGCATCATCTTACACGAGGGGGCATATCTATGAAACATATAGCAGTGATAGCGGGATATGAATACCGCTTCATCGAAATGTTCTCTTCGGTGGAGGATTCTTCGCAGTTTGTCCTGTGTGCAAATCCTGATGGAAAAAAGTTTATCTGCCCAGTGGATTTTTGGCTCAGTTACACCGAGGCAGCAGCTTCAGAACCGGTTGCCCCCATTAACACCGGTAGTACCGCGCAGGAAAAGATCACATTCTTTCTCTCTTTGTTCCGGGGACGGGAAAACCTCTATGCAAAACGCTACTACAACTTAAAGACAGGTAAAAGCGGCTATGTCCCAGCTTGTCAAAACGAGTGGAAGCCGGAACTTTGCAATAAAAGGGCGCAAAAATGCCCCGAGTGCCCCAACAGGGCTTTCATGCCCTTAACTGCAAAGATTATTTGGGCACATATGATGGGACAGGACGAATTCTGTCGGGATGTTGTGGGGATCTACCCCATGCTGGAGGATGATCGAACCTGGCTTTTGGCGGTAGACTTTGATGAAGAATCGTGGAGGGAAGACACTTCTGCTTTCCGCGAAACCTGCCTTGCCTTTAACATTACACCCGCCGTAGAACGCTCCCGCTCAGGGAATGGAGCACACATTTGGTTTTTCTTTTCTGAGCCTGTTTCCGCTGCGGATGCCCGTCGATTGGGGAGCGGGCTGTTGACGCAGGCAATGGCCCGCCGGCACGAACTGCAGTTCAAATCCTACGATCGGTTGTTCCCTTCTCAGGACACTGTCCCAAAAGGCGGGTTTGGAAATCTGATTGCCTTGCCTTTTCAAGGCCAAGCTCGGCAAAAAGGCAATACGTTATTTGTCGACGAACAGTTTATGCCATATGAAGATCAGTGGTCATTTCTCTCTGCCCTGCCTAAAATCACGCCGGAAAAATTGGCGGACATGGTGGGAAAGCTGTGCGGCAACGGAGAAACAGGAGTATTGCTGGAATCTGTAGAGCCAAAACCGTGGCCATTAAGGTGGAAAACGCCGGAACTGCATCGCGAAGATTTTCCGATACAAGCCCGGCTCATGATTTCAAATCTCTTGTATGTTGATAAATATGGCTTTTCACAAAAGGCGTTAAATACAGTCAAACGCTTGGCCGCATTTCGGAATCCTGAATTCTATAAAAAGCAAGCCATGCGCTTGCCCGTCTACAATATACCCCGCGTGCTTGATTGCAGCTACGAAGATCCGGATTTTATGGGAATCCCCAGGGGGTGCTTTGAGCCGTTGAAGGATCTGCTTGACACATATGATACTCCATACATTTTAGTGGATCAGCGTCAACCTGGACAGCAGATCAGCGTTGCTTTTCGTGGGGAACTCCGCCAGGAACAAATACCGGCAGCTAAGGCTCTTTTGTCCCATGACATTGGTGTCCTGTCCGCGACTACAGCTTTTGGTAAAACAGTGGTAGGCGCGTATTTGATTGGGCAGCGCAAAGTTAACACCCTGATCCAGGTCCACTCCAGCGCACTTCTGGAACAGTGGAAAGCATCGCTGGAAAATTTTCTTGATGTTCAGGAACCCTTGCCGGAGCAACCCAAGCGGCGTGGCCGAAAGAAACGAATCGAGCAGATTGGCCAAATTGGTGCGGGGAAAAACACGCGGGGTGGTATCATTGATATTGCCATTATGCAATCCCTTTTTGAGGGTGAAGAAAAAGGCGTAAAGCCTTTTGTTTCGGAATATGGGATGGTCTTGTGCGATGAGTGTCACCATTTAGCAGCCTTTACCTTTGAAAAAATCATGCGGGAAGTGAAAGCTCGATATATCTATGGCCTGTCCGCCACACCTGTTCGCCCAGACGGCCATCAGCCAGTTATTTTTATGCAATGCGGTCCTGTACGTTACTCAGTCGATGCAAAAAACCAGGCAGAAAAGCGGAGCTTCTCTCATTACGCAATTCCGCGCTTTACCAGAACACGGCTGCCTGACGCCCGAACGATCCAAGATATCTATTCTGGTATTGCGAAGAATGAGGCAAGAAATCACTTCCTGATTTCTGACACAATCCAAGTAGTTGCGGAGGGAAGAACACCGCTGCTACTGACTGAACGAAAGGAACACGCAATTCGTTTGGAGGAGGCCCTTCGGGGCAAAGCGGATCATGTATTTTTGCTTCTGGGCAGCGGAAAGCAGAAAGAGAAACGCGAAAAACTGGCTTCCTTGCGAGCAGTTCCAGCAAATGAATCCCTTGTGGTGGTCGCTACCGGAAAGTATATAGGCGAAGGGTTTGATGAACCTCGTCTGGATACGATCCTGCTGGCAATGCCCATCTCCTGGAAAGGTACGCTTGCCCAATATGTTGGCCGTCTGCACCGAAATTATGAGGGCAAACAGGAAGTCCGTGTCTACGATTATGTCGATATACACATCCCATCGTTAGAGCGAATGTACCATAAGCGTTTGAAAGGATATTCAGAACTTGGGTACTGCATAAAAGCATCGGAACATGATCCGGTTTCAAGCCGTATTTATAACGCTCAAGATTATTTTGCCCCATTTGTGTCTGATTTGAGCGATGCAGCAAAAGACATCCTGATTGTCAGCCCTTTTTTGAAAAAAGTCCGGACACAGGCCGTACTACCCGCATTGGAGAAAGCGATTGCCGCCGGTGTTGCCGTGACAATCCACACAAGGCCGCCTGAAAATTATTTGCCGGAACAGCGCGCCGCCATTGCACAATCTATTGCCTTGTTGACGAGCTGTAGGATTGTTGTAGATACAAAAGATAATCTCCAGCATCGTTACGCTGTAATTGATCACAGTATCGTTTGGTATGGAAATATTAACTATTTGTCATATAGCGGACGAGATGCGAGTGCCCTGCGATTTGAGAGCCCGGATACCGCTGGGGAATTGCTTGGATCATGGGATAACGGCGATTTTCAACAGCTGCGCATCGAGACTTAACAACCAATTCACGGCCCACCAGGGACACAATTCCCAGGTGGGCCGATTTTTCTGTCTGTGGGCAGATATGTGGTCAGGTCAAAAATTCCAGATTGAAGAGGGCAGATAAAGTACTGATTTACAAAGAGATTCCGGCCTTTTGCGAAAGATTCTCCCCTGTTGTTGATGGTACTATTCCGACATGGGCCCGTCTCTCCGTCCTTACCAAGTGATTGAAAACCTCGGGAGTGCCGCTGTTCAGCACTTTCGGGACCTTTTTGTTGCGGAGGTATATGGTCTTTGACACTTTCCCGTCCATTGACTCCGCCCGCTTTTTTCTGCGTGTGGGTCACGGTGTGGGTCAAACCTTCAAACGACACGCTACCTATGCAAAAATTGCTACGCAGTAAACAAGGAAATCGTTCCCCGCTAAAATTTCAGGCGAATTACGGTACTGCCTGCCGTGATCTCATCCCCGCTGCGCAGTCTTCGGGCTTTCTGAAACTTCTCTCCGTTGACCAGTGTTACGCATGAGGCATCCAGAGCCTCCGCATATACCGCCCCCTCCATGGAGAACAGCCGGACGTGCCTGGGAGCGGCCTCTCCGTCCGAAATTACAATGTCACAGGCTGGAGCCGTGCCAGCGATCAGCTCATTTCGCAATTCCAGCTCCTGCCGGTTCTGGCCGCCGGCCAAGGCGCCCCGCACCACTTCCAGCCGCATATAGATGCCCGCCTGTTCCTCCCGGGGGGCGGGCCCGGGTTCGGAAACCACCTGAGGCTTCCGCTTTTTTTGTGTCAGGATGACTGCGGTGGCAATCAGGGTCAGCGCCGCAATAGCGATCCCCGCAATCAGCCCCATCGGCGGTCCCTCTTTGGAGGGAACGTCCGGGGCGGCAGGCCCGGCTCCGCCCCCCTCGGGCATCTCAGCGGGGGACTCCGGCAGTTGGGCGGGAAGCTGGGAATCGGACTGCCCTCCGGTTTCCCCCGTCAGCTGGGGCAGCTCTACCTGGGCCTCCGCCCGGCAGATCAGCTTCCCGTCGGAGGCAAAGGCCACAGACACCTGTTCCGTCCCGCCCTCCGTGGTCAGGGCAGACAGGTCAAAGCCGGTGACATACAGCCCGCCGCTGTTCTCCGCCAGCCGGACGGCGGCCTCCGCCACCGTCTGCGTGTCCACCGCCTGATGGAGCCCGCCTGAGGCCTCCGCCAGCCGGCCCATACTCTCCAGGGCCTCCTGGTCACCGCCCAGACCCATCGAATGGAGCATCACATCGGAGGCGCTGACCCGCTCCAGCAGCTCCTCATAGGGCACGCCACCTGTGGGGTCATACTGCACCCCGTCGGACAGCACCACCACACACCGCAGCTCGTTCCGCTCCCGGGACAGGCCCTCGAAGTAGTCCAGGGCCTGTCCGATGGCGGTGTGGAGGCGGGTCACCCGCTCGTCAAAGGGGATCTGTTCCATCTCAACCGGCAACCCCTCCGGGGAGACGTCCTCCGTCCGGACCACAAACGTGTCTCCGAAGGTAGCCAGAATAAATTGGGTGTTTTCCCCGCCGGACTGTGCCAAACTTCGAGCAAACTCCTCTACCTCCTGGCGAAAGGCGGGCATGGAGGTGGAGTTGTCCACCAGCAGCAGCCAGGTCACCGGGGCCCCCGCCTGGCGGACGGTCTCCAGCCGGTTCGAAGCGGAGAAGGTCTGCCCGGCCACCCTGGCCTCCGCCTTGGTGACGGGCTTCTCCATCCCGTCCATGGACACATAGGTATACAGGGTCCCGTCGTAGACAAAGGCCCGGACAATCTCCACGCTGCCGGCAGCCAGAGCGCCGGTACACATAAGCCCCACCAACAGCAGAGCAAGGAATATAGATGTCAGCCGTCTCATAGCTCCTCCTCCACAAACACGGTGATGAGGGAAAAATTGTCGTTTCCCGGCGGGGTGCGGCGGATGTGGCGCAGGAGCATGTCACGGGCCCACCCCTCCGGAGTCTCCGCTTTCAGCAGGTCGGCCAGTATCTCCTCCTGATAGACATACTCCCAAAAGCCGTCGGAGCACAGCAGGAAGGCGTCCCCCGGATGGAGCTCCGCCTGGCCTGTCTCCGGCTTGCAGGGCAGCTTTCCCAGGGCCCGCAGCAGGCTGGACCGGTCATCGTCGTGGCAGATGTCCATATAGGTGATCTCGCCGCCCAGGTACTTCATATAGGTGACCGAGTGGTCCCGGGTCTCCTGGGTCAGCGTTCCGCCTGAGAAGCGGTAGAGCCTGGAGTCCCCAATGTGCCCCCACACCGCCTGATCTTGGGTGAGGGACAGGGCCACGGCGGTGGTTTTCATCTCCTCCTGCCCAGGGAGCTTCTGTCCCTCCAGGACGGCCTCGTTGGCCCGCTGGAACAGCTCCGCCAGCCCATCGGGGTCCGGGTGGGCGGCGCAGCCCTCGAAGAGGACGTCCGCCGCCAGAGCGGAGGCCACCTCCCCCTTCCCGTGGCCCCCAAGACCGTCGGCCAGGACAAAAGCCCCCGCCTCAGCGGAGCAGCGCACGCTGTCCTCGTTGTGGTCCCGGCCCCCCTGGTTGGTATAGCAGTAAACAGATAGTCTCATGGCTTACTCCAGGTCCACATAGACGGTGTTGTCCACCTCCCCCAGATAGAAGGAGCTCTTGGGGGCCAGGCGCACCGGAGTATTGGGAGCGATGCGCTGGCCGTTGGACAGGAAAGTGCCGTAGGTAGAGTTCAGGTCGGTGACCACGAACTGCCCGTCCTTCTGGTCGAAGTACACCTGGCAGTGCTTGCTGCTCACCCCGGGAGTTCCGTCCTGATAGACCAGGCGGCACACGGCCCCGTCCCGGCCAATCTGCACCGGCTGGCCATGGAGCTGGACCACCATCCCCCCGTGCTGGGGGGCCATGGAGCGCAGAACGGGCGCGCCGCCTCGGGCCGCTTTCTCCCCGCTCTGGGTGGGCTTTTTCTTTTTGCCCAGAACCACTGCCAGAATCACGATCACCGCCAGGGCCGCGATACCCACGCCCACATAGAGCATGGTATTGCCGCCGGACTTGGTCTCCGGGGCCAAGGTATAGGGGATGCTGTTTTTATCCAGCAGGGGGAGCACCTCGCTGACGCTGACGGCGTAGAACAGGTTGGAGTCCAGCTTGGAGCCTGCGGTGTTGATGCCGATGACCGCCCCGGAGCTGTCGATGAGGGGACCGCCCGAGTTGCCGCCTCCCAGGGAGGCGTCGGTCTGGATCAGCTTGCGGCCAGTGCCGCTCTCGGTGAGGAAGCGGCTGATGCTGCCGGTGGTAACGGTGGCGTCCTTCTGACTGAAGGAGTTCACCGCTGTGACCGTCAGATCGGCGGCGGAGGGGTAGCCCACGGCGTAGGCCTCGCTGCCCAGGCTGTCCTCCTGGGGGACCCGCATTTGCAAAGACACCCGCTTGTCGGTGGCCTCCGCCAGCCGGAGGATGGCCACATCCTTCTCCGCGTCGTAGTCCACCAGGTAGGCCTCCGCCTCGTCGTCCTTGTCAAAACGGACATGGAGCTCCCCGCCCCCCAGGGACTTGCCCGCCAGGATGAATTCCTCCACCACATGGCAGTTGGTGACGATGTACTGGGGATTTTCCCCCGCCTCGCCCACAAAGAAGCCAGTGCCCCGCCAGTAGTTCATGTTCCCATCCTTGTCGGGGGCTCCGGTGGTGATCATAACGATGCCATCCAGGCTGTCCCGGTTGAAGTCCGCGAAAGCGGGGGGGCTGGAAACGGCCAGCAGCAGAATCGCCAGCGCGGCCGCCGAAATGCGTTTTATTCTTCTCATGTTGTTTCTCCGTTCTTTTTTATGGACAGGAAATCAAGACCCCTGTGTAGTTGTCCTGTCCTGTCACGTTCTTTTCCAAAACCATCCGCTCCAGCAGAGCGCAGCCCTCCTCCGGGTCCAGGGACATGCCCTCCAGCAGCTCGGGCGGGGTGAGCACCCCGCTGATCCCGTCGGAGCACAGCAGGAGGGCGTCCCCCCGCTGGAGCGCCAGGGGCCGCAGACTCAGGTCCACCTCGGTCAGCCGGTCAATGCCCACAAAGGAGGTGAGCCGGGGGGCGTCCGGATCGGAGAGGGCCCGCTCCTTGTCAATGACCTCCCGCTCCAGCTCCTGGAGGAAAAGCTGATTGAGGCAGGTGTGCTCCCGGTTAAGCTGGAACACTCCGCCGTTCCGCATGAGGAAAATCCCGCTGTCCCCCACACTGAGCCAGTGGAGGAGCCCCTCCCGGATGTGGACAGCCGCCAGAGTGGTCCCGCTGCGCCCTCCGAAGCTCTGAAACACGCTGTCGCTGACGGCGTGGACGCTGCGGTAAAACCAGCTTGGGATGTCCTCCCTCTCCCGCTCCTGGAAGAGCTGGAGGAACCGCTCCGCCGTCCACTGGCTGGCCCCCTTGCCGTCCTCCATGCCCCCCATGCCGTCGGCCACCAGGGCCAGCAGGCCCTGGGCCTGCTGGAGTTCCCCGCCGGCGGCGTTGGCAATGGCGAAGGAGTCCTCCTGCCGCTCCCGCTCCCCCTGGCCCTGGACATTGGCGGCCCGGAGCGTCAGCGGCCCCTCCTCCCTGGGCGGCTGGACCGGCTCCGGAGACTTTACCGGCGGCTTTCTGGGGGAAAACAGCTTAAACAGTCCCATCCTTGTCCTCCCAGGTGAATTTTTCCCCGCACAGGGGGACAAAGAGCAGCTTGGTTTCCCCAAAGTCGATGAGGTCGTAGGCGTGGAGGGGCATGGGGGTGAAGACTTCCTCGTCGTTGAGATAGACGATGTTCCGCCCCTCCCCGGGGAGGAGGTTGAAGCGGTTGTGCTTGTCGCTGTAGCTGATCTTGGCGTGGTTCTCGCTGGAAATTTTCAGGTCGCCGGTGATGACGATGTCCATCCGCTCGCTGCGGCCGATGGCGTTTACTCCGCCCCGGATGGTGTAGCTCTTGCCCCGGCTGGGGCCCTCCACACAGGCCAGCCAGCCCACCACCGGGTCGAAGCCCATCTGGGACTGCATCATGCCCACTGTCTTGCCCGCCGCCGTCACACTCACGCCAAAGCCGGGCGGGGGAGCGGTCTGGACCGGCTCCGGCTGGGGGACGCCGTAGCCCCTGGGGGGCGCGGTCTTTTGGGCGGCGGTGACCGGGATGCCCCCGGACAGAGGGGCCGTCTTCTGAGGGGCGGTCACCGAGACGCCGGACAGAGGCGCTGTCTTCTGCGCCGCCGTCACCGGAGTTCCGCCCACCGGGGCGGTGCGGTTGGGCGAGAGCACCGAGCGGCCAATGGGGGCCGTCCGTCCCGCCGAGGCCACCGTGATCTTCTGCCCGCCGTTGCAGTAGGGACAGGTGGGGTACTTGTCGGGGTCGTAAAGGTGGCCCCGGCCGCATTCGATCTGTGCCATGAAAGTTCCTCCTTTCCAAATCAGTTGTTGATATCCAGGTTGGAGACGAAGGACACCGGCGAGGTGTCGATGTTCTCCGCCGCGCCATAGACCGTCAGACTGCTCAGCTTGGTCAGGCCCGACAGGGGGCTGAGGTCCCGGATGACCTCCCGGTCCTCCCATCTGGTGTAATCCCGGTCTTCTTGCTGGATTTGCAGGACGCGCAGCTCAGTCAGCCCGGACAGGGCGGACAGACTGCCCGCAACATCGCCCCGGACATTCAGCTCTGTCAAATTCGTCAATCCGGACAGCGGCTCCAGGGAGGAGAACGCCTTTCCGCTGCTGGAATATCCGTTTTGTATTGACAGCACGCGCAGACCGGTCAGTCCCCGCAGCGGCTCCAGGGATTCCACACTGCACTCCATGTCCAGCTCCGTCAGGTTGGTCAGTCCCGCCAAGCCGTTGATTTGGAAGGTGTTTTTCTCCCCGTGCATAGGCAGGCGCAGAACGGTCAGGTTGGTCAGGCCCGCCAGAGCGTCCACGTCGGTATAGGTGGAGCCGGAGCCATACATCTGCAGCGTCCGCAGAGCGGTGAGATTCTCCAGCCCGTCCAGGCTGGCTACGGCGGCGTTGAGACGGAGGGCGGTGAGCTTGGTCAGGTTGGACAGGTCGGTCAGATCGTTCAGTACCGGGGCGCTCTCACGGTAGCTCCCGCTTATTTCCAGGGTGCGCAGCTCGGTCATCCCCCGGAGGAAGGACAGGTCCTCCACCATGTAGCTTCCGTAAAAACGCAGTTCGGTCAGGGCCGTCAGGCCCGAAAGGGGGGAGAAGTCCTCCACATTCCCGACACCCATGTCCAGATAGTTCAGCCGGGTCATCCCCGCCAGGGGACTGAGGTCGGTGATGCCGGAATTGCCGCTACTATTGTTGTTATTGTACAGCTGTATACGCTCCATCTGGGTCATGCCCGCCAGGGGACTGAGGTCGGTCACCTCAAAGCCAATGTTCAGGTCCAGCCGCTTCATTTGGGTCAGCCCGGCCAGGGGGGACAGGTCATGCACCTGTGTGCCGGCGCTCCTGCCGTCCTTATAGAAGCCCAGCCGGGTCAGCTCCGTCAGGCCGGCAAAGGGGGTCAGGTCCAGCTCATCCATAAGGTATCCCTCACAGCTGAACTCCGTCAGCTTGGGGAACTGGGCCACCCAGTCCAGTCCGTCCGTCTCGAGGGTCACGCCGTTTAGATAGATGCGCTTTAAACTGCCCAGTTGCTTCATGGCTTCCACATCCGCATCTGTGAAAGTGCCGTCTACCAGCTCCAGGAACTCGGTGGCCGTAGACACCTCCTGCCCCGCGATGGTCACCTTGGGGGCCAGGGCCTCGGCGATACCGCCTCCGCCGCCGTCTCCGTTTCCGCCTCCGCCCCGGCCGCCCAGGACCATCCCCAGGCCCAGCACCACCACAACTGCGGCGGCGATGCCGCCGAGCATCAGGGGGTTGACCTTCTTCTTTTGGGGCTGGGCGGGCGCGCCCACCGTGGGGACATCCACCACCAGCCGGTTCTCGATGGCGTCCAAGAACTCGGCGGCGGACTGGAACCGGTCCTCCGGCTGAACGGCCAGGCCCTTGAGAATGGCCCTGTCCAGCCACTCCGGGACCTCCGGCAGGACCTGGGACACAGGGACCAGCTCGTCGTGGTCCAGCCGCTCCAAAGACTCCGGGGGCAGGTAGCCGGTGAGGGCGGCATAGAAGCAGGCGGCACAGGAGTACACGTCGGTAAACGGCCCCTGGCGGCCCCTGCGGATGTACTGCTCCTTGGGGGCGTAGCCCACCTTCAGGATTACGTCCAGGCTCTTGCTCTTGTCCCCGATGGAGTACCGGGCGGAGCCGAAGTCCAGCAGCTTCACGTTGCCGTCCTTGGAGATGTAGATGTTGTCCGGCGTCACGTCCCGGTGGATGAAGCCCTCGGCGTGGACCGCCGTCAGCGCCCGCAGGACGGGGATCATCACGTTGAGGGTCTCGTCCACGGACACCTTCCCGCCGTTGTTGGCGATGTAGCTCTTGAAGCTCACGCCCTCAATGTAGTCCATGACAAAATACGAGGTGTCGTTCTGGTCGAAGTAGCTGGACACGCCGGCGATATTGGGGTGGCCGATGAACTTGGCCAGGGTCCGGGCCTCCTCCTGGAAGCGCTCGGCTCCATAGGTGAAGTCCTCCGCCCGTGTGTCCATCATGATGGATACGGTGGTTCCCTCCACACGGGTGGCCATGTCGCTGGGCATGTACTCCTTCACCGCTACCTTGGCCTGTAACTGGGTGTCAAAGGCCACATAGGTGATGCCGAAGCCGCCCTGGCCCAGCACCCGGCCCACGATGTAGCGGTTATTTAAGACGGTCCCCGCCCGGAGGGCCACCGGGAACTTTTGGCGGTTTTCCTCCAGATCAAAGCCGCAGTACGGGCAGGGGCCGGCCAGGTCCGCCCGCTTGGCGAAGCAGTTGTAGCACAGGTGCTTCGCCGGCGCCGCAGTTGTCATCACAAAAATCTCTCCTTAAAAGGTGTTGGAAATAAATATGACGAATGAGGGCGGGATCTCTCTCGCCCCCATTCATTGAACGCTTACAGGCCCAGAATCTGCCGCTTCTTGGCGTCAAACTCCTCTTGAGTGATGGCGCCGCTGTCCAGCAGCTCCTTGTAGGCCTTCAGCTCCTCCGCCGCGCCGATGCCGGCGGCCGCGGGACGGCTGGGTGCGGGACGGCTGGGCTGCTGCGGCGCCGTACCGGCCGTGGACGGCGTGCCGCCGCCGGCGATGGCGTTGATCTTATCCTGCATGAGGATCGGCGGGATGATAGGCACGAAGATGGCCAAAATCAGGCAGAGGGTGGTAAGGTCGGAGGCCACGCCGTTTTGGGCCGCCAATTTATCCAGCCGCTGGGCGTTTTTGTACATCCAGTAAATGAAGTAGAAGGGCACAAACATGCAAAGCAGCAGCTTTGTGGTGGGGTTTTGTGGCTCTTCGTCTTCCAGGCGGTTCAGATAACCGGTGGTGCGGTAGATCCAGACATACAGCCAGATGCCGCAGGTAAGCAGAAGCAGCAGCACGTGCTGCGCCATGCCGATATAGCCGTCCCCGGCGGGGGCCGCAGGAGTGGGATGGGGTGCGGAAGAGACGCCGCCGGCAGAGCTTCCGGCAGCGGGTCCGGCCCCTGTGCCGTAGTCCGCGGCAGGGGTCCCGGCGGCCCGGATTTTAGAGGGCATCCCCTCGGGATAGGCCAGCCACAGACCGGCAAGGCCAATGCCGCCGGCAGCCAGAAGCCGGCGGAACAGATTCCCGAAGGTCAGTCCGGAGGCCGGCCAGTAGCCGCCGCCGGTAAGGCGGATCAGAAGCTGTACCACAATGGCTGCGGCAAAGGACCCCAGAATACAGGCAGCGGGGACAAACCACAGCTTTTTGGCGCTTTCCTTATACTGGGCCAGCACATCCGTCAGAGCCAGTGTCAGAAATGACGCACCCGCGTAACCCGCCAGATTTACCAGGGCGGGCAGCACGCAGAGCAGGTTGAAGCGCTCGCCGTCGCTCCAGCTCTCCACCCGGTAATTCATGTAGCCGGGGGAAAAGGCATGGAAGAAACCATAGAGCGTCAGCAGGGTCAGCAGGACAAAGCCGGCGGAGAGCAGAATGTCCCGCCGCTTGAGAAACAGCGCTGCGGCCAGCAGCACATAACCTGCCAGCCACAGAGCGGATATCACACTGAAATAAAAATTAGCCAGCTGCATCAGCGCCAGAAAGACGAAAAATCCGCCTGCGATGTAGTTGAAGGGTACGTTCTTTTTTGTCTCCATAATGATGTATTTGCCCCGCGCCGCTCTCTGTCTCCGGCCCGGAGCGCTCCTTTCTCTCAATTGATGCTGACCGCGTTCCGGCCCAGTCCCGCCGCTTTCTGCCTCCCTTCCCAATATTCAAAGCCTCTCAGGGCCGTTAAAACAGGGTCTTTTCGTTCTCGGCAAAGAGCTTGTCGTTGATCTCGTTCAGCTCCGTTCCATGGATCAGGCCGTGACTGATGATGGCGTCCCGCTTGAGCTTGGGGTAGATGGGGGCGTAGCCCATCCTCTTCAGCAGCAGCTGGGCCTCCTCCAGCTCAGACTCCAGCCCGATGCACAGGCACAGCAGCCGGTCCCGGGAGGGCCTGCGCCGCCCGGAGAAAACCTGGTGGAGGTAGACCTCGCTCATTCCCGCCCGCCGGGCCAGCTCCGCTTTGGACAGCCCGCATTTTTTATAAAGCCGTGTTAAAACCGAGGTCAGGTTCGTTTCCGCAAAGTACGCCTCGTTTTCTGTGATATACCGGTCCAGGTCGGCCTGCTCCATCAGCTCCTGTGTTAGGTCGTCGGTTGTTTTTTCCCGCATGATTTCATCCCTCTTTACTTTTTCAGAAAACGATATATAATGGATTGTATAAAAATATTTCATTCAATACAATATGCTGGCTGCATAGGGTTTGAAATTTTGTGGGGGTGGCCGCTATCTTCTCCTGGCTGTCAGAACAACTGAAACTGGAATTTGAGGAGGTCCGGCTGTTGAAGGAGAGCCCCCGGGGCAGCGTGCGCCTCATCCGCCACCAGGCCTCGGGAAAGCAGTTCATCCTCCGACGGTTCATCGGCAATGGGGAAGTCTACCGCTGGCTGCTGGACTGCTCCTGCCGCCACCTGCCTCTGATCTATGAGACGGCGGAGCGGGAGGGGAAGAATCTGGTCATCGAGGAGTTCGTCCAGGGGGACACCTTGGACTTTTTGCTGGCGGACGCCCTGTTCACCCCCCAGGAGACCAGAAAGATCGTGAAGCAGCTGTGCCAGGGGCTCTGGGTGCTCCACTCCATGGCCGCCGTCCACCGGGATATCAAGCCGGAGAACGTGATCCTCCGCGGGGGCGACGCGGTGCTCATCGACTTCGACGCCGCCCGCCTCCACAAGCCCCAGGCGGAGGCGGACACCCAGATCCTGGGCACAACCGGCTTCGCCGCCCCGGAGCAGTACGGCCTGGGCCAGTCCGACGCCCGGACGGACATCTACTCCCTGGGGGTATTGATGAACGTGATGCTCACCGGGGAACACCCCTCCCGAAAGCTGGCGGAGGGCCAGATGGGCCGGGTTATCCAGCGGTGTACCCGGGTCAACCCGGCCAAGCGGTATAGAGATGTACTGCACTTGATGGAGGCGCTGTGATGGAATGGAAAAACTGTCCCCGCTGCGGGGCGCGGATACCCCAAGAGGCCGCTTTCTGTCCTTGCTGCGCCCGGAGCGTGAACAGCCGGAAAGAGATCCACCCGCCCAGACGGCTGTCCAGACGGGCGGTGCGTATTGCTCTGGTCGTTCTGGCCTCTCTGGCCCTGGTCCTGGCGGCCTGGCTCTATACCCGGCCCAGGGTCTATGACAACGGAACCGCCGAGGTGATCTACACCGACAGCGACGGCTCCTACCAGCTGCTGCTCAACCACTTCGGGGACCGGTTCCAGCCCATGGCCGACTACGCCGAGGAGGTGGAGGAGGGGACCACCTCAAACAAGCCCTCCCGGCTGTTCATCAACCATGTGGACACCGGCGTCAACGCTAAGGAGGTCTTTCTGCGTAAGGTGGAGGCCATCACCGTGGAGCTTCTCCAGGGCGGCGACAGCCCGGAGCCCTGGCAGTACACCCAGCCCCAGGCCACAGACTACGACCCGGAGGCCGCCTCCCGAAGCATCCTAACCTACACCGACCGCAGCGGCGACATGGAGCTGCGGTGGAACATCCGCATGAAAAACGGCGACACCATCCACCTGTACCAGCGTATGGCGCTGGGTGTGGTCCCTACCCGGCACTTCTACCCGGAGGATGTGCCCATGGCCGCTATGGAGGACCTCCAGGCCCTGGTGGACCAGATCAACGAGACCATCACCTCCGACGTGATCGTCTACATCCACCTGCCCGCCGTCACCTATGAGGGCAGTCTGCTGATAGAAAAGCGGTCTATGAACCTCATTGGCAGCGAGGGCCCGGATGGGACACGCACCACCTTCACCGGCACACTTCAGGCCACCGCTCAGAAGGGCTACATCTGCCAATTTCAAAACCTGCACTTTGCGGGAGACGGCGAGGGGGTGGGGGTCTCCGCCTCCGCCCGGATCAACTTCTTCGACTGCCAGTTTGCCGGGTGGCGCACCGGCGTGCTGTGCTACGGCAACTCCTGGGTGAACATCAAAAACAGCGTCTTTGAGGACAACACCGTGGGCTTCCACTTCAACTCCACCAGCGACAACCGAAGCGACCACATGTACAGCGGCAACCTGTTCCAGCGCAACGGCACCGCCGTCCTGCTGGAGAGTGTCCCCGGCGACCAGGCCCTGTACTTCGAGGGCACCCGCTTCTCCCGCAACGGCACGGACATCGACAACCGCTGCGGTCAGCAAATAGATATCTCTCAGGCGGTATTTGAATAGTTGAGTCAGTGCAGTACTCAGTGCCGCCGTGGCCTGTCACCGCGAAGAGGCATCCGCTGTTTTTGCGCATACCCGCAACTTGATCTCACGCTTCAGACACTCCCGGAGAACGTTTTTCTCCCCGCCTGCTCCGCCGCAAGGTAGCAGGCGGTCATTTTTTCGTCCACAGATTTCTCGCTGGTATCCGTGACCCAAATCTGAGCAAACAAGTCCCGCGCCTGTTGTTGAAGCGCCAAAAGCTTGTCCGATATTTCATCCAGATACTCCACCTGTAAAAAGTTCTGCGGGAACTCGTAGCCCATGTACCACGCACGATCCAGCCGAAACCTCCAGTCCACAGGCGGAGCAGATCAAAGTAGAGGAGAAATTTATTCAGTGGGTGGAGGAACACACCCAGGGAGGTGCGCAGTGAGCAGGACAAACAAAAACTATTTCCCCACACCCAACGAAATTTTTTCTCTGGGATTATCTCCTGGTGAATTCGCAGTGTACTCCTACCTGCTCCGATGCGCGAACCGGCGCACCCATCAGTGCTGGCCCAGCTACAAGACCATTGGCAAAGCAGTGCGGATGAGCGCCAACACAGTCCGCAAGTATGTGTGTGAGCTGGAGGAACGACAACTCATCAGTACAGAAAGCACGACCGTCACCACCAGGGATGGTCTGAAGCGCAACGGCAACCTGCTCTACACCATCCG
>ERZ808037.1268-NODE-1268-length-17226-cov-12.486034_pt1 | contig 17226 bp, 19 predicted proteins | sample MGYA00380190_ERZ808037 | MGnify/ENA primary metagenome ERZ808037 (study PRJEB31490, sample SAMN06133399) | mouse gut metagenome | isolation source: J9 | host: mice | place: China: Chengdu | collected 2015-05 ... | reverse complement strand
ATACCCTATATGCGGGATAAGACGGTGGATGACCGTTTCTTCATCCTGACACTGTTCGCGGTGGCGATGGAGGCGGAAAAGCAGATGCTTGACACACAGGATACCATCCTCCAGGCAGTGCTGCCGGTGGGGCTGCCCCCGAAGCATTACGGCGCACTGTACCGGAAGTTTGAGGATTATTTTAAGGGCAGGGGCATCCAGCAGTTTACCTACAGGGGCATACCCTATCAGGTGGAGATCCTGGACGCTGCCGCCTTCCCACAGGATTATGCTGCCGCCATGACCGTCTACCAGAGGATTTCGGAGTTCAACAAGGTCATCACGGTGGACATCGGGGGCTTTACGCTGGATTACCTGCTGATCCGGGGAGGCAGGCCGGACTTAGGGGTATGCGACTCTCTGGAGAAGGGCGTCATCAAGCTGTATAATGACGTGGCATCCCGCATCAACTCCGAGAAGGACATCCTGCTGGATGATACGGACATTGACCGGATCATCCGGGGAGAAAAGACAGACTATGATGGGGAAGTTTTGCGTATCGTGGGGGACATGACCAGGACCTTTGTGGATGACATCCTGGGGACGCTCAGGGAGCGCGGGCTTGACTTAAAGACCAGCTGCGTGGTGTTCATCGGCGGCGGGGCTCTGCTTTTAAGGAAATACCTGGAAAGTTCGGACAAGATCGGACGCAGCATCTTTGTGGAGGACATCTGTGCCAATGCAAAGGGTTACGGCCTGCTCTACCAGATACAGAGGAAAGGCAGGTAACTGCCATGGGGAAAAAGAACGCATTTGTCACCACCATAGGGTTCAATAAAAATGACCCCGCCCATGTGCAGGTGGCGGAGTTCTTAAACGGCATGGAGCGGGGGAAGGCCCAGTACATCGTCAATGCAGTGCTGGCTTACCAGAACGGGGCGCAGGCAGGGGATATGCCTTATGCGGGGCAGGCGGTTGACTATGAAAAGATACGGCAGTTCGTGCTGCAGGTGATCAGGGAGCATGAAAGGCAGGAGGCGCCTTACAATGGGAAAGCAGGGGAACCGGACGGGCCGGATGCGGCAGAGGAAATGGCGGGAGCAGACTTTGGGTTTGACGAGGATGCCCTGAATGGGATCATGTCGTCACTGGAGGCATTCAAGGGGTGAGATCAAAAGGGAGCCTGCAGGATATTTTTATTGTCCCGGCTCCCCTTTCCCAAGCAGTTCGTCCGTGGATATGTTAAAATATTCAGAGAGGATTGCCACCTCATAGTCCGGGACGAAGCGGCTGCCCTGTTCGATCCGCAGGATGGTCAGGTCGCTGCACTCCATGCCCAGGAGCTGGAGCCTGCCTGCAAGGGCAGCCTGGGAAAGCCCCTGTGCTGTGCGGAGCTGCTTTACCTTCGGGCCGATGATGTTTTTGGAAGAACCGTTCCAGTAGATTTTCATAAACAGTTTCCCTTCTAAAGATGAAGTATATGAATTGATTTTACCGAAACGGAGTGATAATATACTTCTAAAGATGAAGTGCGGCAAAACAAGGGAGAAATATTTAGGAAAAAGGGGAATACTGGAATGTGGGAAAGATATGGCAAAGGAGATTTTTACAATGAGTGATGTATGGTTAAAGATGGCCCGGTTCCTGGGCAGCTTAAACGGGGAGGACATAAACAGGGAAAGCTATGTGCGTACCCCGGAATATGAAAACGCACTGGAGGCGTGGAAGGAAACAGAGCAGGGATGGGAGGCATTTCTGGAAACCTTGCCTGAAGGACAGCGGGAGAAGACGGAAGAAATGAAGGAGTGCCTGGAGGATTTTGCATCCGCCCAGGAAAAGCGTGCCTATATTCAGGGATATGCAGACTGCATACAGGTGCTGTATCACATGGGGCTTCTGAAGGAGAATGAGGGGCTTAAGTGGGCGGAGAAGATGGAACTGCATCAGGAAGTGCATAAAGGGAAATAATGTTCCTCCACTCAGAGGAAACAGGACATGGACAGGATGCACCGTATTCATGCAGGGCATCCTGTTTTCCTATTTATCCTCTCCGTCAATCAGAAATGCATAACTGACGCCCAGCACTTCCGATAAGGCCCGCAGCTCAATATCCGTGACATACCGCTTGTTGGTTTCAATGCGGGTGATCACGTTCTTGTCCATGTCATATCCGGCAAGCTGCAGCTTATGGGCAAGGTCACGCTGGGAAAGGTTCTGCTGTTTCCTTAACTCGATAAGGCGGCTGCTGATCAGGTTCTTTTCGCCGGATGTAGTCCTTGGTTTTGGCATAATTATCCTCCAATCTGTCGAAATGTGTCGAGAAGTTTGTCTCACTTTTTGCACCACCACTATTGATTTTAATGGCATTACATATTAAAATCGGTTGTAAAAGTGAGACAAAAGGAGGATGTGGTATGCAAAAAGAACTGATTTATGATAAGATGAACGGATTTCTGGCAGAGGGGATGGCTTCCATGCTGGAGGGGATTGAAATTGAAGATGAATTTGCCGAGGGGAAAGAGTGCTGCCTTTTGTATGAAGGTGTATATCAGGCAGGGAGAAACCTGTGTGAACGGCTGGGGGAAGATGAGGATGAAGATGTGGAAACCATCCTGAACGGCATGGAGAGGATTACCAGGCTGGTTTCCCTGAAAATGTATGAGTATGGCAGGCGTGAGGTAGGAGCCGTTGTTTGATATGTGTGGCTGTGAAGGATTGGGGAAGGCTGTCAAGTGCCTTCCCCGGTCTTTTATCTGTCTTTCGGGGAAAAAATCTGTACATCGGGGATACTGTCTATACTTAGCAGGAAAATCTTCGATATAAATATATATAGGAGAGGAAAAAATGCAGTACAAACTTTTAATCGTAGACGATGACAAGGCATTAGTGAAAATGCTGGAAAATTATTTTACCCTGAAGGACTATGACGTTCGGTGCGCGGCTACTGGCGAAGAGGCATTAGAAAAATGCCGTGACAGGACGGACTTAATTCTTTTGGACATCAATATGCCGGATATGGACGGACTGGAAGTATGCAGACAGATCAGGAATAAGGTATCCTGTCCAATCCTTTTTCTCACAGCAAGAGTGGAAGAACAGGACAGGGTAAACGGTTTGTTGTCCGGTGGGGATGATTATATACTAAAGCCGTTCAGCTTGAAGGAACTGGAAGCAAGGATAATAGCTCATCTGAACCGGGAGGAACGTCGGCAGCGGAATACAAAGTATTATTCACACAATGGGATGATGATAGATTATACCGCCAGAGAGGTAGAATTAGAAGGTGAGACAATAGAGCTTACAAAGACAGAGTATGCTATCATTGAATTTCTGTCCATGCATCCGGGGCAGGTATTTGACAGGGAGCAGATTTATGAGAGAATCTGCGGCTGCGATGCAGAGGGTGACAGCCGCAGTATTACGGAGTTAGTCCGGCGGATTCGGAAAAAGCTGGCGGAGCATACGCAGAAGGAGTATATTGAGACAGTTTGGGGAGTGGGCTACAAATGGATAAATTGAGAAACCTGTCAATCAGAAAATCGATCATTCTATATATTTTTATCAGCCTTTTAGTAAGTCTTCTGCTGTGGGGGACAGCTTATGGGGCAGCAGCGTACGCGGTGCAGATGCAGTCCGTGAGAGAATTTGAAAGGGAAGAAACCAGTGACAATCCAGTATACTATGATGAAAATCTGTTTGACAGACCGGATTTATATATTGGGGCAGAGCAGGATAGGTTTCTTTTAGAACTCTGTGATTTTATTCTCGTATATGGGTTTCTGGTATTCTCTGTCCCCGGAATCGTGATCGCTGTACTCTTGTTTTATCGAAACAAGATACAGAAGCCTTTACAGGAGTTAGAGACTGCTTCCAGGCAGATTGAAGAGAATAATTTAGACTTTCATATCAACTATGAGAATGATGATGAACTGGGACAATTATGTGCAGAATTTGAGAAGATGCGTAAAGAACTGGCATCAAATAATCAGAAAATGTGGCGTATGGTGGAAGCGGAAAAGATGCTGCGTGCAGCCATAGCCCATGATATCCGCACACCGCTTGCTACCCTGCGTGGATATCAGGAAATGATGCTGGAATTTTTGCCAGGGAGTACATTAAGCCGGGAGAAGATGGAAGAAATGCTGCGGGAAGGGATAGGACAGATTGACAGGATTAACCGTTTTGTGGAAAACATGAGGGTGTTATCCGGGCTGGAGTTAAGGGAAGCGGTTTGGGAACAGACAAGCCTGAACCAGTTGGAGGCTAAGATACGGATATCGTCAGGGGTGTTGGAGACAGAGTATGGGAGAAATGTGACTTTTAATCCGATATATGCTGACAAAGATTTTCAGGCAGATGCCGGTTTTGTTCTTGAAGTGGCAGAAAATCTGATATCCAATGCTCTGAGGTTTGCAAATCAGAATGTTTTAGTCCGCTTTTTCCTTGAGGGAGAGAGCCTGACGTTGGAAGTTGAAGATGATGGAAAGGGATACCCGCAGGGATTTTCACTGCCGGAAGACATACACCAGACCAGGGGACTGCATCAACAATCTGACCTGAAGCATCTGGGGATTGGATTGTATATCAGCCGGATATGCTGTGAAAAACACGGAGGGAAGCTCACTGTAGAAAACCGTTCTGATGGCGGAGGCATGGCAAGGGCAATATTTCGGGTGAAATAATATATGACCAGGAGGGGCTGCAAAGGCAGCTTCTTTTTTAATTATTTTTTCTTCGTTGTCTGTTTGTTGTGAAATGGATGATATCCTAATGTATAACAAATGGAGTGTGAGGAAAGGTATGGAAATTTTAAAAACAACAGACTTAACAAAGTATTATAGCCATAATGGAACAGTGACGAAAGCCGTCGATCATGTAAATATCAGTATATGTAAAGGGGAATATGTTTCTATCATAGGACAATCGGGTGCGGGTAAGAGTACATTGCTGAACCTGCTCGGTGGTCTGGATAAGCCGGATGCCGGAAAGGTCTTTATTAAAGGGACATCTATTTATGATGAAGGAAAGAACCTGACTGTGTTCAGACGCCGGAATATTGGATTTATTTTTCAGTCCTATAATTTAATGCCTTTTTTGAATGTATGGGAAAATATTATCCTGCCTGCAGGGATTGACGGGAAATCATTAGACAAAGCATTCGCATGTGAACTATTGGAGCGTCTGGAGTTATCTGCTAAAAAAAGCAGTTTTCCTGAAGAATTATCCGGAGGGCAGCAGCAGCGTGTGGCAATCGCCAGGGCATTGATCATGAAACCGTCAATCGTTTTAGCAGATGAGCCGACAGGGAATTTAGACAGTAAGACTGGCAGCAAGGTATTCCGGCTATTATTGGATGTATGTAAAAGGTTTGACCAGACATTGCTGCTTGTCACCCATAACGAAATGCTTGCAAAAGAGGCAGACACGATCATAAGGGTAGTTGATGGGGCTGCGGTTACCCAAAAATGATGATGGAGTTGAAACGAGAATGCAGAACAGAACCATGTGGAATCTTGCCATAAAAAATATATTTTATAACAAACGCAGAAGTTTACTGATCATATTCACGATCATGTTGTCAGTATGCCTTGTTTTCAGCGTGATGACATACTGGAATAGTTACAGGAGTCTGGAAAAAAGGGAGGCTCTTGAAAAAGAGGGAGAATATCATGCTGAATATATGGATGTAGGGATATGGCAGCTTAAAAGAATAGGGAACAATCATGACATATGCGGGAGTTACATCACATACAAAGCGGATGATGTGCATATTGTCAATGAGGATTTTGCTGATAATTATATTACGCCACAGGCTGTTTCTTTTGAGGATCTGGAAAAAGTTTATCATCTCTATGCAGGGCATATGCCGCAGGAAGAAGATGAAATCGTTATGGACAGGTGGGTTATGGAAACATTGGGATTGGGGGCCGAACCGGGTATAAAAATCCGTTTGTCATTAGGCATAGCGGACAAAGATACTGGAGAAGTCTGCCAGATAGAACGGGATTTTCAGATCATGGGTATCCTGGGCGATATAGAATCACTAAGAGCTGGTAATATTTCTTATGTTATTTTTGACAAAGGTTTTCTGGACAGCATATCAAAGGAAATTTCCTACAATGTGAAGATACGCCTGAGATCAAATTTTGAAAGCAGGAAACAAGTTGAAGACCTGGCGTTTGCTATGGGAATCCGCGAGGAAAATATAAACTATAATACGGCATATCTGGATGCGTTTGGCATTGAAATAATGGATATTTTCGGGTTGGCAGTCGTAATATCCTTTATCCTTTTTATAGCCGTGATAGTTGTGCTGAACATCTACAATATTTATTTTGGTCAGAATATAAGAATATATGGGTTATTCAAAGCCATAGGAGCTACCGATCTGCAGTTAAGGATATTCGTTTTTTATGAATCACTGGTATTAGGTTCGCTGGGCATCATAGCAGGCATTGCCGCCGGGACAGGGATGAGTTTTTGTGTGGTTCCTCTCACAAATAAGATGAACAAGGGTATGACAGAGATCATCACAGACATTTCGGCACTCTCTTTTCTGACGGCTACGGTTGCCGGATATTTTATCGTGTTGTTTGCATCAAGCTCTCCCTTGCGAAAAATGATGCAAATATCCGTGACAGGGGCTTATCGTTACAATCCTGTAAATATGAAAAACAGGAATGTGGGAAAGCTGGCAGAGAAAATCAGTATAAAATATCTGGCATATACTTATATTTCCAGATATAAGAGAAAATTAGCCTTTAATATCCTTTCTGTGACCGCGACTTTTATTTTGTTCATCGTGGCAGGCAGCATCATAGGAAGCATGAATTTAGACAGCTTGACGAGTTTGACGATAGGAGGGGACTACAGCATACAGATTTCCGATACGGTTTCAAGAGGCCGGGAACGCATAGATCTGCTGGATGCGGATTTTCTTAATGAACTGGACAATTATGAGGAAATAGAAAGTTATCATACAATCATGTATGAACGTATTTGGTGGGCAGAACAATCCGCACAAAACCACATCGAGCTGCCGGAGGAATATATTGAGCTGGGGATAGGATATGGCGATATAGCCTCTATCCTGTATGGATATGACAGTGAATTTTTAGAAGGTATCGAAAAGTATATAACTGCCGGGACATTTGATCTTAAGCTGCTGGAAACAGGCGAATATATCATAGCCGTTGACGATGGCATTTCCAATATATCTCCGGGTGATGTGTTATATTTCAATAATTCTGACGGAAGTGAATTCGCAGTAAGAGTATTAGGCATTGTTTCCAACAATATCACTTACCGGGGATATAAGGCATCGGGATGCGACTTGATTGTTCATCAAAATCTGTTAGAACATTTAGGTATGGATACCCGTATACAGAGAATTGTTATATCATCGGGCAATTGGGGTGGGCAGGATCTTAAAATAGGATTACAGGAAATGCTGGATGGAAGAGAAGATATAGTGCTTGTTTCTTATGTGGATTTAAAGAGGGAGCTTGAGGAAAAGAAAAATATGATTTCTGCTATTTCTCATGGCTTTTTATTGGTTCTGTTCCTGATAGTGGTCTTTAATTTAGTCAATACGACATTTACGAATGTTTTGTCCAGGAAGAGGGAATTGGGCATACTGGAGGCAATAGGTCTTACACTACGGCAGGAAAAGAAACTGTTGCAATTTGAAAGTTTCTACATTGTGGCTGTTTCATCCCTAATCGGGGTGGTGATAGGTTATCCTGTGGGATATATAGCGTTTCTTCTGTTCAAAAAACAGGCGGATTATGCTGTGTATCATTTTCCTATAATGGAAAGCCTGTTGCTTGCAGCAGTACTGTGGCTTCTGCAATGTTTCATCGTCAACAGGTGCAGCAGCCTGTTAGAGAAGCAATCCGTAGTTGAAAAAATCAGATATAAGGAGTAAAGGGATATGGGAAAATTAAAAGTTTTTATTTTGGCGGCTGTGGCAGTAATTGCAATCTTTTTGATTGCAGGAGCGATTCAGAACTCAGATAGAAAGCCAGATGAATACACATTGATATTTGAAGGGGATAACAAGGCGGAGGTATGGGCAGATATTGCAATACAGGGAGAAAATGGCGTTATGTATCTGGGCAGTATGCTTCTTAAGGACAGTGCCCCGACAATGCGTGATGTCGTGGAAACCATCAATCATAAGAATGAGGGAATATTGATTGGTATGGATGATAATGGGATTATTACATCGGTCAATGAATGTCAAAATGAGACGAAGCATTGGAATGTCTACATAAATAATAAAAGAACTTCAGAACAAAATATAGATGCTATACAGGTAAGTGATTATGACGGAATCACTTTGCTGTATGAATGATAAATAACTCAGCAAAAGGAGACAGGAACCAACGCTCCAGATAGTAGACTGCGAGAACGTATACGGTATAGGCTCATGTAAAGGATTGGGGAAGGCTGTCAAGTGCCTTCCCCGGTTTTTTATCTGTCTTTCGGGGAAAAAATCTGTATGTCGGGGATAGAGATAGCCTGTAACAATAAACCATGTATAATAAATCAATAAACAAAGAGGCTATCTGGTCTAAAATTGAAAACAGATAAAAATATTTTTAAATTTATCCAGTCAAAAGTAAGTGTTTTTTGAAATTGGTTCGTATTATATATGACTGGCCAGTTAAGTGTACTGTATGAGAAAGAGGAACCTGTATTGAATGATAAAAAAATAATCTCAGCAATCGCAGCCCGGGATGAGAGGATGCTGGCATTTGTGGTACAGAAATATTCCAAGATTCTCTGGAAGATTGCCGCGTCCATTCTGATCAACGCGGCTTCCGTCCAGGATGTGGAGGAATGCGTAGCAGATGTGTTTATTTACCTGTGGCAATATCCTGAAAAGTATGATTCTGACAAAGCGAAGTTATCTTCATGGCTTTCTGTAGTTGCAAGGTCAAAAGCAGTTGACAGCTACCGCCGGATTGCCAGAAAAAGAGAAATATCCATGGAAGAAATTGTGGTAGAAAATCTGGGATATGCAGAAAACAGTGCGGCAGATGAAGAAATGTATTCCATGGAAGAAGCGAATTCCAAGGATAAATTGCGGTCTTGTATTGATGAACTGGATGAAAAGGAAAAAGAGCTAATCATGAGACGGTATTATTATGAGCAGAAACCGGCGGAGATTGCGGTGGCACTGGATATGCCAAAGAAACAGGTGGAAAACAGATTATATTATGTGAGACAGAAGCTGAGGAAAATGATGGAGAAGCGGGAAGGAGACCAGTCATAATGGAAAAAAGGCATCCCATGAAAGAAAACCATTTCATGAAAGAAAAGCATTCCATGAAAAAATACAACAGGAAAAACCTTAAGGCTATACAGACTATTGTGCAGGAAAAAACAGGGGCAGCCATTGTTCCGGAGAGAAAGCCGGCCGGGTATAAGGTCAGGCAGATGGCGCTTTTGGCGGGCAGTCTGTTGTGTTTTGTTATACTGTGTGCTTTTGCATATGCAAAGTTTTCAGACCTGAACGGGGATGTGGCAGGGTTTGCGCCAGCCTATCAGGGTGACGGCAGATTTGAAATTGTCATTGTCAATGAATCCGGCAGGGAATTAAAGCTGCAGGATAATGTCAAGGTCATGCAGTGGTCAACCGGTGAAGAAGTGGAAGGGGACAATGGAAAGATCAGGATGTCAGGACTGACGATAGCCCCCCACTCCCAGGGAGTCGTTTCCATTGACATATCAGAAGGCTATGATGTGAAGGCAATGGAAGAAAATCTGCCGGAAGGAGATTGGTACTATTTTGTCCTCACGAATAACAATTTTGCCTTTGGGCAGGACTGGATGTGTTTCTTTGATTTTGAAATCAGGGAGACTAAGGAGGTCATGGACGAAGCAGTTGATTTCATGGAGCAGCGGGCAGAGAGGCAAAAAACAGGGGAACAGCAATACAGTACAGGGGAGCTGGTTGATCCGGACTGGATCTGGCCGACGGTCAGCCGGGATGTATCGGGGCTTTATGGCTGGCAGGAAAACGGAATTTATTCGGATCATGTGAATATCGTTGGAACGGCCGGGGATGAGATCTATGCAGTCGCGGACGGAGTGGTGACGGAGGCGTCCTTTGAAAGCTCTACAGGGAACTTTATCATAGTTGATTTAGGAGAAGGCATTACTGTTAAATACGGCCATCTGAAGGAGATAAAGGTGTCTGAAGGCGAGGAAATAAAGCAGGGGCAGGTTATTGCAACACTGGGACAGACCGGAATGGCGACAGGCCCGAACCTGCTGTTTGAAGTAAGCATCAATGGGGAGAATGTCAATCCATTTGTGGAATAGAGGGGATTTCCTATCAAAAGTAAAAGACAGCTTCCAACAGCCTATATCGGCTGGGAGCGGAACGGAGACGGATATGTATAAAAAACGTGTGATAAAGGCAGTTATGATAATTATGGCGGCTGTCTGTTTTATGACAGCCTGCGCACAGAAACCGGACAGCGAGGAACGGGGAGGCATCAGGGTTGCCGTGGGAGGTAATGAGTACCAGGAGAGCCAGACAGGGGAAGGCGGAGGGGAAAGCCAGTCAGGTGAGGCAAAGCCTGCTTCGGATGACGCGTCTCTTCCGGATAGCGGCTCCCCTGAAAATGATCCTATAGAATCCTCCGGTCTTTCTTCAGACAGGGAGATTTCAGAAATCCTTGCTGCCTGCGCAGATACAAGGATTGAACAGACTATCACGGCGGCAGACGGGACATTGCTTTCTATCAGTGCTGATGTCAACGTGGAGGGGATAACCAGAGTCAGCCAGTATGAATATGTCCTGGAAGACATTACCGAGGAAAGACGTGCAGCCCTGTTTGAGTCGGTATTTCCAGAAACGGCGGACCAGGCAGAATATGATGAAATGAATGATGTTTGGACGCTGGATATCGATTCTGCCATAAGGAACTATTTTCTGTACCAGATCAGCTATTCCAACGGCGGGGCAACCATTCCCGGTGAACAGATCATCGTGTTTGAGAACCGGTATTATGACCTGTATCCGTTTGAAGATAACCGGCTGGGTTCCGTTTCGGACAGCAGGATAAACACTTCCCTGGACGGGGCGGAGGACATATGCAGGCGGGTGGTGGAGGCCATAACAGACACAGGGGATTACGCAGTGGACTTTATCCACGCTTACGGGAACAATGGGAGACGCCCTTACCTGAAGCTGGTGTATAAGCGTATGCTGGACGGTATGCCAGTAACGGCATATAATGACCTAGCGCTCCTGTTTGACAATGAAGGCATTGAGAAGGTGTCCGGCTCCCTGTTTTCCGTAAAAGACACTGGACTGGAAGGGACAATACTTTCCCCAGATGAGGCTGTATGGAAACTGCAGGAACAGGCGGCATTTTTGAACTTTGAGGGGGCAGGACGGGTATCGGCAAGCGAGATTACCCTGGAATATGTGGTGGTCATTTCTGCTGATGGAAAGATACTGGTCACGCCTGTCTGGAGGTTCCTGCTTGGGGAGGATGGGGATGAAAGAAATTTCCAGCGCCAGAAGATACTCGGCGTTGATGCAGTCACAGGGGAACTGATTTGGGAAGAACGGGGGAATACACTGTGAGCAGGTCATTAGGCAGAAGATTAAAAATGAGTATTTTTTCCCCGGCGATGCTTGTGAGTGTCTTTGTGGGGGCTTGGTTTCTGATGTGGAGCCGGGTGGCAAACCTTATCAGTTATAATGCGAAATATGGCGCGGCACTGACTTTTAAGGATATGGGGGCTGTTTTTCTGGATGACATTGCAGTATCCCACACCTTAAGCGGCTATGATCTGTTTGCGCCGATCCTGGCAGTGCTGCCTGCTGCAGCGGCGTTTTGTGATGACTATAACAGTGGTTACATAAAATCCATATTGACCAGAGTTTCAAAGCGCCGGTATATCAGGGAGACTTTGCTTTGCTCCTCCATAGCGGGAGGGCTGGCAGTATTCCTGCCGTGTTTCCTGTCAGGAGTGTTCTATCTGGTAAACGGGAAGCTGGATACCCTGGAAAATGTGAACAGCTGGGGGTATTCCACGACATTTGATGAAACGGTATATGCCGGGATGCAGTATGTGTGGGGCGGTCTGCTGCTTGCACTTATGTTGATGGCGCTTGCTTTCTTATTTGGGGCAATCTGGTCTGATATAGGTCTGCTGGTATCCGTCCTGCTCCCGAATAAGTATCTGGCGCTGGCGGCACCCTTTGCGCTCTATTTTTCCATACACCTGATTTTTTACCGGATAGGGTTTCTCCTGGTGTTAAGCCCGGTCAATATGCTGATGCCGGACACTACATTCATACCATTTACTCTGTATCCGCTGCTTTACGAAGTGCTGCTGTTGGGACTGGTCTGCGTTTTATTTTCCGTATTGGCGAAAAGGAGGTTGTGGGATGTTTAAGATATGCCGGCATCAGCTGCGGATGGCGTGTGGCTCCCCACGCTTTTATATTGCATTGTTTCTGGGATGTGCCATACATATTGTGGGCATCATGCCGCTGCTTGAATATGGGTCAGGGATTGGCAGGCCCTTATGTATATTGGAAGGGTTTGTCTATTTCTGCTGTGAAAGGTACACCACGTCAGCGGTTTTTCTGGGCATTGTGTTCCTGGTTTCGGATATCCCCTTTTCTTCCGAAAATGAGACATATACCCTTTTGCGCGTTTCCCGTAAAAAATGGCTGGCAGGTAAAGTAATGTACCTGTTTGGTGCCTGCGTCCTGTTTTACACGGTGGTGTTTCTTTCGGGAACGGCGTTCCTTTCGGGCAATGCTTATGCGGGGAATTTCTGGAGTGAGCCTTTTTATTATCTGTCACAGGGAATGGATGCCGGGGATTACAGCGCCTATTTCCCGTATCCCCATATTCTGATGCTCTCTCCCCTGCAGGCGGTTCTCATCGGTTTTTCGCTGGATGTGGCATATGCGTTTGTCATGAGCCTTTTCCTTTTTTTCTGTAACCTGAAGCTGTCGAGAAACTTAGGGTACGCAGCCACCATGCTGCTCCATGCGGTATTTTACCTGATACTCAGCGTTTTCCAGTCCCGTTATTATGCAAGGTACTCCCTTTTGGGGAACAGTATGCTGATGTACCACAGCGTACATGGGCAGTATGGGGAATTGCTGCCGCCGTTCTGGCAGTCTTTTATAGTCTTTGGGGGAGCGGCAGTCATTTTAATCCTTATGATTTTTAAGGGCATCCGGAGGTATGATTTCAGGATAACGGTGGGGACGAGACAATGAGAAAATGGAGAAGGAGATTCCAATGGGAAAAACTTTTCCCATGGAAAAAAGGATTTCCATGGAGGATTGCCGGTCGGATACTGGACAGACGTGCCATTATGATATATTTTGCGGCATGGCTGCTGTTTTTTGCTGTCACGCCGGGGCATAAAGGAGCAATGGCTATTCTGGGAGGCTTTTCCCCGCAGGAGAGCAGGGGGATGGACATTCTGGGAATCATACGCTGGAACCTGTGTGTGCTGCCGCCGGTTGCGGTCAGCATCCTTTTCATGGATGTGGAAATGGGTGTGCTTAGGGTTTACACCATGGTCAGGTCAGGGAGTATGAAAAAATGGTTCCTGGCTCGGTTACTGGGCATTGCAGCAGCCAATCTGGTCTATCTGCTCCTGTTTGTGGGGATTGCAGAAATAGGTATGGGGAGTGGCGACTATAAAAGGAATGGCTTCGGGCTTTTTCTGGCGGTTTTCTTTCTGCACAGTTTCCTTATGTCTGTGTTTTCCGTGGCATTGTGCGGGAAAAACAGGAGAGTCCATAAAGCCGTGGTTTTTTATCTCTTAGTGGAGGGGATCATGGTTGTCATAGGGGATAATTTTCCCCGGACAGCCGCCTGCCTTCCGCCTTATTGGGGAATGATACAGCAGGTTGGCGGAAGCAGCACAGGTTATCTTTTTGGAATCATAATTTTATCGGCTGTGATCATTGTTGTTTCAGCTGTATTTATCAAAAAGGGCCTGCGGGCATAGCAAATAAAGTTGTGTATCACAATGAAGATTCATATCATAATGAAACTTCGTATCATAAGCGGAATGATGGTTTGATAAATATAAAGAAGCTGTGCCGGCACAGCGGAAGTGAGGAAAACATGGAAAATGCGGTTATCGTGGAAGATATAGTAAAGTCTTTTAAGGGCATCCGGGTACTGGATCATGTGAACATTTCTTTTGAAAAAGGCAAGATCCATGGCATTATTGGCAGGAATGGTTCGGGCAAGACAGTCCTTATTAAGATAATATGCGGTCTGGTGCAGCCGGATGAGGGGCATGTGCGGGTGAATGGGAAAGAGATTGGGAAGGATGTGGATTTCCCGGAAAATATAGGTGTCATTATAGAGGCTCCCGGCTTTCTGCCTTCTTTAAGTGCCTATAAAAATCTGGACTATCTGGCATCCTTAAGGGGCGTGATCGGGAAAGAGCAGATCCGCAGTGCCATATCTGCGGTAGGGCTTGATCCGGATGATAAAAAGCATGTGGGAAAGTATTCCCTGGGAATGAAACAGCGACTGGGGATAGCACAGGCAATCATGGAAGACCCGGATATACTGATTCTGGACGAACCTATGAATGCACTGGACAAGAGTGGTGTGGCAGAGATCAGGGAGCTGCTGTTACGTCTGAAAGGAGAAGGGAAAACAATCCTGATCGTGTCACACAATCCAGAGGATATCCATATGCTGTGCGACACAGTACATGAAATGGACGGAGGAAAATTGTGCTGATTTTTCGGGTGTTCTCCCAGTGTTAAGTGCCTTCCCCGGTTTTTTATCTGTCTTTCGGGGAAAAAATCTGTATGTCGGGATGAAGTGAATGATATTTAGAGGGGATTATGTTACAGTTAAACTATTTGAAAAACGAAACGGAGGAAAACGCTTTGAAAAGGATAGTGATAACTTTTATAGAATGTATATGCTTTTTCTTAGGGTGGGCAATATTGTCAGCGGTGTTGCCTTTGTCCAATTCGGATAATCCTGCTGTATGGAGATTATGGGCAGAAATCACACCGTTGTTGTCAATTATAGCATTTACATTCATTTTTTGGTTAATTGAAAAGAAAACTATAAAATTACAACTTTTTAATAATCCAGTAAAAGGAACTATGATAGGAATTATAACGGGAATTTTGTGGTTAGGTTTTCCAGTTGTTATTATGAAGTTGATGGGAGTTATAGATTTTAGCAGAAAGAATGATATTCCTTTATTTTTCGTATGGGTATTGGCGGCTTTTCTGAATGTTATCATGCAGGAACTGCTTGTGAGGGGCTTACTTTATCAAATGCTGAAACAAAAGTATAATATCGTGGTTTCTACCATAGTAACCACGACGCTGTTTACATTATTGCATGGAGGCGCATTTGAGGCGGGCGTGGTTCCGGTAGTGAATATTCTCACAATGAGTCTGCTTATGACGGTTATTTTGGAATATAGCGGTTCTCTTATAGCACCAACAGTCATGCACTTTATATGGAATGGGATAGGTGCGTTAGTATTAGGTGGTGTGTCACTGGCAGATGATTACCCGCATCTGCTGAATATGACCTTTTCAGGAAGTGACCTTTTATCTGGCGGGGAATGTAAAATAGAAGGAAGTATTGTTGTTTTGGCAGTTAATGTCATACTGCTTGCAGTATTTATCGGATTACAGAGAAAAAATAGGAATGGTATAGCAGATCATGTATAATAATAAGGGGTATTGCATCCACACCACAGTACCAATCCCAACCATAAATCAGCAAAGGAGGCACACCAATGCTTCAGATAGCAGTCTGCGAGGATGAACAGGCGGACAGGGATCACCTCATAGGCATCCTGAAACCGCTTTTAGACAAATACATAGAATCAGAAGAATACCGGATCACAAACTTTACCTCTGGCGGGGAGTTGTTACAGTCGGATGACAGCTTCCACCTGGTCTTCATGGATATTATGATGGAGGGCAGGAATGGAATCGAAACAGGGCAGGAGCTTTACAGCAGGAACCATTCTGCAAAGATCATATACATCACCAATTTCGGGCAATACTGCATGGATGCAGTGAATACCGTACACGCCTTTGCTTTTCTGGAAAAGCCAGTATCAGCGGCAGCGCTGGAGGAACAGCTGCAGGCATTTTTGCGGCAATACCGGAAAGAAGAAGTGCGGCTGGAGTTTAAGAACGTATCCTATGAGGAAAACGGCGTCCTGTCGGAAAAGCCTGTCCTGTTGCTTCCCGTTGATACGATCCTGTACTTTGAATACATCAAGGCGAAAAAGAAGGTCAAAATCGTAACGGAAAATATGGTGTACGAGTATCCGGATGCCATCAGCGGGCTGGAGGAGCGGATGCAGCCTTACGGTTTTGAGACGAGCTGCCGGGGCATCCTTGTAAACCTTAAAAATGTGGCAAAGACAAAGGGATATGAGGTCGTGTTGAAAAACGGCACGTCGGTGCCGCTGTCACAGAAGCGGGTGGCGCAGTTCAAGGAACGGCTCAACGAATATATCCATAGCAGTGGGGAGTAAGGCATGGAAAATTTAGTATATCTGTTCAGTTGCTTTCTGTCATGTGTGATCATTGCCGGGCTGATGTTCCAGTTCATGGGCGACCGTTATGGGAAAGCCTTTGAAAATCCGTGGATTTACCGGATTGCCGCCGCTGCTGTCGTGGTGATCGTGACGCTGGTAAACTTAAAGCATAACACATGGTGGAATATGGGGACAAATTTTCTGGTGTTCGGCATTGTCAGTTTTATCTTTTATGAGGATAAAAGCGACAGGAGATACTGGCGGGTGGTGGAATCGGAATGCTTTTTTATTATGATTGCATTGTTTGAGGGCATCGGTGTGTTTGGGATTGACCTTTTGATGGAAAAACTTTCACTTATGCCGGAGGATGTGGTGATCACGGGCAGCATAGAGGTGGCTTTTTCAAAGCTGGTGTTGATCTTCTTTTACTATGCCCTGATGAGACGGCTGTGGAAAAAGGATTACAGGCAGAGCCGGACGCAGATGATTCTTTACTTTGTCATGTTTTTATACAGTGTGTTCAATTTTATCATCCTTGTAACAGCGGCTACAAGGAAAGCAGACTATTTACTGATATGTGCAAACCTATGCTGCGTTGTCTTTGCGAACTTATACCTGTTTTACGCCCTGAAAGTGGAGGATGAGAAGAACAGCATGGAGTTTCAGATTGCCATGATGAAACAGCAGGAGAGTATGCAGTTT
>ERZ808037.1266-NODE-1266-length-17258-cov-13.549386_pt1 | contig 17258 bp, 14 predicted proteins | sample MGYA00380190_ERZ808037 | MGnify/ENA primary metagenome ERZ808037 (study PRJEB31490, sample SAMN06133399) | mouse gut metagenome | isolation source: J9 | host: mice | place: China: Chengdu | collected 2015-05 ... | reverse complement strand
TCGGTGTAGTTCTCCATCTCGGTGACCCGCAGGGACACGTCCTTCAGCGTCTCCCGGAACAGCCGATCCCGGAGCTGACGGCTGGTGACGTACTTGCCCTCCCGCCCGGCGAAGGGGGAGTCGTTGACGGAGAAGGTCATCTCCAAAGTTGGCGCGGAGATCTTCACAAACTCGATGGGCTCCGGGTTGGAAGGGGCGCAGACGGTGTCGCCGATGGTGATGTCCCCGATGCCGCTCATGGCGATGATCTCCCCCGCCCTGGCCTCGGTGACGGGGGTGCGGGCCAGCCCGTCGAAGGTGTACAGGGCGGTGGCCTTGGCCTTCCTGGGGGTCTCGTCGGGGCTGTGGTAATTGCACACCACGATCTCCTGGTTCTGCTTCACGGTGCCCCGCTCGATGCGGCCCACGGCAATGCGGCCCACGAACTCGTTGTAGTCGATGGAGGACACCAGCATCTGGAAGGGGGCGTCCGGGTCGCACTCCGGGGCGGGGATATAGTCCAGGATCGTCTCAAACAGGGGCACCAGGTCGGTGCCGGGCACGTCGGGGGAGTAGCTGGCGGTGCCCTGCCGCCCGGAGCAGAACAGCGTCGGCGACTCGAACTGCTCGTCGGTGGCATTCAGATCCAGCAGCAGCTCCAGCACCTCGTCCATGACCTCATGGATGCGCTGATCGGGGCGGTCGATCTTGTTCACCACCACGATGACCTTGTGGCCCAGCTCCAGGGCCTTGGAAAGGACGAAGCGGGTCTGGGGCATGGGGCCCTCGGCGGCGTCCACCAGCAGGATGACGCCGTTCACCATTTTCAGGATGCGCTCCACCTCGCCGCCGAAGTCGGCGTGGCCCGGGGTGTCCACGATGTTGATCTTGGTGTCGTTATAGTGGACGGCGGTGTTCTTGGCCAGGATGGTGATGCCCCGCTCCCGCTCCAGGTCATTGGAGTCCATGACCCGCTCCACGGTGGCCTGGTTCTCCCGGTAGATGCCGCCCTGCTTGAGCATCTCGTCCACCAGGGTGGTCTTGCCGTGATCCACGTGGGCGATGATGGCAATATTCCTCAATTTTTCGTTCTGCATAGCTGTTTATCTCCTTCACAGATGGGGTGCGCGAAGCGCCGCCGGTTCAGTCCAAATCAGGGCCCCGCAAAGCCGCCCTTTCGGCTTTGTGGGGAGAGGAGGCGCAAGGGAGCGTGCGGAGCTTTCGCCGCAGGCGGAAGCGGAGCTAAGCGGACTTTGCGCCGACGAGGGCGATGATGGCAATATTCCTTAATTTCTCGTTTCGCATAGCTGTACCCTCTATCTCAGTCTGGATTTTCCTATAAACACGGCTTATTATTATATCCCTGCTCCGTGTTAATTGCAACCGTCGGAACGAAAGAAATCCGCGCCATTTTGAATTTTTTCTTGTGCCGCATTGACATAAGAGGAAAAATTGGATACAATAGGGAAGTTATCACAATGCGCCCCGATAGCTCAGATGGATAGAGCGACCGCCTCCTAAGCGGTAGGCCGCTGGTTCGACTCCAGTTCGGGGTGCCAAATGTTTCGGCGCAACCTCAAATCGCCCAAAATGCGAAAGCAATTTCCACAGAGGTCAGCACCGAGGCCACAGAGGAAAACCTTAGAAGAAGCAGAAATGCTTCCTCTAAGGTTTTTTCTTTTGGGCAAAGCCTGAGTATACCGAAGATGCTCAAAGCCCTTGGAAACAGAGGCTTTCGCCCCTGTTTACCTCTGCGAAAGCGAACACAGAGGCCACCCAATTTCGAGGGAGAAGTTGGCAGAGGGGGAACTTTTGGGGTGGGCCTCTGCGGACAGAGGCGGGGGCCTGAAATGGAAAATGATTTTGCCTCTGCGTGGAATTGGGTTTGCACAGAGACATAGACCATTTCCAAAATCCTGTTTTTGGGGAGGCTTTTGGGGGGAATGGTGTGCCACTTTTCGGCATAATCACCTATGTATCTCCCTCTGCTTTGGTTACTTCCTCTAAAACACCCCTCACACAAATCCCCAAAAAGTTTGCTTTTGGGAAGCCCTTTCCCAATTTGGGAAGGGTGAACCGAGGCTACCCCTGTGTTTCCCAATTTGGGAAAGGGGGCTGAGGCTACCTCTGCGGTCTGTTGCTGGGGTATCGCTTGGGCTACCTCTGAGGGCAAACACCAAGAACTGCTACTTGGATTGCCTCTGCGGTCAATGCGTTTGGGGGCTACCATCTGGGCAAACACTTGGATTGCCTCTGCGGTCTGTCCCCTTGAATTATCACCTGGGCTACCTCTGCAATCCTGAGTGGACGTGTTTCCATCTTTTTTACCACTCGGAACTTTTGAGCAAAAATTCTTACGAAAATTATATAAGAATAGAGAAAAAGTTGCCAATCGTGTCATAGGTAGCAAAGCCTCGGTGTGGTGAGTGGGAAGTGTGTGCTACCTCTGAAATCGACTAACAAAACAAATCAAAACCGCTTTATTTGTTAGTTCGACTGCAAAGGTCTTACCACCAATCCCACAAAGGGCAAATCCCCAAAATGGGAGCAGAAACCCCAAAATGGCAAAGACTCCCCAAAATGGGAAGCCCTCAAATCGTTTTTGGGGAAGCCAAAGCAAGGAATTCCACCTTTGAGCAGATTTTATCGCGTCTGAGAGGCTTGCATCTTCGGGAGAAAAGGAGCATGGCATATGCAAAGGAAGGATTACAAAGGACGATGCGAAAAGCGGAAACTGGGCAAGGCAAAGGAGGTCTGCCGATTCTACAGCGATATTCAGTCAGCCTATGGGGATACCTTGGATGGGGATGCCTCTGTGGTGGAGATCATCTGCAATGCCCCGATGGAGGGGCTTGCTTTGGGAGATTATACCTCTGATTTTCTCTGCAAACTGGCAGACAGCACCTATATGGTGAGGGAATGTGTGCAGAGGAAATTCCTTACCAAGCCCAAGACCTACCGGGAGTTGGAGGCCAGCAGAGACTATTGGCGGAAACATGGTATTGATAATTGGGGCCTTGTGATTGATAAGGAGGGGCAAGATGGTTGAATGTATTTTTGCCAAAAACAGCCTTTATCACCTGAATGGTATAATAAGGGTGCTGGAAGTGGCTGAGGATTCCTGCCTCTGTATCGACTGCATCAGACAGACGATGCCCAAGTGGATGCCCTTCTCTGACTTTGAAAATGCCTCTGCCTGTGGTGAGGATGAACTTCCCACAATTCGGGCATTGGATAGCCTGGGCGCTGAGGAAAGAAGAGTTGCCCAAGAGCGATATACCCTTATCGCGGGGATTCTCCCCAATTTGGGAAACAGCAGAGCGAGGGCTGAGGCAATCAGGCAGACCGCCCAAGAAAACAGCCTCAGCAGAAAGACCATCACGAATTACCTCTGTGCCTATCTCAGTTATCAGAGTATCGCTGTCCTGGCTCCTGCACAGGCAAAGGAAAAGGAACTTTCCAAGGACGAAAAAAATATCCGCTGGGCTTTGAACAAATTCTACTATACAAGGCATGGGAACACTCTGGCAGATGCCTTTACCATGATGCTGAAAGAGCGATACACCGACACTTCCGGCGCTTTGCTTCCTGAGCATCCGAGCATTCACCAATTCCGATATTTCTACCGATGCCATAAATCTCTGCAAAAGGAATGCATCAGCAGAGATGGGATTAAGAGTTATGAAATGAACAGCCGGCCTTTGCTGGGGGATGGAGTTCAGCAGTTTGCCTCCGCTGTCGGTACGGGGATGCTGGATGCCACTGTCTGTGATATTTACCTCTGTGACGATGCTGGCAATGTGGTTGGCAGACCTGTCCTGGTGGCCTGTGTGGATGGCTACAGCGGTATGGTGTGCGGGTATTCCCTTCTGTGGGAAGGTGGTATGTATAGCATCAGGGAACTACTCTTGAATTGTATCTCTGCAAAAACAGAGTGGTGCAAGCAGTTTGGTATTCTGATAGAGGATAAGGATTGGGATTGCTCCGAACTTCCAGGCACATTGGTAACAGATATGGGTGGCGAATTTACATCCTATAACTTGGAGCAGATAGCAGACCTGGGATGCAAAATCATCAACCTCCCCGCTTTTCGTGCAGAGTTAAAAGGGCCTGTGGAGCAGATATTCAACCTTGCCCAAAACCTGTATAAGCCCTACCTCAAAGGCAAAGGCGTCATTGAGGCAGATTATCAAAAGCGAGGGGCCCACGATTACCGCAAAGATGCCTGTCTTACGATGGAGCAATTTGAGCAGATCATCATTCGGTGCATCCTCTACTACAACAATAAGCGAGTGATAGAGAATTTCCCCTACACTGAGGAAATGCTTGCCTCCCAGGTCCAGCCTCATGCAAGCGATATCTGGAACTTTGGGAAAGTCTCTGCCGGGGCAAATTTAATCAAGGTGTCCAAGGAGCAGTTGGTTTTGACTCTGCTTCCGAGGGCAGAGGGGAAATTTACAAGGGTAGGTTTGAAGGTGAACAGGCTGAGGTACAAGGCAGATGGGTATACGGAACAATTCTTGAAGGGTGGTCCTGCCCTGGTTGCCTACAATCCCGATGATGTATCCTGTGTATGGCTGATTGAGAATGGGGAGTACATCCAATTCGATTTGATAGAAAATCGGTTTTTGGATATGCCCTTATCCAAGGTGGAGGACATTCAGCAGAGGCAGAAAGCCATTGTGAAAGCCTGTGAGGAAGATACCACAAGAGCAAGGGTGGAACTGGCCCAGCATATAGAGGCAATCACCGCTCAGGCCCAATACCATTCGGATGTGAATATGAAGGGTATCCGAGCATCCAGACAGAGGCAGAGGAACAGGAGGCACAAGGATTTGATGCAGGAGGTACAACATGGCTAACTATGCGGAGAAGTTGCCCAAGATGCTTTTTGGCGAGGAATTGAAGGAGGCCCTTACCTGTCTGCCTGAGTATGATGCCAGTATCCGAGAGGCAGACCCAGGCACAAGACTTCTGAGGCTCACCGATCTCTATAAGGTGTTCCTTCCCGGAACGATGGCAAGCGAGATTTACCACAAGTTGTATATGATGACCTCCATGAGTCTCAGCCAAAAGGGTACTGTTGCCTCTGTCCGTCAACTCAATGCAAACCACAAGTGGATGAATGGCGGGGAGTTCCATGGGGTTGCCACTGGCGCTACCTCTGCGACTGTAATCGGGGCAAGTGGGATTGGGAAAAGCACCTGTATTCGCAAGGCTATGGATATGCTGGGCGGTATCATTGAGATTGAACAGCCCTACCGAAAGATTATCCCTGTTCTCATGGTCAGCACGCCTTTTGACTGCAATTACAAGGGCTTGCTCTGTCAGGTGTTAATGGCGATTGATGAAGCACTGGATACCAATTACTACGAAAAAAGCCAAAAATCCACCATGAATGCACAGCAGATATTGGGAATGGTTTCCCAGGTGTGTCACCAGTTTGTGGGCACCCTTATCATAGACGAGATACAATTCATCGTTCAGCATAAGGCGGGGCAACAACTTTATCGGATGATTTTGCAGTTGATAAATACCTCCTGCAACATCCTCCTGGTTGGGACTAATGAATGCTTACCCTTCTTCACCCAAGATCAGAATGCGTTCCAGATGGCGAGGCGAAGCGTAGGCTTGCAGTATGAGGCTCTTGATTATGGGGAAGAGTTCAAAAACCTCTGTGGTGTGCTGTTTTCCTACCAGTATGTAAGGAATGAAGCAAGCCTCACCGATAGGCTTATGTTTTGGATGTATGAACACACAGGTGGCAATCCGAGTACCCTTGTATCCCTCATTCACGATGCCCAGGAGATTGCCATATTGGAGGGCACAGAGGTTTTGGGGCTGGATACGCTCACCAAGGCATACAACAGCAGATTGCAGATGTTGCATGGGTATATCAATCCTGGTATCACAAAGAAAGCCAAGGCAGGAACAGTCAGAAGCAAACCCTCTCTTCCCAAAGAACTTGCTGAGGAATGCCCCGCTATGGAAGCAACTCCTTATAAAGAAAGCGCCTCTGTCTCTGCCTCTTCTGAGGGATATACCCCAATAGCAGAAATCGTTGACAAGGCAAAGAGGACAAACCTCAATATTGTAGCCTTGATGAAAGAACACTTCCCTGTGGTGGAGGTTGCGGTATGATTTGCTAGCTTCGCTTCTCTGTAACGGCCTTGGGGTGAGTTGGAATAATATCAGCCACAGTACTCCTCCTTTCATCGTGGCTGAAGAAGAACCCACAGTATCCTTACATAAATACTTGTACAATTCTTCTCCATAAAAGTCAACAAAACATGACGTTCGATTCTAAATTTTCTCCCCATCATCCGGCCCACTTCCTGCGCTCTCGCTTTAGACCGCGTATTTTCAGGCCGCGCTGTGCGCTGATTGTGCGGTGGGTGCGCCAATGCACACTATCCGCCGCTCCTGTATGACTGCCGGGACAGGGTATGGGCTTTTGCCTTTTGTCAAGGTGCGGAAGCTGATTGAGCTTCTGCCTATATAAATAGGGAAAGGTTTCCAATTTTTTAAGGTTGAGAAAAAATTTCTAAAAAATTTTCGCGTCACAAAATATTGTATATTTGAGTTGACAGACACTAAATATTGTGGTAACATTCTTTTGTAATTGATTCTATGTGCGTTTCCTCCCCTTGTGGGAGGGCAGGCCGGCCTTACCGGCTTGGGGGCGATAGGTTTCGCATTGCACACGTTGCGGGAATCGCTGGCCCTGTTGGAAAAACAGCAGAGATGATCTATGAGGCGTTTTCCGGGTTTGTTTGTATCGTCAGCGGGAGAAGTCTGCCCATTTGCGGCGGCATCCGCCGGCGATTTTGTTTTCTATATGGGGGAGATACTCCCCGGCGCGTAAAGCGGGAATGATTGAAGCCCACCCATAGAGGGGGCGGAGCCGGCAATGCCGGTCGTTCAGTCATTCCCGCTTTTTTGTTTGCCCAAACGCCGAAAGGCTTTGAGGATATATCAAAAATGAAAGGAGACTGGACATGAAGTATCACGCAGTATGGAAGCCAGGAGGCCGCCCGCGCCGCGGGATGGGCTCCATGAAGCCGGGCCGGAGGCAGCTCCAGGCCCTCAAGCCCAGGGGAACTATCCCAGGAAAGGGGGCAGAGAGCCATGGCGGAACCGCAAGGAAAGCTGCCTAATGTGCTCACCCCCACCGCAGACCTGCCCCGGGAGAAATGGCTGGCATACCGCCGTCAGGGCATCGGCGGCAGCGACGCAGCCGCCGTACTGGGCATCTCGCCCTTCCGCACAGGGGTGGATCTCTACTACGACAAGCTGGGCCAGCCGGTGGAGGATGATGAACAGAACTGGGTGGCCAAGGAGGTGGGCACTCTCCTGGAGGATCTGGTAGCCCGCATTTTTGCGAAAAAGACCGGCCTGGAGGTCTGTCCCATGCCGGTCATGTTCCAGCACGCGGATCATCCCTGGATGCTGGCCGATGTGGATCGTTTGGTAAAACTGCCGGACGGAAATACCGCCGTCCTGGAGTGCAAGGCCACCAACTACAACGCCCGGGACAAGTGGGAGTACGACGGCAAACCCATCGTGCCGCAGTATTACGAAGCCCAGGGGCGGCACTACATGGCCGTCATGAACCTGAACCGGGTGTACTTCTGCTGCCTCTACGGCAACAGCGAGGACGACGTGGTCATCCGCAGCATCGACCGGGATTTGAAGTACGAGGCGGAGCTGATCGCCCTGGAGGAGCATTTCTGGGTAAATCATGTCAAAGCCAAGGTTCCGCCGCCCTACATCGAGGATGACGGTGCGTTGATTTTGGAGAGCCTGCGCCGCTGTCTGGGCCCGTCCTATAAAGATATGCCCCCGGCTGCTTTCACTGAGGCCCAATCCGAGAACGTACGGCGGTATGTGGAGCTCCGGGATCAGAAGGGCGCTCTCAGCGCCGACGTGAAAAAGCTGGAAGGTGAGTTGGAACGGCTGAAAGCGTCCATCGTGGCCGACATGGCCGGGAGCTGGTCTGCCTCCTACGAGGATAAAACGCTGACGGCGCTGCTGGCCCTGCTGACCCTCTCCCCCGCCCATCGGGAGCATCTGCGCACCAAGCGGGGGCTGACGGACGGGGAGATCGCCCGGTTTGGGTTCAAGAGCACGCCCCCAGCGTACCAGTGCCGCACCATCGCCGCCCAGCTCATGAAGCAGGGCTGCACCGTGGAGGGTATACCCGGTTTCTATCTGGACGGCGGCGGCAGGTGGCGGGCGAAGTTCCACCAGCGCACCTCCGGCATCGTCATCCCCCTCCGGGGTGTGGACGGTCTGCTCCAGGGCCTGCAGATCCGGCTGGATCATCCCATCAAAAAGGAGGGCGACCCGCCGGAGAAGTCCGGGATCAAATACCTCCCTTTCACGTCCAGCGGCAAGCCCATGGGGGTCACGTCGGGGAATCCCATCCACTTTGCGGGCGATCCCAGCGCCCGGGTGGTCTATGTCACCGAGGGGGCGCTGAAGGCCGACATTGCCCACGCCCTCACCGGCCGTACCTTTGCCGCCACGGTGGGAGTGAACAACACCATGGGCCTGGACGAACTGTTCGCCTTTCTGCGCCGCAACGGCACGGAGGAGATCGTCGAGGCCGAGGACATGGACAAGTATTGTAATCCCAACGTCAGCCGGGGGGCCTCTAAGGTTCACCAGCTGGCGGTGAAGAACGGTTTGCAGTGCCGGCGGCTGGTGTGGAACCCCAACTACAAGGGGATCGACGACTGGCTGCTGGCGCTGCGCCGGAAGGAAATGAAGAAAAAGGAGCGAGAACACATGAATTTCAAGGAGATGTACCTCAACGGGATGTGCCCCTTCGGTTACATCGACAGCTGCGCCGACCAGTGGCGGAACAAGCCGGACATCGGAGTGAGCGCGGAGGAGTTTCTGGGCTTGACCTATGAGGAGTACCAGATGTACCTGCAAACGGAGCCTGGGGCCTCACTCAAAGAGTGCCTGGACGGTCAGCGGAGCACCCAGCGGTTCCGGGTGTACCAGTTGGATATCAAGGGCATTGAACTCTATCCCTTTGCCTTCCGCGGCATAGAGTTCATGCACAAGGCCGGCTACGGAAGTCTTTATCCCTGACAGTGACACAAGTGATATCTGGCACATCATTTCTAAAGATATTTAGGACAGCCTGAGAAGCGGTGCTGTCCCGCTGGAAGGGAGATGTAAAATGAGCGAAATCAAAGATAAGATTGCCAAGCTGCTGGCGCTGGCCGAAAGCCCCAACGAGAAGGAGGCCCAGGAGGCGCTTTTGAAAGCACGGGCGCTGATGGCAAAGCACAAGCTCCGGCCGGAGGAGTGCCGGGAAAAGCAGTCCATCAGGGTGGTCAAGCAGCCTGTCGGCGTAGAGTGTACCCAGATGACAGATACCTGGGTGCCCGAACTGGCCGTCATCGTTGGAGAACGGTACTGCTGTAAGGCATATCGCCGACACGTCAAGGGTGCCAAAAAGGTGACGATGGGTTTTATCGGTCTGGAGGACGATTTTGAAGTCTGCCGAAGGGTCTACCTGTATGCCTGCCAATGTGTCAAGGCCCGGTGTGAAGATATCCGGGCCGCGGAGCCACAGAGCTTCGGGAGATGTGCAACGCCTTTGGCTGGGGCTTTTGCAGCGGTCTGGAAGATGCTTTCCGGCAGCAGCAACAGGAACACCAGGAATGGGGCCTTGTCCTGGCTGTGCCCCAGGCCGTGAAGGACGTCGTTGGCCGCATGGGGGCACCCAGCACATATGGGACGGCAAACACCAGCGGCTGGCGCGCGAAATATGCCTGCGCCGGTTATGCGGAGGGAGAAAAATTTGTCCCCGGACAGCAGCTGGAGCCGGGAAACGAAAAATGGAACATAGAAGGAGAATCTGATATGGAACAGGAAAACATGAGACGTTTGCGGAAATTGACCGGCCTGCTAAACCAGTACCGCAGGGAGTATTACGACCTGAACGCCCCCACGGTGGACGACGGGGAGTACGACCGACTGTTTGACGAGCTGGCCGGATTGGAGAAGTCCCTGGGTATCCAGATGGGCAACTCCCCCACCCAGACCGTGGGCTGGCCCGCCAGGGAGGAGCTGGCCAAGGTCGCCCACACCATCCCCCTGCTGTCGCTGGACAAGACCAAGCAAACGGATGAACTGTGTGCCTTCATCGGCGACCAGCCTGTTATGCTGATGCTCAAGCTGGACGGGCTCACCATCAAGGTGACCTATGAGCAGGGCGTCATTTTGGAGGCGGCCTCCCGGGGCAACGGCGACGAGGGGGAAAATGTCACCCACAATGTCCGGGGGATATCCGGCATCCCGTCCCGAATCCCATACAAGGGACGCCTGGTGGTGACGGGCGAAGCGTTTATCCGGCCCAGCGATTTTGAGATGCTGCAGGACACCCTGGTGGACAGCAATGGCCAGCCCTACAAAAACGGACGCAATCTGGCCGCCGGGTCTGTCCGGCTGCTGAAATCCGAGGACTGCCGGGAGCGCCGGGTGACCTTCATGCCCTTCAGCGTGCTGGAGGGGTTCGACGAGCTGCCCGCCAAGTCGGAGCGGCTGAAGCGGCTGCGGGGGCTGGGCTTCCATCCCTGCTATTATCTGCTTTCCAAACACAGCCCCTCCCCCCAAGGGATGGAGGCCGGCATCCAGAAGCTCCGGGACTATGCCCGGGACAATGATATCCCCATCGACGGCATCGTGGCCACCTATAATGATGTGGCCTTTGCCAAGAGTTGCGGGCGCACCGGGCACCACTACAAGGACGGGTTGGCGTTCAAGTTTCCCGACGAGTGGTTTGAAACCAGGCTGACCGGCATTGAGTGGAACCCCACCCGCACCGGGGTAATTGCCCCGGTGGCGATCCTGCGTCCCGTCCAGATCGACGGCGCCACCGTGTCCCGGGCCAGCTTACATAACCTGTCCTTCATTGAGGCGCTGGAGCTGATGCCGGGAAACCGGGTGCTGGTGTCCAAACGGAACATGATCATCCCCCACATCGAGGAAAACCTTGACCGGGGCGGTTTTGATATGGGGCGGGTGACCCTGCCCTACTGTCCCTGCTGCCACCGGCCGACCCGCATCCAGGAGGAGAACGGCGTGAAGCGGCTGTTCTGCGACAACCCGGACTGCACCACCCGCCGTCTGCGGCAGTTCGTCCACTTCGCCGGAAAGAAGGCCATGAACATTGAGGGGTTGTCCGAGGGCACCCTGGAAAAGCTCATAGGCTGGGATCTGATCCACAACTATTGGGACATCTACGAATTGGACGAGCACAGGGCCGAGGTCATGGAGATCGATGGCTTTGGGGAGAAGTCCTGGGAAAACCTTTGGGACGCCATCCAGCGCAGCCGGGACACCACCTTTGAGCGGTATCTCATCGCCATGGACATCCCGCTGATCGGCCGCACCGCCAGCAAGGCCCTGGCCCAGCGGTTTCACAGCAGCCTGGATGAGTTTGAGAGCGCGGTGATCCACCAGTTCGACTTCACCCAGCTTCCTGACTTTGGAGAGACGCTACACCAAAACATTTATCTGTGGTTCCAGAACGAAGACAACTGGTATTTCTGGAGCGAGCTTCGCAACCATGTGCGCATCGCGGCCCATGTTACACAGGAAGCTCCCACAGCTGGCGGCCCCTTTGTGGGTAAGACTATCGTGGTGACGGGCAAGGTGGAGCCGTACACTCGTGACGGCATCAACGCCGAGATCGAATCGCTGGGCGGCCACGCGGGCAGCTCGGTGAGCAAGAAAACGGACTACCTGGTTTGCGGTGAGAACGCCGGGAGCAAGCTGGCCAAGGCCAGGGAGCTGGGTGTGACGGTGCTGACGCCGGCCCAGTTCTTCCAGATGGCCGGGAAATAACAATGAGGGGGAGTGCTGGGTGGCTCTCCTCCTCAACCGTATTATGAGGTGACCAAGATGAAAAAAGAATTTCGAGTAAACACCATTCGCCCAAACAGGCCGGAAGGTCTTGTATTGCTGCTGAGCGCGGCGTCTTTGGACAGAGCTGTAAAAATACTGCGATATTCCACTGAATTTCAGCTGCCGACAGCCCAGTATTACGTCTATGAGACAGGCAATTATGCGAATGGTATATCTATCGCACTGACGCCTGCGTTTGTATGCTATCTCCAAATTTCCCAAGGAGAGGCAGAAATTGTAAACGGCTACCTCCAAGCGAAAACTGCAGAACAGTTTCAGAGTGAAAATGACACCATATCCCATACCGTAGTGTTTCCAGATGGAAAACAAATGGACATCAAATGCTGCGGTGCACAAGCGGAATGCTCCTGGACAGAGGCTGTCCTGTTCGATGAAAACGGCTGTGAACTCTGTTGCAGCGAGGCTTCTGACCATTATGACGGTATATGGGAGCTGGAGTATAAAGACCGACGTTATGTTGTCATCGTCCGCATTTGTGGATAATTTGCGATTGGCCAAAATTGATATGAACCCTTATCAAATTTTCTGAGGAGGCTAACTAAATATGCCGAGTAAAAGAACTATGGTAATCGCCACAGCCGGGGAATGCTGCATCGACTTTAGAACCATCAATTGGAGGCACAAGTCCTCCCGGCGGTTCCTTATCGTGCGTGAACATCTGGAAAACTTGAAGGATGAGCAGACAGAGATCGTGTCTGACAGTCATTCTTTTGCGGCACTCCGCCGCAGTGAAGCCACCGGGCTGCTGACCATCAATTTCACCTGGCTGAACGGAAGTTGCAACGGCGAGGTGAGCGGTTGGGAGGAATCCGTTGTGATCCCCTATGCTCCGCTACTTGCCTTCATGTGGGAAAGCACCCTGGAAGGTGGGCCGAAAACATGGAAGCATCTCTCCGTTTGCTCCACATCCCGGCCCAGGCTCGTGTTCCACGACCAGAAAAGGCTGCGGGAATGTGTGGCGAACAAAACCGTTAGGAGAAAGCTGGCCCGAGCGCTGCGGGACAACTTCTGCTTCCCCTGTGTGGAGCAGATCGACTTCTATCATGATTTTGTGCCGTATTCATTTTTCTTCCGGGAGGTTCGCAACGGCCGCGATGGCATATGCGGCGGGCTGATTTTTCACAACTACCACGACAATTTGAAAAAAGCGAACTACTCAGTCCACACATGAGGATACATGAAGCCCGTATGCTCCGAAGGGAGCACACGGGCTGTTCCTGCTTATTGGATTGCGTCCTTCAGTGCCTTGCCGGGCTTAAACACTGGCAGCTTGGCGGCGGGGATTTCCACCGGCTCGTTCGTCCTGGGGTTGCGGCCGGTGCGGGCGGCGCGCTTCTTTGCCTCAAAAGAGCCAAAGCCCACCAACTGCACCTTGTCCTCCGCCTTCAGCGCGGCGGTCACCGCTTCAGTCAGGGCGCCCAGCGCGGCCTCGCAGTCCTTTTTAGACAGGCCGGACTTGTCGGCCATGGCCGACACCAATTCCATCTTGTTCATGTAGAAAACTTCCTCTCTCGTAAAATTACCGGGCTATTGTATACCCTTTTGGCCGGAAACGCAAGACAATGCTCCACGCATAGCCAATTTTTATCAGAAATTCGGTAAAAGCTGTTGAACTGTACGTATTCCAACTGTATAAGAACAGTATAAAGGAGGCAGATCGCCATGTTAATCGCAGTTGACCATGGGAATAAATTGACCAAAGTTGTAAATCATCCGCCCTTCACTTCTGGACTTCAAGAGAGCGACAGCCCGCCCTTTGGCGGGGAGACCTTGAAGTATCGGGGGAAATACTACACCCTGTCTGAAAAGCGAATCCCCTACCACCGGGACAAAACAGAGGATGAAAGGTTCTTTGTCCTCACGCTGTTCGCCATCGCCTATGAGATCCAAGCGGCAAAGGCGTACTCTCCGAATATTATGCGGGTGCAGCTGGCGGTGGGTTTGCCTCCCGCCCACTACGGGGCCCAGCACAAAGCTTTTACCGCCTATTTCACCGGGCGGGGGGCTGTGCAGTTCGAGTTCCAGGGCAAACCCTACTCCATTTTCATTGAAAAAGTCATGTGCTTCCCCCAGGCTTACGCCGCCGCTGTCACCATGCTCCAGGCCCTGCGGGACAAGCCCAAGGCCCTCATCATCGACCAAGGCGGTATGACCACCGACCTGCTGCTGATGAAAGACGGCGCGGGCGACCTGTCCGTGTGCGAATCCCTGGAACATGGGGTCATCACCCTGTATAACCAGGTGAAGTCCAGGGTGAATGCAGAGCTGGACGTATTACTGGAGGAGTCGGAGATCGATGCCATCCTCTTGGGCAGGAAGGAACACGTTTCGCCCCAGGTGGCCGGTATGGTAGAGCGTCAGGCCCAGGCTTTTGTCAACGACCTGTTCAGCACCCTGCGGGAGCGGGGGCTGGAGCTGAGATCCGGCATGGTGGTGTTCCTGGGCGGCGGATCGATCCTTTTGCGCCGGCAGATCGAGGTGTCGGGTAAGGTGGCCCATCCCCTGTTCGTGGACGATATCCGGGCTAACGCCAAGGGATTCGAGCTGCTGTACCGTCTGGCCCAGGAGGGCAGGTGACAGGGATGGATGGCAAAAAAGACCCAGGCAAGTTCACAATGTCATGAGCTTAAGTTCAAACAAACCCTAATGCAAAAATTCCCGTCTGTGCAAACAGGCGGGAATTTTTTCGTAAAGTTATAGGATAGCTCTTGCAATTCTGCGCGGTATCGGGTAAAATCGACAATGGAAACATAAATAGCGGCGGGGCATGGCGGGTTGCCGCCCACCATACCCCGATGAAGAGTGTCGCAGCACTCAACACCACAGTCATAGACTGTACCGTACTGCCCATTATACCGTCCATTCCTCTTTTTTTCAAGGGGGAATAGGTAGAATGGGCTTCGGTGTTTCGCTCTGGTTGAAGAATCAGGCGGTGTTGAGTTATACGCTCAACACCGCTTTTTGTGTTTCCGACAAGGCCCGGCGCGGGGGATGTTCCCCGCCGTCGGGAACCTTGTTGGAAATTTTTTGAAGGGGAAGCGAATATGAAAAAAAGATTGTTTTCTTTGGCGCTGGCACTGGCATTGTGCATGGGTCTGGCTGTCTCCGCGTCTGCGGCGGAGGGCGGGTCACAAAATTTAAGCGATTCCTACGAGGTGTTCGAGCAGAGAGTTTCCGGAGATTCGTCTATGGTCGGGCTGCTTCAGTACGATTATGGTCTGAAAGATAAGGCGGGAAATATAGTGATCCCAGCCAAGTATACCGATATGTTTTTGTTCAAAAATATGATATTTGTGGGCTTGGGAGAGCACCGCGCGGTAGGGCCAGTTAATGTTAAATGGGGTGTCATCGACATAAAGCAAAATGTCATTGTGCCTCTTGAGTACGATAGCATCGGGCCGCTGGGGGCTACCTATAATAGAGACACCCATGTATATGATCCAAATGGCTTTATCGGCCGCTACTCGATCAGAAAAAATGGCCTTGTGGGTGTGGCATCAGAAGATTTCTCTGTTTTGATCAAGCCTACCTATCGCTATATCGAATATGATAAGCTGGGATACTTTAAGTTTTCCAATACCGACAAACCCTATGATGATAACTTGACCACACTGTATGATACCTCTGGAAGACAGCTTCTTCCAATGGAGTATCAGGCGATCAAATGCCTTGGCGATAATCTGTTTGCTGTAAAGAAAAACAATTTATGGGGTGTTGTCAACCATCAGAATCAGGCTGTTGTTCCATTGGTATATCAAGATTTTATCGGCCGTTATAAAAGCAGCTTCATTATGATGGATTACCGGGAGAAGTATAAAAATATCTCCCATGAGGGCGAACCTCCATTGTGGCAAAATGGAGAACATTGGCAGTACGCTGGAATCATAGGTGTTGGTGGAAAGGTACTTCTTGATTTTGAGGATTATGAGAAAATTTCAGTGGACAATGCGGGTTGCTTTACCTGTTCCAGGTGGACAGGGGGATATGAAGTGAAGTTCTATATGAACGATGTGCCACAGTATGGCAATGAGTACACCTATGAATACATCAACTACACAGATCTGGATGTCACCACCGACGTGTCGGATCTTACCAGCCCGTTTGCGGATGTAGGGTTTACAGACTACTTCGCCGAGCCGGTGAAATGGGCGGTTTCCAAGGGCATCACCACGGGCACCAGCGGCACCAAATTCTCTCCCGAGGAGAAGTGCACCCATATCCAGATTCTGACGTTCCTATACCGCGCTGTCGAGCAGATTAAGGCGCCCAGCGCGGCGGACATGGACAAGGCCGTGGCCTGGGCTCAGGAAAAGGGTATGCTTGCCCCGGACTTCAATCGCAGCAAATCCTGCACCCGGTCGGAGGCTGTCTACTACATCTGGCAAGCCATGGGTAGGCAGGACGCCCCGGCCAGTAGTTTCACCGATGTGCCAGCCGGGGCCAGTTACTCCAAGGCGGTGGCCTGGGCGGTGGCTAACGGTGTAACCAACGGCACCGGGGGCGGCAGGTTCAGCCCCAATGACACCTGCACCCGGGGGCAAATTGTCACCTTCCTGCACCGGGCCATGGGCTGATTGCAAAAATCTCAACTTGTCTATGTAACGCTCAAAAATTCGGGGAAACGCGTGGAATAGGGCGAAAACGGAAAAAATTTCAACTTGTCCCCGCAATGCCTTAAAAATCAGGAGAACAGGGCAAAATATCAAAAAGCGGCAAATTTCAACTTGTCCATGGATCGTAGAAGAAATCCGAGAAAACCTCTATTTTCTGTGAAACTGCTTGAAATCGGGCAAGGAATCACTTGAAGCTGAGAATAATAATTTGGTTATCCTATTTCCTATATGGTTATCCGCCGAATGCAAAACCGCCACACCATCTTTTTAGGAAAATATTCCATTTTCCACCGGGCCGAAACAAATTTGAATCAGTCTGTAGGCTTGTTGGTAATTCGGCGGGAACGTTACTTTAGGCCGATTTTCCAACCGGGGCAAAACTTTGATACAGTCCAATGACTTGTTGAAAAAATTTGTATACGCTTGCTCTCAAACCGGGTTTCAGCCCTGTGATAAGAGGGGCCACAAATATTTTTTGAAAATCGGGCAGTTCAAAGCCGATTTTCCGGCAAAAATTTTTTAACAAATGGGGCAGGGGCCGAATGAAAGACGCGGCCCCGCCCTTTTTGCGTCAAGATGGGATTCTGTAAGGAAATCCGGGGAAGGTTTTGGCTTTCAAATTCCGTTCGTCGGCGCGGCGCGGGCGGACAGGCTGGACATACCGCTTGATGTCCCGCACCAGCTTTTCGCCGCTGAAATCAGGGTCGCGGAAAAACT
>ERZ808037.1265-NODE-1265-length-17266-cov-11.766246_pt1 | contig 17266 bp, 19 predicted proteins | sample MGYA00380190_ERZ808037 | MGnify/ENA primary metagenome ERZ808037 (study PRJEB31490, sample SAMN06133399) | mouse gut metagenome | isolation source: J9 | host: mice | place: China: Chengdu | collected 2015-05 ... | reverse complement strand
ATCAACGTCCGCTACCAGGGCGAGGGATATATGCTGAAGTTTCCCCCTGTTCCCACCCGGAGCAAAACCATCAGCTATACCAACAGCTGTATCAGCGAATACCTGTGCTGCCATATTTTCGAGCTGCTTGGGATCAGGGCACAGGAAACCCTTTTAGGAACCTACACGGATCAGCGCGGCCGTGAAAAACTGGTGGTGGCTTGTAAGGATTTTACCGAGGGCGGAAAGCGGCTGATAGAGTTTGCCCAGTTGAAGAATACCTGTATCAACAGCTCCCAGAACGGTCATGGAACAGAACTGAGCTCCATCCTTCAGGCAATTGAGGAGCAGACGCTCATCCCGGCAGACCAGCTGAAGGCCCATTTCTGGGATATGTTTATTGTAGACGCGCTGCTGGGGAACTTTGACCGCCACAATGGAAACTGGGGCGTTTTGGTGGATGAGGAACGGCAAACGGCGGAAATTGCCCCGATTTACGACTGCGGATCCTGCCTGTACCCGCAGCTGGGGATTCAGGAAATGCGGGCCGTTTTGAATGACGAGTCCGAGATCAACAAGCGCATTTATGAATACCCCACTTCCGCGATTATGGATGGAGGGGCGAAAATTTCCTATCCCCGCTTCATCGCTTCACTCCAAAATGAGGACTGTAATCAGGCGATGGAGCGGATCTACGCGAGGATCGATATGGCGCGGATTGAAACGCTCATTCAGCAGACTCCGGGACTGTTGCCGATACAACGGGAGTTTTATGGGATCATGCTCCAGGCGCGAAAAGAGCAGATTCTGGACTGCGGGATGGAGCGGCTTCTGGAGGTCAGGGAACAGCAGCCTGATGGGCCGGTGTTTCATATGTGAGCCGGGTTCGGTGCGGGATGTGCTGTGGGCTTAGAAGGTGATGTGCCGCAACGCCGCTCTCATGATTGCGCCGTCCCAACTATAAAAGGAATTGGATCAGGTAATGCTTCAAACACCACCAGAAAGGCGGCGGGGAGCGTGGCTCACGCCAGCGACCATACCGTAGCGTGGAAAAGTTTCTGAAAGCCCTGCCAAAATTCGCGCTGACAGACAGGATGATCGAGACGCTCAGGCCAAGGCAAACCGGCGGGCAAGGTGCGGAGATGAACGCCCACCCGAAATTGGCTCTGGGCTGCCTGCGATCCCGCCCCGGATGACCCATGATATCGAATGGAGCACAAGATTTACAATGCCTATTTGAAGTGCGTGGATCCGGAAGGTGTATTTGCTTATTCGTAATCCAAAAAGTCAGAATACTTGCCTTAATCCAGTGCCGTATAGCGGAATATTTGCTTGCTTTTTCTGCCAACAGTATATATAATGTGGTTATAATCTGGTTCTACCAAATACAACTGTAGGGGTGCTGACCATGGACAAGGATACAACGGCTGCCACCGCCGTGGAGCCGGAGGCAAAAAAGAAGGCTGGCAGGAAGCCCATGACGACGGAAGAAAAGGCCGCTGCCGCAAAGGCCCGCGCCGAGAGCAAGGCCAAGGCAGACAATCTCAAACCCACAGTTATCGTGCAGTTTCAGGATACCGAAGTGAATCTGGACACGCTGGTGGAGGCGGCAAAGGCCGATTTCCATCAGGCCAAAAAGCGCACGCTCATCACCGGCCTGAAGCTATATGTCAAGCCGGAGGAGCACATGGCCTATTATGTGGTGAACGAGAAGTATAGTGGAAGCGTAGCCTATTGACGTGCCATGGCGGGGAACATCCTGTCGGTTTAGGTTTGTTGCGACCGATCCACGCTGATGTTCATGAAACGCTTGCACCGCAAGGCTTTCCGAAAAATAGTAGTTTCGTAGTGGTGAGCCAGAAAAGCTTTGCGATTCGTTTTGGATTGCAAGGCTTTTCTTTTGCTTTTCCATGTGTTTCACCTGAAATTGTGCGTTTCATCTCAGAGTAACCCTTATGCTGACCCTTATTGATTGCTGGCGATATTGTGTATGTAACGCTCCATTCTCTCCGAACTGTCCCGTTTCATTTGCTCAGTCACATGGCCATACACATCCAAAGTGAACGCCGCTGAGTAGTGGCCGAGATTTTCCTGGATCGTCTTGATATCATCCCCAGCCTGTATGGACAGAACAGCATAAGAGTGACGCAAATCATGAAAGCGCAGAGAAGGGACACCCAGTTGGGCAAAGATGCGCTTGAGATGGCGGTAAATCAGGTCATGCTTTAGGTGGCTGCCCAAGGGGTCGGTGAACACCAGGTTCTCACTGTTGTTCCAGGCTGGCCCGGCCATGAGCCGCAGTTCCATCTGATGGCGTCGCTGCTGGTGAAAGACATTCATCACAAATTGAGCGGGGATGATCCGACGGGGCTTGTTGTTCTTGGGTGTTGTAAACTGATAGCCGCCATATTTGCGGCCCAGGAATTGAAGCTGACGACGGATGGTAATAGCCCCTTGATCAAAGTCAATGTCCTCCCACTTTAGCCCTAAAAGCTCACTTTGCCGCACACCTGTAAACAGGTCTACCAGGTAAAGGTACTCAAATTCATGGCCCTTAATCGCCGTGAGAAATTGTCCTACCTGTTGATCCTTCAGCGGGGTGATCTCTGCCCTCGACCGCTTGGGGAGAATGGTTAAGCTGGCAGGGTTGACCTTCAGATAGCCGATTCGGACGGCCTGCTGCAAGGTGCTGTGGAGAACACCGTGGATATTTTTGACCGTTTTGGGGTTAAGGGGCTTGCCGTCAGTCTTTTTGTTTTCCAGATGGTTGATGAACCGCTGGACATGGACGGGAGTCAGTTCCCGAAGGGTTTTCTCGCCCAAGGCGGGCTTGATGTGATTTTTGATGGTGGCCTCATAGGATTTCCTGGTATGGGGCTTTGTGCTGCCGATGTACTCTGCGAGCCAGGTGTCCAGCCAATCGGAGAGGGGCATTTTGGGAGGCTCTATATGAGCCCCCGCGTCCAGTTTTGCGGTGATCTCCGTCAGCATTTCCCGAACTTCCTTTTGGCTCTTGCCGTAGATAGATTTCTGTTTTTGCTTTCCGGTAGTGGGATCAAAGCCGATGGTATACCGGGCTTCCCAGCGGCCGTCGGGCCGTTTGCGGATGGTTCCCGCACCCTGCGCGTTTTTCTTAGCTTTGCGCGGCATACTTCTCCTTTCCGGGTGTGAACCAGTCCTACCGTGATAGGTTATCTTTATTGTAACATACAGCGGCAGACAGGTCAAATTTTTGCTTGTTCTCGATCTTTTCGCTCTTTTACCCTTTTTCTTGTCATTTTGGAGTTATAGGCACCCCGGCACCGGGGAGAACAGTATTCCGCCCGCAAGTCCTCCGCGATGAAGAACGTTTGACAATGCTTGCATTGCCGGATGGCCTTGCCCTGGACAGACACCAGATGGGCATAGGCCAAATTAATGCAGGTCACTAAATCATACACCTGGGCTGTCAGCTTGGGTGTTTTTTGCTGGTCAAAATTCAAGGCCCATTCGGTGTTGCGGATTGGAAAATACTTGACATCAACTTCCTCTATAAAATGGAGATAGAATTTCAACAAAATCAGCGCCAGCGTACAGACGGGCATAGCTCCGCTCTTACTCCGTATACAAGCCCGCTGGATGAGCTCATAATGCAAAACATAGTTCATATCTACATCGGTGTCACTCCGAATCGCCATTGCCCGGTTCCCATACCGGGCGGGATAAGTAGTCAGGACGCTGGAACCAGGCTCCCAGGCTGGAAGGCCGTAGCGATATACGAAATCCAGGAGGATATCGACGAGCGGCCCGGCCTTCTTGGGATTGAGCGCAAAGAAATCGCCGCAGCGCCAGAAGGCCACGTCCTCAAGGGGCAGTATCTTTTTGGACAGGCAATAGTCCATAAAAGCGTCACCGTCGGCTACGGCGGCCCCGGCCCGTACCACGTCCAGCAGAAGGCCCTCGCTGTCCTCGAAGGGGTCATAGCGGCGGGGCGGGACATCGACCTCCGGTGTGATGAACAGCACCCCCTGTTCCGCGATAGCTCCATAGTTCCGAAACCTGGGGACGGCCCCGCGAAAATGGGCAAAGTTCAATTCAGGCATAATAACGGCCCTCTTTCGTCATAGATTTTAGGCGTACTATATCACGAATATATGTTAGCACAAATATAGCACGCTGTCAAAAATTATCCTGTCATATTGCGGCGAACGATTTGTATTGACCAGAATTAAAAAGTGATATAATATAGTTATATCATATCACTAAGCAAAATATAAAAAGAATTGTGTCAGGAGCATATGAAATTCTATCACGGAAAGGAGGGCAGAGACATGAAAACCGAATGCAAGCATTTTGACGAGCTTCCGGCCATGCTGACAGCGACGGAACTGGCCGGGGCGCTGGGCATTTCCAAAGCTGGGGCCTACACGTTAATCCACAGCAAGGGCTTTCCCACACTCCGAATCGGCAAGCGGCTCATGGTGCCGAAGGACAAGCTGACTGTGTGGATTGACCGCAACACGGGCGGCGCATAGGGCACGCGCCGATTTTAGCAAGCACTGGATTTGTATGGCACAAATCCAAAGGACGGCAGGGGCATACCCCTGCAACCCCACAACGGAAGGAGGGAACCAATGAGAAAAACCGTGAGGCTGACCATCCGCCTGTCCCCGGAAGATATGGCCCTTTTGAAGTCCCGCACCGCCAAAACCAGATTGTCCCAGTCCGGCTATCTGCGGATGTTGATACGGGACTATGTTCCAAATGCCTACCCGCCGGAGCTCTATTTTGAAGTGTTCCAAAAGCTGAACCGGGCCAGCGGCACAGTGGCCGACCCGGTGATCTACCGGGAACTGCTGGGCGCTTTGCACACGCTTCAGGAGGCCGTGACCGTCCCGGCAAGAATTGAGGATATCTGATGGCAACCACGGCGATTTGGAAAGTCAAGGGTAACTTAGGGCAGGTAGTGAACTACGCCGCCAACCCGGATAAGACCACGCTCACCACCGAGGATTTACAAGGACTGCGGGATGTGATGGATTACGCCACCCAGGACTACAAAACCGAAGAACAACGGTATGTCAGCGGCGTGAACTGCGTCCCGGAAATTGCCAGGGATCAAATGATGATGGTGAAGCGGCAGTTTGGCAAAGAGGGCGGTATTATCGCTTTTCACGGCTACCAGTCCTTTGCCCCTGGGGAGGTCACTCCGGAACAGGTCCACGAAATCGGCGTGGAACTGGCCCGGCGGCTATGGGGCGATAAATTTCAAGTGGTGGTTGCCACCCACCTGGACAGAGAACATATCCATAATCATTTTGTGTTGAACTCCGTTTCATTTGTGGATGGAAAGAAATACAACGATTGCAAAAGTACCTATGCCCTCATGCGGCAGACCTCAGACCAGCTTTGCCGGGAGCATGGGCTGTCCGGCATTGAAGCCCCGGAACAGGGCCGCACCATGAGCTATGATACCTGGGAAGCTGAGCATAAAGGGAAACCAACATGGTACGGTCAAATCCGTCGGGATGTGAATGCCTGTATTGCCCGTTCCTTCTTATTTGAGCACTTTCTGACAAATCTGAAAAAACAGGGTTATGCGGTCAAGACGGGAAAGTATCTCGCCGTCCGTCCACCGGGAAAACAGCGATTTGTCCGGCTGAAAACCCTGGGAGATGATTACACCGAAGAAGCGATCCGGGAGCGCATACGTGCCCATGAGCAACCGCCCCGCCGATCCGCACCCAGGACAGCGCCGAAGCATAGCTATAAAATCCAGCACAAGCCCAGAAAATTGACAGGTTTCCGGGCGCTGTACTTCCACTACCTCTATCTGCTGGGCAAGCTGAAAAAGCCGAAGGCCTCGCCCCGGCGCAAACGTTACATGACGGATGAGGTCATCAAATTTGACCGCTATGTGGAACAGGGCAAGCTGCTGACGAAATACCGCATTGACACCTGGGAGCAGCTTTCTATACTGGAAGAAGCGGTACAAAGCGAACTTGACGCCCTTTGCAGCCAGCGGAAAGGGCTTTACACCGCCAGAAGAAAAAATCCCGCTGAAACAGACCTCTCCCCCGTCATCCTATCTATCAATCAATCCATCAAAATCCTGCGGCGGGAGTTGAAGGTGTGCGGGCGGATCAAGGCTGACGGCCCCGCCATCCGCCAAAAGCTCCTGGAGCCTCTGCCCACCCCGCCGAAGGTAAAAACGCCCCAGAAACAGCGCCCCCGGAAATGGCAACGCTGACCAGCGTTTGCCCCCGCGGGAGCTACTCCACCGCCCAGACCCGGTCAAGGCCCGGCCCGCCCCCGTAGGGGGCGGGCCGGGCCTTGACCGGGTCTGTTCGGCGGAGTGGGGGTGGGTAAGGGCAAACGCTGGGAGTGCCGGGCTGTGCCCGGCACTCCTCATCTTGGGAGGCGGCTCCACGTCGGCAGGGCCGCCGTTTTTTGTGTCTCATCGTGAGATTTATTTTGTCGAAACTTGCCTTGATTTGAGGTTTATTCTTATCTATTACTATTAACCCTTTAACAAATATGGAACGGATAATTTCGTAAATCGGTTAGCGCTATTCCAAATTTCTTAAATGCAAGTTGTTTATTGCTGCATCAATAATACTGCTTTTGTACTTTTCAATAACCTCTAACACAAAATCACAGGCACTATTTAACTCGTCTATGTGAATTGTCCGACGTTCACCGTGTGCAACAGCATGCCGAGGTTTAAGTAACTCACTGTTAATAAAGGGCTCACGCAATTGAAACAATTCTTCATAGCTTATCCCTAATACTTTTGATATTTCAGCCAAAACGTCTGGCGTGGGATTTCCTCCAGTAGACAGAGGCGGATCAGTTTCATCAATTTCCGGCATTAAATCATCTTCATTTAATTTAATATAAAACTGACTTTCAAGTAATTCGTCATATGCGCTTAAAATATCACTTACAACAGAGACTTTCACTTTTTGTGACGTAGGAATATTAAATAGCGTGTGTTTTTTCTTTCGTATGAGTATGGATGAAATTTCTACGCGTAACTCTTTCCCTCTGACACCTTGGCCTGCAACATATGCAATGTATGCGTTGGACGCAAATTTTATAGCACCCTCAAAGTGTGCACAGCAAAGAACGAATGAGGCTCTGAGTAAAACTTGTGGATTATCACTATTTTGGCAATATGCCCGAATATCGGCAATTTCCTTTTTCCTCCACTGAATGTCGGTATCAAGCTTTTCTATAAGCTGTTCAATTGAAGTTATCCTAATCGACATGGAAGATTTCCTCGCCAATTTGTATCAGGGCCTTAAAGCGATCTGTAGATCTTCTCGCTGCTGCTTGTGTATAATTAGGATGGGTGTGCATTTTAATAAGTTTAGCTTGAAAATCTTTTTCTGCAAGCGATTCGTAGAAGTCTATCTGCTTACTGATAGCTGGTGTCATGGCTTCAAAAGCACTAATGGTAGTTGCCCCCTCAAAAACTTCTTTTTCCTGATTGTAACGTTTAAATGAATCGCTTCCAAATCGTTTGTTTAAAAGTGCAAATGTGCGTTCAAATATACAAGTTTCTTCTGTGAGATTGAATGAAGGGTTTCTAATCAAAGAAATGATTGAGTTGTCCAAATGTTCATGCAAACTGCTTGGGAGTGATTCTGTACTACAATGTCTGGCAACAATAAATCGAATTACAAACTCTAAATCTTCCTGCTCACTTAAAGCACGCTCAGTTAGAGGAAGCGTAGCTCTAAAATTGATGTTTTGTGACATTTGTAATAATTTCTCATAAAATGATTTGTCTTCCATGATAATTAAACAAGTTCGCACTTCCTGAGGGGTAAGATGTGAACCACCAGAATTTAACCGCTGGAATAAATCGTATTTGGCGTTGGTATCACTGGTTGCTTTCAAAAGCTTGACATCAATTTTAGCTCGCTTAATTAGTAAACGTTGAGGAGAATCTAATTGATAAGTTTCCGGGTTATCATCCTCCCAAACAATTCCTTCCAAGGCAGGCAAAAACTTCGTTTTAAGAAGTTGAATCTTGGGCTGAATTTGTTCATCTTCATCGCGATATATTCCTGCAAATTGAAAGATGGTCGAAAGCCGTTGCTGACCATCAATAACATCCCAAATACCGTCTTTGCGATGGAATATGAATATCGGAGGCATAGGGATTCCTAAAAGAATTGATTCAATTAGGGCGGACTTTTGGCCGATTTCCCACCGAAATGATCGTTGGAACTCGGGATGAATATCAATTTCTTTTTCTTTATACATACTCATTAATTCGCCAATCGACATAGAATAGCTATCAGTAAAGATCTTGCGTGATGCTTGTTCAATCTGCTCCTGTAGAACATTCATATCGCGATCTCCTCTCTTTAATCTTTGTAATGTGTTCTACACTGTGCAATCACGATTTGTTTTGCCTCAGCCTTGTATACAACGCGGTTCATTTCGTCGATCCTCCGGCTCCACCAACCCTGATAGTTACCCTTTAACGGTTCTGGTTTTCCGATCCCATCAAAAGGACTGCGTTGAATGTCTTTGATAAGCGTATTGATCCGCCGTAAAGTTTTCCTGTCCTGAGTTTGCCAATAGAGATAATCTTCCCAGCCCTCGGGAAGAAAAAGCACATTAAGCATCCTCAGCCATCCTCTCCAACTCCTCTACGAATTTTTGGACGGGGGTGGATCGCCCAGACTCATAGTTCTCAATGGCCTGCCTCAATCTGGACTGGTTCGCGGGCGCGTAAAAAGGATCAATGTTTAAATCCAGAGGCAAACGCTGCTCCCGGACAATTGTTTTTGCAAACATGGTCATAGCCGTGGTCATATTCAAACCAAGTTCTTCCAATATGGCCTCGGTCTGCCGCTTTAACGTGTCGTCCATGCGAAAAGATACGGTTGCCATAGTAACACCTCCATTTAGCTCATTGTAATTCATCATATGCAGTTTGTCAATACTATGGATTGCACCCGCCGTAAATTTACTTGTCACAGTTTTCTTAATATTAAGGGGCACTACCTGCTATTTTTAATCAATCAGTTTAATTTACCTCAAATTGAGGTCGATTTTTGTCATGGTTTATCGTCTGTTTTTTTGGCAGCATCGTCACCCGTATCAGCCCGCGCCGTTCTCGTTTCTTTGCATACTCTACCAATTCATGGGAATTGCTGGCCGGGTGCCAGACGTAGGCAATCAAAAAATCACTGTGCTCCACCATGTAGCGATTTGCCCGGACAATAGCCAGTCTCTTTGGCACACGCTCCATCCCCGCGGGTAGAAAGAACCGTCAAAGCCTTTCGGTGTTTCGTCCGGCCGCTCTGCCGGGTGGTAGGGCCGCAGGTAAATCAAAGTTACATTGGGGTGCCGCACCTTTGCTTGCTTTACTGCCTGAGCGGCCAACCCATCGAACCTTCCATAGCGGCCCACAACAAATTCTGTCACGCTATACTCCAGTATATGCCACTCCACCTCCGCAATCAGCGCAGGCAGCAGACTGTCCTTTGCGTCCCGGTGGCCGATGAAAAAGCAGGTAGCCATCAAAACCTTTCCCCTCATGTACGATATATCCCATTATATCACCATTTCTGTATTTGGGATATATCCCGCACGATAAATCGCAAATAATATTACAATCATCCTATCAGGGAAGGGGTGGTTATGCGATGAATGCGAAGGAAGCGGTGGCTCGGCGTATCCAGGCGCTGTGTTTAGAGCGCAATATCGCGGTCAACGCCCTGGCTAATCTGTGCGGCGTAGCTCCGTCCACCATCTACAGTATGCTGAACAAGAAAAGCAAGAATCCGGGTGTCGTGTCCATTCAGAAGCTATGTGATGGGTTGGAAATCAGCGTGCGGGAGTTTTTTGACGATCCGCTGTTTGAAAATCTGGAGCCGATCATTAAATAACCGCCGCGTCTTATAGAAAGGCGTGGCGGTTACGCTATACTGTTTAGGCAAGAAATATTGAAAAAGTTGTCGTGTTGTGATATATTTCTATTAGCTATTTACAATATTGCGGAAGGGGAAGCGTATTATGGCAACGCCTCGGGTTTTTATTAGCTCAACTTACTATGATCTAAAGCACGTTCGGAATGATGTCTGTCATTTTATCACAAGTCTTGGCTATACTCCCGTCATGCATGACAGGGGTGGCGTTGCATATACACAGACTGAGCCTCTTGAAAGTAGTTGCTATAGCGAGCTTGCCACCTGCAACATCGTTGTGTGTATCATCGGCGATCATTTTGGTACACAATCTTCCAATAGTGATTTCTCTATTACAATGGAAGAATTACGTTCAGCGATTAGAGACAAGAAAAAAATCTATATCTTTATTGCAAAAGATGTTTACACGGAAAACAGAATATACTTGCAAAACCGAGAGTCTGGAGCCTTCAAACCAGCTTATGCTGATGATATCAGAATACATCAATTCATAGCTGAGCTATGCGAAACAGTAAAAAATAACCCCATTGAATCATTTGAAACGACAACTGACATTATAGAATCATTGAGAAGCCAATTTGCCGGGTTATTTCAAAGTTATTTAACACGCGAAGCTTCTTTGACCGAATCAAAAACTGCATACGATTTACAAGAAACCACTGAAAACTTTAAAGAACTATTAGTGCACTTTCAAAATGAGACCGAAAAAATGTTTGGGGCGTTTGAGGGCACTTATTTTACAACAAACAATACTCTTTATTATTTGCGATCACTGCTTGACCTAACAGAAACTGTTTTTATCGTTCACAACCACGCTGGGTTGGAAGAATTCTTAAAGCTTGCAGGCTTTGAACGTGATGAAAATAGCGAAACAGAAAACAATTTTATATATAGGAGGCGGCATAATGATGAGATGCAGACATTAACTCTTTCTACGGGCTTGTTTGATTTTAGCGATGATGATTGGAGAATCAAACGACTGCCAATGCCTGAGGTAAAAAAACGTATCAAATGGGAAATTCAAGATTTTGTACCGGATGATGACTTGCCTTTTTAACGTTGGGCAAAGCAAAGCACAGTAATTTTCCAATATATATCGGAAAATCACTGTGCTTTATTGTTAGCTACTGCTCAGTCAACCTCTGATACATCTTCATCAACTCCGCCACGCACTTACTTTCGGTCATGTCCTTAACGGAGAACCCATACGCCTGCATGACGGCCCTATCGTTCTGCTGGTGGGCCTTCCGCAGCTCCGGGGGCATGGCGATTTCGTCGTAGAGGGCGGCAAGGGAGCAATCCGGGTAAAGCGCCCGGGCATCCAGGATGGCCTGGGCGGTCTGCTCGATTTTGGCTTTCTGGGCATCGGTGGGCGTGGGCCAGGGGAAATTGTTGTAAACGATATCTTTGGAATAACGATACCGCATTTCCAGTCGTCCGCATACCGCCCGCATCCAGGCCATATGTACGTTAGAAGTTAAAACACCGAAATGATACAGTTCCGCATTTGGAATAATTTGAACCAGGTTAGATGCTATTGTTTCTTTACTCATAAACCCCATTGGAACATATCGACGCCGTTCAGATGAAACCGCTGGCACAATGATATAATCTGTATCCGGTTGAGCTATCTGGCAAAATAATGTTGGCGTTTCTGCAAATTTACGAGTTGCAGCAGCTTTGCTTGAAGCGCGAAATTCTTGTACAGCTTCGACACGTCGCATAACTTCTTTACATGAACACAACTCATTGGGATTAGCTCCTACCAACCAAAGACAATATCTCTTTTTGTTGTTTATAAATTCATCAGCTCCTAAATATAAGCGAATCCATTTCTTCGCCAATGGTTCATGCTTAATCAAATCGTCTTTTTCGTTTTCTGTGAGAACAAAACCTCCCCCATCGCGTGGCATACTTCCAAAAAACATTCTTGGGGCATCACACAAGGGTGTACTACGGTTTTCTATAAACACATCATCCGCATTCAATAAATAAGCATTAATATTTTGGACAATTTGAGGCCTATCCGTCGAATAAAGTATCTTTTCTTTATTATTGACTGCGGAACTAAAGCCAACAATTACACAATGGACATGGGCTTTTAGCTTTGCTTCACTGTCCCACCGAAAGGTTCTATGTGCAAAGTCAATATGGCTGCCTATTTCGAATAACGGCTTCCATACTGACGCTACAGATTGACCCTGACAAATAGAATTTGAATACCACGATTTTATGAGCGTCTATTGCTCACCGTTGGTTTTCAATAAAGTCCTCCGAAAGCCTTGAAAACAAAGGATTTTTCACAGTGAGTTCGCCCTATCCCTTTATTCGGTTTCACGCAAGTTTACCCTTGCCCCAACTGTCCATAAGGGCAAAAGCAAGGGCAAGAAAATCTCACAACAGGATATAACAGCGTGTGGCAATCGGAAAACTGTGACGTATGTGCGAATATATTATAGCGGAGGATTTCACTATGGACAAGTACATTTTTAACGAGGCCAACGGCCTATGGTATGAACTCATTGGCGACTACTATTTCCCCTATCTGACTATACCCGTTGAAGAAGAACAGTTGGTCGGCATGTGGGGTCAGCGGCACAAACGTTATCTTAAAGAATACCGCCCGGCCCTTTATAACGCTTTACTGTTGAGCGGCAAACTGAATGGCTATCTTGCCGATATTGACCAGCAGGCACAAGAACTGTTTGACAGCATAATCCAACAGATGACTCAATCTCAGGGCATTACCGAAACGCTGAAAGCTACCGACCAAATGGTGTGGGTTGGTAGTATGAACAACATCCGCAAAACTGTTGAAGAGATAGTGCATAAAGAGTTTGCGCCCGGATAAATGAAGTAAGGGAGGGGCACGCCCCTCCCTTATCCCACCTACACCGAAACCTTTTGCGAAATGAGCATGTCAAGTTTTTTTACAGCTTCCTGCTGGCATTGCTGAATCGTAAGATACTTTTTGGCAATGCTTTTCTGTGCTTCCAACGAAATATGCTTATCATGGTCAACGGGCACAGGAATCATAACGTCCTCAAGCATAGAAGGATACAACTTCGTAAACTCATCTTCTCCGTTATCTCCTCGCCGTCCTTTTGCCATTTCTCTGAAAATTGGCTCAAGTACAAATTTCATGTAATCAAAGTCTAAATCAGTACGATCATCTTTGGGAAGCAAAATTCCTCTATCTCCATTAATAGAAAATCTACCATCCAGAATAAGTATTGTACCAGCAAAGCCGTTTGTGGCCCAAGTCATATACCTCCCATCATAATCATAGGTGTCTAAATGTGTTAGTGGTGTCTGGCTCGATGCAGAAAATACTGGATATGGCCCAGGATGTATGTTCCCATACTTTTTTGTATACTTTGCAATTCCCTTACTCGTGTCAAATAGCAGTAAAAGTGGAACATAGCTAATAGGATACTCGGTATTATCAATAACCACGTTCGCGTTGAATAGTGATTGCCGAAGAGTAGAAATCTCCGCTTTCGTTTGTTCGACCGCCATATAGATGTTTGCTATTTGTTGTTGCTGAGATAGGTCAAACTCGTCATTCTCGTCAGCAGGAATCATGAGCTGAACTATTTTCAAATTGTGCCGGTTTGCCTTGTATGCGTGATTAAATCCGTACCTTTGTTTCATGTCATGCAGCAAAAAGTATAGATATCGTATGTCAATCTTCTTATCGACAATTCTGATGGCAATGCGATCCATGTTAATATAAAATGGCTTATCATGGAAAACAAAATTTCGCCCCGCAGAGCCATCGCCATTTGTAGCAAAACTTAATAGGGGATTTTTGCAATCTGCAAAGATTGGCGGTTTCTTTGGCAATTCTTCGATAAAAGCAACAGGTTCTTGCCTTGCTGTAAATACAGGAAGATCTAAAACATTGTGTGTATCAATATCATGAAGGGTCGCTTGATTCATTCCTATTCCAGAAGATACCAAATCAAAAACAGTTGAGTTAAGCAACGAAAGTTCACGATATTTTAGGCCTGTTTTTTTTTTATCAATTTCCAGCAAAGCTTCTTGTGCTGATAACAATGAGGACGATACATCTGCCATAAGTGATGCAAAATCAGTTATTGTCATATCAGGCAAGCTATCTTCAATATTCAAAATAATTCGTTCTTCTTTTGTCCACCAACGCTCAACACACCAATGGCTCCCATCATAAAAGTCATCAATGCCAACAATTTTGCACCGCATATCATCTGTTCTGAATTTTGCCTTTGCACCCTTAAACATATTAAACAGGTCAGATGCAACCGCTAAATCATTTTGATCAATGTCAAAACGATTAACATCCCTGGTTTCGCCAATTTCAGAACATAAGTAGGTAAAAACAGGAGAACTTTGCCGTTCAAGTGTGCTAATTCCATCAATTTTTACTGGCGTTTTTTTAGTTAGTGCAAGTATATAAGTCTTTTTATTTGTGGTAAAAAATGTGTTCAAGGGCAAAGAGATAACCGCATCAATAACACACTGCTCAAGAATGTAGTCACGTAGCCTTTTATCATTGCTCCGATTCATGATACCGTCAGGTACAACAACGAACGCCTTGCCCCCAGGTTTCAAAGCCCGAACAATCCATTCCATAAACAAGCCCTCAATGCCCATAGCATTGATAGCGTAATGCTTCTTCAGCTCAGTTTGCTTTCCGATTTCTTCCTTCAAATTGCTACTACCGCTCATTACATATGGAGGATTGGTCAGGATTAGGTCATACTTATCTGTTTCCGGCCTTGCTAATGTTCCCAGAATTGAGTTGGTCTGTAAAAGGAATGTATTATTGAACAATTTGGCAAATTCTTTTGTCAAATCTGGGTGTTCGCGAATCATACCCGAAAAATATATCAACATATTAGCTTTAGCTAATATAATTGTTTTTTGCTCTTCTTTATCAAACCCTTTATCAAATCCATGCAAAGCAATCTGGGGTTTCAATTTTCCATCTTCTACTAAGAAGAGCCGATGTAGATCATTACAAATTGGTTCGAGCAAAAATTTACCCACACCACAAGCCGGGTCACAGACCTCCATACCAGGCAATAAATCCACCATATTGACAATAGCGCGCACAACTTTTAAAGGGGTAAAATACTGCCCCCAATTTTTCTTGCTAATTGATTCCTTTAAGAAAGTTTCAAATAGCTTACTTTTAAAATCATAGTCAATGTTTTCCAGTGTCCCAAAATCATTAAAACGCTTCAGTATCCGATGGAATACAGCACCGTAACCCTCAACCGCTTTATCGTCTTTTGAAACAAATATTGTACCATTAATAATTGTGGTTTTATCCGCTTGATTCTGTGGGAATAGTTCTTTAATTTTTACACGAATCGTTTTGGCATAATGATCAAGAACTTCGTTCTCATTGTTTCCGGAATATCGACCCAACAAATCATAAAAAGAGTGTAGTCCTTTAAGCACACCTAAATCACTGAGATATTTAAATATAAAGATTTCAACAAATGTATATAGACAATTTTCTGGCGTCGCGCCAGATACTGACCATAAATCTTGCCAAACCCGCTCTGCTAAAGGGAGTGGATCAACCATCGCAGCTGCTTTGAGTTTGTCATTTGTTGCGTTGATAGAACTTCTAATTTTACTAATCAAAGCAATACATTCTGTACTATTTTTATCAAAATTAAGTGTAACCTTACTGCCATCCTCTTGCAAGATTTCATTTCCAGTAGACGGATTAACCCAAAATGACTTTTTTCCATCCGTGACAATATAGACCCTCGCCTGTAAAGCGCGAGCTGTTCCAAGTTCTTGAGCTATTGCTTTCGCTATTTGAGTTTTTGTACGAAGTTCTTGCGGCGTCTTATATTCAATGGCCGCAATGACTAATGGTTTTTTAACAATTAGAGCATCAGGCTTTTTACCTTCAAACTCTGCATAGTCGCGATTCGGGATGATTTTTGCATTTTTCAGTGCCTTAAGTGTGGTTGCGCCAATATTGTAAAAATTCCAATCCCCCATTTTCTCGGGAGCCTCTACCAAATTGCGCTGAATTAATTCTTCACTCATTGATAGCAACCCCTTTCTCTTTGTTAGTGTGTTCGGCCAGATATGCGTCTATATCTTCTTTTTTGATACGGAGAGAGCGTCCCCCAATTCGAGAAGCCACAAGCTTATTAGAAGCAATAAGTCTACGGACAGTCTTATCACAGACTTTAAGATATTGTGCTGTCTGTGCAACTGTATAAATTTCATCACCCATAACGCAATCCCTCCATTTTGTCAAGTATAACATGACTACTTTGCGGATTGCAATATGTGAATGAGAATTTTGTGGATTTTTTTGGACACAAATGGACATTGCGGGACACTGCCCATGCTTCCTCTATGTAGGCACCACATGGCCTAATGGCTGTGCGGTGCTTTTTCATCTGCCGTCAGTCCTTCGTGTAAGCGTCCACGATACGTACTTCCAGTTCCCGGTTCCGCTCCATTGCCCTGCGGAGTTCCGGCACTTCCAGCAGGCCCCTTGCGTTGGCGATGATGAGGATGCGATTGAGGCTGGCCCCCACCCTGCGGACTTCGTAGATCAGCTTCGGCACGTCAACGGAGGGGGCCTCCCGGATGGCAGCGCCGCTGATACACTGCCGGATGAACCGCTCACGGGAACCCCGTACTCTGCTGACCTTTTCGTTGAGGTCGGCAAGTTCCTCGTCAGACAGACGGATAATGATTTGGTTTGTTCTGCTTCGCATGGATTCTCCTTTCTCCGGGGTCATAGGGGCGGCAAGCCCCTGTCAAGCGGTATTGTGATAGCACAATACGTTGCTTGCTAAGACTGTACCACTTCCGCCCCGATGTATTTCGCAGGTGCGTCCCTGCCGCCCCGGCTGTTCTTTTCAGCCGGTGAATTTTGGGAGAACACGCTCAAAATACGTCACTCGACTTTGCGGACATCGCCCTCCCGAAGCAGGTTTCGCCCCTGGTTCACAGCCATGAACCGCTCCAGCGTGTCCCGCCGGATGATGGCCTTCCGGCCCACCTTCAGCACCGGCAGCTTGCCCCAGTCCACCAGCTTCCGCATGGTGTTACGCCCAATGCCCGTACACTCGGCGGCTTCCTCGATGGTCAGCCCCATTTTAACTGCGCTCATTCTGCACGCCCCTTTCTGTTGCACTTGTTTTGCAACCGCAACGTCGTTATTATACTTAAACCGCCGCTGTTTGTCAACTCATTTCAAGGCGTTTCAAAAAATATTTTTGAAAATATATGAAAGTGGGGTTGCAATTCAAGCCTGACTGTGTTATACTCACACTCGATAGGAGGTGAACTTCTTGGATAACGCAGAAATGCTCACTCCAAAAGAGGTCGGC
>ERZ808037.1263-NODE-1263-length-17313-cov-12.329949_pt1 | contig 17313 bp, 19 predicted proteins | sample MGYA00380190_ERZ808037 | MGnify/ENA primary metagenome ERZ808037 (study PRJEB31490, sample SAMN06133399) | mouse gut metagenome | isolation source: J9 | host: mice | place: China: Chengdu | collected 2015-05 ... | reverse complement strand
AAGAAACTTGCCGTCCGCGAAAATGTCGAAGGAAGCCCCGGCCAGCGATACGCCGGTGCGGGCGTCCTTTTTCACGATGATGATCCGCATCTCCCGGACGTTCTCGAAGGTGAGCAGGACGTCATTTTCGCCTGTCCACTCCACCGTTTCCACCCGGGAATCCTTCAGGTAGCCCTGCGGGGGGAATTCCTCTGTCACCCGGTAGCTGCCATAGGGCAGCTCCTCCCCAGAAAACGAGATCTGGCCGTCAAAGCCGGTGATGCCGGTGGTGACATAGCTGCCGTCAATCTGCACAAAACGGAACACCGCGCCCTGCAAGCTGCTCTTATTCTGGGCATCGATCTTCTTGATCGTGAAGCTTTTTTCAGCCTCATTGGGTACGGTGAGGTAGGTGGTCTGGCCCCCGGTCAGGGTGATGTTCTGGGGGGCGATGACCTGGCACCCGTCCGGGGCCTTGGTTTCCTCCAGGGTGAACTGCTCATCGGCGGGGAGATCTGTCCAGACCACCTGGCCGTCCCGGTCGCTGGTGCCGGTGAGGGTGGTGCCCTTGTTCCCCTTGAGCTCAAACTCCGCCCCCTCCAGCGGGCCGCCACCGGGGCCGGTTTTTACGATCTGGAGGCTGGCTTTGTCCGGGACAGTAAGTGTTTTCTTCCATTTGAAATCAGTCGAAGCCTCGACAGTGGTATAGCCCGGATCGGAAATTATGTAGGACTGCTCTGTGGAGGAGGGGTTGTTGGCCAGGAACAGGTTATACTGGGCCACGCCGCCCGTAGCTTTGATTTGGAAAGACCCCTCATCGGTTACCGCGTCCACGGGGATGCAGACCTTGAAGGCACCTCTATACTCGGTGCCGTTGGCATTGAAGCCCACCGTGTGCTGCTTGCTGGTGTCCACCTTGTAATAGGTGGTTCCGCCCTCCGTCTCGGTTTCCAGGGGGGCGCCGTTCTCGGCGGTGAAGATGGTGCCCTGGGGGGCGTCTGTGGAATATACTTTGGTCTTGTAGCCGTCGATCCAGGTGGAGGTGGCGGAGGCCACGTACATCACCCGGGTGTAGTACTCGATGCCTTTGATGGTTTCCTTTTTGAGGCCATTCTCATGATTGAGCGCCGCGTTCTCAAGCCCTTGCTCGTTAATGATTTCCACACCACGGACATCTCTGTCCGCCTCGGCTCGGAGATATAGCCCCGTGTAGAGGTGCTTGGTCCACTCCCCGGCGTGCTCCAGGATCCCCTTGACACTGTCAAAGATCCGGATCTGCTGGGCATCTGCGGTGGGCTCCACCACAGAAGTGCGGCCCGCCGTGAAGGTGGTGCCGGGGATAGAGATCTGCCCACAGGTGGCCCAGACGGCCACTTGGGTGGCGTATTTATACTCGGTTTCTGTGAGGTTCGCGATGCCCCGCACGTCGTCCCTGTGGAGCTGCTTGAATTGATCCAGGGTTCGGGCGGGGTAGCCGTTGGCGAAGGCCCCCATGGTCTGGGGGCTGCGGTTGTAGGGCTGGATGGTGAGGGACTTGCTGGGGGACACTCCGGTAAGCCCCCAATTCACGCAGTATGCGCTTCCTTTCAGGCCGTCGTTGCTGGTGTACTGCCAGTAGCCGCCGCCGATGGTGCCGCCGGATTTTTTACTCAGGAAATTGCCAAATCCGTCCTGGGTGATCTTCACGCTGCCGCTGTCATTCAGTGTACCTGCGGCGCTGGCGGGAACCGCCAGCAGGCTGACCAGGGTGGCCGCCACCAGCAGAATGGAGATCAGTCTGGTTGAAAATTTTCGTTTCATGGGCGCTCCTTTCATGATAGGCAAAGAAAAGGCAGGCCGCTTTCGCGGTCTGCCTTTTCTTTGTGGTGTGGTTGTTTACTTACTGGAACCGGGTACCAACAGTTCTTTGATGAAAGCTGTAGCTTCCGGAGCCTGATCCGGATGGTTCGGGTAGGACTCCGCCATTAGGATATATGCGCGGTTATAGTGGTCGTTAGCGGCCACGTCTACATGGAGCCATTGGTTGTTTACATAGACCAGATTCCAGGTGTGGTCTGAGGTGCTGATAGTGAAGCAAGGAATGTTTGCCGCTCCACAGAGGAATTTAAAGGCCACGGCATAAGAGCCACAGGCACCCTTTAACTCATCGCTGTGGGGGGCAAAGGTTTGTGGTATTCCTACAGATGCATCTCGGTCGTAGGCCAGCAGGGAGCAGAGATAATCGTTAAGGTATGTTACCTTTTCCCGATCCGAATTCATTTGCCGCACCTTCGCAATGACTGGCTGGATAAAGTCCACCGCAGACTGATACACGTCAGGGACGGATCCCGAAACGGCGAAGTAGTCCAGGTATTGCCAGTAGTTCGAGAAGTTTTGAGGAACATAGTGCTCGTATCTTGTCATCCCGCTCATCCGGCCCATCAGGTACACAACGGCGCTATAGTCATCCCCCTTGGCTACCATAGTGTAGGCCGGCGGGTCAATGGCTCTGCCGTCCACCAGCGTCTGCCGGAATGTGTTGTATAGGGCCCGGTCATACATACCGGAAAATACTGCGGGGTTGGCCTGCTGGCTGAAATCCTCCCGGCTCCAGTGATCCACGTTGATGGTGTACGCGCCCGAGGGTGCTGGGGTTGGCGTCGGGGTGGGTGCGGGAGTGGGTGCTGGGGTCGGCGCCGGCGTTTCCTCCACATAGGGCGCGTTGGGGTCGATGTGGACGCTGTTGTCGGCGGCGTTGTAGGTCACGCCGAAGTCCACCGCCTTGCCGATGTCCCGAACCTTGACAAAATTATTCCCGTGAATGGAATACGCCTCGAAATTTGCTTTCTGCCCGTTGACATAGAACGTCTGGGTGGTGGGGCTGGCGGTGAGGTTCGCCGCCGCATGGGCGGCGGGGCCGCTCAGGGCGAGACCGGCCAGAATGCCCAGCCCCACGAAGATCGCTTCCCGTTTTCTGCTCATGACTGTTCCTCCTTACCATTATTTGTGGTTTCCACTGAATCAACAATACCATAAGCTGGGGGAAAAGTCGAGATCAAATGGGATCGTCTACGGAGAAAAACAGGAGGGCAAACGAAGCGAATTGCACAGTGAGGGATTAGATCTCCTGCGCGGTGACGCACCAGCGAAAGGCGGGCTGGTCGTTGACGCAGGTGTACAAGGTCACCATATTGGCAGCGGAGGGATCCAGGCCGCTGACGTCATTGACCGACACCTTGGACACCCCGGTGACCGCATAGGTGCGGGCGCCCAGTTTGGTGGTAAAGGTGATGACAGCCCCTGTTTTGAGGGTGTGGATCTTGCCAAAGTCGTTGCGTACCCCCCGGTTATGGCCCGCGATGGGCACGTTGCCATCCCAGATGCTGGTTCCCTCAAAATGGCCCGCGCCCTTGAGCAGCGGGGCGCTGCCGGTGCCCTCGAACACCTTAACGGTGAGGCCGATGGAGGGGATCTTCAGCGTGCCCAGGCTGCCGTCGCCGTAGTAGAGGGCGCTGGTTACCTCGGTGAAGCCCGCCGTGGTGGAGGGGGAGGTGCTGGTGTCGGTGATGGGATAGCTGCCCGTGCCCCCTGTGGCGGGCGGCGTGACCACGGCCACGTTCCCGTTCACCTGTCCGTCCCCTGCCATCTGGGAAGGCACCAGGTTGGGCGTCAGGTACTGGCCGGTGTTGAGCATATAGCTGGTGGGGGTGCCGAACCCCGGCGGGATCAGGGCGGCATTCTTGGACAGATCCTCGTTCTTCATGGCGCCTCCGTCGGCGGTGACCACCGGCTCAAAAGAGGTGGGCTTGCCATACTCCGGGTCGCCGGGGGCGCTGATGCTGTACTCAAGGGCGCTGGCCGGGGCCGCGCACAGGGCACACACGGCGCACAGGCACAGCAGGGTGGCAATCATAGCGTTCAGTTTCTTCATCAGCTGTCCTCCTCCGTCTCATAGCCGCTCTCCTGGCGCTTCTTGACGAACAGGGCCGCGCCAACCCCAGCGCCGATAGCCGTGATCACGCCCAGGGGTACCAGCACATAGGCCCAGTGGAACTGGACGGGGGCGGCGGGTTCCGGTGTCTCGGGCTCCGGTGTTGGTGTGGGCTCCGGCTCGGGGGGATTCAGCGGCGTCCCCTCGAAGATGGCCACATAGCGCACCTTGTTTAGGGCGATGCGGCTTACGGAGCCGCTGTAGTCGGCGGTGACCACATAGCCTTTCACATAGCTGCTGGTGGCGCTGCCTGTGTAGGTGGCGATGGCGGTATAGCGGTCGGCCACGGCGTAGCCGTCCTCGGTGGCGGTGTTGTCGGTCTGCCAGTTGATGGAGGCCAGCTCCAGGGTGCGCCCGCCGTCCGTGATCTCCTTGGGGATGTAGGACGTATCCTGGCCCGCCAGGTTGGGGTAGGAGCGGGTGGCAGACACCTGCCGGGTGGAGCTGCTATACCCGGCCACGTTGACCTGGACGGTGTCCAGCTTCAGGCTCAGGGTGCCGGTGAGCCCGTCCTCGGTGGTAAACTCCCGCTGGGCGGGCAGCAGGGCCAGCACGGACTCCATGTCCTTGGACTTGCTGTCCAGGGTCACGGTCTCGGTGTGGAACCGCTCCTCACGCTCGGGGGACTCCTGCTTCAGCAGGTCGATGAGGGTGTAATGATAGCCCTCCTGCTGGAAGTCGGAGCGGGAGATGCCCGCGGGGTCGTCCTGGGGGCCCAGGTCATACACCTTGCGGATCTGGGCGCCGTCCTCGCTGCGGGTGACGGACGTGGGGTAGCAGGGGCTGGGCGGAGCCCCCGCCGCGAACGCGGCGGGGGCCAGCGCGGCGGCGAGGGCCAGCGCCAGCAGGGTGGGGACGATTTTTGACCTCATGTTCATACCTCTTTTCTTCCTGTATTCTGCTCAGACTTCCTTGCGGTGGCCTGTTGGCAGGTAGTGTTTTGACTGTCCGGGGCTACCGCTATATTGAGGCAAGGCCCCGGACGGGGATTTGCTATAATGGGGCCGTCCGGTTCATCATCGGGCCGGACGGCCCCTGTGATGTCTGTGTATTGGTTCGCTCGGAGAACGTTGTATTCCTGTCCTCCGTTTGCCCGTATTCGACACTACTCCCCCGGGCCTGGGCGGCAGACTGAACCCGCGCAGTGCGCGTCACGGGAATTTCACCCCTCCGAGGATCGCTCCGAGCTGCCCGTGGGCAGGAGTATCATTGTGTGCTGACGAGGTCATGGCAAAACAGCTTGTCCGCTGTTTCCGGACGGATGGGTACCGCTCGCCGCCTTATTTGGCCGTCTTTGATGGGGAGAGCCCCCACAGGCGGGTCTTGGCGCACCCTCCAGGGTCGCTTCGCGCCTTTCGGGCGCTTCGTCAGGGAACGTAGTTCAGTCGCCGGATATGACCGGGCTGGCCCGGTGTTTTTCAAGGTACAGATGCCTATTGGCTTCCGCCAGAGGGTGAAAACTGAGCGAGGATACTGTTCAGCACGATCAAATCGTCGCCCACCAAGGTCGGTTTCAATCGCTGAAGCAGTTCTTCCTGCCTGGGGGACAGTGTGCTGGCATTGGGATGGAACCAACTTGCCAGCTTTATGCCGCCCCCATAGCGGCCCCGAACAGTTTGGATCGGTTGATCGAAGGAGAGAGCTGTAATGTCACTGTATATGGTTCGTTCGCTGACATCAAACTTTTGGGCGAGACTGGCCACCGTGATGTGCCCGTCTCTCCGCAATATTCTCATGATGGCATTGCGGCGCTCGAACAGGTTCATTCGAGCTCACCTCCCGCCATCCGATCCATGTTCGGAAGTGTAACAGTTAAACCTGAAGCAGCACTTCTTATTAAAAAAAGTTTTTCACCGAAACATAGAGATTCAGCAAATTGCAATAAATTGCAGGCCAAAATTAAACAAACTACACAAATGTGCTTGCCTAAATAGCTGGGGGCTATGAACTCAGTTCCGTGGACTGTACATTGAATTTTTCTTATGTATAGGTGCCGCATATGGCAGACCTCCTGTTCTTCTGAAATCTGGAAACCTTTGATTTCAGAAGCCGGAGGCCCCCGGCAGCAGGGTTCAAACGCCGAGCCGTCAGCAGTACACCGGACGGCTGGCCTCGCTGTAGCGGCAGGGCCGCTCAGCGAATCAAGGTGGAGGCCGAAGACGGCTCGCCTTTAAGCTGGGGCATCGCTGGATAGACTATTGCCATAAAAATTTCGCGGAACTTCATGTGCAGGCGTTCCTTTCTTATGATTTTCGCGTCTGTTCTCTGGATGCTCATTTGCTCTTGCCTACAAATCCAAAAAATGAATATTCTTACAGAAACTAACATTGGCTATTAAAAAGGAAGGGCCCGATCCTTTCGAGACCGGGCCCTCAGGCTGTAAGAACAGTCATCCTGATCCTCACATCCGCATAGACTTCACCTCCGGTTCTATCTGTTCTACAGCCCGCCTATTAGATACTAAAGCGGTCTTGGGTGGGCGGATAAATCCAGCCTGATACTCAGGCGGAATTTTGCCCCTCACCTATTTATTCCGCGAACCGACAGATCCTGACATAAAATCTTAAAATTTTTTCTATGCATGGTAAAAAAGCAAAGGGCGGGCCCGGTCATTTAAGACCGGGCCCGCCCTTTGCTTTTTTACGCTATGGGGCTGTTGTTGTATTCGTTGTAATCACGCGGGAATCGCTTCCGCCAGAACTGCCAGCGTAAACGGTAACTACCATATAATATGAGGTTCCCGAAACCCCTTTGTATGTATATGTCCCGCCATGATACGATGTAGAAGAACGGAGGAGCCCATTCAATGTGGTTCCGATGATGGTTGTAACGTAGCTGCCGTTAGAGCGGTACACCTCAATTTTTTTGACCCCAACTGTTGTGGATCTTCCTGACCCAACAACTGTATAAGCTAATATTACTTCACCTGCATTAGACCCAGATACAGTTGCCACCGTGTATTTCGCCAGATAATCACTGGCATACGGCTGGATTGAACTGGCGTTTGCTCCTGTGATCAGGGCTACGCTCAACACTGAAGCAAGGAGCACGGAAAGCAGTCTTTTTTTCATGTGTTTCCTCCAATTGAATAAATTATTTGTTCAAGGGATTCAATGGGAAGTCTCCCTATCACGCTGATCTCTGTGAGCCCATTTACAAGTGTCACGATATTTTCTCCATTATTTGCGAACGAATATACACGATTTCCGTTGTAATCAGAACTGTGCACTAATGTCTTGTCTTTTTCAAATCTTCCCGTCGACAAAAAATCCGGACTGGAGTAGAGTTGAACAACAATTTGGAAGTCTCGGCCATCGGAGCAACCAAAGGGTTGATACATGGTTTTCCAAGCGATGTAATCTTCAATGCTCAACACTCCAGGCTCAAACCCCTCCGGAATCCAGGTCGGAATCAAACTGGCCTCCAAGCCATGCTCTATCAGATTCTCTGCCCATTCAGACTGATGCTTGGTTTCTGTGGCGGATCCCTCAAAATAGAATATATCATCCGTCCACCGGGCAATCATCCCCCGAATATCGATTCCCGCGGCCTGGGCGGTAATCATTCCAACCAGCAGGGCCGCGACAGCAGCCGCAGCCACCACCAGCCGTTTCCACACTGTCCGCCTCATTCGGCGCTCCCGCTTCATCACCTGGGGCCTTCCCCCTTCGGCTTCCTCCACCGGGAACAAGGCTTTGTCAGCCCCGTCCGGAGTATTCCAGCGCCTCTGGAAACGCTCCCACGCCTGTTCAACATCTACAGAGGGTACACCCGCCGATCCTCTTTCCCGTTCCTCGATCACCTCCAATACCATAAATATGTAGTCCTCGTTGCCGCTGCTGGTTGATTCGGCGTCCGCGCGTATAAGTTCTTTCAGCTCGTCCGTGCTCAACCGCTCCAGTCCGGCACGATCCGGGGGCTTCCTATGTTCCCCCAAGAAGCTCACCTCCTTCTACTTATATATTCCGCGAAACGACCGATCCTGACATAAAATAAAAAATTTTTTGAAAAAATTTTTTTATCCGTCCAGTGCGGATGTTTTCATCGCCCTGGAAACAGTTCCCGCAGCTTATCCCGAACCCGGGACAGGCGCTTCTGGCTGGTCCAGACGGTGATGTTCAGTTCCTCAGATACCTCCGTATGGCTGGCTTTGTCAAACACAATCCGCTTCAGCAGGTGGAGTTCTTCTTTGGTAAGCCGCCGTCTGATTTTTTCCATCACTCCTTCGGTACGCCCTTCCGGCCTTTCGTCCTCAACCGCAAGGACGTGTTCTGGTACGCTGTCCAGCGGGTAAAGCACGGCGGCCTGCTGCCCACGTTCGTGCTTGCACTTCCTCACCTTGTTTTTCAACGTCTGCATGAGCCAACCCCTGGGATTCGGATGTGTACCGAGGACATCCGCACTCCGCAGCGCATCATGGAACACATCCTGCACCACATCATCTGCCCAGCCCGCATCTTTCAGCGCGATACTGGCGTAGCGGTGCAATGCGGGATAAAACTCCAGAAACTGCGATTCGATCAGATCATGGCTCCGGGGATCCATCGGCAGTATCCCCTGTCGGGGCAGGCTCCTCCAGCTCCACGGATCCCTCACTGTCCTGGGGAGGCGGGAACGCCTCCATGCAGGCGCGGACAACCTGCTCGATCCCGGACAAATATCCGGCGGGCTTTCCGGACAAGAGCACATTGATGTTCTCAATATGGCCTTTCGGGCCATCTTCCTGCAGGAGGGCATCACAACTTACATCCAAGGACTGTGCTATCGCCAGGAATGTTTTCAATTTCATCAACTTCTCGCCGCGTTCCACCCGGGAGAGGAACGGGGTGCTGACCCCGACTCGTTCTGCCAGCTGTGCCTGTGTCATGCCCGCGGCATTCCGATATTTCGCAACATTTGCCCCAATCACCCTTGCTGAAACTACTCCCATAGTACCACCTCCTGCTTCTGGGTAAATTATAATGCCCAAAATCAGGAAAGACAAAGCACCGGTGGTACAAATGTAATTAACCAAATGACGCTTGGCTACTTCAACGCCTCCACGAACCACCTATCTTTCTCCAACCACAGGTATCGTTCGTGCCCCTGCACACGCACGGTATAGCGCACCCCCACGCCGCCTACCGTCTGACAGGCGGCGCGGCACACATCCAGCACCTTATCTACGGCATACTTATGCCCTGCATCAAACTCGATGGTCAATGGCCGGAGCTGCCCCTCCGTATCGAAGCGCACCACCACCGGCACATACCGCTTTTCGCGCTTTGGCTCACTCATGGTTACCCTCCAAAATAGCCCACGGGATGCACCGTGTGGTCATCTCTGGGATTAATCCGTCCCAACTGCGGATCGGCGCAGGTCACCGCCCGGCGTATGCTCATATAGCCGTACCGCTGGCGCAGATGATCCATGGCGGCATCGATCCGCTCCCACTTTTCCCGCTTGGCGTCGTCACCCAACAGGGAAGTCTGCACCCCTGTGTCCGCCTCCACCAGCTCCGCTCCCCGCACACCGATGCTCCGCACCGGCTGGCTCCAGCGGTAGTTTGCTCGGAACAGTTCAAAAGCAATCTGGGCGATCTCGGCGCTGGAGCAGGTGGGCACGGCCAGCTTCCTTTGCCGGGTAAGGGATGCCAGTCCCGTGTCCCGGACATACAGCTCCACCACCATGCATCGGGCGGCCAGATCCCGCATCCGCACGGCTACGCTTTCCGCCAGCAGATACAGCATCAGGTGGACATCTTCCTCGCAAACCAGGTCGCGGGGCGTGGTGGCGCTGTTGCCCACGGACTTGACCGTAGCGGCGTAGTCGGTGCGCTTCACTGGAGATGGATCTTTCCCATTGGCGAAGGTGTGGAGGACAGCCCCCATTTTGCCCAGCTTATAGGTCAGGCAGCTTACCGGGCACTGGGCCAGTTGCCCAATGGTATAGATGCCGAGGCTGTTCAGTTTTCGTTCGGTGGCCGGTCCAACGTAGAGCAGATCACGCACCGGCAGAGGATAAGCGATCTCCCGGTAATTGTCCGCCTCAATGCGGGTGATGGCATCCGGCTTCTTGTAGTCGCTGCCCAGCTTGGCGGTGATCTTGTTGTCCGCCACGCCGATGCTGGCGGTAATGCCCAGCTCAAACTTGATGCGGTCGCTGATCTCCTTCGCCATAGCCATGGGGGATCCGAACAGCCCTACGCTGCCCGTCACATCCAGCCAGTTCTCGTCCAGGCCAAAGGGCTCGATCTGGTCGGTGTAGTCCTCGTAAATCTCCCGGGCCAGTCTGCTGATGCGGATATACTCCCGCATATCCGGGGGCAGTACCACAAGGTCGGGGCAGCATTGTTTTGCCTGCCAGATAGCCATGCCCGTCTTTACCCCCATCGGTTTGGCGATATAGTTGGCGGTGAGGACGATGCCGTGGCGATCCTCCTGGCTGCCGCACACCGCCACGGGCCTGTCTCGCAGTTCCGGGCGGCGCTGCGTTTCCACCGCGGCATAGAAGCAGTTCATGTCTATGTGAAAAATATTGCGTGCCATAAATCCGCCCCCCCTCCGCAGAATTAGAACAGTTGTATTATAGAACCCATGTTCTCTAAATGCAAGCGGGAATGATTTCCGGGAGAAGCGCATCACGGCATCCTGCACAACGCAATATCTTGGTGCAACCTTTGATGTTTCATTTCTGCAAACTCAAGATCGTGCTATAGCATAGAAAAGGAGTGGTTTCCTGTCGCACAGGAAACCACTCCTTTTCTATGTTTGCATCACAGGGATAAAAATTGTCATTGAGCACATTGGATCGCTTCCTCAATGATTCGGAAGATGTGTTCTCGCTTCTCGGCCGGCACAGATTTCAACTTCTCCGCCACATATTCGAATCCATCTGATTGAGTCCCGAAGAGCAGGCTATCCGCCGAAATCTGGAGCGCAGATGAAAACGCGCGGATGGATTCTGAGGACAGCCCAGAACGCCCACGCTCTACTTCAGCAACGAAATTTGCGCTATAACCCGACAATTCGGCAAGGCGCTCACGTGTCAGTCTGAGCGATGTGCGCCTTTGTTTGATCCGGGCGCCGACCTCCACGTTGATGCTTTTCGTCCCTCTTGGCACAGTATTACACCACCTTTTTTAGTAGTGTAACTCCATAAACCGGAATCTTAAACGTCTACAAGTTTATAAAAATATTGGTAGCAATACACCATCCTATATGATATACTACATGGTGCTGCCAGTTACATATAGAGGTGGAAAGAGACAAAACCTCCTGAGCCGAATCTTGGAGATTCTTTAGGCCAGTTCAAGGGAGGATCCAATTGTGATAACTCGCCCTGCTCCCGCGCAGTCTGGCGGTAAAGCCTGGGCAGCGCATGAGGAACCCCGTCCTTACACGTGGCTCTGTGGATGGCAATACGTTGTAAATGGTTCTCTCATATAGTATGATGAAATTTAGGCTGAATCGCGCCACAGACCAAGGGATGAAGTAATCTGCAAATGGGGGATAGATATTGAGAATCGTTTCGTGGAACGTAAATGGAATTATGCCGTGCCTTTCCAATGGATCCTTTGCTCCCGTGCTTGGGCTGGATGCCGATCTGATCTGCATCCAGGAAACGCGAACCTGTCAGCGTCCGGACGCGGCGTCTGGCTATCTCCACTTCTGGAACAGTAGCCAGCGCGGCGGATATGCTGGAGTGCTGTCAGCTTCGCGGGAACAGCCGCTTAGTGTAGTCTGCGGTGTAGGGGACACAGCCCTTGACCGAGAGGGGCGTTTCATCACATTGGAGTTTGATCAATTTTACGCTGCAAATGCCTATTTCCCAAAATCGCAGGGAAGTCTTGCGCGGCACAGTTACCGCATGGAATGGGATGAGGCGCTGCGGGAGAAACTGCTGGCTATGGATGAGCGTAAACCTGTCATCCTCTGTGGGGACTTTAATATAACCCGAAGTTCACTTGATGTCTACCCAGAGAATGAGCGGTTGATATGGGCTGGGAAGGGCTATATGTCAGAGGAAAAAGAAAGCCTGGAGGAGCTTCTGGAGCACGGCTTTAGCGATGTGTTCCGCGCCCTTCATCCGGAACAGACCGGGGCCTATACCTGGTGGAGCAACCGCATGAACAAGCGAAAGGAAAATCGGGGCTGGCGGCTGGATTATTTTTGCGTATCTGATCGCATCATGTCCAAGGTAAAGGCGATGAGGCACCACACAGAGATCATGGGATCAGATCATTGCCCCATTCTTCTGGATATTGATCTATGAGGATAGAGTTTTCAGACGAATACCTCGCCAAGCTTTGGGAGGGGGTTGACTGGGCGCAGGCGGAGAAGACCCTTGCAGAGCTGCAAAGGGAGCTGGCGTTAGCCGCTTGTGCCCGGGATGAGAAGCGGATCGTGGATTTGCAAAAGCGGATCGTCCGTCTCAGTGAGGCGAAGCTGCTGGCCGTCCGCCATGTCTGCGCCTCCAATGCGGGGCCAGGGATAGACGGTGAAAAGTGGACAAGGCCGGAGCAAAAGATGCGGGGAGCCTTGTCCCTGACTTCTGCTGGCTACTGTGCCAAGCCGCTCAGGCAGATCATTGTCCACTCCAAAAGCACTGGGAAAGATAGGTATATCGGGGTTCCGACTTTCTTTGATCGGGCTATGCAGGTGTTGTACAGTTACTCGCTGGCCCCGGTAGCCGAGGCCAGGGCTGACCGCAAATCCTTTGCGTTTCGGCCGGGCCGCTCTATACAGGATGCCCATGCCTATATTATGGAGGCTCTAAAAGGGCGCGATGCCCCGGAAATTGTTGTGATTGCGGACGTGGAAGCCTGCTATGCCTCCATCCAGCATGGGTGGCTCCTGTCGAATGTCCCCATGGATAGAAAAGTCCTGCGTGAATTTTTGAAGTGCGGTCATGCCTTTGCTGGGGAGCTGTTTTCAGCAGAGGAGGCGGGGATCTCCCTGGGGGCCAACCTATCTCCGGTGCTGGGAAACCTGACGCTGGATGGCCTGCAAAAATACCTTTATAGTCATCTGTACCCAGACGGGGCCAAAATTGATTATCCGAACGGAAATATGATCCGCTGGGCCGATGACATCTTTATCGCTGTTCGGACGGAACAAACCGGGAAAAAGGTTCTTTCCCTGCTGTCGGGTTTTTTGGAAGAACGCGGACTTAGGCTATCTCGCAGGAAAAGCCGAATCGCGCATATCAAAGACGGCGTGACCTTCCTCTCCCGAACCTACATCAAAAAGGAAGGGATCGTGCGCTCCTATCCATCCGAGGAGGCGGTGAAGCGGGTAAAGGGTGAACTGGGAGAATTGATCCTCACCCACAAAAAATCCCAGCGAAGCCTGATCACAGCCCTGAACAGCAAACTGACTAAATGGGCCTCCTACCATCGGTATGCTGATGCCTTTGATGCATTCCGGGAAATAGACATCGCCGTACAAGCCTTTCTGCTGGAAGCGGCTATTGCCAAGCACCCAAAAATGCAGACGGCCAAAATATTCAATAAATATTGGTACCTTGAGGCGGGCGGACGGCACATTTATGCCCTGCCGGATCAGAAGGATGTCCATGTCATTTCCCTTGCGGACGTCATGCTTGTTGAACACAGGAAAATCGCCACTAACAAAAATTATTACCTCGACACGGATTATTTTGAGGCGAGGGATCGCCAAAAGGGGATTGAGCGCGTCACCGCGGACTACCGCCCAATCTGGAGGCGGCAGAATGGCCATTGCTATTACTGTGGACGGCCCATCCTGCAAGACCAGCGGCGTACGCTGGTGCAACGCGATCTGAGCCGTCCACCCTGCAAGCAGAACATGGCCTACATTCATACGATTTGCAAACCAAACGAATTGATCTGCCGTAGCGTTGAACAGGATATCAGTGTATTCAGCAATTTTGATATCTATGAAATGTTAAATAGCATTGCCGACCTAAACAGCAGGCCCAGCGGCTTCCGCAAGAAAGGCGTTATCAGCGATAATTGGAAGTATATCAAGCTAAAGCAGTTTTTCGCCAAATCGACATCGGCCTCAATTACACTTACCTTCTCGGATATAGAACAGATAGCCGGACGGCTACTGCCCCAGACGGCGCGAAAGGACAGCAGCTTTTGGTATTCAAGGGAAACCTGCAACACCATAGCTGAGGCGTGGAATGGAGAAAGCTACAAAATGGTAAAGCTGGATCTGGAAAAAGAGAAGGTTCGGTTTCAGCGATGCCAGGAAGGGCTGGTTCACATACGACTCCCACAATGGCTTACAGATCGTAAAATCCCGGATGACGCCCGGCATGAGCTTGAACATTACTTTGTGCATATCCAACGGAAGTATGGCCTTTAGCCCATGCGGAAGTTCATCGTGGAGTCCCTTTTGCGTATAGCCGCTTTTTGCTCTTGCGCCGCTTCCCGATTACACGATAGGCTTATATATGTTTTACCCCGGTGGTGGATACGGTGCTTTTGATTCAAACGATTTCCTGCTCCAGGTTGTCAAACACCGGGGTTGAGAAAAATTCTCCCAGCGTTATTTCAAAGCCATCGCACAGCTTCTTGATGGTGACTGTTCCGGGATTCTGGCTTTCGCCGTTCAATATGCTTTTGATTGTTGCCTGTGGCACAGCGGAGATATTCGCCAAAGCATTCGGTGTGATGCCGCGCTCCCTGCACAACTCCATAATACGAGCGGCTATGGCCTCGCGGGTGTTCATAGACAAATCCCCTTTCAAGTGATTTGTCACTATGATAAATTATTTGCCGTCTCTGTATTAGTGACACTTCACTAACTTCCAAGAATATGGTATAGTGACTTATCACTATGCGGAGGTAAAGAAATGGACAAAAAATTGCTTGGCCTGCTTGCCTACGAGTTGGGCGAGATCGCCTACTGTGAGGAAGAATGCCCTGGCGTGTACTACCTGAGCATACTGCCCACAATTGAGGAGGGCGGGGAATATTACGCTGTCTTTGAGGACGCGCCTATCTCCCAAGAAGTCCGCGCTATGGGCCAGAAACTGAGTGATACTTCGATTCTGACTTATCGGCTGGGGGCGGAGGACGGTGCTTGGGCGGCAATGGATTATGAAATACTGCGCTATAAAACTATGCATGGACAGTCTCTGCCAGAGGGTAAATCTCTATGGGAAGCAGCTCTATTCGGAGCCGAGCTGCGCCCGGACTATTTTGGGACGTACCCTGTGCCATTCTTGACTCCATGGGGGCATACGCTCCGGCATCGACCGTTGGGCAACGGGATTTACTGGATAGAGACGGATCAGTGCATGGAGGTTCTTGCCGTGTGCTACCCGATTTGGGATGGGGAGCTGTCGGAGGGGCTGTTGGCGCTGGGCCGGAGGCTGGAAGCTGAGGGTGAAATGGGAAATCTGTATTTTCTACGGGAGAGCGCCTGTGTCGCCATATGGGAACTACTGCGGATCCGTCCGGCTTTGCTTACCGCCGGACGGATCCGAAAATCAGAATTGATGAACGCGATTTGGGCGTGTCACCCAGGATACGCGCTGGGCTATAACGCCCAGGAGCAGGCGGGCCTCAACGACACGCTCGGCCTGCTCCTCTATGCGCTGGGGATAGAGGATCGGGAGTTGGAGGGCTCCCCGGATCACATGATCACTGTCACCCCGGCTGCCGGCACGGAGTTCATTGGATTCTGGAGGTGATCTGGGACATGGAATTATACGAGTTCAAGTCTCATGGAGTGCCTGTGACCTGGGTTCATATTCAAACGGAGGAGGACTCACAGGAAACGGGCAAGCCGCGCGGCAAGTACATCACGTTGGAAACGGGATCGCTTGACAGGTTGGATGGTTACGATGGGGTTTGCGCTTGCCTCGTGGAACAGCTCCAGCCGCTCCTGGAACCTTACTTTGGGAAAACTCTGTGCGTATGCGGCCTTGGCAATCAGGATGTGGCTGCCGATTCACTGGGCCCGGAAGTAGCGAAGCGGTTTCGCCCAAAAGTGTTCGAATCACTCAATTCAAAATCCAGGTTCGAGAAGGTTGCCATGATCTGTCCTGGTGTGAATGGGCACACCAATTTGTCCTCGGAAAAAATAGTCAGCGGTGTTGCGTCTGCCATCAACGCCGACTGCATATTGGCCGTGGATTGCACATCCTGCTCGGAACTTGAGCGCCTATGCAGCTCCATCTGCTTGACTGACAGCGGAATGCACACATATTGGGGCGCGACTGTCCTGCATGAGGCTACAGTTGGTATCCCTGTGATCACGATTGGGGTGCCCACAATCATCGGTGCGTCGTCCTTGTTCAATGCTGATAGCATGGTTCAGGAGCTCCACCTGACCACGTTACATATTTCAAACGTAATCCAGTCCGCATCGTTTGTGATTTCCTGCGCCATCGCCCAGGTCGCGTTTCCCCAGATGGACTTTGAACGCTGTAAACAGTGCATTGGGCTTTTTCTGAACAATTTTGTTTAATTAATTCGATACAAGTTAGAGGACAAACTCCCATTCTCCCGCCACCGGCTGGTTTTCACCACCAGCCCTGCCCTCACCAAATCGTCCAGCGCCCGCTTCACGGTGGAGCGGGACAGGCTCACCCCTGCGGCAATGGTTTTGATCCCCGGCCAGCAGGTTCCCTCCTTGTTAGCGTGATCCTTCAGATAGATGTACACCGCCTTGGCCCGGTGCCCCAGTTCCTGATCCTGGTAGATAGAATCATAATAGGCCAACATCTCACCCCCCATCCGAGTCCGCGGGCGGTCCATCCTGCCTTTTCGCAAAGTTGAAGGCCGACACCATTGGTTGATTCGTCTGCGTGATTTGGTGCGCGGGGATACCGTGCGGCCTGGAAAACCGCTCCCCCTGCGGGGAGCGGTTTTGCCTTGCATCATCCGGGTTCGGCCCAAACCGCCGGTTGATGGCCGCCTCCAGCTCCTGCCGTCCGGCGTAGTGCACCCTCCGCTGGCCATGCTCCGGAACCTGATAGGGCTCCCCGAAGGTGATGCCCCAGTCCAGGAACAGCCGCAGCCGCGTCCGCATGGGGTGGGATCCTGTTTTCATCACCACGAACTCCCCTTTGGGGATGGACTTCAGCTCGTCCGGGGTCATAAGGGCCCGTTCCGCCATCTGGAGGGACTGGCTGTTCTCCCCCTTGCTCCGGCTGATGGAGCCGGATTGCACGGTGTAGCTGCCCAGGGCCCGGGAGAGCACCTCGGCGGTCTGGCTGTTGGGGGCAAAGCCGCCGAAAATCGTATCCTGGCAGTTGTCCTGAATGATCTCCGAGCCCTCCTTTCCATAGTTCTTCTCCAGCTGTGCGAGACTCTGAATGATGGGCAGCATAGTCAGCTTCCGGGATCGCCCCGCGCTGAACAGGGACAGCACATCGAAGGGCGGCAT
>ERZ808037.1262-NODE-1262-length-17335-cov-10.504462_pt1 | contig 17335 bp, 16 predicted proteins | sample MGYA00380190_ERZ808037 | MGnify/ENA primary metagenome ERZ808037 (study PRJEB31490, sample SAMN06133399) | mouse gut metagenome | isolation source: J9 | host: mice | place: China: Chengdu | collected 2015-05 ... | reverse complement strand
TGTTTTGTTTATACCAACTTAGTTTACTCTTTCTCATGGTACTATCCTAAATAATTTTACTTATCTAGGACAGCCCCGGCTTTTTTTTAATTTGTTATGAGGTCAGGTTGATATTTACCGGCTAAAAAAAACTTCCCTATTATTCTTGGCTAGGCTCTATCGCATCAGAAATAGGGTTAAGCGGACCTTTTAACAGTTCAGGATCATCTTTTGGTGTGATGATGTCTTCAATATTTGAATTAACCAGAAGATCACGGACGTTAACTTTGGTTTTCAAAATCAGCTGCTCTTCTTCGGTTAGGCCATAGTTGACCTGAACCTTGTGTAGGGTGCTGATGATTTTCTTATTCTTTCTAAGCCAGCGGTTAATATCTAGGTACAGCACATTGTCTTTTGGCTTAACGATATTAATTTTATGCAAAATCATACCCAGTGGGTCTTTTTTTAGAACACTGTGATAAAACCAAATCACAAGCTTAATACCATAACGTTTAAAGACAGAATCACAGCGCAGTTTTAACACATCGGTATTGGTCAGCTGACCAAACGCAAAGCGCTGAACATCACGGTCTATCTGAACGTGTACCAGCTCAAAGTTACTGGCAACCTCGACGTAAATACCCTTGATATCAATGGTACAAAACAGTCTAAACCAGTCATCATGAAGCTCAACTCTCAGCTCTAAAATGGCTTTCACGTTGTCTGTGACAAACTTTTTTAGAGCGCCATTTACTTGCTCTTGGCTAACCGGCAACGAGAACTCATCATCAATAGAGTTGGCCGCCTTACCGTAAGCAGATTTTACTTTGTCGGTAACGAAGGACCAAACGTCAGAGATACTAAACTTCATTCCCTCATCAAAATCTTCATAAGACTTATCAGGAACCTGGCTGATAGCTTGTTGAGTTTGTTGCACGTAAATTCCTCTTAATATGAGCCAAAAATGTTAAAAATAGGACAAGAAATAGGCTGCGCTACTATGCTTTAGCTGGCTTAGATAGTACGCATAATTATTTATTATAGCTTTTGTTCTATTAAAACTGGTACATAAGACCCAGTGTGGTTGTGTAGCTTACCTTCTCATCTACCATTGGACTATCGTGCTGCTCATCTGCTAAGAACTTAACGGATTGACCTAAGAATAAGTCCCAGTCTTTATTAATATCATAAATGCCGTTGACGCTGAGATACGGACTGATACTTGAGCCTGGTTTGTAAGCATCTAAGTTGGTCTTGTTGGCTTCTTTCTGGCTAATACCGTAATAGTATTCGTTATAGTTGCTGTTTACCCACTCAAGGCCTGCACTAGGATAGATGGTCCATTTACCTGGGTTTAGTCTGGCCAGATAAGTCAGGCGAGCCACGGTGCCTTCACTGCGTCCAGTGATATCGGTTGAAAGCTGAGCTCTAAAGCCACCGATAGGTGTGGCACGCATATAGCTTGCACCAATTAAGCCTGACCATTTTCTTTCATCAAGCTGAGCTAAGTCACCTTTGGCATCGTCAGGGTCAAAGTTTTCGCCACCTGGCTGTACAAAGGCTAAGACCTCATTGTCGCGATCATTCACTAAGTAGGTACCCAGTTGGCTGCCACGAGCATAATATTTGCCGTCGTCATAAAACATGCTAGGCAGTACAGAGACCTCATTGTCATCTAAATCGTAAGCGCTGTTGTTCCATCTAAGGTTCACACCTAACTGTAAGCCTAGCTTATCATTGTCGCTAGTCGATACAGTCGGGGCAGACTCAGCTTGGGCTGAGGTGGAAGCTAACGTAAGTACCCCTAATGCTAGGGTAATCGCAGCTGTGTTCATAAGTTTACTGGTAGAAATTTTCATTGGGATACTCGTATTGTGGTTAGGGGGCTGCAGCGAAAAAGGAGAAGAAAATTCAATTAACTATAGCCCTATCTGTAGATGTAAGTCTAGCCATAACTTATAAAATATAAGCGCAATAATAGCAAAAATTAACCAAGGTAAGGCGGTAAAAGAAAGTTTATTACTGTGGGCAGAGTAGCGGTAGCCAAGTATGATGCCAACAGCTAAGACAGCACCAGTTAGGGCGCCACCAATGTGGCCGGCATTATCGATACCAGGGACAGCAAAACCGTACATCAGGTTGATACCCATGATGATGGCTAAGCTTTTTAATTGGGGGTTGCCGCCTTTTGCAGGGAAGTTGAGTAAAGTTTTCTTTAATAACTCAACCATGAGCAGGGCCATACCAATGCCCATAATGCCACCTGAGGCACCGGCGGAAATACCAGGAGCGCCATCATTGTGGAAGATTTGCCACCAAGTTACATAGTTATTTAATAGGTTTCCGCCCACGACAGAGAGCAAAAATAATAGCAAAAACTTAACTGAACCAAAGGTAACTTCGGCTACTTGACCGAAGTAATACATCGCAAAGCAGTTAAATAATAAATGCATTAAGCCTATGTGCAAAAAGCCACTACTTACCAAGCGCCAAGGCTCATAGCCTATGGTATAAGGCAAGGCGTTGGCTCCCCACTGGATAAGCGACTCTAAGCTGGGCTCATTAATGTCGACTCCAGTGGCAATCTGGAGTATAAATAAACCCACGAAGCTTAGCAGCAATAAGACGGTGACCGGGGCACGGCTGAATAACGTAGTGATAGGCATAATAGTTTTTTATAACACAAGGTGTGGCTATTTTAGCATAGCTAAAGGCACAGTATAGCCATCGCACACTTATTGACAGCGTTAATAAAAATAGCTTGAAAATACCGATTCACTGACAATGAGGTTTGCCTTAGGAAGTCTTTATCCTAAGACAAACCTCAGCTGGCTTAGCCCCAACGGATGGGCTCTAATTGTGGAATAGAGGTCTTCAAATACTCATAAGTGCCTTTGACTAAAATGTCATCGGTCACATTATTAATATTGGTATGACCACAGAATGCCATGGTCACGTCGCACTCTTTATAAAGAATCTCTAACGCACGGCGAACGCCATCTTCCCCATAAGCGCCTAGTCCATATAAGAACGAACGACCAATCATAGTACCTTTTGCACCTAAAGCAACGGCTTTAAGCACGTCTTGACCTGAGCGAATACCACTGTCGAGCCAGATCTCAATGTCACTTTTTTCCGCTTGTACCGCTTGGACCACGTCTGACAGACAGGCAATAGAAGAAGGCGCACCATCTAGCTGACGGCCACCATGGTTGGAGATGACCATAGCATCAGCGCCACTACGGGCAGCCAATACCGCATCTTCCGGCTCCATAATACCTTTGATAATTAGTTTGCCACCCCACATGTCTTTAATACGAGCCACATCGTCCCAGCTTAAGCTTGGATCAAATTGCTCAGCAGTCCATGAAGACAGTGAAGATAAATCACCCACACCTTTAGCATGACCGACAATATTACCGAAAGTACGACGCTTAGCACCGAGCATGTTAAAGCACCACTCAGGCTTGGTCATTAAGTTTAAGATATTGGCCAAAGTAGGCTTCGGTGGTGCGGATAAGCCATTTTTAATGTCTTTGTGACGCTGACCGAGTACCTGCAAATCTGCGGTTAAGATAAGCGCAGAGCAGTTGGCTTCTTTGGCGCGGTGAATAAGATTGGCCATGAAGTCCTTATCACGCATCACGTACAGCTGAAACCAGAATGGGTGATTGGTATATTCCGCCACATCTTCAATAGAGTTGATGCTCATGGTAGATAGTGAAAAAGGAATGCCAAAATCTTTGGCTGCTTTGGCGGCATGCATCTCACCATTAGCCCACATCATACCGGTAAAACCAGTTGGCGCAATCGCGATAGGCATGCTGACGTCTTCACCAATCATGGTAGTGGCCAGACTGCGATTGTCCATATCGACTAAGACACGTTGACGCAATTTGATGCGGTCAAAATCAGTCTCATTATTGCGATAAGTCGTTTGTGTCCATGATCCTGAGTCCACGTAATCGTAGAACATACGCGGTACTTTACGCTCGGCGATTTTGCGTAAATCTTCAATTTCGGTGATTTTTGATAAATCTTTCATAGTAATACACTCAACTGGTGTGGGCATCAATGGGAGGATGCCCAAAGGCTAATGAAAATTAGAGTTAATAGGTTAGGAGTATTGATTGTATTATTTAATACGCTGATACCCCAATTTATCTATTTATTCGAAGCTTCTATTTATTCGAAACTTAAGTCAGCTGTTTAAACGACATTAATCAATACACGTTAGCTTTTAGAGGCAGCCGACTTACTGGTAACGGACATCACTGTCAAAAATACAATTGGCCATATGACCGCTAATAACCACCAGATTAGACCACCTGCGATAACTGCCATGCCTAAGAAGCCAGCTTGAACCACATAGTAGGTCATGGCAACCAAGGTTTTACGAATGACGTATCCCTCTTTGTTAACCAAACCCACAACCGCACAGGCAGCCACCACGTTATGCACTGAAATCATGTTGCCAGCAGCACCGCCAATAGCTTGTAGAGCCACAACTTGAGCAGCAAGGTCGGTACTTAATCCAATTTGACTGGCTGTTGACCATTGAAAGTAAGAAAACATCATATTGCTAATGGTGTTCGATCCAGCAATGAAAGCACCCATAGCCCCAATCCATGGAGAGACCAGTGGCCATGTCTGAGCAAAGGCATCACTAGCACTTTGTGCCAATAAGATAGGCATTGCTGGCAGGTCGGTGGCAACATCAATACTCGATCCAGAATTAATGAACACTTGAACCATAGGCACAGATAATAATAAGGCAGGTGCGGCTGCGACCATAGTTTTTGCAGAATTCGACCAACTGCGTTTAACCTCACCTTTATTCATGCCAAAAATCCACATGCATAATAAAGAAGTGATAATCAAAATAGTGCCCGGTGAATACAGCATCTGAATTTTACTAGAGATGTCACTGCCATATAAATTGCTAAATACAATCGTCGCAGAGTCGCCGGTTAAAAATTTCTGAAGCGGCTCAATAACGCGTGTGACAATCAATAGACCAATCACGATAGCATAAGGAGAAAAAGCTCTTAAAACAGAGAACTTTGGTGAAGCATTGTCATCGAAGTCTTCTTGTGCAAGCGTGCCTAGCCATTCTTTATCCCAGTTTTCTCTAGGGACAAAATCAAAGATTTCTTTGGGCATTAAAAAGCCGCGCTTGGCTGCTGGAATGACAATAAGCAAGCCAATAAAGCCGCCGACCAGTGATGGAAACTCAGGGCCTAAATATTTGGCGACCAAGAAGTAGGGTAGCGTAAAACAAATGCCAGCGAAAAGGGCAAAAGGCCAAACTTTTAAGCCTTCAACGAAAGACTTTTTCTCACCAAAGAAACGGGTTAAAAAAGCACTTAGAATTAGAGGGATTAACACCCCGATTAAGGCATGAAAGAAACCGACATTGGCGGTGATTTGTAATAAATAATCTGCAACTGTAAGTGGCTCAATAGAGTCAGCCAAGTCTTGTTTATTATCGATACCTGACCAAACGCCAAGTAGCAATGGTGTACCAACTGCACCAAAAGAAACAGGTGTGGACTGGATAATCAATACCACCATAACCGCGGCCATTGCAGGGAATCCTAGCGCGAGTAATAAAGGCGCGCCAACAGCTGAAGGCGTACCGTAACCAGATGACCCCTCGACTAAAGAACAAAACAGCCAAGCGACGATAATGGCCTGAACGCGCCTATCGGGCGTGATATCCATAAAGCCGCGACGGATAGCCATCATAGCGCCACTTTCTTTTAGCGTATTGAGGAGCAAAATAGCCGAAAAAACAATAAATAAGATGGTTAGGGCAACGATAACCCCGTTGGTAGTGGCCGCCGCTACTTTTGCGGTCCCAGTTTGCCACACAAACAAGGCCAGTGACGCGGTGACCAAATAAGAGGCGGTCATCGCAGACTTAGCTGGCAGGCGTAGCACCACCAGTAATAAGAAGACGGTTAAAATAGGCGTGAGCGCCAAAAAAGTAAACATAAAACATCCTTGTTTAGCTTAGAAGTGCTTGAGGGTAGTACTCATTGGCTTATATAACCTATAACTAACAATTGGGTTTAAATAAAATGCTACTAACTTAAAAAGAGAAATGAGATTTAGATAACTAAAATCAGAATGATTGATTGGCTAAATCTCTTTAGACTAATAAGCTTAAACAGAGCGGTTGTTCCTCAATAAATGTTAAGCGGGTTGGCTATTTTATTGATATTTAGCACTCAAGTAAACAATAGTTTTATCCGTCATAAGTATTTTTTTATACGCTGTGTGCCATAAGGTCTGCCACAGAAAAAGGGTAATTTAATTGCTGAGTTGGCGTGAAAACAACTGGAATGATAGTGGCAAACTGATTCATAAGCGCTTCCTCAAAATCAGCAATATCTACTTTTTGTAGAGTAATAGGTACGACGCCTGAAAATAGTCTAAGCGTATTTTCGGCTTCATCACATAAGTGGCAACCTAAGGTACCTAATAAAAACCAAGTATTTTCAGCGTTATCGGGGCTTAGATCCAGCTGGGCCTGATCCATAATTAGCTGACGGGTAGTGGCAATATCAGTCAAAGTGTTATCCTATGTGGCTAATTTAATTAATTTTTCGTTGTCTGGTAGTTATCCTTTAATGGGCTAACTGGCTACTAGATAGCCTCTAGTGAGCCTCAGAAAAGACCGCTACCAGTCAGCGTAAAGTTAGTTTATCATTGTTTTAATTTTAACCGTTAGCCGAGTCAAAAATTATGACGGCAGTTTCTACTTTTTTTAAGCGTATCTTTTGGGCATTAATGATATTGGCAGTGGCGTTTTATGTCTCTGTCGCCGGCCTGTTAATGGTGTGGAAGACACAGCCTATAAATAACAGTATGTTCATGTTAACCCACCGTTTGGGCGGGGGCGAGGTGACCCAAACTTGGGTGGAGTATGACAATATTGCCAAGTCTGCTAAGCAGGCGGCGGTTGTCAGTGAAGACTCTCGATTTGTGAGTCATCACGGCTTTGATATGGAAGGTATCGAAGCGGCGATGAAGAAGAATGAAAGTACGGGTACAGTGGCCGCTGGCGGGTCAACCATTACTCAGCAGTTGGCAAAAAACCTATTTTTAACTTCCCATCGCTCTTATGTGCGTAAAGGTCTTGAGGCCAGCATAACGGTCATGATTGAGGGCATGTGGGATAAGCAGCGTATTTTGACCGCTTATCTGAACGTGGCCGAGTTTGGTAATGGTATCTATGGGATCGAAGAGGCGGCCAAATATTACTTCAATAAATCGGCCAGCAACTTAAATCGAGACGAATCTGCCTTGCTAATTAGTATGCTGACCAATCCTAAATATTATGAAAAAAACATGAGCAATCAGCGACTGCGCAATAAGCAGCGAATTATTATGCGCCGTATGCACCAGGCGGTACTGCCTTAATACCTTTGTCAGATTTGCATGGTAAAGTATAGAACAAAGTGATTTTTCAGCTAAAGTATTAGCCACAGAATAGCTAGAATATAACCCATACCTATAAAGGAAGGAGGCGAGTTGCACTATGACCACAGCCAATAAACAAGATCAGGCAAAAAATAAGCCACAAGCCACAGGCACTGATAATGCTGTCAATAAATCAGAGTCTCAGCTGACGACTTTGGACTGGGAGCGCTATGAAGATGGGACTTACTCGCCAAACAGCTATATCAATAGAGAACTATCTTGGCTTCAGTTTCATCTAAGAGTCTTAGCCCAAGCCACCAATCCGCGTCATCCTTTATTAGAGCGTTTATTTTTCTTAATTATTTTCTCCTCTAACATGGATGAGTTTTTTGAGATTCGCGTGGCAGGATTAATGCAGCAGCTAAATCATGGCAATATCTCGCACAAGCCTGACAAAATGCGTCCGAGTGAAGTGTTGCAAGAGATTTCAGATGTGGCGCATACCGCCATTGAAGAGCAGTATAGAGTCTTAAATGAAGATATTTTGCCAGCGCTGGCCAAAGAAGACATTCGCTATCTAAAGCGCAATGAGCTTAATGCCAAGCAAGCGCAGTGGATGAAAGAATACTTTATTGAGCAGGTCATGCCGGTGTTAACACCGATTAGCATTGATCCGGCGCACCCGTTCCCGCGTCTGGTGAATAAAAGCTTGAACTTTATGGTCAGCTTAGAGGGTAAAGATGCCTTTGGTCGCGATATTAATCTGGCCGTAGTCCCAGCGCCTCGCAGTCTACCTAGGGTTATTCGCCTGCCGGATGAGCTAACTGGGGGTAAAGAGCACCACATCATGCTGTCTGCTGTGATTCATGAGCATGTGGGTAAGCTGTTCCCAGGCATGAGTGTCACTGGCTGTCATCAATTCCGTCTCACTCGAAACGCAGATCTTGAGTTATCAGATGATGTGGAGGACATCGCCAAAGCCCTGCAAGGGGAGCTGGATAATCGCCGCTTTGGTGACAAAGTGCGCTTGGAGGTGACCACCAATTGTCCAAAAGAGATTAGAGACTACTTACTAGATGAGTTTGGTTTACACGACAATCAGCTTTACAGAGTCAATGGCCCGGTTAACTTGACCCGTTTGCTATTTGATTTTGATATTCCTAAGCTGCGCTTCCAGCCATTTTCACACATTATGCCCAAGGCCTTTCGCCGTGAGTCGTTTGACAAGGGCGAGAGTATGTTCACTGCCATTCGCCGCGGCGATGTGTTAGTGCACCATCCGTATGAGTCGTTTAACCCTGTGGTCAATATGATTTGGCAGGCAGCGCTAGATCCCAAAGTACTGGCGATTAAACAAACCTTATACCGCTCAGGGAAAAACTCTGAAATAGTAAAAGCACTGGCTGCAGCAGCAAGAAACGGTAAAGAAGTCACGGCCATTATTGAGCTACGGGCTCGTTTTGATGAAGCCTCAAACATTGAAGTGGCGAATATGCTGCAAGAAGCGGGCGCTGTCGTGGTTTATGGTATTGTTGGCTATAAGACCCATGCTAAGCTGATGCTAATTGTGCGCCGTGAAGCCAATAAGATTCGCCGTTATGTTCATTTAGGCACTGGTAACTACCACGAAGGAAACGCTAAAGCCTATACGGACTATGGCCTATTTACTGCAGATCCTGATATCTCAGAAGACGTGCACAAGATTTTCCAAGAGCTTACAGGCATGGGTAAAGCGGCCAACGTCAATAAACTGCTACACGCGCCCTTTACTTTGCATACTCAGTTGATGTCGTTTATCGATGATGAAATTGCCAATGCCAAAGCCGGTAAAAAGGCGCATATTATCGTTAAATGTAACGCTTTAACCGAGCGTCATTTGATTGATAAATTATATGATGCCTCGCAAGCAGGGGTGAAGATTGAGCTTATCTTACGTTCAATGAGCTGTATTCGCCCGCAGGTCAAAGGCTTGTCTGAAAACATTACTGTGCGCTCTGTGGTGGGCCGCTTCTTAGAGCATACCCGAGTGTACTACTTCTATAATGGGGGCGAGGAGCGTCTATATTGTGGTAGTGCTGACTGGATGAGCCGTAACTTATTCCACCGAGTTGAGGTCGCTTTCCCAGTAGAAGATCGCAAGCTATTTAGACGAGTTTACCACGATGGTCTAATCAGCTATCTGAAAGATAATGTGCAAGCTTGGGAGCTTCAGGGTGATGGTAGCTGGCAGCAGGTCCAGCCTAAGCCAGGTGAAGAGCCCTTTATCGCGCAGGACTATCTGCTACAAAAGATTAATAACGTATCAGACCTTGCGGCACACTCAGCACAATAGTATTGGCGTTAAAATACATAGCTGACTGATAAGAAACAAAAGCAACTTTGGGTAACAAAGTTGCTTTTGTTTCAACATAAATAAACACAAAGCTACGAGTCACTCATAGTTTACTGCCCATGGCCACCTATATGATGGTCTATACAACCCATAAGTTATGACAGCAAATAAGTTATGGGAACAACTTATAACAATAAGGCCTATAACTGTAAGGCTTAGAGCGCAAAAGCCTAGAGTAAAAAAGGTTTAAAACAGTCAAATTTACAAGGAATGCATTATGACTAATGACAATAATAAATCAGATATAGAGCAAGCAGTGGATGAGGTAAGTCCAGATAAAGTAAAAGACAATCTTGATAACAAGAATAAGGGTGATACGGAAAGCCCTGAGAGCTTATCAGAACAAGAGCAAACCCCATTTATTAATGAAGAGCTGCGTACTGATAAATGAGGTGCCTGTCTATTTAACAGTTAACAATGTATTTAACAGAGGCAACCAGGCCAGTTTTTACTGCTTAAACTTTTACTGCTTAAAACTGTATACCCCTTAAAGCTATAAGCTAAAAAACTAATATTATAAAGAGAAGACTATGTCTATTAATAAAACAACAAATACAGAAGACCGTCGAGACCAAGATGTGGACCCAAAACAAGCTGCTTCTATCGATGAGAATGTAGATAGTGAGATCAGTGATAGAGGTAATCTAGAAATTGGTGATTATGAAGGTAGAAAGCATAAGCCCGATATTGATGGACCACAACAAGAGTCTCAAGAGACAGATGATGTCTACGAAGATGGTCGTGAAAAAGACGCTAAGCTGCCACCAGCGGGCAAAAATGTTGGCGATTTAAATGCCTTTGACTTAGGCCGACATGATAACGATTAAAATAACCTGCTATTAAAGTAAGCTATTAAAGTAATAAGTGTCTAACACTTAATTAATAAGCAATAAAAAGGCCTACTGACTATCAAGTTAGTAGGCCTTTTTTATTGGCTCATATAATGAGGTTATATAACCTTTTTAGACTTAATCTGTTAAGCCGGTATACCGCTATGAAATCTTAACTCTGTGTCTGGGCTATTGATAAGCTCTGCCTCAACTTCCTTAAAAAAAGCGATACGTTGGTCGACATTCATGGTTTCCTCATCATTATTGATGCTGCCGTTAGTGGCTTTAGATAAGGCTTCTAGATCTACGCTTGAGCCCTCCTTAGGCTCTAAAGAGCGGGCGAGGGTGATGTAGTCTTCATAATGACGGCTTTCAGATTTTAGAAGATAGCGGTAATACTTTGCCAAGCGCTCATCGTCTACCACTTCGCTTAAAGCGGCAAAACGCTCACAAGATCGAGCCTCAATAAAAGCACCAATAATTAAAATATCAATCATGGCCGCAGGTTCATAAGTGCGCTTGTGTTTTAGCATGCCTTTGGCATAGCGGCTGGCAGGTAAATGGCGCCACTTTTGACCACGCTCTTCCATAATACCCACCACTTGCTCATAGTGAAGCATCTCTTCACGAATCAGCTGAGCCAATTTCATTTGTAGCTCTTGATGGAACTCATAACGAAAGATTAGGTTCATGGCAGTGCCGGCCGCTTTTTTCTCACAGTTGGCATGATCTTGAATAATTGTGGGTAAGTCATTCACCGCAGCCTCTAACCAAGCTTTTGGGGTAGGGGCTCCCAAAAAATCATGGATATGGGAGATATCTGTTTTGGCAGGAGCAGTCACGGTATTGTTGCGGTCGTTCAGAAGATCATCACTCATAATATTGGCTCGTTTATCACTTTAACTAAGCAAAATAGCGGGTATAACTTAACAAGATGGGGTGTTGTAAATTTGAAAAGCTCTATTCTACCAAATTAGCTCAAGTTACGGTTCTAGCACTTGTTTTCTTATTCTATTGACTCAAGTTGGTAGCAAATAAGGCATTATAAAAGAGCAATAAACATGTTTTGTTACAGCTAAAACCAGTGGATTGAAGCGAAAGAACTGATAAGTTCTCAATAAAGTTATTACGCAAGATGTTGATATTAAAGGGCTTATAAAGGACTATCAAGGCAGTAAAGACCAAACATTTATTTAAGAAATGGCTGTTTCTTGTTTATTTATCTCAATGATAGTAGTATGAAGAAAGACGGCCCCCAAGTGGGTCGTCAATCAGTATAAGAGTGTATTTCAGCTATGGATATAGCACTAATTTGTTTCAATAAAATTAATAATAATCAGCCTAGGTATGCTTGAGCATAGGATAGGCTTACAGGAAACACTGAAGACACTGATTAATTCATTCACCAACAAAGGATCATATGGTATGAGTAACTCTGTTAATAACAATGAAAATCGCGTTCAAAAAGGCATCCTAGCCATTGATAGCCAGCTTTATAATTTTATTGAAAATGATGTGCTACCCCGTGTTGGTGTGGAATCAGAAGCATACTGGTCTAATTTTGAAGAGATTGTAAAAAAGTTCACCCCTCGCAACAAAGAGCTTTTGGCTAAGCGTGATGAGCTACAAGCCAAAATCGATCAGTGGCACTTAGATAATCCAGCCAAAGATGGCGAAATAGATTATCCAAAATACAAAGATTTCTTAACTGAAATTGGCTACCTATTACCAGAAGGCGAAGACTTCGAAGTTTCAACAGAGAATGTTGATGCTGAAATCGCTAGCATCCCGGGTCCACAGTTAGTTGTACCTGTTCGTAACGCCCGTTATGCACTTAACGCGGCTAATGCTCGTTGGGGCAGCTTCTATGATGCGCTATACGGTACTGACGTAATCGATACTGCTGATGGCAAAGACAAAGGCAGCAGCTACAACCCAAAACGTGGTGCTGAAGTAGTGGCTTATGCCAAAGCTTTCTTAGATGAAAACTTCGCTCTAGCTCAAGGCAGCTACACAGATGTGACTGGCTTTAGCGTTGAAGGCGGCGAATTAAAAATCGCTCAAGGCGACAACACCACAGCTTTAGCAAATACTGCTCAGTTCGTGGGCTATGTTGGCGAAGAGAGCAACCCAAAAGGTATCTTATTAAAGAACAACAACTTACACGTTGAAATTCAAATTGATGCCAGCCATCCAGTGGGTCAAGATGATCCAGCGAATATCAAAGATGTGTTATTAGAATCAGCCATTACTGCTATTCAAGACTGTGAAGACTCAGTAGCTGCAGTAGATGCTGAAGAAAAAGTTGAAGCTTACCGTAACTGGTTTGGCCTAATGAATGGCGACTTAACTGAGACCTTCTTTAAAGGCGGTAAAGAGTTAACTCGTAAACTAAATCCAGACCGTGAATACACCACACCAGACGGTGGCAAGTTGGTATTACCAGGTCGTGCGGTACTATTAATCCGTAACGTGGGTCACTTAATGCAAAACCCAGCGGTATTGGTAGATCTAGGCGAAGGCCAAGAAGAGATCTTCGAAGGTATTATGGATGCCTTAGTGACGCCACTATTAACTATCAATGACATCAAAGGCAACAATGAGCGTTCAAACTCTCGTGAAGGCTCAATGTACATCGTTAAGCCGAAGATGCATGGTCCAGAAGAGGTTAAGTTTGCAAACGAACTATTTGCAGCAGTAGAAGATGCCCTAGGCTTACCTCGCAATACTCTAAAAATGGGTGTTATGGACGAAGAGCGTCGCACTACTGTAAACCTAAAAGAGTGTATCCGTGAAGCCAAAGAGCGTGTGATCTTCATTAACACTGGTTTCTTAGACCGTACCGGTGACGAAATGCACACCAGTATGAATGCAGGTCCATTCGTTCGTAAAGGTGAAATGAAGTCACAAGCTTGGTTGCCTGCGTATGAGCAGTGGAACGTAGACGTGGGTATCGAGACCGGTTTAATCGGCCGTGCTCAAATCGGTAAAGGTATGTGGGCGAAGCCTGATGAAATGAAAGAGATGGTTGAAACTAAGTCTAACCATCCACAAGCGGGTGCTACAACTGCTTGGGTACCTTCACCAACAGGTGCAACGCTACACAGTATCCACTACCATCAAAACAACGTAAAAGAGATTCAAGAGAAGTTCAAAGGCCGTGAGCGTGCAAGCCTAGACGACATCTTAACCATTCCATTAGCCAAAGACACTAACTGGACTGAAGAAGAGAAGCGTCAAGAGCTAGATAACAACGCACAGGGTATCTTAGGTTACGTTGTACGCTGGGTAGACCAAGGTGTTGGTTGTTCTAAAGTACCTGACATCAATAACGTTGGTCTAATGGAAGACCGTGCAACGCTACGTATCTCAAGTCAACACATCGCAAACTGGTTACACCATGGTATCGTAACCGAAGAGCAGGTGATGGAGTCTATGAAGCGAATGGCGAAAGTTGTCGATGAGCAAAACTTAGGCGATTCAAGCTATATGCCTATGGCAGACAACTTTGATAACTCAATCGCTTTCAAAGCAGCTTGTGACCTAGTATTCAAAGGTCGTGAGCAGCCAAGTGGTTACACTGAGCCATTACTGCACGCTGCCCGCTTACAGCTAAAAGCTCGCTAATATAGCTAGGAACTAGCTAAGTAGTGAAGTAGGCTATATAGAGTCTTTATATAGCCCTATAACCGTCTTAATTAGCCCTTTGGTGTATGTCCTATACGCCTTAGGGTTTTTTAGTGCCTATATAAAGTGCTATATAAAGTAATAAAGCAAAAAAATAGGGGAGAAGTTGCCCCAAAAAACTGCATTTTTGGGTGGCTATCAAGGGTTGCTACATAATTTTTTTAGTAACTTTTTTTAAATGAATCAAATATTTAAATTATACCTAGACTAATACCCGTTATAAAAACACTGAAATAAATGTTGCAAATTATTTCAAAGTTGATATGCTTATGGTCAAGGTATGAGTTTGGTGAGTGATGTAACAGAACTATAAACTTAGTTTTATCTTGTATCGGGATAAAGTTAAGCAAAAAGATAAATTTTGTTACTCATTTAACAAATATGTAACTTAATGTTGTCATAATCATATTCAAGTTAGTTCTAACCAAGTTTGACTCTGTTTAGAGACAAGTAAAGTTTAGACCTTTTAAGGAAGAAAACTGGGCGTTAGCTTGTTAGGGCAGCCCATAACTAAAATTGTAAAGTGGAGATCTACCCATGAAAAAACTACTTTTAGCATCAGCTGTTGCTGCTCTATCTGTATCTGCGGCTAACGCTGCTCCAACTGTATACGGTAAAGTATTCTTATCATTAGATGCATACGATTCAGACTTCAGAAGTGAAGATGTAAAATTAAACAGCACGGCATCACGTATTGGTCTAAAAGGCTCTGAAGCTTTAACAGCCAATACTGACGTTATCTATCAGTTAGAATACGTAGTAAACCCAGATGACGAAGACGGTGATCAGTTTGAATCACGTGATACTTACATCGGTTTTGCAAATAACACAGTAGGTACTTTCAAGTTCGGTCGTAACTCATCAATCACTGATGGTATCAACAACGTACAGCAAGCATTTGGTGGTATCCAAGGTACTGTATCTGGTATCGCTGATGGTGACCGCGTAGATAATTCTATGATCTGGACTGCGCCTACTGCCAACCTTCCAGTTGAATTCAACCTAATGGCCTCTACTGAAGAGAACTATGATGGTAAAGAAGCAGGTTACGGTGCATCTGTAATGTTTGATCAAGGTACCGGTTATACTCTAGCTGTTGCTTACACAGATAAGATGGAAGGTGGTGGTCCAGGCACATCATTTGACCGCAGTGCTGAGGTTCTACGTGGTACAGCAACTTATGACATGGCAAAAACCATGGGTACACCTCTTAAGCTAGGTGTTATGTATCAACAAGCAGAGTGGAATGATGCGCCTGCAGGCTTTGGTGACAAAGAAAAAGAGCTAATGGTAACTGCAGCTTATGACTTAGTTAACACGCCTTGGACTCTATGGGCTGAATTTGACCAGGCTAAAGATGTAGCTGGTGTAAATAATTCTGATGTTACTAAAATCGCTGTAGGTGGTCGTTACGCCTTCACTGAAGCGGCTACAGGTCACTTATATGCAGGTAATAGCAAGTTCGAAGGCCCTGTCCGTGACGGCGACGAATTCATGGTTGGTACTGGTATCGAATACAAATTCTAATCTAACTTAGAATCTGATTCTCAAAAAACTCATCCCTTCGGGGGTGAGTTTTTTTTGTTTAAGTAAATCTATTTTAACGTTGTTGTAACTTTATACTGTTTTAATACCACTAGAGTTTTAAAAAATGTAGTGCCGTTGTAACCCAAAGTACTACCCCTCATGCGCACTAAATGCATGATTATTTAACCTAAATATAACTTTATAAAGTTGGAGTCTTAAATGATTAAACAAACGTTACGTACGTCTCTTTTTACCCTTGTAGCAGCAACAACAATGATTCCTGTTGCTCAAGCAGCACCAACCGTATACGGTAAAGCGTACGTTACCGTTGACTATGTCGATGAAGAAAGTGAGACAGTCGATAATGATGAAATTCAACTTAACTCTAATTCGTCACGTATTGGCTTTAAAGGCTCTGAGCCAATCACTGATAACACTGATGTGATCTATAAGCTTGAATATGGCATTGACGTTGATGAAAATAAAGGCAAAAACTTCAAGTCACGTGATACTTACCTAGGTTTGGCCAATAAAGCTTTGGTGAAATCCGTGCTGGCCACATGCAATCTACCACTGATTATGTGAACAATGTAACACCGGCAGCTTCAGCTGGGTTTTGGGATAACTTAGGGAAAAATGGCAACATGATTGACAGTGGTCGTATTGCCAATACTATCCTTTGGAAAGCGCCAAAGATTAATGGTATGCCACTAGAATTTGCTGCTATGTATAGCACTGAAGAAAAAGATGGTGATGATGGATTTGGTGCTGCTTTAATGTTTGATCAAGGTGCCGGCTTTACGGCAGGTGTTGCTTATGAGTCAGACGTTAACTTAGATGGTGACCTTATCCGTGGTACTGCATCAGTTGACTTCGCAAAATTAGGTAACTCAAATCTTCCATTGGTTATCGGTGGTTTATATCAGGAAGCTGATATTGATGATGCAGATGAAAAAGAAAAAGGCTTTGTCGTGAGTGCTGAGTACGGCTTACAGAACTTCAGCAAACCTGCTTCTGTGTTTATCCAGTACAACAATACCTCTGATGTCTTAGGTCAAAAAGAGGTTGATTCTGATCAGATCGTTGTTGGCGGTAAATACCACTATAAGAAAAATATCATCGCCCATTTATATGCTGGTCAAAATACGCTTGAAGAGCCTGACACCAAAGATCGTGATTTGTTCGCTGTTGGTGGTGGTGTAGAATACAAATTCTAATCTAACTTAAAATCTGATTCTCAAAAAGCTCATCCCTTCGGGGATGAGTTTTTTTATGGGTCAAAACTTTAAATTAGTAATAAGCGTGAAAAGCATACCTATTTTCATGCGTCCAAAGCGCGATAAAATGTTACACTATGGCCCTGACAATTGTTGTGTATTAATATAGTCAGACTCATATCTGAAGGTTTTTTGATGATTTTATCACCAGTCGCCGTAAAACCACCCACTTCAGGGGGTGGATATAAGGCGACACACACTGTCGTAAGAAGTCG
>ERZ808037.1260-NODE-1260-length-17345-cov-4.410239_pt1 | contig 17345 bp, 17 predicted proteins | sample MGYA00380190_ERZ808037 | MGnify/ENA primary metagenome ERZ808037 (study PRJEB31490, sample SAMN06133399) | mouse gut metagenome | isolation source: J9 | host: mice | place: China: Chengdu | collected 2015-05 ... | reverse complement strand
GCACCAGACAGGTGAGCAGCCAGATCTTTGATATGATCGATGCGGTGGCACAGAAGAAGCAGAAGACGGCGCTGGATCTGTATTATGATCTGCTGACGCTGAAAGAGCCGCCTATGAGGATCCTGTTCCTGATCACGAGACAGTTCAATCTTCTGCTGCAGGTAAAGGAACTGAAAAACAAAGGCTATGACGCCAATGCCATCGGCGGCAAGGTGGGGCTTGCCGGGTTTATCGCCCGCAAATATGTGACGCAGGCTGCCAGATTCAGGGAGGAAGACCTGCGCAGGGCGCTGACGGACTGCGTGGAGACGGAAGAGGCGGTCAAGACCGGCAGAATGAATGATGTGATGAGCGTGGAGCTGTTGATCGTGAAATACAGCGCTGCGTCGATGTAGGGTACAGCAGCAGGAGCAGAGAAAAGGTAAGGTAAAGTAAAGAGGAGGCACAGGGATGACGGTTCAGTTTTTATTCCCGGAAGGGAAAAGGCAGGCATTGACGTTCAGTTATGACGACGCACAGATTCATGACAGGCGTCTGGTCGATATTTTTAATCAGACAGGGATGAAGGCGACCTTTCATCTCAACAGCGCGACGCTGGGACAGCCGGGGTATATCACCCGCGAGGAGGTGAAAGCGCTTTACGAGGGGCACGAAGTGGCCTGTCACGGTGTGACGCATCCCTATTTTAACCAGCTGTCGGTGACGCAGACGATGAGAGAGGTGTATGAGGACAGACGGGAGCTGGAGCGATGCAGTGGCGGTATCGTGCAGGGAATGTCGTATCCGTTCGGGGAGTACAATGAGGAGCTGATCCGGACGGCGAAGGATGCGGGGATCGTGTACAGCCGGACGGTTGAGGGCACGATGAATTTTAATCTGCCGTCAGATTTCATGCGCTGGCATCCGACCTGCCATCATGGCGGTGTGACGGAAGCGCTGCTGGATGAATTCCTGAACCCGCCGATGTACAGGAGCCTGTCGCTGTTGTATATCTGGGGGCACAGCTATGAGTTTGCACAGGATGACAGCTGGAGCCATATAAACGATATCTGTAACAGACTGCAGGGCCGGGAAGACGTGTGGTATGCCACGAATATGGAGATCTATGCGTATGTGACGGCAATGCGCTCCCTGGTGATCTCGGTGGAGGGGGATATTCTGTATAACCCGTCTGCGGTCACGCTGTATGTGCGGGCCGGCGGACAGACGCTTGCACTGGGCGCCGGAGAGCGGAAGAAGCTGGACGCGGCATTGTAGGCGGGAACATCAGGTTGTATTATAACAGGTGATATTATTTGAAAACATAAAAAGAAAGCTTCGGTTTGGAGGAAAATATGAGTATGAATATTGTATGTCTGGATCTGGAGGGAGTGCTGGTGCCGGAGATTTGGATCGCTTTTGCTGAGGCGAGCGGAATTTTGGAGCTCAGGCGGACGACCAGAGACGAGCCGGATTATGATAAATTGATGCACTGGAGGCTGGGAGTGCTGCGGGAGCATGGCCTGGGCCTGCAGGAGATACAGGACACGATCGCGACCATCGATCCGCTGCCGGGTGCGAAGGAATTTCTGGACGAACTTCGCAGCATGACGCAGGTGATCATCATCAGTGATACATTCACGCAGTTTGCGGGGCCGCTGATGAAAAAGCTGGGCTGGCCGACGCTTTTCTGCAATTCTCTTGAGGTTGCGCCGGACGGGGAGATCACGGGCTTCCGGATGCGGATCGAGAATTCCAAGCTGTCTACGGTGAAAGCGTTACAGTCCATCGGCTTTGAGACGATCGCCGCCGGTGACAGTCACAACGATCTGGATATGATCCGGGCCGGCAGGGCGGGATTCCTGTTCAGGAGTACGGAGCAGATCATCCGGGAGAATCCGCAGCTTCCGGCCTACGAGACGTATGAGGAGCTGATGGCGGCGATCCGGAATGCGTTATAAAGGAAAAAGCGTCACGTGAAGGAGACTGATCGGGTGAAAATTGAATATGCCAAAAAGGCAGTAAAATATATTGAATCTTTAGACAAACCTACAAAACAGAGGATTAAAGCCGGTATTATCGGTTTGACAGAAAATCCGCCGAAAGGTGATATAAAGTTGCTGCAGGGTTATGTTGACGGAAGAAAACGATTGAGGATAGGAAAATATAGAATAATATATATGTATGGGCAGAATAAAGAGCTGCAGATATTGTATATTATGAGCGTTGATACGAGAGGTGATATTTATAAGTAGAAAGGAAGTGTGCTGGTATGAGCGGAACGGTAAAGGAAGCTGTCAGCCTGATGGAAGTGCTGCCGGAGAGTGATCAGAATTTTGTACTGGAATTTATCAAGAAACTTGTCGTGGCCTGGGATCCGGATTATACAAAGGTCACACCGTCAGAAAGAAAAGAACTTGAAGATGCGGAAAGAGATATGATAGAGAATGGAACGGTTTCGCATGAAGCTATTAATTGGGACTGAAAAAGTGTTCCGGCGTTCCGGACGGTTTTTTAGTCTGGCAGTGATTTTATGGATTATCATGAGTATTACCCTGACAGCCTGTTCTCCCATGCGAGGCAGGGCGGAGCCTTATTCTGCATCGTTCTTTGCCATGGATACTTATATGACGTTTACGGTATATGATGACGATGCAAAAGCGGCAAAAGCGGCGTTGCAGCAGGCACAGGAGGAGATCGGAGCATTGGAGGCGCTGTGGTCGGTCACCGATGAAGACAGTGATATTTATGCGTTAAATCACAGCGGCGGCCAGTCTGTAACGGTTCGGGACGAGACGGCCGGGCTGCTTTCGTTTGCCGTAAAAATGGCGCAGGAGACTGACGGGGCGTTGGAACCGACGCTGTATCCTGTGCTGACGGCGTGGGGATTTACAACGGAAGCAAACCGGATACCTGCGGCGGAAGAGATCGAAAGGCTTTTGGAATGTGTCGGCTATGACCGGGTGAAGGTGGAAGGAAGCCTTGTCACTCTGGAGGATGGCATGATGCTGGATCTGGGTTCCGTCGGCAAAGGGTATGCCGGTGACCGGGCAGAACGGATTCTCATAGAAAGGGGCATAAGCTCTGCGCTTCTGGATATCGGCGGCAATATTCAGGCCGTGGGCGCCAGGCCGGACGGCAGTGACTGGCGGCTGGGACTGCGCAGTCCTTTCGGGGAAGGGCTGTTTGGGACGCTGCAGATTTCAGATCGTGCGGTGGTCACTTCTGGAAATTACGAGCGTTATTTTATTGGAGAGGACGGTGTCCGCTACGGTCATATCATTGACCCGGAGACGGGATATCCCGTGAATAACGGACTCGCTTCCGTTACGATCATTGCCGGGGACGGGAAGCTGTGTGATGCGCTCTCCACGTCGCTTTTTGTCATGGGGCTTTCGGATGCAATCACCTATTGGAGGACGCATCAGGAGGAGCAGCCGTTTGACATGATACTGGTCACGGAAGACAGGGAAATTTACCTGACAGAAGAAATTAAGGATAAATTTAATTTACAGAAAGAGTGTGCAGATATGGTCATTTATCCGGTCACATCGTCTGCTGCAGAAGGGCAAAACCGGTAATTACAAATTTTGACCGTGAGATTTATATCTGGCAAAAAGCTGTGTATATATGTCGAAAACAGCAGAAAAATGAAATTATAGGTAGATTTAATTTTACACATAAATAGAAAAATGCAGTCTGTCAGCAATGACAGGACTGCATTTTTTCTTGCCTTTTTTTGTTTGCTCAAATAAAATATATAGTGTTATATAACGAACGCTACTCTCGATGCAGATTCTTGATCACAACCAGTGTCAAGAGCAGAAGGATGATACCTACCGGCATGGAAATCCATGCACTCTGCGCAAATCCGGCCACGATATAGGTGATAAAGGAGATCACGGCTACTACGATAACGTAGGGCAGCTGGGTGGATACGTGATTGACGTGGTCACACTGTGCGCCTGCGGAAGCCATGATCGTGGTGTCGGAGATCGGGGAGCAGTGATCGCCGCATACCGCGCCTGCCATACAGGCGGAGATGGAGATGATCATCAGCTGCGGATTGGTATTCATAAATACATTCACCACGATCGGAATGAGAATACCGAAGGTTCCCCAGGAGGTACCGGTGGAGAATGCCAGGAAACATGCCACGATGAAAATGATCGCCGGCAGGAAATTCATAAGAGATCCGGCGCTCTTCTGTACGGCATCGGCTACAAATACGGCTGCGCCCAGCGAGTCGGTCATGGCTTTCAGTGTCCAGGCAAAGGTAAGGATCAGGATTGCCGGAACCATGGCCTTGAAGCCGTCAGGCAGACAGGCCATACAGTCTTTAAAACTTAACACTCTGCGGATCAGATAGATGATGATCGTCAGGATCATGGCGCAGATGCTGCCCAGCGCAAGGCCGACGGAAGCATCGGAATTGGAAAAGGATTCAACGAAACCTGCACCGTCAAAAAATCCGCCGGTATAGATCATACCGATGACACAACATGCGATCAGCATGATGATAGGGATCAGGAGATCGATTACTTTTCCTTTCGGATTTACGGCTTCTGTCTCCTGAGAGGCATCTTTTTTGCCGGTGGAGAACAGGTCGCCTTTGAGGGCATTGGCTTCATGGGATTTCATCGGGCCGAAATCCACTTTTAACAGTACCAGTGCAATCATCATAATGATCGTCAGGATGGCATAGAAGTTATAGGGAATGGCGCGGATAAAGATGGAAAATCCGTCTTCTCCCTCCACGAAACCGGAAACTGCCGCCGCCCAGGAAGAGATCGGTGCGATAATGCAGACCGGCGCCGCAGTGGCATCGATCAGATAGGCCAGCTTCGCCCGGGAAACCTTGTGCTCATCCGTGACGGGCTTCATGACGCTGCCGACGGTGAGACAGTTGAAATAATCGTCAATAAAGATCAGGACACCCAATGCGACGGTGGCAAGCTGCGCGCCGGCCCGTGTCTTGATCTTTTCTTTTGCAAAATGGCCGAAGGCTGCGGAACCGCCTGCACGGTTCATCAGGCTTACCATGGCGCCCAGGATCACAAGGAACACCAGAATACCCACGTTATAGGCATCGGACAGAACCGCGACAAAACCGTCGTTGAAAATGTGTGTCAGCGTTCCCTCAAAGGAAAAGCCGGAATAGAACAGGCCGCCCACCAGAATACCGATGAACAGCGAGCTGTAAACCTCTTTCGTGATCAGGGCCAGCACGATCGCGACAATGGGCGGGACCAGTGCCCAGAAAGTGGCATACATGGCAGGCGTGTACTCTGCCTCCGCTTCTGCAGCGAACACGGTAAGCGGCAGAAGGGCAAGACAGAGGATCAGGAGGCCTGCCCCTCGTAAGAGTTTTTTCTTTTTCATTCTTTTGTACTCCCTCTTTATATGTAATTTATTTGGCAGAAGATCAGAAGTACTCCTGCGAAGAAAGAAATCTCCAGACGCAACGGTACGGAACCTGTCCTGCATAAAAATACAGAAAATACTGTTTTCAGGTGAAAATGCCATCGACACAGGAAGATGGAGATATCCGATGATCACTGCCGAAGTCAGTATAACACCAAGTATGGCATTTCACAAGGAAAAAGTCAAAAGAATGAATATTTATGTAACACATGTAATCCTGGCCGGGAGGGAATCTGTCCCGCTTCATAACGAAATGCAGAAGAAGTTGTAAAAGTCCGTTTTATGGGACATAAATTGTGCTACCCTGTTTTCAGAAATGGTTGACGGATCTGGTTGACGGATTTATCAGAGTAAAGAAATACAGAAAGGAAGGGTGGTTATGTCTGATCGGAAATTTTGGGTACTGACGGTGGCGTTGGTTCTGATCATTGTCTTCTGTACCAAGGGAACGGTGATGAGCATGGGGGATAAGCAGCGCACCGATGAGAATCACTGTTATCGTGAACTGGAACAGGAATATGTGCGGTATGCGAGAGAATGTCTGAGAGAACAGGGACTTGATAACTGCGGGGTGATGCTGACGAGAGTGACGAATAGGGATGGCAGCAGGGAATATACAATGCAGGTACATCACCGCAGGCTTAAGCAGATGGACGGCAGTGATAAGTCGGCCCTGCAGGATATTCTGTCGCAGGCGGAGTTCGGACAGGAGACATGTACATTTCGATATGAATTGTAAGAGATTGACATAATCGAATATATGTTCTATACTTAAGAAAAAGATGTCAGAACAAGCGTTCTGATTTGGTGTAGGTGAGATTTTTCGTATATGATTTTATATAAGGCTGATATAGAGTGACAGAACAGCCCGGTACGTTAGCTGAATTGCTTTGACAAAAAATTTCATATACAGAAAGGAATGACTTTTTTACGTTTTGGGATTATACTAGGTAAGAGTACGAATTGCGGGACAGATGTGCAGAGTTTTTCAGAACTTTTTTTGATACGGACAGATAGGAGCAGAGTATGAGACCGAATCCCAAGCCACAGGAAATGTACAGACACTTTAAAGGAAATATATATCAGATCCGCTGCCTTGCGAAGCACAGCGAGACCGGGGAGATGGTGGTGGTTTATCAGGCGATGTACGATACCTTTCAGATTTATGTCAGGCCGCTTGCCATGTTTATGGAAGAGGTAGACTTTGAGAAGTATCCGGATGCCAGACAGCAGTACCGCTTTGAGCTGCTGCAGGATTCGGAGCTGGTTTCCGGATCGCGGGCAGTGGAGGAGCCGGTTTCCGGATCACAGTCAGTGGAGGAACCGGTGAAGGAGAGCGATGCGGGTCCGGAGGGTACGGAAGGCGCAGAAGAGGTGCAGCAACTGAATATCGATCCTCTGGTGATGGAGTTCCTGGAGGCGGATACGTATGAGCAGAGGCTCAATATTCTTGCCGCACTCCGCAGCAGGATTACCGACGAGATGATCAACACGATGGCGATGGCTGTCGATCTGGAGATCAAGGAAGGCGACGTGGAAGAGCGGTATGAGGAACTCAAGAACTGTCTTTTGACTTTTGAAAAGTATGAGTGTAACAGACTGCGCTAAGTTTTCACGTTCTGCGTCATGACGACATAAGGTAAACCACCGGAGAATCTTTGTTCCCGCGGGCAATGGGCCGGGAGCCGTGTCTGTATGGACATCCGTAAACAGATTGGATTCTGACAGGAGGTAACTTATGGCGTATGATCTTGACAATAAGCTGGTAGTGGGCGTCTCTTCCCGGGCGCTCTTCGACCTGACCTATGAGAATACGATATTTGAGGCAGATGGTGTGGAAGCATACTGCAGATATCAGATTGAGCATGAGAGTGAGATACTGAGCCCGGGGCCGGGATTTCCGCTGGTCAAGGCACTGCTTGATCTGAATGAACTGCCCGGCAGGGAGGAGAGTGTCGAGGTCATCATCATGTCTAGGAACAGCCCGGATTCTTCCCTGCGTGTTTTCAACGCGATCGAGCATTATGGGCTGAATATAACAAGGGCTGTGCTGGCCAGCGGTGCATCACTGGCACCGTATCTGTCGGCTTTTAAGACGGATCTGTTTTTGTCGGCTTATGAGGATGACGTGCAAAGCGCCATAGATTCCAACATAGCGGCCGGTATTATCTGTACGGATGGTCTGCGCACTTATGACTGTGATCATCAGATAAGGCAGATCCGCATAGCTTTTGACGGGGATGCGGTATTGTTTTCGGATGAATCAGAGCAGATCTTCAAGGAACGGGGGCTCGAGGCGTTTGAGGAGAATGAGAGACGCAATGCCAACAATCCGCTTAAGGCAGGGCCGTTCGCCAGATTCCTCACGCTGCTGTCGAAACTGCAGAAGAATTGTACGGCAGAAGAAGCGCCGATCAGAACCGCTCTTGTGACATCCAGATGTGCGCCTGCGCATGAGAGAGTGATACGGACCCTTCGTGCATGGAATGTACGTATCGACGAAGTGTTTTTTCTGGGCGGGGTGCGTAAGAAAGAGGTTTTACAGGCATTCGGCGCCCATATATTCTTTGATGACCAGTCGCTGCATACAGCCCAGGCATCGGAAGTGGTGCCGGCAGCCAGGGTACCTTATCGAAAGAAGATCCCCTGTGATGAGGCGGCGGAGGAACTGGACAGCAGTTGACCGGAGCGAACGAATTCATTCTATAGAAATGGTTTACATAACATGAAATATGACAATATAATCACGGCAAATTTTATAGAGCGTCCGAATCGCTTTATCGCCTATGTCAATATCGCCGGAGAGCGGACGAAAGTGCATGTCAAGAATACCGGCAGGTGCCGGGAATTGCTGCAGGAGCAGGCAGAGGTTTATCTGGAGAAGAGTGCCAATCCCGAGCGGTCCACGGCCTATGATCTGGTGGCGGTTGATAAGGCGGGAAGGCTGATCAATATGGATTCCAATGCGCCGAACAAAGTAGTAGGCGAGTGGCTTGCGGCAGGCGGACTTTATCAGGATGTCAGTCTGGTGCGTCCGGAGAAGGTCTTCGAGAATTCCCGGTTCGATTTTTATGTGGAGAGTGAGGCAGGGGAGCGCGCCTTCATAGAGGTTAAAGGAGTCACGTTGGAGAATGACAATGTGGCGGCCTTTCCCGATGCGCCTTCCGAGCGTGCCGTAAAGCATGTAGAAGAGCTGGTGGAAGCGCATGCGCAGGGATATGAAGCCTATCTGATCTTTGTTGTTCAGATGAAAGGAATCAGCCATGTGGAACCGAACTGGAAGACCCAGCCTGCTTTCGGGGAGGCCTTGAAGAAGGCACGACAGGCAGGGGTACACCTGCTTGCCTATGACTGTCTGGTGGAAAAAGACAGTCTGGCGGTCAATGAACAGGTTCCCGTCGTGCTGGACAGTCTGGATCTGATCGCACAGCCGCTTCTTGCATGGTATGACGCCGGAAGGCGCATCCTGCCCTGGCGGGAGGAGCCGACACCGTATCATGTGTGGCTGTCGGAGATCATGCTGCAGCAGACGAGAGTGGAGGCGGTGAAGCCATACTATGACCGCTTTTTACAGCATCTTCCGGATATTGCGAGTCTGGCGTCTGTGGAGGAGGAAGAGCTTTTAAAGCTGTGGGAAGGTCTGGGCTATTATAACCGTGCGAGAAATCTGAAGAAATCGGCGATGCAGATCGTAGCGGAATACGGCGGGGAGATGCCGGGAGAATATGAGCAGCTGATCGGGCTTGCCGGGATCGGAAGCTATACGGCGGGCGCCATTGCTTCGATCGCTTTTCAGAAGGCGGTTCCGGCGGTGGACGGTAATGTATTGCGGATTCTGTCCAGACTGCGGCTTGATGACAGGGATATTATGGATGCCCGGGTCCGGAGATCCATAGAAGAGGAATTGAAAGCCATAATGCCTGAGGACAGACCCGGGGATTTTAATCAGGCGTTGATGGAACTCGGGGCGATGGTGTGTATCCCCAACGGCAGTCCGAAATGTGAAGCATGTCCGTGGAACAAACTGTGTCAGGCGAGAATACAGGCACGGATATCGGAGTATCCGAAGAAGGCGCCTAAGAAACCGCGTAAGATAGAGAAGAAGACGATCCTTGTCATTCTGGACGAACATTATGTGGCGCTCCATAAGAGAGACGCGAAGGGACTGCTTGCGGGCATGTATGAATTTCCCATGCTGGAAGGGCATATGAGCGGGGAGGAAGTGCTTGCATACCTGAAACAGTCCGGCATGTCGCCGCTGCGCATACAGAAACTGGAGCCGTCGAAGCATATCTTTACGCATAAGGAATGGCATATGATCGGCTATCAGGTGCGTGTGGATGAGCTGGCGAAGACGGCTGCGGCAGACAGGATGGATTATATTTTCATTGATCCTGCCGAGACGAAGAGCAGATATCCGATTCCTTCGGCGTTTGCCGCGTATGCGGATCATATGGAGATGAAGCGAGGGGTATGATTCGTTTTACTTCGAATGTAAAAAATATATATGTTTGTAGAACAGTTTTGTTTATAGGGTTATTGAAATGATAGTGATTCATAATAACTTCAAATTTGATCTATAGCTATTTTAAAGTATTATGATGTTTAAAATTAAGCAAAAACGAAAAAGATAAGTAAAGAGTCCATAAAGGGCTCTTTTTTATTACAGTGAATTGAATGATAGTTTTGCGCAAAACATTCATTAAATATTCACATATTTTGTTTATAAAATATATATAAACTTTACGAAAATATAGGTTTTGCGCAAAACTTAATTGACTTATGAAACAAATATATGATATTTTAACGGTATAGCAAGACTATTATTCTTCGAAGAAAAATGGAGTGAAACCAAGAGGTGGAGGTCACTATGATATTGATAAAAGTCAGGTGTCTTCAGAATAACAGAAAGTGAGGAACTTATGAGAAAGCCAAAATTTCAAATTGCTTTATGCATGACTACATTAATAACGAGTGCTCTTTTGGGGTGTGTTGGATGTGGACAGAATGCTGATAAGGAAAAGGTGAATACGGGAGAAAGTCAGCAGACACAAAAAGAAATTGTAGAGGAAGCAGGAGGAGATGTTGTTCTGTCTGTCTGGATAGCCAAATCCTTTAGCCCGGAAGCGGATGCAGCTATGCAGTCGAGATTTGAGTCTTTTGCAGATATAAATGACAAAGTAACAAAAGTGAAAGTTGAGACGTTTCCTGCATCCGATGGACAGGTAAAGTGGAATACGGCAATTGAATCAGGAGATTTTCCGGATGTATCTTTTATCAGTGATGATGTTATGCAATCTTATGTAGAGATGGGAGTTTTAAGGCCGGTCGATCATGTTGCGGAGAAGATTGAAGAAATTCTTGGAGGGATGATGCCAGGATCAAGGGACAATCTTTCGTTTGATGGGGTTTTGTATGGAATTCCATATTCCCTGAATGTCAATATGATTCATTACAGGACAGATGTATTTGCAGATGCAGGAATAACGGAGCCGATTAAGACGTGGGAGCAGTTGGAAGAAGTTTGCGCTGTGTTGAAGGAGAAAACTGATCTCTATCCTATTGGGCTTGCTATTTCTAACAGTGATGATTCTGAAACTTGTAATCGTTGGATTCTCAAGGCATTTGGTGGAAAATATTGGGATGAGGAAGGGAATGTGATCGTTAATTCACAGGAGACTGTTAATGCAGTGAATTATCTTGTGAACATGTACAGTAAGGGCTATATTCCTCCGGCATCAGTAGAATGGGATTCATCAGGAAACAACAATAGCTATCTGGCCGGAGAGTGTGCAATGGTGGTCAATATTCCAACACTGTATAACGCATTGCAGGCAGAGGATCTTAAAGATACCCTGGGCGCGAATACGGGAATGATGGCATTGCCTTCCGGAGAAAACTATACACCCTGGAGTGAGCCGTCTAATGGATCTTACAGTATCTTTGAGGGGTGTAGATATCCAGAACTTTCGGAGGAAATGTTGCAGTATGTGTTTGGTGACAATGATTGGTATACGAATGACTATATATCAAATATGTTTCCTGTAAATATTCCAACCTATGAAAATGCAACAGAAGGCGAGGTGTGGAGTTCTGAACTCGGAACTGCTTTGATGACAACAAGTCTTGAGGAAGATTATAATCATAAGTTTGGCTGGCCTTGTACAGATCCTGTGGTTATGAGAGCGGATGCACAGTCGGAAAAAGATTTTTCCTTTAGCAAAACTGTATTAAGAGTCATATTGGATGGCATGACAGCCGAGGATTCGGTTGCACAGCTGGAACAGGAATTAAATACGATCAAGGAGCAGATTGCGACTCAGTAATGGAGATTCTTGTCTAAAGCCGGAAGGAGTAAAAGGAAATAGATGAAAGAAATAAATCGTTTTATAGGTAAAAGGAATCAGTATGGCAGAATATGGAACAAAGCAGTACCATATCTGCTGATGGCACCGGTAGTGATATATATGCTGGCAGTACTGGTAGTACCTATTGTGTATGGGATAGGACTGAGCTTTACCAACAAAATGATAGGGCGCGATGAACAATTTGTGGGATTGAAGAACTATATAAGTCTGTTTCATGAGAGCGAGTACCTCAAAAGTGTAAAAAATACCTTAAAATATACAGTTGTGACGGTAATCTTAAAAGTTGTTTTGGGAATTGGCATTGCACTTTTGATGAATAGCAAAATTAAATTCCGCAGCATTTCCAGGGGATTGATTCTAATCCCCTGGGCAGTACCTACGGTTGTGTCGGTAACAGTTTGGAAATGGATGTACTCGGATACAGGGGGTGTATTGAATCATATTTTGATGTCAGCCGGATTGACGAACCAGAAAATTGCCTGGCTCTCCACACCTTTACTGGCGTTTGTTTCCATTGTCATCATAAATGTTTGGAGAGGAGCTCCCTTTATTGGAATGTCAACTTTAAGTGGATTGCAGGCAGTTCCACCTGATATTTATGAGTCTGCACAGATTGATGGAGCAAATATATTCCAGAGGTTTTTTTATATTACATTGCCGTCTATCAAGGATGTAGTGATGCTGGCTACTCTGGTGACCACCATATGGACATTTAATGATTTTGAGTTGATCTGGCTGGTGACAAAGGGCGGGCCGATCAGTGCAACGCAAACCATATCAATATATACTTACAAGACGGGCATTCAGAGTATGTACACAGGAAAGGCAATGGCAGCCTCCATTTTGTTTATGCCTATTTTGGTTTTATTGATTAATATGACTACATCAAGAACACTAAAACAGGAGGATGAATTATAATATGAAGAAAAAATATATTATAAACCGCATAGTTTGCTACGGGTGTCTCCTGATCGTACTGGTAGTGTCGCTATTTCCGGTATATTGGATGTTGAATACTGCTCTAAAGACAAACGCAGAAATTTACCAGAGTGTACCAACTTACTATCCTAAGAATATTTCATTTGCCGGATTTCGTGCTCTCTTTTTTGAGACGACTTTTCTGTCCAGCATGAAGAACAGTTTATTGGTAGCGCTGGTTGTTTCTCTGACTTCTATCTTCTTTTGTATGCTGGCTGCGTATGCACTCACCAGAATGCAGGTAAAAGGTGGCAGGAGTTTTTCCAAAGCGATACTGTATTCTTATCTGGTGCCGAGAAATTTGACATTGTTGCCTGTGTATATGCTTGTGGCAAGTGTTGGAGCGTTGGGATCATTAAAAAGTTTAATATTAGTTTATCCCAGCTTTACTATTCCCTATACTATGTGGATGTTGATTGCGTATTTTAAGACAGTGCCTAAGGAGTTGGAAGAAGCAGCATTGATTGATGGATGTAACCGTTTACAGGTAATGTTTAAGATATTTTATCCCCTTGCGTTACCTGGAATTATTTCAACTTTTATATTCGCTTTCACTTTGTGCTGGAATGAATACCAGTATTCTCTTGTTATGATTACCGACAGCGCTTATAAAACATTTCCGGTCATGCTTTCGGATTTTATGATTGATGACGTATATGCCTGGGGGCCATTGATGGGAGGATCTTTTCTGGCTTGTATTCCGGTGTTGTTGCTGTATACGCTATCCAATAGCAGGATTAATGGAGGAATCACAGCGGGTGCGGTGAAAATGTAGTTTATTGTATTGAAAGGAGATAACAGTTTCATGAAAGAAAAAGTGTTGGTCACATTAAGGGCAGATTCCCATTCCATACCTGAAATGAAAAAGTATCTGGAAAATGAGGGATTTGAGATAAAACAGGCGGATGTCTCACGGATGGGAGAAAGTGATCTGACAGAACAGGCCAAAGATTGTACTGCAGTGATAGCTGGAGCAGAAACCTGGACAGGTGCTATGTTTGAGCAGCTTCCAAAGCTTAAATGCATTATGAAGAGTGGTGCAGGACTGGATGCGATTGATATTGTAACAGCTACTAAATGTGGAGTGGCTATTGCAAATACACCGGGACAGAATTCTCATGCGGTAGCGGATATGACAGCGAGTATGATATTATCGATATTACGACAAAATATAAAATATGACAGCATTGTTCGTAATAAGAAGTGGAGTGAAATGCGCGGGAAGGCACAGCTTTGTCATGAGCTTTCGGCAATGACAGTAGGTTTGCTTGGTTTCGGGGCTATTGCGAGGAGAGTTGCAGAAATACTTAGTGGTTTTGGATGTAGATTCATAGCATATGATGTAAATCCTGACCAGGAAGCGGCTCAAAAGTTGAATGTAGAACTTTTGACATTTGAAGAAGTAATAAGGCAGTCAGATATCCTCAGTTTACATGTGCCACTGACGGAAGAGACAAGAAATTGTATTAATGAGAAAACATTGTCCATGATGAAACCTACAGCAATGATTGTCAATACTTGTAGAGGCGGTGTAATCTGTGAACAAGATCTTTGTGCAGCTTTAAAAAATGGAGTGATACAGGCAGCGGCTTTAGATGTATTTACTATAGAGCCGATCGAGAACGATAATCCATTGCTGACATTGGAAAATGTTCAGTTTACACCACATATGGCTACGGCAACTTTTGAAGCCATGGAAAATATGTATATGGCATGTGCAAAACAGACTATTCAGTTTTTTGACGGGGAGGCAGTACCTTATATTGTTAATCCAGATTACGTGAAATATCTTTAGAAGGTGGTGATTATATGAAATATTATGATATTCCGGGTTGTGCTCTGCGGCTTCCCTGTCTGGGCATGGGATGTATGCGTATGTCAGTAAAAACAGTGGACGAAGTGGAAAAATTGCTGCACTGTGCAATAGAGTTGGGAATTAATTTCTTTGACCATGCGGACATTTACGGAAATGGTGAGGCAGAGATTGTTTTTGGGAAGGCATTAAAACAAAGCAGTATTATGCGGAAAGATATTATTATCCAATCTAAATGTGGTATTCGTAACGGTGCTGGATATGATCTATCCAAAAAATATATTCTGTCGTCTGTAGACGGAATTTTGAAACGACTTCAAGTAGAGCGGTTAGATTTTTTACTTTTACATCGTCCGGACGCGTTATGGGAGCCGGATGAGATCGCTGAGGCATTTGACCAGCTGCATGATTCTGGAAAAGTCCGATATTTTGGCGTATCCAACCAAAATGCTTTTCAAATGGATGTCCTTCAAAGTGCGATAGGCCATAAGCTGATGGTTTCTCAAATGCAGTTCAGTATAGCGCATTCTCAGATGATAGATTCTGGATTGTATGTGAATTTATCTCAGGAAGGAGCTGTAAACCGTGATGGGGGACTACTGGATTATTGCAGAAAGAACGAGATTCTCATGCAGGCATGGTCGCCATTACAATATGGTTTTTTTGAGGGCAGTTTTATTAACAGTCCTCTGTATCCAGGACTTAATCAGGTTTTGCTGCGGCTGGCACATGAGAAAAAAGTTGATTCTGCGGCTATAGCATTGGCGTGGCTGTTAAGAAATACAATTTCTGTACAACCCATTATAGGAACGATGAACATGAATCACCTCAAGGAAGCGGCAAGGGCAGCAGAAGTGGAGCTTACAAGAGAAGAGTGGTATGAAATTTACTGTGCGGCTGAAAAACAGCTGCCATAAACAAGAATAAAATCAAAGGAGCGGTTGAGTATGAAAAAACTTTTTGGCGTTGTTGCGCCCATTATTACACCTTTAAGGGAGGATGGGGAGGTTGATTATGCATCTCTCAGAAATCTTACGCTGAGTCTGATTGAAAGAGGCTGCGATGGTCTTTATGTATGTGGCACTACTGGTGGTGTGGCATATTTTTGCAAGGAAGAAAGAAAAATGATTCTGGAGACTGTCTGGGAGGCGGCTAAGGGAAAAGCGCTCGTTTATGCTCAGATAGGGGGAACGATTTTGAGAGATACGTTGGAATTGGCTGAGCATGCCATAACTTTAGGAGTAGATGGCCTGGGTATTCTGACACCGATTTATTTTCCGCTGACAGAAAGAGAACTGGAAAACTATTATGTTTCTGTGGCTAAATATATACCTGAAAATATTCCTGTTTATATGTATGCAATTCCATCTTTTGCAGCAAATGATCTATCACTGGATCTGGTAAAGCGGGTTGCGGATCAATGTGAAAACATTGTGGGAATCAAATACAGCAGTGGTGACTACGCGAAGATCTGCCAGTTTAAGCAGATCAGGGAAGGGAGATTTTCCGTACTGGTGTCAAGCCCTGGTATTGCACATTCAGCATTCAGTATTGGATGTGATGGAATTATTTCCGGAGCCTGCATTTTGTTTACGGAAGAAGTTAAGGCGCTGTACAATGCGTACAAAAATGGTGACACCAAAAAAGTAGTGTATTTACAGCGGGATATTTACAGGTGGCTGGCACATTCCTGGCCTTTGGAGATACATAAATGTGCAGCTTTTGTCTGTCAGGAAGGAGTGATCGCTACAGATACGATGCGGGCACCAATGTTGCAGTTGAAGTCAGAAGAAAAGAGAGCTTTCCTTGAAATTATGGATGAATATAAAAAGAGTCTTGTAAATTTGTAAAAATGTATCATACTTTATAAATAATATAAAGCTGGCTCATCCGGGTCAGCTTTATGCATTGAAGTGATAAGGTCAGCGTTGACACTTATAGGTCAGCAATATAAAATACTTTTGTCAGGAAAGCAGTCTTTTGTACCGAAAGGGGTTATATTGGTTATAGAGAGAGGGGTATGTGCAAATGATAACGATCAAACAGATTGCGAATGAGTTGAATGTGAGTCCTACGACAGTATCAAACGTTATTCATGGTAATTATAAAAAGGTATCGGCAGAGAATATAGAACGCATTTCGAATAAATTGAAAGAATGCAATTATGTACCTAATATGGGTGCCAGAATGTTGGCTCAGGGAGGATCGAAGATCATCGGTGTAGTTATGAATATCCGATATTATAAACATGGAGACGGACAAAGGTATGAATTTGGATATAAACTGTTTCACAGTACCATTTTGGGTGTTTTGGAGCGTGAGATTCGTAAAAATGGTTATTATATGATGTATTATGTATCAAAAGATGTAAATGAAATATTGACTGTTTTGGAACAGTGGAATATTGATGGCATGGTGGTACATGGTTTGGATGAAGAAGATTGTTGTAGGCTGGTTAAAGAGGCAAAGAAACCAATCGTATTTATAGATTGCGCTTTTATCACGGATAATTGTTTTTCAAATGTAGGATTGTATGATCGATATGGTGGATACCTTGCGGCACATCATTTTTTGGAAAATGGGCATCGGCGGATTGGATTTTTAACTTGGTGCAATCCACCAAAGGGGTATATAGAAGAGCGCTATGAAGGCTATAAGCAGGCATTAAAAGAATATGGACTGGAAACCGATACGGAAAATATTGTGTATTTGTCTCCTCATGAGGAGACGCGCAGGCAGATTTATGGCAGACTGTATCTGGAAAGAGACAGGTTTACAGCACT
>ERZ808037.1258-NODE-1258-length-17355-cov-34.907802_pt1 | contig 17355 bp, 13 predicted proteins | sample MGYA00380190_ERZ808037 | MGnify/ENA primary metagenome ERZ808037 (study PRJEB31490, sample SAMN06133399) | mouse gut metagenome | isolation source: J9 | host: mice | place: China: Chengdu | collected 2015-05 ... | reverse complement strand
CGCATAAAATGCAGTTCTTACTAAGTGCCGGCGTTGTTAAAGGGCCTTTCAGCAGAAATCTTTTTTCACTGCCGGCCTGCCTCAGAGCTTCGCAATTGCCTAACATATTTTTCAATGAGGAAGGAGATAAAATTATGGAAAAAACAATGGAGAAGATCGTAGCGCTTGCAAAGGCGAGGGGATTTGTATATCCCGGTTCGGAGATCTACGGCGGACTTGCGAACACATGGGATTACGGCAATCTCGGTGTGGAATTAAAAAATAATGTGAAAAAAGCATGGTGGCAGAAGTTTGTCATGGAGAATCCTTACAATGTCGGCGTGGACTGCGCTATTTTGATGAACCCGCAGACATGGGTGGCTTCCGGGCATCTGGGCGGATTTTCCGACCCGCTTATGGACTGCAAAGAATGTCATGAGCGTTTTCGTGCCGACCAGTTGATAGAAGAATATGCAAAGGAAAACAATATTACGTTAAAAGAATCCATAGATGCATGGACACAGCAGCAGATGAAAGATTTCGTGGAAGAACACAGCATTCCGTGTCCGACATGCGGCAAGCATAACTTTACGGATATCAGACAGTTTAACCTGATGTTCAAAACCTTCCAGGGCGTTACGGAGGATGCGAAAAATACGGTTTATCTGCGGCCGGAGACGGCGCAGGGGATCTTTGTGAATTTTAAGAATGTACAGCGTACTTCCCGCAAAAAGATCCCGTTCGGCATCGGACAGATCGGGAAATCGTTCCGTAACGAGATCACGCCCGGTAACTTTACATTCCGTACAAGAGAATTCGAGCAGATGGAACTGGAATTTTTCTGTGAACCGGGAACGGATCTGGAATGGTTCCAGTATTGGCGCGGTTTCTGCCGTGACTGGCTGCTTTCTCTCGGTATCAAAGAAGAGGAAATGAGACTGCGTGACCATTCTCCGGAAGAACTCTGTTTCTATTCCAAGGGAACAACGGATATTGAATTCTTATTCCCGTTTGGCTGGGGCGAACTGTGGGGGATCGCGGACAGAACCGATTATGACCTGACACAGCATCAGAATACATCCGGTGAAGATATGTCCTATTTTGACGATTCCAAAAACGAGAAATACGTACCATATGTTATTGAACCGTCTCTGGGGGCTGACCGTGTTGTTTTGGCGTTCCTTTGTGCGGCTTATGACGAAGAAGAGATCGGAGAAGGCGACGTACGTACCGTACTGCATTTCCATCCGGCGCTTGCACCGGTCAAGATCGGCGTGCTTCCGCTTTCCAAGAAGTTGAACGAAGGTGCGGAGAAGGTCTTTGCCGGACTGTCGAAAAAATACAACTGTGAATTTGACGACAGAGGAAATATCGGAAAACGTTACAGAAGACAGGATGAGATCGGTACGCCGTTTTGCGTTACATACGATTTCGATTCCGAAAACGACGCCTGCGTGACGGTCAGATTCCGTGATTCCATGGAGCAGGAGCGTGTGGCGATCGCAGAACTGGACGCTTATTTTGCAGATAAATTTGAGTTTTAAGAGGGAGATACAATGAAAAAATATGGTGTAAATGAACTTAGACGTATGTTTTTAGAGTTTTTTGAGAGCAAGGAACATCTTAAAATGAAAAGTTTTTCGCTTGTTCCGCACAACGATAACAGTCTGCTTCTTATTAACTCCGGCATGGCGCCTCTAAAGCCGTACTTTACGGGACAGGAGATACCGCCGAGACGCCGTGTGACGACCTGCCAGAAATGTATCCGGACAGGAGACCTGGAGAATGTCGGCAAAACGGCGAGACACGGTACTTTTTTTGAAATGCTGGGGAACTTCTCATTTGGAGATTATTTTAAACAGGAAGCGATCGCATGGTGCTGGGAGTTTTTGACCGAAGTAGTCGGTCTGGATGCGGACAGGCTTTATCCTTCTATCTATGAGGAAGACGAGGAAGCTTATGAGATCTGGACGAAAGAGATCGGCATAGCGCCGGAGCGCATCTATCGTTTCGGAAAAGAAGATAATTTCTGGGAGCACGGCTCGGGCCCGTGCGGACCGTGTTCCGAAGTATATTATGACCGCGGTGAAAAATACGGCTGCGGGAAACCCGGATGTACCGTAGGCTGTGACTGCGACCGCTATATGGAGATCTGGAACAATGTATTTACCCAGTTTGACAATGACGGAAAAGGCAATTATACGGAACTTGCGCAGAAAAATATTGATACCGGTATGGGTCTGGAAAGACTGGCTTCCGCCGTGCAGGATGTGGATTCCATTTTTGATGTGGATACGGTTCTTGCGCTTCGTACGAGGGTATGTGAAATAGCGGGTGTTACTTATAAAGAAGATTATGAGACGGATGTATCGATCCGTATCATCACGGATCATATCCGTTCAGCGACATTCATGATCTCCGATGGCATTATGCCTTCTAATGAAGGCCGCGGTTATGTTCTGCGGCGTATTATCAGAAGGGCAGCCAGACAGGGGCGTAAACTCGGCATACAGGGAACATTTCTCTCTGATCTGAGCAGTACCGTTATTGAAGGCTCCAAGGACGGATATCCGGAACTTGACGAGAAGAAAGAGTTCATTTTCAATGTACTGACGCAGGAAGAAAATAAATTTAATAAGACCATAGATCAGGGACTGAACATTCTTATGGAAATGGAAGAGAACCTGGCAAAAGAAGGCAGAAAGGTTCTTTCCGGCGAGGATACTTTTAAGTTATACGATACGTATGGATTTCCCATTGATCTGACGAAGGAAATTCTGGCGGAGAAAGATTTCGGCGTAGACGAAGACGGTTTTCAGGCGGCCATGAAGCAGCAGAAAGACAAAGCGCGTAAGGCACGAAAAGTCACGAATTACATGGGGGCTGACGTGACCGTGTACGAATCCATTGATCCTAACATAACAAGTGTTTTTACAGGCTATGATGATCTGATACATGATTCTAAGATTTCGGTTCTGACGACGGAAACAGAACTCGTAGAAGCGCTTACCGATGGAGAGATCGGAACGATCTTCGTGGATGAGACGCCTTTCTATGCGACTATGGGCGGACAGGCCGGCGATATCGGTATGATCCGCAGTGCAGACGGCGCATTCAAAGTAGAGGATACCGTGAAGATGCTTGGCGGTAAGGTAGGCCATATCGGGCGTATGGTATCCGGCATGTTCAAGACCGGTGATACCGTTACGCTGGAAGTCGATGCGGAAAGAAGAAATGCGACCTGTAAAAACCACAGCGCGACACACTTACTGCAGAAAGCACTGCGTATGGTGCTCGGAACTCATGTGGAACAGGCCGGTTCTTATAATGACGATGAGAGACTGCGTTTCGACTTCTCCCATTTCTCGGCTATGACGGCGGAAGAACTGGCGAGGGTAGAGCAGATCGTCAATGAAAAGATTGCCGAGAACATTCCGGTCGTAACGGAAGTTCTGACAGTCGAAGAAGCGAAGAAAACAGGTGCCATGGCGCTGTTTGGCGAGAAATACGGCGAGACGGTACGCGTTGTGGAAATGGGAGATTTTTCCAAAGAATTCTGCGGCGGTACTCATGTTGGAAATACGGGTGTTATTTCATCTTTTAAGATCATATCCGAAAGCGGTGTCGCTGCGGGCGTCAGAAGGATCGAAGCTCTGACGGGAAGCGGTGTGACCAGATATTATGCGGAACTGGAAGATAAACTGAACGAAGCGGCGAAAATCCTGAAAGCGACGCCGGCCAACCTGCTTGACCGATGCGGTCATTTGATGGCGGAATTAAAGGCGCTGCAGAGTGAAAACGAATCCTTAAAGAGCAAAGCGGCTAAGGATGCGCTGGGCGACGTTATGGATAAAGTCACGGAAATAAAAGGCGTAAAACTGCTTGCTGCAAAAGTATCCGGCGTGGATATGAACGGTCTGCGGGATTTAGGCGACCAGTTAAAGGCAAAACTCGGAGAAGGCGTTGTCGTTCTGGCATCCGATCTGGACGGCAAAGTAAATCTGATCGCCATGGCAACGGATGGCGCCCAGACAGACGGTGCACATGCGGGCAATCTGATCAAAGGCATTGCGGGACTTGTCGGCGGCGGCGGCGGCGGACGTCCGAACATGGCGCAGGCCGGCGGCAAAAATCCTGCAGGGATCGATGCGGCGATAGCGGAAGCGGCTAAGGTGCTGGAGGGGCAGCTTCGATAAGAAAATAGAAGGTATGAAAGGAGACGGGGGTATGTCATATATTGACACGATGAAGGAAAAGGCAAGGAGCGATAAGAAAACGATCGTTTTGCCGGAAACAAACGATAAGAGAACACTGATCGCGGCGGCCAATATTATCCGGGAGGGAATTGCGGATATTATCATGGTCGGCAATGAGGAGAAGATTCTGGATGGCGCCGGCTGGCTGGAAGTAGAACTGGACGGCGTTACGATCATCGATCCCGAGAGAACGGATAAATTGGATGCTTACGTGAATCTGCTTTATGAAACGAGAAAAAATAAAGGCATGACGCCTGAAAAGGCCAGAGATATCCTGCTGCATGATTACCTGACATTCGGCGTTATCATGGTAAAAGCCAATGACGCAGACGGTATGGTAGCCGGGGCCTGCCATGCAACGGCGGATACGCTGCGTCCTGCCCTGCAGATTCTAAAGACGGCGCCCGGTGTCAAACTGGTATCCGGTTTCTTTATTCTGGATGTGCCGGACTGTACCTTTGGCGAAAACGGCACGTTTCTCTTTGCCGACTGCGGCCTGAATCAGGATCCGACTGCAGAGGAACTTGCGGCGATCGCCGATACTTCGGCCAAGAGCTTCAAGAGTCTGGTAGGCGCTAAACCGATCATAGCGATGCTGTCTCATTCCACAAAAGGAAGCGCGAAGCATCCGTTAGTAGATAAAATGGTGGAAGCTACGAGAATTGCCCATGAACAATATCCGCATCTGTGTATTGATGGGGAACTGCAAAGCGATGCGGCGCTCGTTCCGCAGGTGGCCAAATCCAAAGCGCCGGGCAGTGAAGTTGCGGGTAAAGCCAATGTTTTGATCTTCCCTAACCTGGACTGCGGAAATATCGGCTATAAACTGGTACAGAGGCTTGGAAAAGCGGAAGCCTACGGACCGATGCTGCAGGGAATCTCGAAGCCGGTCAACGATCTCTCCCGCGGCTGTTCGTGGGAAGATATTGTCGGTGTCGTAGCGTTGACGGCGGTACAGGCGCAGTTAGCATAAATGCAGCCAGTCAGTCCGGTAGATGAAGGCCGGCTGCGGCATTTGCAGTTTGAACAGGCAGACTGCAAAGTTTTTCAAGTACATGCAGGAAAGCAGGAAAGTATATTCAGGTTGAAGAGAGGCAGGGGAACGTTATGAACATATTGGTTATTAACTGCGGCAGTTCGTCTTTGAAATTCCAGTTGATAGATGCCGCAACGGAAGCGTTGATTGCTAAAGGACTTTGTGAGCGTATCGGCATAGACGGCAGTAAGATCGTATATCAGCCGACAGGCGCAGAGAAGAAGGAGACAGTGACGCCTATGGCGGATCATACGCAGGCAATCCGGCTTGTGATCGACGCACTCACAGATAAGGAAACAGGTGTTGTCGGAAGCCTGTCAGAGATCGGAGCGGTCGGACACCGTATCGTGCATGGCGGCGAGAAATTTGCCTCATCAACACTGGTCACTGATGAAGTGATAAAGACGATCACCGATTGTAATGAACTGGCGCCCTTACATAATCCGGCCAATCTGATCGGCATAGCGGCATGTAAAGAACTGATGCCTGATACGCCGATGGCAGCTGTTTTTGATACGGCATTTCATCAGACGATGCCGAAAGAGGCCTATTTGTACGGCATTCCGTACGAATATTATGAGAAATACAAAGTAAGAAGATACGGTTTTCACGGAACAAGCCACGCTTATGTATCAAAGAGAGCGGCCGAAATGTTAGGCCGAAAATATGAAGACCTGAAACTGATCGTCTGTCATCTTGGAAACGGCGCGAGTGTTTCAGCCATCAAGAACGGAAAATGCATTGATACGTCCATGGGACTGACACCTCTAGAGGGTCTTATCATGGGAACCCGTTCCGGCGACATCGATCCGGCGATCATCGAATTTATTGCACATAAAGAGAATAAATCGGTTGATGAAGTGATGACGGTTTTGAATAAAAAGTCCGGTGTGCTCGGTTTGTCCGGCGGTCTTTCCTCAGATTTCAGAGATCTGTTAAAGGCGTATGACGAGGGCGACGAAGCGGGTATCCGCACGGTAGAAGCGTTTGCCTATCGTGTGACCAAATATATCGGCGCGTATGCGGCGGCCATGAACGGCGTGGATGCGATCTGCTTCACGGCAGGCGTCGGCGAGAACAATCCGTTTATCAGAGATCTGGTATGCAGCCGTTTGGGATATCTTGGTATTACAATGGATGAGGAGCAGAATGCGAAGCGCGGAGAAGAGCTGATGATCTCTACGCCGGATTCCCTCACAAAAGTACTGATGATTCCGACGAATGAAGAGCTTGCGATCGCAAGAGAAACCTATGCGCTTGTAAAGGCGTAAAAAAACAGGGATAGAAGAGTGATGTACTCGACTATCCCTTTTAAAATGCGGCATTCTTTCCGGCGCCGGAATTTAATCCTGTACAAAAAGAACAGAATTTATGGAAGCGCTTGCGGAAAAGCCATCATTTATCCTGTCTGACACCCATCTTGGCGAGCTGACGCTGGAGGCGGAAGATAATACCTGTGCAGAGCCGTTGCTGATTTTAATGGATATAGGAACCATATTTTGTCTCGGCAGTGTTGTCGGTTTGCCATCCATACCGCCGTTGCCGCCGTAATTTGGATTTCCGCCGTTGATATAAGCAGCCAAATTAAAGTATAAAGTTCCTTCAGCGCTTGCTTTTCCTTCTGCAAATCTTTCTTCATGCATGCAGCTTATACATTTTAAAACGTCATCTAAGCTCTGTGAATCCGGTGTAAATCCGAGCTTATTCAATAATTCACATATACTATTTACACCATCCTGGAAAGACATTTTCATTTGATTTACGGATTTGATCGATGCTGCGATATTTTCGCTTTCGTTATCGGTATCAGATGTGATGCCGTTGATCGCGCCGATTTTCTCCTCTACGGTTTTGCCGTCGGCACATTCTACATCCGAGCTGGATGTCCAGAAGGATAGTTTCAGCCAGCGCATATTTTCCTTGTCGATCAGTTTGCGGAATGCGCGGCCTGTTTTGGTGATTTCGTTAATTGCCATGGTAAAAGATTCCTTTCTTGTTTAGATTTTGGATGAAATTTTCAGAGAGTAAGTATTTGAAAAATAACCATAATTTAAATCCAAATGGTATTTTCGTTAACGCCTGAAGGTTCTGCTGTTTCGCCCTCTCCGTTTATGTCGTCATAATATAAGAAAAACTGCTGCTTGGGAGGTTTTTGCAGTAGATATTCCTGCAGATGATAGATGCGGTTTTCTAATGCATTCAGATAATCGGCAAAAAAGCCGCATAGACCTTCCTGCCTGCTCATATATCGATTGGCTTCACGATATTGACCTTTTGCAAGAAGATCCTGATAAGTATTCATGATATGGATGTTTTCAAGGTCACAATCCTGAAAAAAAGTCATATCGTCTATTTTATCAGGATAGGATGACATGGCGTTTATCAACATATCTGTTAAGCACCTCCTACCCAGACGTCACCCTCAATGCAGTCCGGTTCTTCTTCATCAAAATACACGATCTGCTGTTGCTGCTTTGCATATTTCTGTGTATTATAAATTTCTTCTTCCCATGTGCGGAAGGTGGATGCATCAACGACATATTGGGATAAGATATCCTGATTGTTTTGGATGATGCGGGCGGCCTGATCATACAGGCCCTGAGAGCGAAGTTCATTGATTTGGTTGATAACGTCAGCGATGTTATCGTCTACGTTTTTGAAATGGTGTCTGGTAATTTTCTCGTTGGGAAAATTACTGAATTCGGTTTCGTAGGTTGACATATCTAATAGTGATTCCTTTCTGTCAATTGACTTTTATTTGCTTTTGGCCATGACGGCATACATATCTTTGAGAACTTCCGACTGATACTTTTCCGGAATCAGTGTTCCGTATTCCATTGCGGCTGCAGAAGCTTCGTCCGTAAGGCTGTTTATATAGATTCGTAAGTCTCTGTAATAAGTATCATGAAAAGATATATGCCGCATGGCAGTGTCTGCAATCAGTGACATATCAGCATTGGAATAATACCTGCAGTGTTTGGACGGATCGGACGTATACCACGGGATCTTTTCTTCTCCGGCCGCTGCCTGTGCCTGTAGTCTTATAAGGTTCATCTGATCGTCTGCTGTCAATGTAAAATGCTCTACGCTTCCGTCTGACAGAGACACATAAATACCTTCCCGAATTGCGTTCTGCTGTATGAAGCTCATTTCATCAATCTTTTCAGCTTTGATGTCATCTAATGTGGGAACGTAAGATTCCGGTTTTGCCGGAACTGAAGTTGTAGATTTTTCCGGCTCCGTATAAACGCTGCCGTTATCTGAAAATTGTGTGCCGCCTTCCGTTTTTCGATAAACTGTCGTGTAGTTAGAATAATCCCAGTTATCGTTGTGCCCGTAACGGGATAAAAGGAACCCCTTTTCTTTTATGGGGAAATCGCCTTTTAACTGAATCACGTGTTTATTGATTCTTTTAAATATAATATCGTAAAGACTTTTCTCACCGATGTATGTTAACTGTATCATAAATAGGAATCCTCCTGAAACTGGTAAAGTAATGTTGCGTTTATATAATGAGATCAGGCTATCCGAAATGTTCTATGATAGTCATGTATGATCCCGATGAGTATTGTGCGTCGGCAGTGATCACTTGTCCTTTTACTGCCTGGAAACTACCACTGGCTCTGGATTGTGACGCTGAAGGAGTTGATCCTTTGGTTATATTATCCAGTCTTATATAGCAATCGCCGCCGAATAAAGACCATGTGATATCTGCACTTGGAGCCAATACTGTGTATGCCGTAGGTTTTCCGTATGCACCTGCCAAATGTATAAATTGAGAGGTGTCGCCGCTATAAACATTAAAAGGGTGTACTGTATCCGCACCATCCCCGTTCGTTGTAATATATCCTGGTTTACCGTCCTGTGTAACGCCATATCTGAAGCGGCTTCCGTCTTCGGCAGTCAGATATTTCATCAGTATCTCCGCTACCGCCAATGCCCCTGCAATCTGTCCTTCGTTTGTATTTGCCTCGATTTCTTCCAGGGTATCGAGTGTTTTCTGTGCATTATCGGGCAGATCGGCAATTCTTGTGTCCGTATAGGCAGTCGTCCGGATATAGACATCATTGATGGCGGCCCTTTGCGCTGTTGAAACGGGTTTGTCCAGATCGGCAGTATTGTCTGCATTACCTAAGCCGATCTGCTCCTTGGAGACACTGTGCGGGTTTTCCAGATCGTCTGTGTGACGGTTTAAGGATTCTTTCGTAGCGAGCAGAGCATCCTGGCTTTCGTTTTTCAGATCCAGGTTGTGTAGTTCGGTGTCGATGGTATCACTGTTTCTATTAAATAGGCCAACGTTATATTTTTCTGTACTTAATGGTTTCTCAAGGTGTTTGTATTCTGTATATGAGGCCATAAACATCCCCTTTCTTTTTATAGAATATTGGAAATGACATATTTTTGTACGTAATACTTTTAAAACAAAAAACTATCTATCGAAGAAAGATTATTTATCACATACGATCAACAGCTTTGTAAATGCTTTTGGATTATCGCGGCTGCCTCTTGTTAATGTAAAGATGGCGTCATTTTCGTCCTTAACGTTAAATTCATAGTATTGATTACGCAATGAGAGAACATTTGCCTCTGTGACAAGCTGGCTGTATAAAGTGGTCAGCGATACATTATTGCTTACACTGAAAGTATGTTCTCCATTCGATATAGAACTTCCGCGTGAGATCGCTATATACCCATGACGGACACCCTGGAAAGTCACAGTTTCACTCTGATTGTATGCAAGTGCAGCATATTTGCAATTGGTATTAGAAAAAGGGAAAACTGTATCGGCACCTTCTTTCGTTTTATAGCCTGTTATCTTACCGGATTCATCCATGACGAATTCCGGCTGGCAATTCAGATCTTCAATGATTTCCCCGATCACTACCGCAGACACCAGATTGTTTTCGTCCGTGTTTGCCGTAACTTCTTCCTTGGTCTTTAAAATTTCACCAGGTAGTCCGGCCGATTGTTGATTAAGAGCATCCGAGAGTTTTTTAAGCGTATTATGATTTTCCGGCGCGTCATCGACCAGACCGGCGATCTTTGTGTCCGTATAGGCGGTCGCCTGGATAGAGACGTCATTAATGGCGGCCCTTTGCGCTGTTGAAACGGGTTTGTCCAGATCGGCAGTATTGTCTGCATTACCTAAGCCGATCTGCGCCTTGGAGACACTGTGCGGGTTTTCCTGATCGTCTGTGTGCCGGTTTAAGGATTCTTTCGTAGCGAGCAGAGCATCCTGGCTTTCGTTTTTCAGATCCAGGTTGTGCAGTTCGGTGTCGATGACATCATTATTTCTATTGAAAACACCAACATTGTATTTTTCTATACTGGTTGGTCTTTCAAGGTTTTTATATAATGTATAAGTTGCCATGCAAATGTTTCCTTTCCTGAGTAGAGATTAATTGCAAAAATAGAGTTTATTCCGCTTCATTTTGGATACCGCCTGCCAGTTCTTCATGTGTGTATCTGCCAAGAACACCGTGGCTGTATCCGGTCAGTGTCCTGTGGAGTGCGTTTTCCTTCTGCAGAGTCTCATATAAGGGGTAGAAGCGGTACATCGTGATCGTAGAGGTGTACCCGGCGAAGTCATGTGATATGGAACTGATGATATAGGGTTGTTCGCTGTCAGCATCGCTGCGTCTGTAGGTTACTTTTTTATTGACATCCAGAAATGGCAAAAGGGCAGTGGTGATCGTAATATTATCGGTCAGTCTGGAATTTTTCCAGTTCTCCCATTTGGCTCTGTCGGCGGCGAGATCGTCAGATGTGATGTTTTCATAGTCACTGCCGGTCTTGATGTCCGGTATTTCGCCGAGTTTTTCGACGGTAAAGGGAGAGTCGGCGATCAGGGTCATATCGACGCGTTCACAGTTATAGAACTTCTGAAAATATTCTTTGGAATAAAGTTCGTATTCCCTGCCTTCGGAGTCGGTTACGAAACGACCGCTTTTTCGGCCGTTTGTCAGGACATTTATGGCATGAACCTGCCACTGGCCAAGGAGAAAGGCTTTCGTTTCATCCTGTCCGTCCACGCGTTTTTTCTTGATCTTGAAAGCGTATATCTGGCCTGGTTTCAGGCTATCTTCTTTGAGCGGCGTATCATCCGATTCATTGTAAATGCCGATTGCCCCAAAGTCGTTGATATTAAGCAGCGCGTCCGCCTGATTGGAGAGGGGGATTTTTAAGCCGATTACGTCGCCGTTTTGGTATTTTTCTTCATAGCCTTCGATAGAAGCAGTGTAGGTATTGTCCGTATAAGCGCATTCTTCGGCGTAAAAATCGGTATTGATCACTTTTCCCCATACTTCGCAGATATTTCTGACGCTTGTCATGTCAACGGAAGTGTTTTCGGAGATCAGAACTCTTTGCAGGAATGAATTGTCCAGGTAGATGTCATCTTCATCGCACAACGGTTTTAGCTGGCATATGAAAGCATTTGTTTCCATGTCAAAAAACATTTCATAATTGGGATACAGGTCGCGGAAGGTCGTAAGAATCGACAGAACGCTGCATCCGGCGGAGAATTCCTGGTCGAAGGGGATCGCATTCCATGTTTCGTTTTCTTCCCGGTATTGCTGCCAGTTTTCGTTATAGTCCGGCAGCGCTTTGTATTCGCCGATATCGTCGATGCGGTGTCTGGTAATGTGTGCTAACTGTTCGAGAACGTTTATGACTGCGTCGCGGATGGTGTTGTGTTTTATGACTTCACCGGTTTCTTCGTTTTCCTCATAGGCGGGATAGCGGATGAGCAGTGCGCCTAACTGGCCGTTTTTGGTGCCGTCTAATTTCTTCATGAAATCGGCGCAGTTGATTGTCAGGTTGTCGTCGGCCGCATCATAAATACCGGATGTATCCGTATAGACATAAAGTCCGAGCGGATAATAAGTGTATTGTTTCAATCTGGTATGATACAGGCCGAGAGATAGTCTGATATCTTTGTTCATCCATAGAAGGCTGTTTTGTGTCAGTTTGATCTTTTCTTTTATGGTCGGCTGGATGACAAAGTTGGCGCTGCGCCGGATATCGGAGTCTCCGCTTATCGACATGGTGCCGCTTGTCAGGCTGCATGTCAGGGCGCCGAGGATTTTTTGATCAGAGTCCAATACCTCGGCTTTTAGTTTCAGGGTCGGAGCCGCTGATTGTTGGAGAACAGTCAGCAGATCTTCCTGTGTGATGATGTCGGCCATTATCCGTTCCACCATTCGCTTGTTACGTCTGAAAAGCCGAGATAATACAAGTCTTCTTCTGAGTTGACATCTCCAACTTCAACCCAGGACCATGATATTTCTCTGTCGTTATAGGTCTGGTTCGCCGTATCTGCGGGACTGGGAGTTACCTGTATGAGCCATAACCGTCCATCGGGCAGTTTTAGGATCTTTGGTATGCCATCGCAGATATAGTCCATAAATTCCCGCTGGTACTTGATGCGGGCATAGTCTGCTTCACTTTCGAATGAGACTTCGCAGGATTCTTCATCCAACGGGATGAAAGCGCCTTTGCAGCTTCCCGTGTCGTAATTGGCGATCGTATTCCTGATAAAAACGGGATATCTGCTGTTCAGCAGTTCCACGGTGGAAGAGGGGATATTGCGGGTCGTATCGCAGTATCCGTCTGTGATATCGGTACCCCATACGACATTGCCCTCTATTAAGAACATTTTGTCAAAGCGTGATGTGACGCTTGTAGTCGCATAAAGACCTTCGGCGCCGTACAGTACAGGAACAACGGCGTATTCCACAGGCTGGCCGGATGCCGTGAAATAATCCGGGTAGTTTATGATAAAATCCTCTATGGAATGCACTTCTTTTACAACGATCGTTTTCCAGGTAAAGTTTCCTTCGGTCCGGCTTTTTAAAACAATATGGGAAGTACTTTCCAGATTCCAGTCTACATTTCCGGCATTGGCGGTCTGATTGAACGTGGCCCATAATATCGTGTCGAAATCCCACGTTCCGGGACAGGCAGCTGTCGGTTCAAAGGAGACTGCCTTCGTGATATACAGATCGTCATAGATACCGTTTTGCAGTGCAATATAATTGATATTGGTAAGGCCGGTCGGTGTCAGCGTACAGGCCGATGCACCGCCGACGAAATTACTGCCGCATAGAAACATGTGTCTTATTCACCTCCAAGCCATAAGTCGTCCATTACTGCGTCTGCGGGTTCTTCTTCGTCCAAATGGGACGTATAGTTTTCTTTGGATACGACATAAGTATCTCCTTCGGTATCGATCCAGGCATCATTGTCGTTCATGAGCTGTCTGGATGGGCGGTCGCTTCCGTACCACATATCACCTTCCGTTGTATAACCGATCTCAAGGAACGTTTTTAACTGGTATACGCTGCCTTTTCGTCTGATCGCGATGGTGACCATGTCGTTGTTTTCAAAAACAAGCGGTTCCGAATAAAGCAGATAGTTCCCGACGCCATTCGGTACAAGCAGTCTGAAACGAAGTTTTCCGTCCGTATAAATATGAGAGCTTAACGTCAGGCCGGAAACATCGTTCTTCATTTTCAAAATATCCGCGTTCTGCCAAAGATGGACGCCGCGGATGATCACGGTAAAGTCGTCTTTGATCAGAAAACCTTCGTCGTAGTATAAAGTTTTATCTCTCAGGTCGATCATGCCGTCGATATAATCAAAATTGTCGCTTCCGTTATACTGGATGACGATCAGGTTGGTAGCAACCTGTATACATCCCTGAGAGGGAACAGGCGTCGCATAGATGCGGGCGTATGTATTGGGATTTTCGAACTTCACGAAAACCTGCTGACAGCCGGTATCCAATTCCATGCCGTTTACGGTAACGGCTTTCCACCTGATATAATAAGCGGTATTGTTATCGAGTCCCCGATAGGTATATGCGATTTCCGCACTGTCGGTCATTTCGCTGCTTGTAAGCAGCTGCTTTCCGGAAGAATCATATAAATAAAAGATATATTTGCCGATATCTTCCCAATCGGGGGAGTAGTAGTGAATTGAGGCCGTAAAAGAGGAATTTGTCAAAATGGAATCTGCCGGCAGATTGTCAAAATAGTACTCGGGCGTACTGAATGTATAGAATAAGACTTTATCCGATAAGGGAGATTCTACGTTTTCCTCATCATAAACACAGGCCTGTATGATATATTTCCTGCCGTTTTGCAGCGTATCCGCAGGGATCGTATGCGTGAGGGCAAAAGAGGATACCACGTCATTAAAAACTTCTGTGTTTGTTTCGTTATCACGTATGATGATCCGGTTTGCATGGGCGCGGTTGCCGGACCATACAAGTATGATATCGTGATCTTCTCCGGCGTCAAACGGAGCGATATGTTTTATTTTGGGTCTGGCCATTCTGTCACCTTCTTTCGTTTGCTGTTATGCCGCAGATATGCAGCTGTTTCAGGTCGCCGAGGGGCGCTTTGATATAAACGCGCTGACCCGGACTTAAAGAAATTCCCGGTATCGCGCATGGCACCGTCCGTTCGTGTCCGGTATCGTCCAGTATGACATATCCTTTGGCGTTGATGCTTTGTATGACGGATGCATAGGTTTTATCCGCTTTGTAGTTTCTGATCTCCCGCTCGATCATGATGCGGATCGAACGTAGGATTTCTGTTTTAAAATCCATGATGGGTGTGCTCCTTTAAAAGGGTATTGTGGATGATTGTGAGACCCGGATACGGCATGGCAGGGAAAAAGTTTCTGCTTTAGGCGCGCTTTCGCTCCGTTAAAAACGCAGCAGAAATCTTTTTTCCTGCCATGCCGTATCCGGATCTCACAATCATATAAGGTTTCTACCGGATCAGGCTTTGCTGATCCGCGTAGTTGTGGAAACCGTTAAACATATGGTTTAATTCGGCGCCGACCTGGCGGGCGACTTCTGTGCTGGTGACGCCGGGGCAGCTGATATGAATGCCGTCTACATGGACATCCGGGTGCGTGCTTTTATCGAAGATATTCGAAGCGTTCATTTCCCGTATCGTTTTCTCCATTTGACCCGGTTCGCCGGCAAAAGCGTTGTTCATTATTTTCTCTTCACCGGCCAGTAATCTCCGGACAAGGGGATCGAATGCCTTCTGCAACTGCGCCGTATAGCCGTATGGATGAATGGGACTATACTTGCCGCAGGCGAGCGGATCGCCGATCGTACCATCGGCATAAGCCTTACCGCGTCCGGTAATATAGCCGTTCTTTAGAAGATGCTCGGTCTGCTTATGGTTAAAGACAATATCGCCCTTTTGAATATCCACGAACTCCGCGCCGTAATTGCCGACAGTGAAAAATCTGCCGTCTCTGACGATCAGTTCCCGGCCGAGTTCTCCGACAAGAGTGTGTCTCTGTGCGGATTGTACGGCCCAGCTGCCGGTTACAAGAGCGGTGCCTGCGGCATTTGCGCTGCCGTTTACTTCGGCAGTATATTCTGCGCTTGTTAGATTCATGTTACCATCGATTCCCTTGGGCAGACTTCCGTTTGTTTCAATGGTGACTTTGATCGTACATTCTACTTTTTTTCCGTCGATATCTTCTAAGCCTTTTGGAATACTCTGCACGTGCTCGCTAGCTTCACCGAGCACATTTTTGAACTGTTCGAATCTGCCGATAACGCCATTGCCGCCGGGGTCGCCCAATGTCTCTTCGGTCGTTGACTGCAGTCCGGTTATGGAAGTCGTAAGGCTGGCAGAATCCTCGTCTCCGCCGGTTTTTTCCCCATCTTCTTCTTCAGACTCGGAGAATCCGATGGTGTTGGCGACGTCGGTTATGGTCCCCTTCAGGGAACCAAACGTACCGATAACGGTCCCATCTCCTTCATTCCCTTCTTTACCGATTGCTTTCGCTGCGGTTTTCTGCAAATCGGAGAAAGCTTTGGAAAGAGAAGCGCCGCCTTGTGCGCCGTTTGTCTGACTGCCTCCGATTTCAGAAGAGGGAAGGCCTTCCGTATCTGTATTATTACCTATCCCTCCGCCGATTGCCGAAGTGACCTGATCGATGGCGCTTTTGAGACTGCCAAACTGCGCCGCGAGACCGCCCTGTCCTTCTTCACCTGCCGCACCGAGTACGGAAGAGACATATTGAAGCGCTCCGGCCAGATAGCGGAATGCTTCTGCGATGGCAAGGAATTTGTCGGCTTCCGGCAGTTCCATCAACGCCGTTTTGATACTGTTTAGATTATCGCTTACTGCTGCCGTACTGCCGCCAAGATCACTCATACCGGAAGCGATGCCGGAAGTCTGTTCATTCACGGCAGATGCGGATCCCGCCAGCGTGCTCATGCTGCTATCAACGTTATTGATCGCCTCTGCGGCAGGATTCAAAGATTCTCCGATACCGCTTAACCCATCGATATACCCCTGCGTAGCCTGTAAGTATGACCCCAGTTCTTCGACGCTTCGTCCCGACGCTTCGGAGAGACCCGCAAGCATGGAGCTGTTGTCGGCATAGATGTCCGCGAGGATGCCCATGTATTCGTCTTTGAATCTGACAAAGGATGCTTCCGACATGTTTAAGATTTCGTCTGCATTTAAGCCAAGCTGTTCCAACATGGAGACTAACTTCGCCTGTTCTTCGATCTCCGCCAGTTCCTGCCAGCGGGATTTATAGCTTTCCATGCCGCTTATGAGGCCGTCCCAGTACTTCTCGGTGTTGGAGATCATCTTGTCATACTGGGAGTTGATCTGGTCGATCTGGGTGTCTATCAGTTCGATCTGCTCATTGATGGAATCTTTGCGGTCTTCCAGGAGGCCGATTTCCTTTTCAATGAGACTGATCTGTTTTTCTTTGTCGGCGATCACCATTTCGGTCTTAGCGTCGTCGAGTTCCTGCCTTGCGCCGCGGATGCCGTCGGTATCCTGTACGTAATGCATGCCCTTATCGGCGCTGTACTGGAGGATGGAATGCTGGTTAAGCATCCGTTCCAGGGCGATCTGTTTCTCCTGGAGCGTGAGCTGGCGCTGTCTTTCTTCGTTGGCTTCCCGGATCGCGTCGATCTCTTCATTGATGTCGTCGATCATGGATTCTTTTTCCTCGATCTGTTTCTCAATGAGTTTGATCTGTTCTTCATACTGGTCTTTCTGTGCTTCAAGGACTTCGATCCTGGCGTCG
>ERZ808037.1255-NODE-1255-length-17420-cov-9.499741_pt1 | contig 17420 bp, 14 predicted proteins | sample MGYA00380190_ERZ808037 | MGnify/ENA primary metagenome ERZ808037 (study PRJEB31490, sample SAMN06133399) | mouse gut metagenome | isolation source: J9 | host: mice | place: China: Chengdu | collected 2015-05 ... | reverse complement strand
AGGGGGAACCGGGCTTGGGCTTTCTATTGTGAAACACGCCGCTAAAATCCATAATGCTAAAGTTGATGTAAAAAGTCATGTCGGAAAAGGCACGACGGTTATTGTAACATTTCCCCAATAAAAAATTCCAATTTGATAAATAGAAACCTGAGAATGAGCTTTTAGAGGAACAAAAAAGATCGAATCCTAAACACATCAAGTAATCAAAAGTAACCAAAAAATGATTACCTATCAGAAAAATAAAACCTGCAATCCCAGTAAAATCAAGGACTTGCAGGCTCAAAGAAAAAAAGCGATAGACGGGGCTCGAACCCGCGGTCTCGACCTTGGCAAGGTCGCGCGTTACCAACTACGCCACTATCGCATTCATAAGAATTTTTAATTTATCTTAATGACAAAAATTATTATACTATGGGTATATTGTTTTGTCAACAGATTTTTTTGTTTTTATGAATAAAATATCATTAAATTTTGTCTGTGTATGCTTTAACTTGTATTTTGGGCGGCAATGAATTATAATAATCTGGTGCGTGTATAATACCTGTCATTACAGGCAAGTAACATATTAATAAAATACAATAAGCATCAGGAGGGTTTATGGAAAAGAAACAGTTCATTTCAGAAGAGGAGAGAGTAAAATGTCTGAAGGTAATAGACGCTTATGCAGAATTATACGAGGAGACCGACGATGACATTGTGGTTTTAGACGGGGGGAAATACGGTTTTATCAAATTACAGCACTATAATTATCCCAATGGATTTAACACGTCCATGACATTTACAGACGGCATGGCATTATTTGATGACTGCTGGGAGGACTGGCTGAATATGCAGCTTTTTCATATCGCGAAGGGCACGCCGCTGGAGGAGCTTGACTATGAGGATATTTTTTTGAGGATCCCGGAGGAAACAAGGCAGACATTGATGGAAAAGAGAGCGTACTTTGCAGAGAAGGCGGGAATCATTGAGTAAGTCCGAAGGGACTGCGCGGGGCAGTCCCTTCGTGTTTGCAATCGTATGCGGCAGGAATGGCGCGCTATGCTCTGGCAAGTGCTATAATTTTTTTCAGATCGGTAATCAGCTCACTAGAGTAGGCTACAGCTTCATTATATACTTGCAAAGCCATGCCGTACTCCTGATTGTTGATCGCATTGATAACGACCTGACCATATGTATGAAACTTTCTGTGCTTGCCCTCGAGCTCCTTCCAGATTGGCAGAACGCCGGGAATATTGGGGGTTACAGCATAGTAAAAGTGTCCAAATCCACATCTTGAGGAATCTAATTGTAAAGGTATGATGTTTTTGGTATCCACAATCTTTTTGAGATTGCTAAGCCATGTCTGGTGTGCAGTTATCGCAGCGTTAAGATATTTGATAAATTCTTCGTTCTCTATATGGTAAAACGCGTCCTCGGACATGTGTCCCATTTTTTTCACAGAATCATCGAGTGTTTTTTCGATATTGACAACGGGTTCTGTCGCCTGTTTGAGATCGTGGCCGACAGAGCGCATAAATTCTGTGCTTTCGTTTAATTGGTTTTCCATCTCTGCCATAGCGCTGCTGATCTCCTCGCTGACAGATGCCATCGAGCTGATCGAGTCGTTAATCTGCGCGATGTGCCGTTTGCTCTCGTCATTCAACTCCCACACATTTGTGATTTTGTCCGCCATGGATTTGAGAGACTGAATCGTGGTGTCAGAGCTCTGCACGCTCTTTTTGGAAGCGTGGCGCATGTTCTCTACAAAGGTGCCCATATCTTTTGTCAGCTTCTGGGTCTCCTCTGCAAGCTCGCGGATTTCGCCGGCAACGACTGCAAATCCTTTTCCCGCTTCGCCGGCTCTCGCCGCCTCGACGGAGGCGTTCAGGGCGAGCAGATTCGTCTGGAGAGATATCGTGTCAATGCCAGACAGGATAGAGCTAATGTGATTGATAAGATTTATTAGTTCATCCATATCTGTCTGCATCTCACCCGCAGCAGTGATCGTCTGTGTGGAAAAGTCCTTGATGGCGGTCAATTCGTTTTGGCCCTCTTCAATTTTTTTATAGACTTGATCGGTCTCTCCGGAAATGTTGATAATGGTGTTGGTCAACTCCTCCTGAGGATTGTTGGTGCTGCCAGAGGTTGCGCCGAATATGGTATCTGCGGCTTGTGCAATTTTTTTCGAGATATCGACAATTTTTTTCGTCTGATGCTGCATTGTCAGATCGAGAGAGCTAATCTGCATGACAGCATTGATATTTTTGTCAAAGACCTCGGCAAACTGTTTTCTGCCGTCCGCTAATCGGTCATACATAACCCCTAACTCTGGTTCACTGGTATAGTCAGCACGTTTCAGTTCTGAAACAGCTTTCATAAGTATTGCTTTTCTTTTTCTGGTTATCATTTATGAATCTCCGTTTCTTTTAAGATTGTAATTAAGTGAAGCTAATTACCTGCTACTTATATCTTACGTGATTTTTCTTTTTTTTCAAGTCTTTTCTGCATGAAAATAAGAAAATAAAGTTCGAAATATAAGACTTTTGGTAAAATGTGCTACGCAGATTGTCAAAAAGGATTTTAAGAAGTATAATGGTAATGATTTAGGCACAATGTCCCTGTGAAAAGATGTTCAGAACATTGCAGGGAGACGGCAGACTGGAAAAGACTGCTGAATGGCGAGAGGAGGAAATAGTATGAAATTCAGCTTTAAGGAGGACGCAAAACGGATCGTCGTCATCTGTATTGCGTCAGTGGTCATGGCGTTAAATATCAAAACATTTGTTCGAACAGGCGGTCTGTATCCGGGCGGCGCGACGGGACTGACGCTGCTAATCCAGCGGATTGTCGAGCTTTTTTTTGGATTTGAGTTACCATATACGGTCATCAATATCTTGCTGAATCTGGTGCCGATCTATATCGGATTTCGCTTTATTGGCAAGAAGTTCACACTGTATTCATGCCTGTGCATCATGCTGACCAACGTATTGACGGATATCCTGCCATCAAGGGCGATTGTCTATGATACGCTGTTAATCAGTGTCTTTGGCGGAATGATCAACGGCTTTGCGATCAGCATGTGCCTGATGATGAATGCGACAACAGGAGGCACAGATTTTATTAGTATCTATTTGTCAGAGAAAACAGGTATGGATTCGTTTAATATTATTCTTGGCTTCAACGCAGTGTTATTGGTCGTGGCTGGGCTGCTGTTTGGCTGGGAGAAGGCACTGTATTCCATCATTTTCCAGTATGCCTCCACACAGGTTCTGCGCACCTTGTTCAAACAGTACCGTCAGCACACGCTCTTGGTGGTGACAAATCATGCAAGGCGGATTTATGAGGTGATTGCCAAGGACAGCAACCACGGCGCGACAATCATAGAGGCGGAGGGGTCCTATGAGCACCAGGAGCGCAAGATTGTCTATTCTGTCGTGTCGCGGGCAGAGTGCAAAGAGATTATCAAAGGCATCAAGGAAGTTGACCCAAAGGCATTTGTGAATGTAATCAATACACAGCAGGTTTCAGGGCGTTTTTACCAGAGACCTTATGAATAATATGGTAGCATAGTGCAAAAAAATACAATAATTTAATCAAAAAAGGAGAAGTAACATGGAAGATTTTAAATTTTCTACACTGGAGTACAAGCGTCCAGACTGTGAGGGTTTCGCAGCGTTTGCGGCAGAGACCAAGGAGCGCATTGAGCGCGCAGCGAACTATGAGGAGGTGAAGGAGGCAATGCTTGCGTATGACGAGCGGCAGAAAGACTTTTTCACAGATGCCTCGATTCTGCATATCCGGCATACGCTGGACACGACGGATACGTTTTATGAACAGGAAAACGACTATTATGAGAGCGCCTATCCGACGATCCTGCCGCAGCTTCTTTCGGTGGACGAGGCATTGATGAGCAGCCCATACCGCGCGGCGATTGAGAATGAGTACGGAAAGCAGTTTTTTTCGAGAAAAGAACTTGAGAAAAAGGCATTTTGCGAGGCAAATATCCCACTGATGCAGCAGGAGGCGAAGCTGTGCAGCGAGTATGAAAAGCTGATGGCGACAGCACAGATTCCTTTTGATGGAAAGACGCTGAATCTGTATGGCATACAGAAGTATTTTGAACATGAGGACAGAGCGGTGCGCAAGGGGGCAGTCCGCGCGTACTCAGAATTCTTTCACCGAAATGAGGAGCGCCTGGAAGCAATCTGGGACGAGCTGATACAGACGCGCAATCAGATGGGGCGCAATCTCGGGTTTGAGAATTATATTCCGGTGGGCTATATGAAACAGGGGCGCACAGACTATGGGCAGAAGGAGGTGGAGTCCTTCCGCGAGCAGGTACGCACAGTGATTGTGCCAATCTGCCAGAAATTGTATGAAGCGCAGGCAAGGCGCCTTGGCGTTGCTGATTTTTCTTTTTATGATGAAAAGCGCATCTTCACGGACGGCAATGCAGTTCCTGCGGGCGATGATGATTTCATGGTGAATCAAGCGGCAAAAATGTATCATGAGATGAGTCCTGAGACCGGAGAATTTATTGATTTTATGATCAGTCATGAGTTGATGGATTTGAAGAATAAGCCGGGCAAGGCATCGACAGGATATATGACTGAGTTGCAGCGCTATCTGGCGCCATATGTATTCTCGTGCTTTAACCAGACCATTGGAGATATGCAGGTGCTGACGCACGAGCTGGGACATGCCTTTGCGGGCTACATGGCGATGCGCAGCCAGCCGATTTCTGATTATTATTCTGAGTCAACGGATATCGCGGAGATTCACTCTATGTCGATGGAGCAGTTTTCATACCCTTATGCAGAGCGCTTTTTTGGCGCTCAGGCGGACAAATTCCGTTTCGCCCATTTGCAGGAGGCAGTTACATTTGTGCCGTTTGGCGTGGCGGTGGATGAGTTCCAGCACATCTGTTATGCCAATCCCAGGCTGACGCCAAAAGAGCGGACGCTCGAGTGGAAAAAACTAGAACAGAAGTATATGCCGTGGCGTGCCTACGATGCAGATGATTTCTTTGACAGAGGAGGTTATTGGTATCATAAGATTCATATTTATCTGTATCCGATGTACTACATCAATTATACGCTCACGACCATGGGCGCGATGGAGTTCAAGAAAAAGGAGAGGGAGGACCATGCGCGTGCATGGGAGGATTACCTCAAGCTCTGCAAGTGCGGCGGCAGTATGAGCTATCTGGAAACACTGCGCTATGCAAACGTTGCAAATCCGTTTGAGCAGGGCAGTGTGGCGCGTGCGATTGGCGTGGCGCGCGATGAGCTGATGAACAGCAAATTTATGTAGTAAGGAACTGTATAAAAAGAGCAGCATTTTCAACAGGAGTTGATTTGGCTGCTCTTTTATGCACACGGACGCGGAGAGGAAATAAACAGCAAATTTAGAATAGAATCTCGATCACACTGGCGCCTTGGTCCGGGGTGACGATAGAATCATTGCCTTCGAGGGTTAGGAAACCGTTCTTCGCCTCCGCGGCGCGCATATTGATCATGCGTATCGTGTAAGGCTTTGTGCTGTCTGCGGTCACAAGAATCGTGTGTCCTTGTCTCTTGATGGAGGCAGAGAGCTCAACGGTATTGTTCATGCCGTACACTTCCGTGTCAATTTTCACACCGTCATGGACGGCATAGACACGCAGTTCGCAGCCGTCAGCGTAGTCGTAGTCTGGTCTGTCATCATGGGCGCCGACTGCCACGACAGAATTTTCACGCACCATCAAAGGAATGCTCAGGTAGCCATGCTGCTCCTCAATCCATGTGCCGCCTCTGTATTCTCTCCCGGTAAAGAAGTTTGTCCAGATACCCTGCGGCAGATAGTATTCTGCGCGGCTCTCCTCATTAAAGATGGGCGCGACGAGCAGGCTGTCGCCGAGCATATACTGTTTGTCGAGATAGTGGCAGGTCTTGTCCTTTGTAAATTCGAGCACCATGCTCCGCATACTTGGAATGCCTTCTGTGGCAGCCGCGATGGCGGTCTTGTAGAGATAAGGCATCAGCTTGGCTTTCAGGCAGGTAAAGAAGCGGACCACGTCAACCGCCTCCTCATCATAGACCCAAGGCACGCGGTAAGACTGGCTTCCGTGAAGCCTGCTGTGAGAGGAGAGCAGACCAAATGCCACCCAGCGCTTGTAGACATCTGCTGTGGAGGTATGCTCAAAGCCGCCAATGTCATGCGCCCAGAAGCCAAAGCCGGACATGCACAGTGACAGACCGCCGCGCAGACTCTCCTCCATGGACTCATAGTCCGACCAGCAGTCGCCGCCCCAGTGGACAGGGAATTTCTGGCCGCCGACGGTGGCAGAACGGGCAAAGAGCACTGCCTGTCCCTTTCCATGCTTTCGCTCCAGAAGCTCGTACACACATTTGTTATAGAGATACGTGTAGTAGTTGTGCATCTTTTTTGGGTCAGATCGGTCATAGTATACGACGTCGGTAGGGATTCTCTCGCCAAAGTCTGTTTTAAAACAGTCTACGCCCATGTCAAGAAGCACCTCGAGTTTGTCCTGAAACCATTTCCATGCACCGGGATTTGTAAAGTCTACGATTGCCATTCCCGGCTGCCACATGTCCCACTGCCAGACCTGACCATTTGGACGCTTGATAAAATAGCCTTTTTCCATGCCTTCTTGAAAAAGGACAGACTCTTGTCCAATGTAAGAATTAATCCATACACAAATGTTTAGCCCCTTGTCCTTTATGCGCTGTAACATACCCGCAGGGTCGGGGAAAACGCGGCTGTCCCACAGGAAGTCACTCCAGTGAAATTCTTTCATCCAAAAGCAGTCAAAATGGAAAGTCCTAAGAGGAATCCCACGCGCTAACATACCATCGACAAAGCTCATGACCGTCTCTTCATCGTAGTTTGTCGTAAAGGAGGTAGACAGCCAAAGTCCAAAGGTCCACGGTGCGGGCAGTCCCGGTTTGCCGGTGAGATCTGTATAGCGCCGCAGCACATCTTTCATTTCAGGTCCGTTGATCAGGAAGTAGTCAAGATACGTTCCCTCCACGGAAAATTCTGCTTTAGTGACCATCTCTGTGCCAATTTCAAACTCGACATTCTCCGGGTGGTTGACAAAGACACCATAGCCTTTATTGGAGATATAAAAAGGAATATTTTTATAGCACTGTTCTGTGCTCGTTCCTCCGTCAGCGTTCCAGATTTTGATGCTCTGGCCGTTTCTGATAAATGGTGTGAAGCGCTCGCCAAGACCATATAGTTTCTCATCTACGCTGATGCCAAGCTGCTGGCGCATATAGGTGTCGCGGTAGTCGCCTCTGTCGTAGGCAAGCCCCTTCCAGTCTGTTTTCATCAGGGCAAGGTCTTTTGCCTTGGATTCCGTGACCAGCTTCCCATTTCGGGTGTAGCGCATATACCAGTGTTTTTTGCCAATCTCAAGCGCGAGAGAACCACTGTGAATGATAATGCATTCCTCATTCTCCTCCACGTTGAGCGGTCTGGCGTCAACATTGATATCAAAGGTCGGATAGGCGCTCACCGCGCCAAGATGATGATAGGTTTCTACGCGGATAATCTCATCCATGGGGGCAGTGATGATCAGCGTCAGGTTGATGCAGCCGAGCGTGTCTCCCCTGTGATTGATGTGTATTGTCGGTGCGCAGATTGTCACTTTGTCTGCCTCTGCTTTTGTAAAATATGCCTGCTGTGGTGCAAAGCATTCACAGCCCTCCTGCTGAAGCCAGCAGCCATTACTGAATTTCATTCGTCCCTCTTTTCTGCGCCGGTTTTGTTTTATCATTATATTATCGTGCTTCTGGAATGCACCCGGCACTGTGCAAGCGTGTCTATATGTATCATATCACATCATAGAAAAAATAGAATGAAATAATTAGTGATTTTTACATTATTTTTTTGAAGAAAAATTGGTCAAAATAATGAAAATATGATAAAATAAAATTAAATAACGTTCGGAAAATTTAAGTATAAAGGAGGAATTTGTATGAAACTTACCTTTGTAGGAGCAGACCATCAGGTGACAGGAAGCTGTCATTTCTTGCAGGCATGCGGCAAAAATATGCTCGTGGACTGCGGTATGCAGCAGGGCTCTAATCCCTTTGAGTGCTGTGAGATGCCCGTGGACGAGGCGCAGATCGACTATGTGTTTCTGACCCATGCGCATGTGGACCATTCGGGAAATCTGCCATTATTGTATGCGCGGGGATTCCGCGGACAGGTTTTTACGACGGAGGCTTCCGCCGGTTTGTGTTCCATCATGCTGCGCGACTGTGCGCATATCCAGATGCAGGAGGCAGAGTGGAAAAACAGAAAGGCAAAGCGGCATTCTGGGCTAGAGCTGGTCGAGCCGGCATACACTATGGAGGACGCGGACGGTGTGATCAGAAATATCGTTTCCTGTGCCTATAATCAGACGATTGAAATCAGCGACGGCATCAGAATACGGTTTACCGATGTCGGGCATCTGCTTGGTTCTGCCAGCATTGAAGTCTGGCTGACAGAGGACGGCGTGACGAAAAAGATTGTATTCTCAGGCGATATCGGCAACAAGAACCAGCCGCTCATCAAGGACCCTATCTACACGAAAGAGGCGGACTATGTGGTCATGGAAGCCACTTATGGAGACCGGTATCACGCCAAGCAAAAGGAAGGGTATGTGTCCGATCTTGCGGAGGTGATTAACAAAACCTTTGCAAAGGGCGGCAACGTGGTCATTCCGTCTTTTGCGGTGGGCAGGACACAGGAGATTTTGTATTTCCTTCGAAAAATCAAGGCAGATAACATGATTCCGAATTTTCCGCGCTTCGAGGTGTACGTGGACAGCCCGCTCGCTGTGGAGGCGACAGGCGTTTTCCAGAAAAATATCTACACCTGCTTTGACGAGGAGGCGATGGAACTCGTGAACAAGGGCATCAATCCCTTGAATTTCCCGGGACTGAAACTTGCCATCACGAGTGAGGAATCTAAGGAAATCAACTTTGACATGACGCCAAAGGTGATTATCTCCGCGAGCGGTATGTGTGAGGCAGGGCGTATCCGCCACCACTTGAAGCATAACCTGTGGAGGCCGGAGTGCACGATACTGTTTGTGGGGTATCAGGCAGCAGGAACGCTGGGACGCATCTTAATAGAAGGCGCGGACGAGGTGAAGCTGTTTGGTGAGCCAGTGGAGGTTCGGGCAAAGATCACACAGCTTCCGGGACTCAGCGGCCACGCGGACAAGGGCGGACTGATTGAATGGATTAATGCTTTTGAAGAAAAGCCTGACAAGGTTTTTATCGTGCATGGAGAGGATACCGCGTGCAGCCTGTTTGCAGAATGCCTGTGTCTGGAGCACGGACATGATGCCTATGCACCTTATTCCGGCACAAGAGTTGACCTGATCACAGGCGCTGTCGAGTTTGAGGCTTCTCCTGTTGCTGTCAAGAAGCGTCTGCGCAGCGTATCGGATGTATTTGCAAGACTGCTGGCGGCTGGACAGAGACTGATTGCAGTGATTTACAAGAATGAGGGCAGGCCGAACAAAGAGCTGGCAAGATTTGCAGATCAGATCAATTCTCTGGCAGATAAGTATGATTAATAGAAATGCTATATATTTACAAAAGAAAGGGGAACAAACATGCAGCTCATAGCGGCGGTAGACAACAATTGGGCAATCGGTTTTCAGAACAGTCTGCTGGTGCGCATTCCAAGAGATCAACAGATGTTTAGAGAAATGACGGAGGGAAAAGTCATCGTTGTGGGCAGAAAGACATTTGAAACCTTTCCGCAGAAGCAGCCGCTGAAAAACCGCGTCAATATCATTCTCTCGAGAGATCAAAAATATAAAGTCAAAGGCACCGAGGTAGTGCATAGCATTGACGAACTTTTGGAAGCGCTGAAAAATTATGACAGCAGGGACGTTTTTGTGGCAGGGGGCGCGGGCGTGTACGAACAGCTTCTCCCCTATTGTGACACAGCACATATCACAAAGATTGACTACACCTATCAGGCGGACGCGTACTGCCCGCGGCTGGACACAATGGCAGACTGGCACTGCACAGCAGAGAGTGAGGAGCAGACCTATTTTGACATCGAGTATTATTTTCAGAAATATGAGAGAAAAAATAGTCTGAAATGTTGACTTTTGCGTGCTGACGTATAATAATAAGAAATTAAGGAGTGTCCTGGACAGGTATTCAGGAACGCCAGACTGCCGCTGAGAGTTTGTGGCAGGGTATGGCAAGCGATAAAAGTATTTGTCGTTTGTCTGTGCAATGCACATTAAACAGTGCAGGTAAATGCAGGGATTTTGTGCGTTACAATAACAGACTAGAGGAGGAAAAGGTGAAAATGGAGAAGAAAGATTTGGATTGGTCCAGCCTTGGCTTCGGTTACAGACAGACCGAAAAGAGGTATGTTACGAATTTTAAGAATGGTGCGTGGGATGATGGTGTACTTACAGAGGATGCCACAATCGTGCTCAATGAGTGCGCCGGAGTTCTGCAATATGCACAGACCTGTTTCGAAGGGTTAAAAGCATACACAACACAGGATGGCAAGACTGTTGTGTTTCGGCCGGACCTGAACGAGCAGCGTATGCATGACAGCTGCGTGCGCCTTGAGATGCCAACGCTTCCAGAAGGGCGTTTTGTGGAGGCTGTGAAGCAGGTAGTTCGTGCAAATGAGGCATATGTGCCGCCGTACGGCTCCGGTGCAACACTCTATATTAGACCCTATATGTTTGGTATGAATCCTGTCATTGGCGTGAAGCCGGCTGACGAATACCAGTTTCGAATCTTTACGACACCAGTAGGACCTTATTTTAAGGGCGGCGCGAAGCCACTCACAATTAAAGTCAGCGAATTTGACAGGGCAGCACCAAATGGAACAGGGCACATTAAGGCAGGCTTGAACTATGCGATGAGTCTCCATGCGATCGTCACTGCGCACAAAGAAGGTTTTGATGAAAATATGTACCTTGATCCCGCAACGCGCACCAAAGTGGAGGAGACAGGCGGTGCAAACTTCCTGTTTGTGACAAAGGACAACAAAGTAGTCACACCGAAATCCAGCAGCATTCTTCCATCCATCACCCGCCGTTCACTGATGATCGTGGCGAAGGAGTATCTCGGTCTGGAGGTGGAGGAGCGCGAAGTGCTCTTTGATGAGGTGAAAGATTTTGCAGAGTGCGGTTTGTGCGGCACAGCAGCTGTAATCTCTCCGGTAGGAAAGATTGTCAACAAAGGTGAGGAGATCTGTCTGCCGTCAGGCATGGACCAGATGGGACCTGTGACCCAAAAGCTGTATGACACATTGACCGGCATCCAGATGGGACGTATCGAAGCGCCTGAAGGCTGGATTGTGGAAATCTGATAGATAAAAGGGACTGCCAGAAATTGCTGTTTGCAGAATATGTAGTAAATGGTAATATTTTCTGGACAGTTCCTTTTTCCGACTTTAACTTGTAATTTATGGGAATAAACACTGACTATTTCGCCATTTACTTCGTTGTCGTCAGTCACTGTAGCCACCGCTATACATCCTTTCTCTGCCTCGAAAACGGACGTTGATCACACTTTATTATGGGTCAGTATATTAGTGAGAATTTTAAGATTTTTCGAATTGTCAATGCCCCAAATTTGATCAAATCCCACTGTTAATTTGACAAGAAAATAAAAAAAGAATTGTCAAGTGGGTTAAAACGTGGTAGACTTATGTCGATATAAGATAATATAATGATGGTCTGTGATTATTTTGTAGATGAAGGAAAATTTAAGGTAGTAGTTATATACATAATCCTTATGATAAAAATGTGATTGGAGGAGTCTCAAGTGAGAAGTGCACAAAAGCAGGAAGTGTTAGAGCTGATCAAGAGTTTGCACCAAGCTCATGAAGAAATCAAAGAAGCGTTAAATCAGCAAAAACAGACATTAGCACAGAATATGATTGCCGAATGTCAGGAATTTGCTGTATCTCTCGGAGAGAATATTGAGAGGCTCGAATGCCAAGGACATATCACAGTAGCATATATAGAAGAATATTGCGAAGCTCTTTTTCACATTCATGAAGAAGTAGAAGGCAATCATTACAACGAAAATAAAATCATTAAAGTTCTAAAAAAGCAGCTCCTCAAAGTCGAAAACAGTGCTAAAAATGATATTACGATTAGAAAGGAAGCAGTGTTTCTACCGTACAAGGCAAGTATGTGGGATAGCTTGGAGAGCGTATGGAAAGCGGCAGATGAAGATGAAAATTGTGACGCTTACGTTATTCCGATACCATATTATGATAAGAATCCAAACGGAAGCTTTCGGGAGATGCATTATGAGGCAGATCAATACCCTGATTACGTTCCAATCACGCGATATGACGAATACGATTTTGAGAAGCGTAAGCCGGATATGATTTATATACATAATCCTTATGATAATTTAAATCTTGTCACAAGCGTACATCCATTTTTTTATTCAGACAACTTAAAAAAGTTTACAGACAAGCTCATCTATATTCCATATTTTGTTCTAGGCGATATTAAGCCGGATGAAGATGAGAGCATAGAAGGCATGAAACACTTCTGCACCGTACCGGCAATATACAATGCAGACAAAGTCGTCGTGCAATCAGAGAACATGCGTCAAGTTTACATCAAGGTACTCATGGATGCAGCCAATGACCACAGCGAAAAAGCCAGAAAATATCTCGAGAACAAGATTCTCGGACTCGGTTCACCGAAGTTTGACAAGGTGGCGGATACGAGAAGAGAGGACATCAAAGTGCCGGAGGAATGGCTAAAAATTATCGAAAAGCCGGATGGCACTTGGAAGAAGATTATCTTCTACAACACAAGCGTTGCCGGGCTGCTGGCACATAATGAAAAGATGCTCGAAAAGATGGAGTATGTGTTTCGCATATTCAAGGAAAATCAGGATGATGTGGCGCTCTTGTGGCGACCGCATCCATTGGTGAAAGCGACTGTGGAGAGCATGCGCCCGCAGCTATGGGTTGCTTATGACAGGATTGTCAAAAGATATCAAGAAGAAGGCTGGGGAATTTATGATGACTCGGCAGATTTGGACAGGGCGATTGAAATCAGTAATGCGTATTATGGGGATGGTAGCAGTGTGGTGCAGTTGTATCAGCAGACGGGGAAGCCGATTATGATGCAAGATGTGGAAATCGTTACATAGATTTATTTGATTCATTTTTATAAAGGTTATGATATAGGTGGAAGTACGTTAATATGAGATTTAATAAAGAAATACAGATAGGAAATAAAATAATCACACAAAAATCCAGAACATTTATTATAGCAGAGGCAGGAGTAAATCATAATGGAGATATGACACTTGCAAAAGAAATGATTGATGCAGCAGTTGAAGCAGGAGTAGATGCAGTCAAGTTCCAATCATTTAAGGCAGACAAATTGATTCTGCGAAAAGTTGAGAAAGCACCCTATCAAAAAGTGACAACAAATAACAATGAGTCCCAGTATGAAATGCTGAAACGGTTAGAAGTCACGAAAGAACAAACAATTGAATTGATGCAATATTGTAGAAAGAAAAATATTATTTTTCTTTCTACTCCTTTTGAGAAGAAGAGTCTGGACGAACTAAATAAGATAGAAGTACCAGCTTTTAAAATAGCAGCTACGGACCTGACAAACATCCAATTTCTGCGGCAGGTTGCAGAAATTGGAAAAACGATAATACTATCAGCAGGAATGTGCTATTTGGAAGAAGTGCAGAAAGCATTAGAAGCAATTTATCCTATCAATAAGGATGTTATTTTGCTTCAATGCACAGCGAATTATCCAATTCAGGATACGGAGGCGAATATTAATGTTATTCGAACGTTTATAGAGTCATTTGATATATTGGTTGGATACTCAGATCATTCACAAGGAATTGGGGCATCTCCTTATGCTGTAGCAGTTGGAGCCAAAGTAATCGAAAAGCATTTTACGCTTGATAAGAATATGGAAGGACCTGATCATAAAGCATCTGTGATGCCTGATGAACTGAAACAGCTTGTTAAGGATATCATACGTGTAGAACAATATCTGGGTGATGGAATAAAAATGCCTTCTTATTCAGAACAAATGACTCGGAAATCATTACAGAAATGTTTGGTAGCAGATAAAGAAATAAAATTAGGTGAAAAGTTTACAGCAGAAAATATTGTAGCGAAGAGGACAAATGGCGAAGGAATATCAGCAATATATTTTGACGATGTAATGGGGAGAACAGCTAAGAGAAGCTACAATGCAGATGACATATTGAGTATTGATTAGGGAGAAAGATAAGAATGAGGGCAATTGTTTTTGGAGCAACGCTATCAGCTAAGGAAATGTATCGAAAAATAATGGAACAGTATGAAATTGTCGCATTTGCAGATAATGATCCAAATAAACAGGGGGGGGTATATTTGGCGCGCCTGTAATAAGCCCTCTGGATATAAGGAGTTGGACTTGGGATGAAATTATAATTGTTTCTTTCTCATCAAAGGAAGCGATAAAAAAACAGCTTGTCGATATGGAAATCCCAGAACAGAAGATTAATACTCAATATATTGATTCTTTGATAGAACCAAGGAAAAAGTTTTGCGAGGATTTCGCTTCAATTATATATCATAATAATATACTTGGGAATGTTGCTGAAGCTGGTGTTTTTCAAGGAGAATATGCGTCAGTAATCAATAAAAGTTTTCCAGATAGAAAATTATATTTGTTTGATACTTTTGAGGGATTTGATCTCAGAGATGTTATCATTGAAGAAAAAAATGACTTTTCAGATGCTAAAGTAGGGCAATTGGGCATAACGTCGGAAGATATAGTTTTAGATCAAATGATATATCGTGAAAACTGTATTATTAAAAAAGGGTATTTTCCTGAATCAGCAAAAAAAGTCTTAGATAAATTTTGTTATGTGAATTTGGATATGGATTTGTATAAACCGACATTAGAAGGGTTGCGTTTCTTTTATCCTTTTATGGTAAAAGGAGGAATTATAACAATTCATGATTATTTTTCACAGGGATATGAAGGGGTCAAAGTGGCAGTAAAGGAGTTTATAAAGGAGAGAGAAGAAGAGATTATTCCATTTCCAATCGGTGACCATGTGAGTATTGCAATTCAAAAGGGGTAGATATGATATACATTTCATCATCATGTATCAAAAAGAATAATATTGCAGAAATTCTGTGCATACTCGCAAAAAGTGGCATTAAAAACATAGAATTGTCTGGTGGAACAAAATACTATAATGAATTGGAACAGGAATTGATAAAGCTGAAACGACAGTATCAGCTTCAATACGCCTGTCATGCATATTTTCCACCCCCAAAAGAACCATTTGTTGTGAATTTGGCTTCCTGTAATGATAAGATTTATAAGCAGTCAATAGAGCACTATGATCATTGTATAGAATTACTAAAAAAAGTAGAATGTAATAATCTATCTGTTCATGCTGGTTTTCTGCTTGAGATAAATAAAGATGAAATCGGAAGAAAGATTGAAAAAAGTATTATTTATGATGAATCAGAGGCATATAGCAGATTTTGCTATGCATATGAGAGGCTTTTAAAAAAATGTAAAGAACAACGGATTCGACTGCTTTTAGAGAACAATGTTCTGAGTAGTGAGAACTATAGGAGTTTTGGACAAAAGAACTATTTTATGATGACCGATTATAAATCTATCATGCATATGAAAGAATACATTGATTTTGAACTGCTTTTGGATTTGGGACACTTGCATGTTTCAACAAAGACATTAGGATTAGATTTTATACAGGAATGTGAAAAATTAAAAAAATATGTTAAATGGCTACACATCAGTGACAATAATGGGATATGTGATGAACATAAAATGTTGAAGGAAGATAGTCAAATTGTTAAGGAATTTTATAAAATGTATCATCCTAATCTTAATGTGACATTAGAAACAGTTGGTGAGGTGGATGATATTTTATATAGTATACAGTTGATTCAAGACAGGTAAGAATATAGGGGGAATACACAGATGGACTGTGTGAAATTGATATGTGGTGATAAATCTCTTATGAAAGATGTGATGATGTGTATTAACAATAACACAAAAGGAATATCTTTTATTGTTGATTGTGATCATAAATTGATTGGGCTTATGACCGATGGGGATATCAGGAGAGCGCTGCTTGATGGTGCAGGTTTAAATGAGCCTGTAAAAATATACATGAATGACAAGTTTATTTACGCCTTAAATCCTGTAGAAGCACAGAATATTTTTTATCAATACAACTGGAAGATAAAAATTATCCCCTTAGTAGATGATAACATGCATCTTATTGATTATGTAGAACATAACAATAAACAGCATATTTCTTTGGCACAGCCGCAATTAAATGGAAATGAATACAATTACCTGATGGATGCTTTTTTGTCATCATGGATATCAAGCACTGGTAAGTATGTTACACAATTTGAGGAAAAATTTTCAACATATTGTGGTGTGAAATATGGTGTTGCAACATCAAATGGTACTACAGCATTACATTTAGCCTTGACTGCACTGGGAATTGGGGAAGGGGATGAGGTGATTGTACCAGATATGACATTTGCAGCGACAATTAATGCTGTAATCTATACAGGTGCGACACCAGTTATCGTAGATATTGAATATGATAGTTGGTGTATTAACCCAGATCAAATCGAAAAGGCAATTACACCAAAAACGAAAGCAATAATTCCAGTACATATATATGGACAACCGTGTGACATGCAAAAAATTTGTGATATTGCGCAAAAACACAAGGTATATATAGTCGAAGATTGCGCAGAGGCACATGGGGCAGAGTTTAATAATAAAAAAGTGGGATCATTTGGTGTTATATCATGTTTTTCTTTTTTTGGGAACAAAGTTATAACAACAGGAGAAGGCGGTATGTGTGTCACAGACAGCGAGGAATTGAATGAAAAAATGCGTATATTGCGTGATCATGGAATGAGCAAAGAAAGAAAATACTACCATGAAGTAGTTGGATATAATTATAGGATGACAAATATACAAGCTGCTATTGGTGTAGCACAGCTAGAACATATAAACGAAATTTTAGAATGGCGTTCAGAACTTGAAAAAAGATATCGCAAAATATTATGTAATATACACAATGTTCAGATGCAAAAAGATGATTTTACTGATAGAAGCAAGATTACATGGCTTGTATCAATATTAGTAGATGAAGAGAAACGAGAGAATATTTTGCAACGATTAAAAAAGAACAATATTGATGCAAGAGCCTTTTTTATACCATTAAGTGAAATGAATATTTATAAAAACTATGCAAGAGAATGTATCAATAGTAAAAAAATTTCAAAAATGGGACTGAATTTACCTACGACATCCGACATGAATGAAGAAAGGATTGAAAGGATATCACAAGTAATTAGCTTTACATAGATGGGGGAAAATAAAGAGAATGTGT